>Ga0208243_1000336_pt1 | contig 30126 bp, 25 predicted proteins | sample Subbio2Aug_QV12A_FD_184826 | JGI IMG/M metagenome (GOLD analysis project Ga0208243, IMG submission 184826) | Serpentinite rock and fluid subsurface biosphere microbial communities from McLaughlin Reserve, California, USA - CR12Aug_QV12A (SPAdes) | ecosystem: Environmental > Terrestrial > Deep... | reverse complement strand
GGTCTCGCCGGCGGCATGGACCTCCCATCGAGCGTCGCACCCTTCATCCTGCGCGGCGTGTCGCTGCTCGGCATCGATTCCGTCATGGCGCCACGCATGCTGCGCGAGGAGGCGTGGGAGAGGCTCGCCGCCGAACTCGACCGGTCGAAGCTCGCGGCGCTCTCTTCGACGATCGGCTTCGACGGGATCATCGACGCAGCAAAGGCGATCGTCGAGGGCAAGGTGCGCGGAAGACTCGTGGTCGACATGAGCCGCTGACCGACCGACAGCACCTCGAACCTCCTGAATTCGATAAAGTTTTAGCGCCGCCGAAAAACCTTCCCTAAGCGCTGCGCGATACGGTCCGGCCATGACGTCGGACCACACGGCACAGAAGGGACTGGGCGTTCGGCCGCTGTCCGGGGGGCATGTCCCCGGCCGCGTCGGGCGCGTCGCGTTGGCGTTGAAGGCCTCGCGCGGCCGCTACGCGATGGCCGAACTCGCGCTGCTCGTCGCCATCCTCGTCTTCTCCGGTTATTCCTTCCTGTCGGGCGCGCCGCACCTGCTCAGCTACGGCCTGCTCACGACGGGGCTGGCCGGATTTGCGCTGCTCGGGCGCATGTCGATCGCCGATGCCCGGTTCGAACGGATCGCGGAGGAAAGCGTCGCCCAGACGCGCGAGGAGCTGGAGACACTTGCCGACCGGATGTGGGAACTGCACGAGAGCGAGGAGCGCTTTCGAGGCCTGATCGACGCGCTGGGCGACCTCGTCGTCCACCGCGACCGTGACGGGCGGATCGTCTACGCGAATTCGGTATTTGCGGAGCTGTTCGGCCGGCAGCCGCGCGAGCTCCTTGGCAGGACGCTGCCGGAACTGGGGGTCGAGGTCGGCGTCGTCCCCGACGCCGCCTTTGCCGATGGGGAGTATCTGAGTTCGACCGACGTGGCAGTCCACACCAGCGACGGCGTCCGCTGGTTCTCGTGGATCGAACTGTCCGTACGCGACGAGGGCACAGGCGCCGTTTCCCATAGGACGATCGCGCGCGACATCACCGCGCGCAAACGCGCCGAGACGGCGATGATCGCCGCGCGGGAGCGGGCCGAATTCGCAAGCCAGGCCAAGTCCCGCTTCCTCGCCACCGTCAGCCACGAAATCCGCACGCCCATGAACGGCATCATGGGCATGGCCAAGCTGCTCGCCGACACCGATCTGACGCCCGAGCAGCGGACCTATGTCGGGGCAGTCTCCACCTCGGCGAACGCATTGCTGGCGCTGATCGAAGACCTGCTCGACTTCTCGAAGATCGAGGCCGGGCGCTTCGAACTCGAGCCGCAGGCCATGTCTCCGCGCGAGCTCGTCGAGAACGTGGTGGAACTCATGGCCGCCCGCGCCTTTGCCAAGGGGATCGGGCTCGGCTGCCATGTGGCTCCGGAGGTGCCCGCCCTGATCGAAGCCGATCCGGGACGGCTCCGCCAGGTCATGCTGAACCTCGTCGGCAACGCGGTGAAGTTCACCGAGGAAGGCGGCGTGCTGGTCAGAGTCACCGCCGCCCGCGAGGACGAGGCTCCTTCCCTGCGCTTCTCCATCTCCGACAGCGGGCCGGGTCTGTCGCGCGCGGACATCGGACGCATCTTCCGCGAGTTCGAGCAGGCGGACGGCACCTCGACGCGCAGGCACGGCGGCGCCGGCCTGGGGCTCACCATTTCCAAGCGCATCGTCGACGCGATGGGCGGACGCATCCTCGTCGAAAGCGAGGTCGGCCGGGGCTCGGAGTTCATCTTCGAGATGCCGCTGGCGCAGCACCCGGTTCCCGACATGGACCGCTACTTCGCACTGCGTGGCCGGTCGGTCCTGATCGTCTCGGAGAACGCCGTGGAGGCGGAGGCGATGGCGCTCACAATCCGATCGCATGGCGGCAGCGCTGCCGTCGCCCGCAGCGCGGCAGACGCTGAGAAGTCGATGGCAGAGCCGCGCCCCTCCTTCGAGGCTGCTCTCATCGACGCCGCGCTCGAAACGCCTGACGGCGCCACCCTGATGAAGCTTCGAGCGGCGTCGCGCGGCCACTTCCAACCGGTGATCCTGATCGCGCCCACCGACCGGGGACGCCTTTTCCAGTTCCGCAATGCCGGATACCCGTCGTTTCTCGCGCGGCCGGTCCGGGGCGCGACAATGCTGCGTGTGCTGACGGATGGAGCGGTCGAGCTGTCGCAGTCGCCGATCGTCCACAGGCTCGGGCTGAAGCGGCAGCACGGACGACGGCCGGCCCCGCGCGGCCTGAGGATCCTGATCGCCGAGGACAACGAGATCAACGCGCTGCTCGCCCGTTCGGTCCTGGAGAAGATGGGGCATGCGGTGCAGCACGTTCCGGATGGGCGGTCGGCCGTCGAAGCGGTGACGATGGCGCGGGTCGACACCAGGCCCGACCTCGTGCTGATGGATCTCCACATGCCGGTCATGGACGGGCTCGACGCGATCGCGCTCATCCGCAAGCACGAGGAGGAGAAAGGTCTGCCCGCGCTGCCGATCATGGTTCTTTCCGCCGACAGCCAGGAATCGACACGGCACACGGTCCTGGCGCACGGCGCCACGGGTTTCGTGACGAAGCCGCTCGATCCGCAGGCGTTGCAGGAAGCCGTGCAACACCAGGTCGCCGCCTGAGTCCCCCGGCGCCTCGCCGCGCCTCGAACTTGCCGCCATCTCCCTGTCATCGTACTGTATCATGGTCTTCGTAGACGGCCGTGAACGCCTGGCGACGAGGGAGAATCATTATGCCGGCATCGACCATTCTGAAGGGCGCGCCTTCAAGCTCGGCAGTCGCGGCGGTCGCGGCGCAAACCCTACGAGCCTCCGCCACGCTCGGCCGCATCGGCAGTCTCCAGGCCCGACTCGCCCGCAATTCTTCCGAAGTCGCCGCTGCACAGGAGGTCCGCTTCCGGGTCTTCTATGAGGAGCTCGGTGCCAAGCGGCAGTTCGTCCACGCGCTCGAGCAGCGCGATGCGGACCGTTTCGACGCGATCTGCGACCATCTGCTCGTGCTCGACACCGCCCTCCCCGGTCCCGAGCACCGCCAGATCGTGGGCACCTACCGCCTGCTGCGCCAGGAGAGCGCGCTCGCCGCGGGCGGCTTCTACTCGGACGAGGAGTTCGAGCTCGAGTCGCTGATGGCCCGCCATCCCGACCGCCGCTTCCTCGAACTCGGCCGCTCCTGCGTCCTGCCCGAGTACCGCTCGAAGCGCACGGTCGAACTGCTCTGGCAGGGCATCTGGGCGTATTGCCGCATCCACGGCATCGACGTCATGACGGGCTGCGCCTCGTTCCACGGCACGGTGCCCGCCGCCCATGCGGAGGCGCTGTCGCTGCTCGCCCACAATTTCCGCCCGGAGCCGGAGTGGGATGTCCGCGCGGTCGCGCCGCGCTATCGCCCGATGGACCTGATGCCGGCGGAGGCGGTGGACGTGCGCCGGGCCCTCGCGGCCATGCCGCCGCTGATCAAGGGCTACCTGCGCATCGGCGCGCGCTTCGGCGACGGCTGCGTGGTGGATGCGGATTTCGGAACGACAGACGTCTTCGTGATCCTGTCGACCGGGTGGATCGCCGGCCGCTACATCAATTATTACGGCGCGGAGGCCGAGCGCTTCGCAGCCTGACGCCGCGGATCGCGCCGTCCCGGGCCGCAGCGACACCGACCGACCGCGGGCGTCTGCGGTTGATCCAGGTCAAGGCGAACGCGGCGACGCGCTTCCATCAATGACGCCGTCACTGATGGAGGATTTCATGCCCACCGACACCCTGATCGTCGTCGCCGGCGTCGTCGCCGCCTTTGCCTTCTTCACCGTTGCCGTGGTCTTCGTCGACATGACGTGGAACGGCAGCCGGAGGTAGGGTGCCTCACGCCCCGGCATTGTAGGCCGCAATCGCGGCCATGTTGACGATGTCCGAATCCTTGGCGTTCAGCGACACGATCTGCACCGGCTTGTTCAGGCCGACGAGCAGCGGCCCGATCACGGTCGAGCCGCCGAGTTCCTGGAGCATCTTGGTCGAGATCGAGGCCGAGTGGAACGCCGGCATGACCAGCACGTTGGCCGGCCCGGACAGGCGGCAGAACGGATACTGCTGCATCAGCTTCGGGTTCAGGGCCACGTCGGCTGCCATCTCGCCGTCGTATTCGAAGTCCACCCGGCGCTTGTCGAGGATCTTCACTGCCTCCTGCACCCGTTCCGAACGCTCGCCGGCCGGATGACCGAAGGTCGAATAGGCGAGCAGCGCCACGCGCGGCTCGTAGCCCATGCGCCTGGCCATGCCGGCCGCCTCCTCGGCGATGTCGGCGATCTCCACCGAATTCGGCATGTCGTGGACAGCGGTGTCCGCCACGATCACGGTGCGGCCCCGCGCCAGCACGATCGAGGCGCCGATGACGCGGTGGCCGGGCTTGGCGTCGATGACCCGGCGGATGTCGTCGAGCGCCGTCGAATAGTTGCGCGTCACGCCCGTCACGAGCGCATCTGCGTCGCCGAGCGCCACCATGGTGGCGGCGAAATGGTTGCGGTCGTTGTTGATCAGCCGCTGGGCGTCCCGGAAGAGATAGCCCTTCCGCTGCAGCCGCTCGTAGAGATAGTCGGCATAGACGGTGTTGCGGCGCGACAGGCGCGCGTTGATGATCTCGATCCCGGGCCGGTTCAGGTCGACGCCCGCGTTCCTGGCCGTCTCCTTGATCTGCTCGTCGCGGCCAACCAGAATAGCGGTGCCCAGCCGCTGGTTCACGTAGGACACCGCGGCGCGCATCACCTGCTCCTCCTCGCCCTCTGCGAAGACCACGCGCTTGGGCTGGCGACGGACACGGTCGTAGATGCGCTGCAGCGTCGAGGCGATCGGATCACGGCGGGCCGACAGTTCCTGCGCATACTTCTCCATGTCGAGGATCGGCCGCCGTGCGACGCCCGAATCCATCGCCGCCTTGGCCACCGCGACTGGTATCGCCGAGATCAGGCGCGGGTCGAACGGCACCGGGATGATGTAGTTGACCCCGAATTTCGGCCGGTTGCCCTGATAGGCTGCCGCGACGTCGTCCGGCACGTCCTGGCGGGCGAGCGCGGCAAGCGCCTCGGCGGCGGCCACTTTCATGGCGTCATTGATCGTGGTGGCCCGGACGTCCAGCGCACCGCGGAAGATGTAGGGGAAGCCGAGAACGTTGTTGACCTGGTTCGGATAGTCCGAACGGCCGGTCGCCATGATCGCATCGGTGCGGATCTCGGCCACTTCCTCCGGAGTGATCTCCGGGTCGGGATTGGCCATCGCGAAGATGATCGGGTTCTTCGCCATCGACTGGATCATGGCATTGGTGAAGGCGCCCCGCGCCGAAAGGCCGAACACGATGTCGGCGCCGTCCAGCGCATCGGCCAGCGTGCGGGCGTCAGTCCGTGCGGCGTGCGCCGACTTCCACTGGTTCATGCCTTCCTCGCGCCCCTGATAGACGACGCCCTTGGTGTCGCACAGGATCACGTTCTCGGGCGCGAAGCCCATCGCCTTGACCAGTTCGATGCAGGCGATGCCGGCCGCGCCGGCGCCGTTGCAGACCAGCTTCGCCGTCTTCATGTCGCGCCCGGTGATCGCGAGCGCATTGATCAGGCCGGCCGCGGCGATGATGGCGGTGCCGTGCTGATCGTCATGAAAGACCGGGATGTCCATCAGTTCGCGCAGCCGCTGCTCGATGATGAAGCATTCGGGAGCCTTGATGTCTTCCAGGTTTATGCCGCCGAACGAGGGGCCGAGGAAGCGCACGCAGTTCACGAATTCGTCCGCGTCCTCGGTATCGACCTCGAGGTCGATCGAATCGACGTCCGCGAAGCGCTTGAACAGCACCGACTTCCCTTCCATCACCGGCTTCGAGGCGAGCGCGCCCAGATTGCCGAGCCCCAGGATCGCCGTGCCGTTGGAGATGACCGCCACCATGTTGCCGCGCGTCGTGTAGTCGAAGGCACGGCTGGGATCCTCAGCGATCGCCTTCACCGGCACCGCCACCCCGGGGGAATAAGCCAGCGACAGGTCGCGCTGGGTCGCCATCGGCTTGGTCGGATTGATCTCCAGCTTGCCCGGCCGGCCCATCGAATGGAAGTCGAGAGCCTCCTGGGCGCTCACCGACGGCCCCTGTTCGTTCCGGTCCTTGACGGGCATCTGCTGTTTCCCTCCCAGGCCGCACCGTCCGGGCGCGGGCATGCTTCTTTTGTGGAGCAACCGGATTAAGGCTACACAGGAGCCGCGTAAAGCGCCAAGCAGGAGGATGACGCCGGTTTTCCGTGCGCGCCCCCGTCGAGCAGCCATGGCAACGCCTTGAACCAGGAACGTCCGATCCGATCCGATGCCGCCTCTTCGCCGACGCCGATGATGGAGCAGTTCATCGAGATCAAGGCGGCGAACCCCGACTCGCTGCTGTTCTACCGGATGGGCGACTTCTACGAGCTGTTCTTCGAAGACGCGGAGATCGCCAGCCGGGCGCTCGGGATCACGCTCACCAAGCGCGGCAAGCATCTCGGCCAGGACATCCCGATGTGCGGCGTGCCGATCCATGCCGCCGACGACTACCTGCAGAAACTGATCGGGCTCGGCCATCGCGTCGCCGTCTGCGAGCAGATCGAGGATCCGGCGGAAGCCAGGAAGCGCGGCTCGAAATCGGTGGTGAAGCGCGACGTCGTCCGCCTCGTGACGCCCGGAACCATCACCGAGGAGAAGCTGCTCGCGCCATCCGAGGCCAATTATCTGATGGCGCTCGGCCGCATTCGAGGGGAAGAGGAACTGGCGCTGGCCTGGATCGACATCTCGACGGGCAGTTTCCTGGTCTCGGTGACGGCGCGTGACCGGCTGCTCGCCGAAATCATGCGCATCGACCCGCGCGAGCTGATCGTGGCCGAACCGGTTTTCCACGATCCCGAGTTTCGCGCCGTGTTCGACGTTCTCGGCCGTGTCGTGACCCCGCTGCCGCCGAGCCTGTTCGACTCGTCGGCCTGCGCGGCACGGGCGAGCCGCTTCTTCGGGGTGGCGACGCTCGACGGTTTCGGGCGCTTCTCGCGCGCCGAACTCGCCGCCATCGGTGCCGCCATCGGCTATGTCGAGCGCACGCAGAAGGCGGAGCGGCCGCCTCTGACCCCGCCGCAGCGGCAGGACGGCACCACCACGCTGTTCATCGACCCGGCGACCCGCGCGCATCTGGAACTGGTGCGCACGCTGTCGGGCAGCCGTACGGGCACGCTGTTCGAGGCCATCGACCGCACACGGACGGGCGGTGGCGCCCGACTGCTCGCCGAGCGGTTGACGTCACCGTCGACGGATCCGGCGGAAATCGGCCGGCGGCTCGATTCCGTCTCCTTCTTCCGCAGAGAGCCCGCGCTCCGCGACGGTCTCCGCGCAGCGCTGAAAGGTGCCCCCGACATGCCGCGCGCCCTGTCGCGGCTGGCGCTCAACCGCGGCGGCCCGCGCGATCTCGGCGCGCTTCTGGCCGGCATGACGGCAGCGTCCGAGGTCGCTGCGCTGTTTTCCGGCGCGGGCGTTCCCGAGGAAGTCTCCATTGCACTGGCGGGCATCGCGGATGTTCCCGCGGCCTTCCGCGACCATCTCGAGCGGGCGCTTGACCACGAGTTGCCGCTACTCAAGCGCGACGGCGGCTTCGTTCAGACAGGCTACGACGCCGAGCTCGACGAGGTGCGCGGGCTGCGCGACCAGGCGCGGCGGATCATCGCGGAGCTCGAGGCCGGCCTGATCGAGGAAACCGGCATTCGCTCGCTCAAGATCCGCCACAACAACATTCTCGGCTACTACATCGAAGTCACTGCGAACCATCAGGCGGTCATGATGGGCAGCGACGCGGCGCGGGCGCGCTTCATCCATCGCCAGACCATGGCCAACGCCATGCGCTTTACCACGACGGAACTGGCCGGTCTCGAAACGAAGATCGCCAACGCGGCCGAGCGGGCGCTTGCGATCGAGCTCGCCGTGTTCGATCGACTGGTCGCGGAAGCGGTAGCGGCCGCGGAGGCGCTGCGCGGCGGCGCGCAGGCGCTCTCCGTGCTCGATGTCTCGTCGGCGCTCGCCGTGCTGGCCGAGGAAGAGAACTACTGCCGCCCGACGGTCGACCTGTCACTGGAGTTCAGGATCGACTGCGGCCGTCACCCGGTCGTCGAGCAGGCCCTGCGCCGGCAGGGCGCCGAGCCTTTCGTCGCCAATGATTGCGACCTGTCGCCCGCGCCCCGGGCGAAGGCCGGCGCCATCTGGCTGCTCACCGGGCCCAACATGGGCGGCAAGTCGACGTTCCTGCGCCAGAACGCGCTGATCGCGATCATGGCGCAGATGGGCAGCCACGTTCCGGCCGAAAAGGTCCACATCGGCGTCGTCGACCGGCTGTTCTCGCGGGTCGGCGCCTCCGACGACCTGGCGCGCGGGCGTTCCACCTTCATGGTCGAGATGGTGGAAACGGCCGCGATCCTCAATCAGGCGGGCGAACGCTCTCTCGTCATCCTCGACGAGATCGGTCGCGGCACGGCGACCTTCGACGGGTTGTCGATCGCCTGGGCCGCCGTGGAGTACCTGCACGAGCACAATCGCTGCCGGGCGATCTTCGCAACCCATTTCCACGAAATGACCGCGCTGGCCGGGAAGCTCGTGCGGCTGCACAACGTCACGATGCGGGTGAAGGAGTGGGACGGAGACGTCGTCTTCCTGCACGAGGTCGGGAAGGGGGCTGCCGACCGGTCCTACGGGGTACAGGTGGCGCGGCTCGCCGGACTGCCCGAGCCGGTGGTCGCCCGGGCCCGCGAGGTGCTGGCACAGCTCGAGGCCGGCGAGGCCGCCGGCAGCAAGGCCGGCAAGCTCGTCGACGACCTGCCGCTGTTCTCGGTGGCGCTGCGCCGCGATTCCGCGAAGCCCGCCCGCCCCGACCTCCTGGCCGAGGCCGTAGCCGCACTGCGGCCCGACGACATGACACCGAAGGACGCGCTCGAGACGCTCTACCGCCTGAAGGGGCTGCTGCGCCCGGCGCCGTAACGGCGGCCCCTCCCCCTTCGTAGCGGCACAAACATCCTCAGATTGCACCAGGCTCCTAAGGCAAACTTAAGCAGTGCCGATTATGTTCGCGCAGGGCGGGAACGATACAGAGGCACACCGAACTTTGGATCGGGGTTTGAGGTTGAAGCTGGGGGTGTGTTTCCGGTCGCTGCTGCGGCCCGGCCGGGCGTCCATGGCCATAGCCTTCTCGGTGATCTGCGGTGTGGTGATGCTCGTCGAGCATCGTGCCACCACGCTTCACGTCAAGGAGTTGCGCGCTGACGTCTACAACCGCGTCACCTACATCCGCTCGAGGCTCGAGGGCAACATCAACGGCGACCTGCAACTGATCCGCGGCCTGACGGCCGCGATCGCGGCGGACCCGAGCATGTCGCAGGAGCGTTTCTCCGCCTTCGCCGCGAACCTGATGCAGACGAGCCACCGGCTCAGGCATATCGCGGCGGCGCCTGGCCTGGTCGTATCGCTGGTCCATCCTCTCGCCGGCAACGAGAAGGCGCTCGGCCTCGACTATCTCGCGACCCCAGCACAGCGCGACGCCGTCCTGAAGGCGCGGGACAGCGGCAGGCTCGTGCTGGCGGGGCCCATCGACCTCGTACAGGGCGGCAAGGGGCTTGTCGGGCGCTTTCCCGTCTTCACCGAACAAGACGGCGACCGCCGCTTCTGGGGGATCGTCTCGGCCGTCATCGACGTGGAGGCCGTCTTCGCCGACAGCGGTCTCTCGGCTGCGGATCTGCCGATCGACGTTGCGATCAGCGCACGCGACGCGCCGACTGCGGAGGCAGTTTTCCTCGGCACGCCGGACCTGCTCCGTCGCGACCCGGTCGTCGTGGAGGCCAGCTTTCCGTCTGCCTCCTGGCGAATCCACGCGGTGCCCGCCGCCGGCTGGGACCAGCCGTCGCCCTACGCCTGGCAGGTGCGGGGCTTCCTGCTCGCCGCCTCGATCTTCCTGCTCCTCCCGATCGTAGCGGCCGGCCGGCTGATCGAGGAGCGCCAGCGCCACATCGGCGAACTCTCGCGGCGCGAAAAGCAGTTGTCGCGGCTGTCGCGGCGCCTTCGGCTGGCGCTCGACACGTCCCAGGTCGGCGTCTGGGAGATGGAGATCGACAGCAAGGACCTGTTCTGGGACGACCGGATGAACGAGCTCTATGGCTATCCGGCCGACGGGCGGCTGCGCGACTACACCTTCTGGAGCCGGCGGATCCATCCCGAGGATCTGCAGCGGGCGGAGCGGGAGTTCCGCGTGGCGATGGAAGAGACCGGGCGCTATCATTCCGAGTACCGCCTGCTCCTGCCGGGCGGCGTGCTCCGGTACATCCGGTCGATCGGCACGGTCTACCGCGACTTCGGCGAACCGGCGCGCATCGTCGGCGTCAACTGGGACGTCTCCGCCGACATCGCCCTCAACGAGGACCTGATGCGCGCCAAGACGCTCACCGAAGCCCGCAACAGGGAACTGGAATCAGCCAAGGAGCGGATCGAGTTCATCGCCCTGCACGACTCGCTGACGGGGCTGCCCAACCGGCGCTATCTCGACCATGTGCTGGCCGAACATGTGGAACGTTTCGCCAGGGGCGAGGAGACCGCCGGCCTGCTCCATATCGACCTCGACCGCTTCAAACAGATCAACGACACGCTCGGCCACGCGGCAGGCGACGCCATGCTTGCCCACACGTCCCGGATCCTGCGCGCGACCGCCCGGACCGGCGATTTCGTCGCGAGGGTCGGCGGCGACGAGTTCGTCGTCCTTTGCCGGCGTCCGCGCGGCAGCGAGGAGGAAGGCTTTGCCTACCTCACCGACTTTGCCGAGCGCGTGATCGAGCAGGTCCAGCAGCCGGTCAACCACGGCGGACACGAGTGCCGCATCGGCGTCAGCATCGGCATCGCCAGCGACAAGGACGCGGTGGCGGATCCGAGACAGCTCCTCGTCCACGCCGATATCGCGCTGTACAGGGCCAAGAACCGCGGCCGCAACCGCTACCAGATCTTCAACGACGTGCTGCGCCTCGAGATCGTCAGCAACAAGAACACCGCCGACGACATCCTGACAGCCATCGAGCAGGGCCAGTTCCTCGCCCACTACCAGCCGCAGTTCGACGCCGGGACGCTGGAGATCGTGGGCGTTGAGGCGCTGGCGCGCTGGAACCATCCCGCCAAGGGCCTTCTGCCGCCCACGGCCTTCATGAAGATCGCCGAGGAGATCAACGTCGTCGACGTGATCGACCGCATGATTCTCGAACAGACCCTGGCGGATCTGGCGCGCTGGGACCGTCAGGGCCTCGCCATCCCGAAGGCGTCGGTAAACGTGTCGGCGCGGCGGCTCAACGACGACGAACTGATCGAGTCCCTTCGCCAGCTGCCGCTCGCGAGGGGGCGCATCTCGTTCGAACTCGTGGAATCCATCTTCCTCGACGAACAGGACGAGATGATCGCCTGGAACGTGGATCTGATCAAGGACCTCGGCATAGCCATCGAGATCGACGATTTCGGCACGGGCTATGCCTCGATCGTCAGCCTGATGAAACTGAAGCCGAGCCGCCTCAAGATAGACCGGCAGCTGGTGATGCCGATCGTGCAGTCGATACCGCAGCGCCACCTCGTGCAATCGATCATCGACATCGGCAAGTCGCTCGGCATCGAGGTGCTTGCCGAAGGCGTCGAGACGATGGACCATGCCCGCGTCCTGAAGACGCTCGGCTGCGACGCCCTGCAAGGCTATGCCTTCGCAAGGCCGATGTCGGCATCCGACATCGCGCTCTTCGCGCGCGAGCGTCGCTGGCGCGAGGCCTGCTGAACCGGCGTGAGGCCTGCCGCGGCGGCGCCGGCGTCCTTAACATTGCAGAAAACATTCCGCCCTAAAACGATCCCCCGGGGGTCCGGCATGGCGGGTATTTCTGCACTTTTCGTCTCGGCTCGAAGCCTTCGCGCGATCGGGGTCGCGGTCTGGCTCGCAGCGGCACTGCTGTTTGCCGGCATCTTCTTCCTGGCAGTCGTCGTCCAGGGGCGGGAGGCCGTCCGGACGAACGTCTCCCATGGAATCAACGACGTCCAGCGCCTGCTCCGCAACCTCGACGCGGTCTTCGACGAGCTGGCGCGTTCGGTGACGGCGCCTCCCTGCGGCACCTTCTACATGCGACAGCTGCGGCGGGTCGCCTACCTCCCCGACGGACTGAGCGAATTCTTCCATGTCGAGGACGGGAAGGTGATCTGCACCCTGTCGGCCGAGCATCTGGAGACGGCCCATGTGCTCGGGCCGCCGGACTTCGTCCGCGACGGCGCGCCGCAGACGTCGTTCTGGCTCGACCGCGAGCTCGACTTCACCGGCCTGACCGGCATGACCGGCACCATCGTCCAACGGGGAGACTTCGCGACGGTGATCCCGCCGGAGAACATCTCGCTCAACCTGCCGCCCTGGATCGACGCGGAAGCCGTGGTGATCTCGCCTGCCGGCCGCTGGTGGCACCGGGCAGGCAAGGACCGGATCCACCAGGACATCCTCATCACGGGCACCGGCATCGACTGGACAGGGGCGGGCGGCCCGGCGATCCGCGGCATTGCCTGCAGCGAGGATCGCCACTACTGCATCTCGACCCGGACCTATCTCGTCAACGTCGCAGCCTACAACCCTGCGATGATGTTGCTGATCGTCGTGTTCGCAGCGCTCGGCGCCAGCTGGGTCGCCAGGCTCGTACTCGGCCTGATCCGGAGGTACTGGTCCTTCGAGGCCCGCTTCCTGCGCAACCTCGACGACAGATCGCTGATCTGCGACTACCAGCCGATCCTGGAGGTCGCCACCAATCGTATCGCCGGCTGCGAGGTGCTGGTCCGCTGGCGCGATGTCGACGATTCCGTCGTCTATCCGGACGCCTTCCTGCCGATCGTCGCCCGCCACGACATGATGCGCCGGCTGACCACGCTGATCGTCGCACGGGCGGCGGCGGAACTGGGCGACAGGCTGCCGACGGACGTGCGTCTCCAGATCAATGTCAACATCTTCCCCGGCGAGCTGGACGCGGCCGCGATCGACGAGGTGTTTCGGCCGCTGCGGGTCCTGTCCGACCGCTTCGACGTCGCACTGGAGATCATCGAGAGCGACGCGCTGCCGCTCGAGCTCGTCCAGTCCGAGATCGAGACGCTGCGGCGGGAAGGCTACCGGATCTACCTCGACGACTTCGGCACCGGCTACTCGACCATCCGCCACGTCGCCGCGCTGGAGATCGACGGCATCAAGCTGGACAAGGCCTTCGCGATGGCGCCGGACGGCAGCGTCATGGCGGAGATGCTGCATCATGCGATCGGCATGGTGCGATCGGCGGGCCGCAAGGTGGTGGTCGAGGGAGTGGAGACGGCGGCGCGGCTGGCCCAGCTTCGCGAAAGGGCCGACCGCGTGGATTTCATCCAAGGCTACCACATTTCCCGTCCGCTCGACATTGACGGGTTCGCCGCCTTCCTGCGCGAGCGGATGCCGACTGACGCGGTCTGCCAGCGTCAGGCGGCCTGACACCGCCGTCGGCCGTAGGCAGGCCGCGGCAATCGCGCTAAGAGTGCGCTGCAACGACGCGGACAGACCCGGCGCCCATGGCGAAGATCCCCCTCAAGCTCGACGAGATGATCGACGGAAATGCGCTTCGGCGCGAACTGACGGCGGTGACCGCCGCGACGGGCGGCGACGGATCGGGAACCGACGCACGGTCAGCCGTCCTCCAGCTTCTGCGGGACCGGCTCGCCGCCGGGCGCAAGCGCGCCGAGGACATGCTGATGGAGGATGGCGGAGGCACTGTCTGCGCCGTCCGGCTCTCGCATCTCATGGACGAGCTCATCCGCGCGCTCTACGACTTCGCCGTCACCCACGTCTATCGCTCTAAGAACCCGTCCTCTGGCGAGCGCATGGCAATCGTGGCGGTCGGCGGCTACGGTCGCGGTACGCTGGCGCCCGGCTCGGACATCGATCTCCTCTTCCTCCTGCCCTACAAGCAGACCCCGTGGGGCGAGCAGGTGGTGGAATACCTGCTCTACATGCTCTGGGATCTCGGGCTCAAGGTCGGCCACGCGACGCGGAACATCGACGAATGCATCCGCCTCTCGCGGACGGACATCACCATCCGGACCGCAGTGCTCGAGGCGCGGTTCCTGTGGGGAGAACAGAGGCTCTACGACGAGCTCATGACGCGGTTCGACCAGGAGGTGGTGCGTTCGACGGGTCCGGAATACGTCCAGGCCAAGCTCGCGGAGCGCGATGAGCGCCACCGCAAGGCCGGCGCCAGCCGCTATCTGGTCGAACCCCATGTCAAGGACGGCAAGGGCGGGCTGCGCGACCTGCACACATTGTTCTGGATCGCCAAGTACTTCTACCGGGTACGCACCGGCGAGGAACTGGTCGAGAAGGGGGTCTTCACGCGCGAGGAGTACCTGCAGTTCGTCAAGGCGGAGGATTTCCTCTGGGCCGTGCGCTGCCACCTGCATTTCCAGACCAGCAAGGCGGAGGAGCGGCTGCACTTCGACATCCAGCGCGATATCGCCGAGCGGCTGGGCTATACGAGCCACCCCGGGCTGTCGGCGGTCGAGCGCTTCATGAAGCACTACTTCCTCGTGGCGAAGGAAGTCGGCGACCTGACCCGCATCTTCTGCGCAGCGCTGGAGGAGGAGCAGGCCAAGCACGTGCCGGGCTTCAACCGGTTCCTGCAGACGTTCCAGCGCCGACGCCGCAAGCTTGCCGGAACGTCCGACTTCATCATCGACAACGACCGTATCACCGTGGCCGACGAGGCGGTGTTCGAGCGGGACCCGGTCAACCTGCTCAGGCTGTTCTGGTTCGCCGACAAGCACGGGCTGGAGTTCCACCCCGATGCGCTGAAGCTCGTCACGCGCTCGCTGAAGCTCATCGACCGCACGCTGCGCCGCAATTCCGAGGCCAACCAGCTGTTCATGGACGTGCTGACCTCGAACCGGAACCCGGAGCTCAACCTGCGACGGATGAACGAGGCGGGCGTGCTGGGCAAGCTCATTCCCGACTTCGGCAAGATCGTCGCAATGATGCAGTTCTCGATGTACCACCACTACACGGTGGACGAACACCTGCTGCGCTGCATCGGCGTGATGGCCGAGATCGAGCGGGGAGAGAACGACAAGCTGCATCCGCTCGCCCACAAGCTGATGCCCGGGCTCAAGCCGCAGCGAGAGGTCCTCTACACGGCCATCCTGCTGCACGACATCGCCAAGGGCCGGCCGGAAGACCACTCGGAAGCCGGCGCGCGGATCGCCCGGCGGATCTGCCCGCACATGGGGTTCTCTCCCTCCGAGACCGAGACCATCGCCTGGCTGGTGGAAAACCACCTCGTGATGTCGATGACGGCACAGACCCGCGACCTGAACGACCGCAAGACGATCGACGACTTCGCCTCGGTGGTGCAGTCGGTCGAGCGCCTGAAGATGCTGCTCGTGCTGACCATCTGCGACATCCGCGGCGTGGGACCGGGCGTCTGGAACGGGTGGAAGGGGCAGCTGCTGCGCACGCTCTACTACGAGACCGAGCTGCTGCTGACGGGCGGCTTTTCGGAAGTGTCCCGGGCCAAGCGCGCAGAGCATGCGCGGGAACAGCTGGCAGCGGCGCTTGCCGGCTGGCCCGAGCGCGACCGCAAGCGGATCCTCGGGCTGCACTACGACAACTACCTGCTGATCGTGGACGCGAAGGATCAGGTGCGCCATGCCCAGCTGATCCGGGAGGCCGACGCCGCGAAAAAGGTCTTCACCACCGCCGTCACCATGCATGCCTTCGAGGCGGTGACCGAAATCACGGTCCTGACGCCCGACCATCCGCGGCTCCTGTCTGTGGTCGCGGGCGCCTGCGCGGCGGCCGGCGCCAACATCGTCGACGCCCAGATATTCACCACCACCGACGGACGGGCGCTGGACACGATCCTGATCAGCCGTGAATTCGAACGCGACGAGGACGAGCTGCGCCGCGCGCAGCGCGTCGGCAAGCTGATCGAGGACGTGCTGTCGGGCCGCATGCGCCTGCCGGACATGATCGAGAAGCGAACGAAGCCCAAGCGCGGCCAGAAGGTGTTTCGCCTCGAGCCCCGCGCGGAGGTGCGCAACGCGCTGTCGAACCGCTTCTCGGTCATCGAGGTCGAGGGGCTCGACCGTCCCGGCCTGCTGTCGGAGATCACGGGGGCGATATCGGACCTGTCGCTCGACATCGCCTCCGCGCACATCACCACCTTCGGCGAGAAGGTGATCGATACCTTCTACGTCACCGACCTGACGGGGCAGAAGGTGGAGAACCCGACCCGCCAGGCGGCCATCCGCGCCCGACTGATCGAAACGCTCTCTGGTGGTTCCGTCCGGGGCCAGAAGCTCAAGGCGGCGGCGGAGTAGCCGGAATGAGCAGCGAGCCTTCCGCCGTCGACCGGTTCCCGCCGGCGGTCCGCCAGCCGGACCGCCGCACCCCTTCCTCCCGCCGCCTCGGTGCCGCATGAGCCTCATCGGTAAGTTCGCCAGTGTCGGCGGCGCCACCATGGCCAGCCGGGTCTTCGGCTTCGTGCGCGAGGCGCTGATCGGCGCCGCCCTCGGGGCGGGACCGGTCGCCGATGCCTTCTACGCCGCCTTCCGGTTTCCCAACCTGTTTCGCCGGCTCTTCGCCGAGGGCGCCTTCAACACCGCCTTCATCCCGCTCTTCGCGAAGGAGCTGGAAGGCGACGGCATTGCGGGTGCGCGTCGCTTCGCGGAGGAAGTGCTGTCGGTGCTGGTCGTCGCGCTGCTCGCCCTGTCGGTGCTGGCGGTCGTCTTCATGCCCTTTCTCGTCGGCACGGTCATAGCGCCCGCCTTCGCCGACACGCCGGACAAGTTCGACCTCACGGTCCTGATGACCCGGATCATGTTCCCCTACCTGTTCTGCATGTCGCTGGTGGCCATGCTGTCGGGAATCCTCAACTCGATGCGGCGCTACTTCCTCGCCGCGATCGTGCCGGTTCTGCTCAACGTCATCCTCATCTGCGTCCTCGTTGCGGCGATGGCCATCGGGGTCGAAGCGCGCATCACCGGCCTGTGGCTCGCCTGGGGCGTCTTCGCTTCCGGCATCGCACAGCTCCTCTTCCTGATGTGGGGCACCCACCGTCAAGGCTACTCGATGCGGCTGCGCCGTCCTCGGATGACGCCTGCGGTGAGGCGGCTGCTCGTGCTGATGGGACCCGCCCTGCTGACGGGCGGGGTCACGCAGATCAACCTGCTCGTCGGGCAGATCATCGCCTCGGCGCAGGACGGGGCCATCGCGCTGCTCAACTATGCCGACCGCATCAACCAGCTGCCGCTCGGCGTCATCGGAATCGCCGTCGGCGTCGTGCTCCTGCCCGAACTCGCCCGTTCGCTGAAGGCCGGCAACGAGGCCGATGCCCAGCATCTGCAGAACCGCTCGCTGGAGTTCGCGCTCGGGCTGACCTTTCCCGCCGCGGTGGGGCTCGTCATCATGCCCGGGCCGATCGTGGCCCTGCTCTACGAGCGCGGCGCCTTCACGGCCGAGACCACGGACCTGACTGCCGCAGCGCTGGCGGCCTTCGCCGTCGGCTTGCCCGCCTACGTCCTGATCAAGGTGTTCTCGCCGGGGTTCTTCGCGCGCGAGGACATGAAGACGCCGATGTGGTTCTCGATGGTGGCGGTCGTGGTCAACGTCGTCGGCGCTCTCGCCCTCTTTCCCGTCCTCGGCCATGTCGGCCTCGCGCTCGCCACCTCCATCGCCGCCTGGGTCAACGTCGTTCTGCTTGCGGGCACGCTGTGGACGCGCGATGCCTTCCGCCCGTCGCCGGCAACGCTCAGGCGCGTCGCATTGATCCTGGTCGCCGGCGCGGTGATGGGTGGCGCCCTCTGGGCGCTCCAGGTCGTGGCGGCGGCTTGGCTCGCCGGGCCGACGCTGCTGCGTCTGGTCACCGTGCTCGGGATCATCGGCCTCGCGGCCGTCGTCTACTTCGCTATCGTCATCGCCACCGGGGCGCTGGACCGCGCGCAGCTGATGCGCCTGCTGCGGAGGCGGAAGCGGGTCAAGGATGCACCTCCAGGTCCGTGAAGCGGAACTCGTCGGCAGTCGACAGAATCGGAGCGCCGCCGTGCTTGGCGCATGCATAATGGAAGCAGTCGGCAAGGTTGAGACGCTGGCGACCCGATCGATATCGATGTGCGGCGTCCGTTGAGAGCTCGACGGTTGCCGCAGGCGGAGGAAGCTGGCGTAATTCGATGCCGTTTTCCTGCAGGAACCGTTCGACCATCCTCGCACTATCCATTGGGGAAAGACCGAGATGGTCCGCTCTCGCGAGCGCAACCGTTGCCTCCCAAACGGCAATAGGGGATGTGAACGGTCGGGAATAGGCCAGAATGCCAGCAGCACAACGCTTGGCCTCGGGCTCGTTGCCGAGGATCGCGACGATGGCAGCGGCATCGACGAAAATCATCTGGCTTCGCCTTCTTCGGGAGAGAATCCGGGCTCCTCACCGGACATTTCGTCCCATACAGAGCGAGGCAAGGGCTTCCGCATCTCACCTGTCGATGAGATCCCGAACTCGGCACGAAGCCGCTCGGCGCTCTCCATCGGATCGCCTCTACGACGCTGCAACGCCTCGCTCACCGCGATGATGACAGCGTCCGTCAGTCCCACGCCCTCGATCTCCGCGAGCCTGCGGGTGAGACGGTCGGCTTCCTTGTTGGTGATGTTGATGGTCATTGTCTTTACCCACCTGCAGAGGAGAATTTGTAGAGGCTCGGCCCACCAGTCAATGCCATCGAACCGCCCCTTGCGCCCTCTTCGCCCTTGCGCCATAAGCCCGCTCGACTTTCGCCGCGCGCGAAACGGCCCTCCACAAGCCACGAACGAGGATCTCGATGTCCAGCTTCAAGCCGATCGTCTTCTCCGGCGTCCAGCCCACCGGAAACCTGCATCTCGGCAACTATCTCGGCGCCATCCGCAAATTCGTCGCGCTGCAGGAGACGCATGACTGCATCTACTGCGTCGTCGACCTGCATTCGATCACCGCGCAGCTGGTGCACGAGGATCTCGCCGAACAGACGCGCTCCATCACCGCCGCCTTCCTCGCCTCGGGCATCGACCCCAAGAAGCACATCGTCTTCAACCAGGCGCGCGTGCCGCAGCATGCAGAACTCGCCTGGATCTTCAATTGCGTGGCGCGCATCGGCTGGATGAACCGGATGACGCAGTTCAAGGACAAGGCCGGCAAGGACCGCGAGAACGCCTCGCTCGGTCTGCTCGCCTATCCGAGCCTGATGGCGGCCGACATTCTCGTCTATCGCGCCACCCACGTGCCGGTCGGCGACGACCAGAAGCAGCATCTGGAGCTGACGCGCGACATCGCCATCAAGTTCAACAACGACTTCTCCGGCAGGATCGGCGCGCTCGGCCTCGGCGTCGAGATGCAGATGGGCGAGGAGACCGTCAACGGCTTCTTCCCGCTCACCGAGCCGCTGATCGAGGGGCCGGCGACGCGGGTGATGAGCCTGCGCGACGGTTCCAAGAAGATGTCCAAGTCGGATCCGTCGGACCTGTCGCGCATCAACCTGACCGACGACGCCGACACGATCTCCAGGAAGATCCGCAAGGCCAAGACGGATCCGGAGGCCCTGCCGTCCGACGTCGAAGGGCTCCAGGGGCGCCCGGAGGCCGAGAATCTCGTCGGCATCTATGCGGCTCTCGCCGAATGCCCGCGCGAGCAGGTGATCCGCGAGTTCGGCGGCGAGCAGTTCTCCGCGTTCAAGCCCGCCCTGGCCGATCTCGCGGTCGAGAAGCTCGCCCCGATCGCAGCCGAGATGCGACGCATCTCCGCCGACCGGACATATGTCGATGCCGTGCTGCGCGACGGCGGCGAGCGGGCCGGCGTACTGGCGGAAGCGACGATGAAGGGCGTGCGCGAGATCGTCGGCCTTCTGACCGACTAGGCCCGCGTCCGTCCGCTCCGCCTGCCCGGCTTGCGGCGCGGCGGCGGGGGTGGCAGATTGCGCGCGATCAACGGAGCACACGGACTGAATGGTCTCCAAGCGACTGAGCCGGGAAGCCGGCCATCGGCGAAAGTTCCTCGCAGTCATCGACGACACGCCGGAATGCGAGCGCGCGGTCGCCTATGCCTCCCGGCGCGCCCTGACCACAGGCGGCGCCCTCGTCCTGCTGTTCGTCATCGAGCCCTCCGATTTCCAGCAGTGGATGGGCGTGGAGAAGATCATGCGCGAAGAGGCCAACGCAACGGCGACCGCCGCGCTCGACCAGGCCGCCGCAAAGGTGCGCCAGCGCTCGGGGATCGAGCCGGAACTCGTGGTGCGCGAAGGCGAAGCGGCGGAGGAGATTCGCAGGCTGATCGAGGAGGACCAGGACATCGCGATCCTGATTCTCGCTGCCGGCACCTCGAAGGAAGGGCCGGGTCCCCTTGTATCCTCGATTTCCGGCAAGGGCACCACCGGCTTCCAGATCCCCGTCACCGTGGTTCCGGCCAACCTCACCGACGAAGACATCGAAGCGCTCGCCTGACGCGGCCGATTCATCCGCGCATTCGCCAGGCGACCGCTTGATCGGACGGCGCAGCGAGCCTATTTAGAATAATTCAAAACTAACGGCAGGAGATCCCGCCATGTTCATCCAGACGGAAGCCACGCCCAATCCCGCAACGCTCAAGTTCCTGCCGGGCAAGGTGGTCATGAACGAGGGTACCGCCGATTTCCGTGATCCCGCCACGGCAGGGGCCTCTTCGGCGCTGGCCGGACGCCTGTTCGCCGTCCCCGGCGTGACGGGCGTCTTCTTCGGCTACGACTTCATCACCGTCACCAAGGACGGGCCGGAATGGCAGCACCTGAAGCCGGCCATCCTGGGCACGATCATGGAACATTTCATGTCCGGCGCCCCGGTCATGGCCACGGCCACGTCGGAAGGCGACGCCGAGAGCGGCGAGGAGTTCTTCGACAAGGCCGACGAGGAGATCGTGCTGACGATCAAGGAACTGCTCGATACCCGCGTGCGGCCGGCGGTGGCGCAGGATGGCGGCGACATCACCTTCCGCGGCTTCGAGAACGGCACCGTGTTCCTTCACATGAAGGGCGCCTGCGCCGGCTGTCCGTCCTCCACCGCGACGCTGAAGCACGGCATCCAGAACCTGCTGCGCCATTTCGTGCCGGAGGTCCAGCAGGTCGAGCAGGTGATGTAGCATCGGGACCGGATGCCGAAACTCGGCAGTCCCGAAAGCTGACGACAAAAAACCGGGCTTCGCAGCCCGGTTTTTCGTTGCATCGACGTCCGTGTTGCCTGGACGGTTCGCGGCAGACCTACATCACGATGACCTTGGCGCCGTTCTCGGCGCGGCTGTAGAGGTCGATGATGTCCTGGTTGATCAGGCGGATGCAGCCGGACGACATGGCGTGGCCGATCGAGTTCCACTCCGGCGTGCCGTGCAGCCGATAGCCGGTATCGCCGTTCTTGTTGTAGAGGTAGAGCGCTCGGGCACCGAGCGGATTCATCAGCCCGCCGGGCATGCCGCCGCGCCACTTCGCGAGTTCGGGCTGGCGGCCAATCATGGCCGCCGGCGGGGTCCAGACCGGCCATTCGCGCTTCATGGCGATACGGGCGGTACCCTTCCACTCGAAGCCTTCCCGGCCCACGCCGATGCCGTAGCGCATGGCCTTGCCCTCGGGCATGACGAAGTAGAGGAACTTCTGGTTCGTGTCGACCACGATGGTGCCCGGCTTCTCCTTCGTCTCATAGCGTACGACCTGGCGGTGGTACTTGCTCGGCACTTTCGAAATGGGAATGGCAGGCAGCTGGTAGCCGGCGTCTTTCTTCGAGCCATAGCCCGAAGAGAACATCGTGATCGAGCCGTCCGTGGAACAGCCCGTCAGGGCCGTAACCAGCGCCAGGCTCGAGGCGATCAGGAGAGTTCTTGCGTTCATCGTGCCTTCCGAATGTTCCGGGACGTCGCCGTCCGCCTTATCCGAGACATGCTTAGGTCGAAATTCTTAACGCAGCTTTACCATGTCAGGCCAAGCAGAACCTGGCCTTGGGGCAGAGGCTCGGACTTTTTTGCGCCACATTTATTGCAAATCAGCAACAAGTCCTCGCGCCTGCGCTGAGGCGGCGCCCCCCGCCGCCGCCGAAGTTGCAGGCGGAGCGGGTTCCCCCGGCCGGTCGGGGATGGCATCCTGCGGCCATGCCGATCATATCACCGATTCCCGCCAACCCGCTCGCCGACGGACGCCAGTCCGAGAGAGCCCTCGTCATCAGGCGCGGCGTACAGCGCATGCTCCTGCAGATGAACGCGCACGTGCTGCCGGAACTCGCCCTCGCAGGCGGGCGCCGCGCCGATCTCGTCGCGCTCACCCGAAGCGGAGAGATCTGGATCATCGAGATAAAGTCCTCGATCGAGGACTTCAGGGTCGACCGGAAATGGCCCGACTACCGGCTGCATTCCGACCGCTTCTTCTTCGCCACCCACCCGGAAGTGCCGGCGTCGATCTTTCCGACGGACTGCGGCTTCATCCTGTCGGACGGCTACGGGGCGGAGATCCTGCGCGAGGCGCCCGAACACCGGCTGTCGGCAGCCACGCGAAAGGCGGTGGTCATGCGGTTCGCCCGCGCCGGCGCGGCGCGGCTGACGGCGGCGGAGATGGCTGGGGTGTCCGTGCCCGCCATCGAGGGCGAGAGCGACTGACGCCGCGCCCCCGACACCATGTCGCGCCGTACCTGGCTGGCAACGGTGCCGCAGCTCGTGTATACACATCCGGTCCGGCGGGCGTATTGATCTCGGGAGCCGGGAATTATATATTCATGTCTTGCGGTTGCGCCGGAAAAACCCGGGGAGCCGCCGGATATCGGGAGAGCCCGAACAGGGCTTGGTGGATGGACATGATGCGCGAGGCGTCATCCGCGGTGGTCGAGAAGGTGCGGGATGCGGGGCTGCGGCCGACGCGCCAGCGCATCGCGCTCGCCAGCCTGCTGTTCGCAAAGGGCGATCGCCATGTCTCGGCCGAGGAACTGCACGAGGAGGCGCTGAACGCCGACGTGCCGGTGTCGCTCGCCACGGTGTACAACACGCTGCACCAGTTCACCGACGCAGGCATGCTGCGTATCCTGGCGGTCGAGGGCGCCAAGACCTATTTCGACACCAACACCTCCGACCATCATCATTTCTTCGTCGAGGGCGAGAACACCGTGCTCGACATCGACACCGGGTCGGTGACGGTCCACAACCTGCCGGCGCCTCCGGAGGGCATGGAGATCGTCAACGTCGACATCGTGGTGCGCCTGCGCCCCAAGCGCTGACACAAGCCCGCACCTCCCGAACCGCCTTCGGGCGGCTTTTTCGCACCGGCAGTTGCCTTCCGCGAGCGTATCTGTCGCCGTTGGAGGAGCCCTTGAAGGATCAGCGTTCGGGGCTCTTGCCAAGAAAGCCGGAGGCGGCGGAACGGATTCCGAAGGACAACCAAATGCCGAGGTCCGCTCGGCGGCGGCGAACGGCTCGATGCGGCGCCGCCCTAGTCTGCGATCTGCTCGCCCGGATAGACACCCCAGACCAGCGACTGCTCGAGCCACCCTGTGTGGCCGTCGAAATCCATGCGGCACCATTCGCCGTTGCAGGACTTCACCGTCCCCATGACGCCCGGCTCCAGCCGCGCCACCATACGCGCCTCGGGCGCAGGGTCGGCGCGAAGCGCAATCTCCTGCACCCGTCCGCGCTGCCAGGGGGCTGCGAGCGCGGTGCGCTTGCCCGATAGCAGCGACTGGTTGATCCAGCCTTCCGAGCCTTCCGAATCGCGGACGCGGCGCCAGTTGTCGTATTCCTGGACGATCTCCATCGGCAGACCGGGCTTCATGTACATCCAGTCGACCGAGTAGTTCAGACCCGGCCCGATGCGCAGGTTCACGCGCCCCGACTTGAGGCTGACGAAGCGCGGCAGCGGCAGCCCGCTCGGACCAACGGGCTGAGCGCTGGCGGCGCCCTGTGCGCGCGCTTCGGTCACTGGCGAGGATGCGAGCATGATGACGACCGCCGCGACGGCAGCCGCCAGGCCAGGCCACTTGGAAACGGACACGGTACGACCTCGTCTTCCACGGCTCGCCGGTCCGGCAGGCGGACCTGCGACGATCCTGTTTTTCTTTGTCATCCCCACGGGCTGTTGGTACACAAGACCGAGGCCGGGGATGCTTCCGACTATCGCCCGTCTTGGTTAAAGAGGTCTCAACAGGACCCGGATTCGAGGAAACAATGGCGGGCAGAAAAAAGCCTCTCGTCGTCATCACGCGCAAGCTGCCGGATCCTGTCGAGACGCGCATGCGCGAGCTGTTCGACGCGCGGCTCAACATCGACGACCGCGCCATGACGCAGCCCGAGCTGGTGGCCGCCATGCGCGAGGCCGACGTGCTCGTCCCCACCATCACCGACCGGATCGACGCCGCGCTGATCGAGCAGGCCGGGCCGAACCTCAAGCTCATCGCCAATTTCGGCAATGGCGTCGAGCACATCGACGTGCAGGCGGCGGCGAGGAAGGGCATTACCGTCACCAACACGCCGAACGTGCTCACGGAAGACACCGCCGACATGACGATGGCGCTGATGCTGACGGTGCCGCGCCGGCTGATCGCCGGCGCCAATTCTCTGCGCGACGACGGCAAGTGGTCGGGCTGGTCGCCCACCTGGATGCTCGGCCGCCGCATCTGGGGCAAACGCCTCGGCATCGTCGGCATGGGCCGCATCGGGACAGCGGTGGCGCGCCGCGCCAAGGCCTTCGGCCTGTCGATCCACTATCACAACCGAAAACGGGTGGCACCGGCCATCGAGGACCAGTTGGAGGCGACCTACTGGGAGAGCCTCGACCAGATGCTGGCGCGCATGGACATCATTTCGGTGAACTGCCCGTCGACGCCGGCGACCTTTCACCTGCTGTCGGCGCGCCGGCTGGCGCTGATGCAGCCCACCGCCTACATCGTCAATACGGCGCGTGGTGACATCATCGACGAGGCGGCGCTGATCCAGATGGTCCAGGACGGTCGCCTCGCCGGGGCCGGGCTCGACGTCTTCGAGCACGAGCCGGCGATCAATCCCAAGCTCGTCCGGCTCGCCCAGCAGGACAAGATCGTGCTCCTGCCGCACATGGGCTCGGCCACCATCGAGGGCCGCATCGACATGGGCGACAAGGTCATCATCAACATCAAGGTCTGGGCCGACGGGCACCGCCCGCCGGACCGGGTGCTGCCGGGCCGGGTGTAGCGCCGGACGCTGTCCGGGCGGTCTTCGGGGGCGGGTTCGGGGAGCGGTCCCGGGTCTCCAGAAAGTCCGGCCAGGGCCGCGCATCGCTGGTCACGACATCGGTACCGGCCTGAACGTCAGGATTGTCTCGCTTCCGCCCTGCGGTTGCCGTATGAGCGGCGATGGAAAAAGATCAGTTCGACACGCCCATCACCGTCAGGGCCGACGCAGCCGGCACATTGCTGACCCTGCGCACGGCCCGCGACACCTCCGACTTCCTCCTCAACCGCTGGCCGGGAAAGCGCACGGAAAAGCACCGCGCCGCGCTGCAGGCCTGCTCGGACGTCCAGAGCGGAGACAAGCCGCCGATCGTCGGGCGTCGTGCCTTCGTCGCGGCAGCCCGCGAGGCAGGTGTCTTCACCGACCAGAAGGCGACGGGCTGACGAAAGGCGGGGCCAGTCCCGTTCGTCTGCGAAGAGGCAGTTAAGTCTCCGGGCGCTGGCTCGCGGCACCGGACCCGGGATCCGCCGACCGCGCTGCGCACGCTCCACGACGTTCGCCTCCGCGAGGTCGCGGCATCACCTTGTCGCGAAACCGGCGCCCGGGTTCGCGATGCGTCGACTATTCGTCGGTCTGTGGCTTCGCCTCGGTCTCGGCCTTGTCTGCGCCGCGTTCGCGGGCAGCGGCCTTCGCGGCGAGCTTTTCGGCCTTCTTGGCTGCCTTGGCGCGATCGCGCTCCATGCGCTCGTGATTGTAGTTGGGCGGTCTCGGCATCGCTCTGTCTCCTTGTCAGCCCCCTGCCTATTGCCATAGGGCCGGCAAAGCAACCTGCGGGGCCGGGATCTCGCCGTTCCCGCCGCCGTTCTGCCGTTCCACGCTCCCGCTACCCTCGTCGCCGAAGCACTCGCGCGGAAGCCAGATCGAAAGGCCTATCCACGCGCGGCGATGAAGCCCTCCAGCTTTCCCAGCGTCTGCAGACCCAGCTCGACCGCACCGAAGCCCTTCGCCGTCTGGAACTCGGCGGCGCTGGTGAAGACCATGCCCAGCGTCACCTTGGTGAACCCGTCCTGGTCCTCGAACGACGCCCATGCATCAGCATGCCTTGGACCGTTCTCGCCCCAGAGAAGCGTGTAGCCGAGCCGGTGCTGCGTCCGGACCTCGCCATACACATGATGGTTCGGATAGACCGTGCCGTCCGGCCCGATCATGTCGAAGACCCATTCGCCCCCCGCCCGCAGGTCGATCCTTCTGGTGCGGCATGAGAAGCCATCGGGGCCCCACCATTGCGGCAGTGTCTCCGGGTTCATCCATGCGTTCCAGACCACGGCCCGGGGCGCCCGTATCACCCGCTGCAGCACCATCGTCCGTTCGGCCACGCCGGCGAGATTGTCCAGTCCGGCTCCGAAACCCTGCCGGTAACCCGCTTCCATGTTGGCGCGGAGCGACGACAGCTGCACCGTCACGGACAGCCCGCTACGCGCGCCGAAATCGGAAAACTCCGCAGTGACCAGGGCCGCCGACTGCGTGACGTCTTCGGACGAGACGACCTCGTAGTTGACGCTGCGTACGTCCGGTTGCAACACCAGCCAGCCTCCTTCGCACCGCACATCCGGCTCGCCTGCCACCTTGCAGAGCGACACCTCGCGACCGCCGACCCGTGGATCGGCCTCCAGGAACTCCACGGTCACCGAGGGGGACGGCGCAGCCCAGACCGCGCGCGCGGCGGGCGCCGTCCATACCTGCCAGAGCACCGAAACCGGCGCGGCCACCTCTCGCTCGAACGTCAGCGTCGCAAAACGACCGGGCCCATCGTCATGCGCCGTCCTGGCGCCACTTGCTGCGGGGTTCGACGTCATTTCTCTCGTTCCTTCATCACGCCCATAACGAATGCATCCAGCCGGTCGAGCCGCGCGTCCCAGACGGCACGCTGTTCCTCGATCCAGGTCAGCGCCGGCTCCATGGCATCAGGCCTGATCGCGCAGGTGCGCACCCTGCCATCCTTGGAGGTGGCGATCAGGCCCGCCTCCTCCAGTACCGACAGGTGCCGCATCACCGTAGGCAGGCGCAGCCCCGTCGGGCCGGCGAGCTCGGTCACCCGCGCCGGTCCGCGGGCCAGCTGGCCGAGGATCGAGCGGCGGGTCCCATCCGCCAGGGCGTGGAACAGGAGCGACAGATCGGGTTCATGCTTAGCCATACTGCTAACTTTTCACGACCCGCGGCGGAGCGCAAGAAAAAACTTCGACGATCAGCTAACCATCGGCGCACCTGCAAAGGTTCTGGAACAAGGCGCTCCGGTCCCGGTTCGGACGCGAGCAAAGGAGTACGCCCATGAACACGAACTTCACCGACCAGGCCCGCGACATCTTCATCGTCGGACTGCGCAATGCCCACGCCATGGAAAACCAGGCGCTCTCGATCATGAAGCCGCAGGCCACCCGCATCGAGAGCTACCCGCAGGTGCTGGAGCGGCTGCAGCGGCACATCACCGAGACAGAGGGCCAGATCCGGCGGCTCGACTCGATCCTGCAAGGCATGGGCGAAAGCCCGTCTGCCTTCAAGGACACCACACAGTCCTTCATGGGGGCCATGGCGGCGATGGGCCACAGCATGGCCGGCGACGAGATCATCAAGAACAGCCTCGCCAACTTCGCCTTCGAAAACTTCGAGATCGCGGCCTACACGTCGCTGATGACGCTGGCCGAGGCCGGCGGTTTCGCTGAGGCGAAAACACAGCTGCAGCAGAGCCTCGACGAGGAGACGGCGATGGCAAGCTGGCTGGAGGAGAATCTGCCCGCCGTCACGCTGCAGTTTGCCGGCCTGCGCGCGGCCGGCGTCAGCGCCAAGGTCTGACGGACGGCAGCGCCGGCCGCAGGAGGCCGGCGCGTCCCGCCTGTCCGCCGCCATCCACCTCACAAGACGGCGAGGAAACGGGCGGCCCGGCCGGCCGTGCGCTCGTCCTATTCGGCCGCGCGTCCCATTTCCGGGCGGCCATTGCCCATGCGGCCGAGAACCTCATCCGCGGTCGCCTGCCGGTTCTTCACCGAGCTCGTCCACTGGCCCCACACCGTCTCGTCGATCGTGTCGCCATTGCTGCCGAGTTCGGCGAGGCGCTTCGCGTCGTCCGCCGTCAGCACCTGGCCGGGCAGCTTGCCGAGCCCCCGCACGTCCTCGGCCGAGATGCCCAGCCGCTCGCCGACGCGGCGGCCGTAGTCGTCGTGCACCATGAAGAAGTGCCAGACCATGCGCTCCTGCACGTCGCGCTCGCATTCCGACAGCATCGCGCCCATGTTTGAGACGAGGTCGTCGCGCTCCCAGTCCATCATGGTGCAGAACCGCCCCCGCGCCTGGATGTAGTCGTTGCGCCGCTCCAGCACCGCCCGGGTCAGCCGGCCGCTGACCACCGGCGGGTTGTTGGGCTGACGCTCGGCTTCGGTCAGGCCGCCGTGGATCGAAGGCTCGTAGTTGACGTGCGGGTTCTGGCGGGCGCCGCTGTCACGGTAGAACGACATCTGCCCACCGGACTGGTTGGTGGCCACCGCCGCGTTCTTCGGCTGATTGACCGGCAGCTGCAGGTAGTTCGGGCCCACGCGGTAGCGCTGCGTGTCCGAATAGGAGAAGGTGCGGCCCACCAGCATCTTGTCGTCGGAAAAGTCGAGCCCGTCGACCAGCACGCCGGTGCCCATGGCGATCTGCTCGTTCTCGTTGAAGAAATCCTCGACGTTGCGGTTCAGCGTCATGGTGCCGACGTGGCGCAGCGGGAAGTCCTTCTCGGGCCAGATCTTGGTGTCGTCGAGCGGATCCCAGTCGAGCTCGGGATGGTCGTGGTCCTCCATGATCTGGACATGCATGTCCCACTGCGGGTAGTCCCCCGCCTCGATCGCGGTGAAGAGGTCCTTTGACGCCGACCCGAGGTCCTGGCCCTGCACCCTGGCGGCCTCCTCGGCGGTCAGCGATGCGACGCCCTGGCGCGGATGGAAGTGGTATTTCACCAGGACGGTGTCGCCGGCGGCGTTGACCATCTTGTAGGTGTTGACGCCGAAGCCCTCCATGTGGCGGTAGCTCGCCGGAATGCCGCGCGGCGAGAACAGGTGGGTGAGCATATGCATCGCCTCGGGCGTCTGGCTCATGAAGTCGAAGATGCGGTTCGGCTCCTGGCGGAATGTCACCGGGTCCGGCTTCAGCGCGTGGATGACGTCGGGGAACTTGATCGCATCGCGGATGAAGAAGACGGCGAGGTTGTTGCCGACGAGATCCCAGTTGCCGTCCTCGGTGTAGAACTTGACGGCAAAGCCGCGCGGGTCGCGCGCCGTCTCGGAGGAGTCGCGCCCGCCGATGACGGTGGAAAAGCGGATCGCGAGTGGCGTCTTCTTGCCCTTCTCCTGGAACAGCTTCGCCCGAGTGTAGGTCGAGGCCGGTTCGTCGCCGATCATGCCGGTGGCCTCGAACTCCCCGTAGCAGACGAAGCCGCGTGCATGAACGACGCGCTCGGGAATGCGCTCGCGGTCGAAATGGCTGATCTTCTCGAGGAACTGGTAGTTTTCCAGCGTCGCCGGCCCGCGGCTGCCGACGGTCCGACTCGACTGGTTGTTGGAGACCGGGTGGCCCTGGCGGTTTGTCAGCGTGCCCTGCGAGGCCCGCGGGGCGGCTGCGGTGTTTTTCGGCTCGTCGTGGTGCATGGTCGATCTCCCTGGTCCGGTGAGCCTCTCGCGAAGGCACGTGCATGGGTTGCGCCGCGAGGCGCCCGGTGCCCAACGCACGAGCCGCCGGCATGTTCGGGAAAAAGATGCACGGTCGGACGGCGGCTTGCCCGTGGCCGGAATCAGCTGCTCGCCGCGTCCGCCGCGATCGCGAGCGCCACGTGCGCGCCGGCTTCGGTCG
>Ga0208243_1000334_pt1 | contig 30220 bp, 29 predicted proteins | sample Subbio2Aug_QV12A_FD_184826 | JGI IMG/M metagenome (GOLD analysis project Ga0208243, IMG submission 184826) | Serpentinite rock and fluid subsurface biosphere microbial communities from McLaughlin Reserve, California, USA - CR12Aug_QV12A (SPAdes) | ecosystem: Environmental > Terrestrial > Deep... | reverse complement strand
GATCTTTCGACGGTTAAGGGCGAGGCGCTTCCGGTGCGCTTCATGCACCGCGCGACCGCCAGCCGCGAGGGCGCACCGGGACCCACCCGCACCATCGTCCTCAACCGGGCGCAGGGAGAGGACGCCTCGGCGGATCTGCGCGCGTCCGAAGTCCGGTTCACGCGCTTCTTCAACTCGACGCCGATGGCGATCGCCGGGATCGACGGCGCGGGCCGGATCCTGCGTACGAACGCGCCGTTCCTGTCGCTCTTCTCGAGCGTCGTCGATCGCGACGCCGTCGACCGGCGGGCGCGGCTCGACACCGTCATCCACGAGCGCGATCGGGCGGCTTTCGCCGCGGCGCTCGACAAGGCCAAGCAGCACCAGGCCGACATAGCGCCGATCGACACCATCCTGCCGACGGACGAGGAGAGGCACATCCGCTTCTACGTGAGCGCGGTCGCGGACGCCAACGACGGCGAAGATGCCGAGGAGGCGGCGATCGTCTACGCTGTCGACACCACCGAGCAGAAGGCGCTCGAAGCGCAGATGGCGCAGGGCCAGAAGATGCAGGCGGTCGGTCAGCTCGCCGGCGGCATCGCCCACGACTTCAACAACGTGCTCACGGCCATCATCATGGCCTCGGACCTGCTTCTGGCCAGCCACAGGCCGTCCGATCCGTCCTTCGCCGACATCATGAACATCAAGCAGAACGCCAACCGGGCCGCTTCCCTGGTGCGCCAGCTGCTCGCTTTCTCGCGGCGCCAGACGCTGCGGCCCGAAGTGCTGAACCTGACCGACGTGCTGGCCGACCTGCGCATGCTGCTCACCCGTCTGGCCGGCAACGACATGCGCCTGCGCATCGACCATGGCCGCGACATCTGGCCGGTCAAGGTCGACCTCGGGCAGTTCGAGCAGGTCATCGTCAACCTGACGGTCAATGCACGCGACGCGATGCCGGGAGGCGGGGATCTGGTGGTCCGCACCAAGAACGTGCCCGCCGAAGAGTGCGCGCAGTTCGGCTACCGCGAACTCACGCCCGGCGATTATGTCCTGATCGACGTCGAGGACACCGGCACCGGCATCCCGCCCGACATCCTGAAGAAGATCTTCGAGCCCTTCTTCACGACGAAGGAGGTGGGCAAGGGCACGGGTCTCGGGCTCTCGATGGTCTACGGCATCATCAAGCAGACCGGCGGCTTCATCTTCTGCGAGTCGCAGGTCGGCGTCGGGACGACGTTCCGCATCTTCCTTCCCCGCCACATCGTGGAGGAGAAGGCCGGCGACGAGGCCGCCAGAGCCGAAGCGGTGGCGGCCATGTCCGCTGCGAGGTCAGAGGCCAGCAAGGACCTGTCCGGATCGGCGACGGTGCTGCTCGTCGAGGACGAGGACGCGGTGCGTATGGGCGGGGTGCGCGCGCTGCGCTCGCGCGGCTACACGGTGCACGAGGCGTCGTCGGGCGTCGAGGCGCTCGAGATCTTCGACGAACTGGGCGGTGCGATCGACATCGTTGTGTCGGACGTGGTGATGCCGGAAATGGACGGGCCGACGCTGCTCGGAGAACTGCGCAAGCGCCAGTCGGACGTGAAGTTCGTCTTCGTCTCTGGCTACGCCGAGGATGCCTTCGCCAAGAATCTTCCCGCGGAGGCCAAGTTCGGCTTCCTGCCGAAGCCCTTCTCGCTGAAGCAGCTGGCGACGGTGGTGAAGGACATGCTGGAAGGCGAGGCATAGGAGCGCCGGACGGTCTCGGCCCGCAGGATGGCCGGCGGCGGCGATGCGTCTGAAGCCGGATCGTTCGGCATATGGCGGTTATTTGGGCGGGAATTTTCACTTGCCTATTTTTTGCTCAGGCTCCGACGCCTGTTGCGCAAAGAAGTCTCAACAAGGATTTAACCCGTGCGGCAGTGCCGGCGCCGGTCCGTCGGTTGGTCCCCGGCCGCGTCTTTGTTCGCAAGGCTTTCCGGCTTTTTGTGACAGCCCGATCAGGTTTGGCACAGCCGTTGCATCGTTCTTATCGGTGCAACAACCAACCCTTATCGGAGGTTCTCAATATGAGGGGAATGATCGCAACACTGGCGAAGCGGGTCACGGGGGCCGCGCTGGCCGGCCTGATGATGGCCGGCGCCGCCGCCGCGCAGGAAGACACCATCAAGGTGGGCATCCTGCACTCGCTTTCGGGGACGATGGCGATTTCGGAGACCACCCTGAAGGACGTCATGCTGATGCTCGTCGAGCAGCAGAACGCCAAGGGCGGGCTGCTCGGCAAGAAGCTCGAGGCCGTCGTCGTCGACCCGGCGTCGGACTGGCCGCTCTTCGCCGAAAAGGCGCGTGAACTGATTTCGGTCAACAAGGTCTCGGCGGTGTTCGGCTGCTGGACCTCGGTGTCGCGCAAGTCGGTGCTGCCGGTCTTCGAGGAACTGAACTCGATCCTGTTCTACCCCGTCCAGTACGAGGGCGAGGAGAGCCAGCGCAACGTGTTCTACACGGGTGCTGCCCCCAACCAGCAGGCGATCCCGGCGGTCGACTACCTGATGAACGAGGAAGGCGTCGAGCGCTGGGTGCTGGCCGGCACCGACTACGTCTACCCGCGCACGACCAACAAGATTCTCGAGGCCTACCTCCAGTCCAAGGGCGTCGCCGCCGAGGACATCATGATCAACTACACGCCGTTCGGCCATTCCGACTGGCAGACGATCGTCTCCGACATCAAGGCCTTCGGCTCGGCCGGCAAGAAGACCGCCGTGGTCTCCACCATCAACGGCGACGCCAACGTTCCCTTCTACAAGGAACTCGGCAACCAGGGCGTCAAGGCCGAGGACATCCCGGTCGTTGCCTTCTCGGTGGGTGAGGAGGAGCTCGCCGGTCTCGACACCGCGCCGCTCGTCGGCCACCTGACCGCGTGGAACTACTTCCAGTCGGTCGACACGCCGGAGAACGCCGAGTTCATCGCGGCCTGGAAGGAGTTCACCAAGAACCCCGACCGCGTCACCAACGACCCGATGGAAGCGCATGTGATCGGCTTCAACATGTGGGTCAAGGCGGTCGAGAAGGCCGGCACCACCGACACGGATGCCGTCATCGACGCCATCATCGGCGTCTCCGTGCCGAATCTCACCGGCGGCTACTCGGCGATGATGCCGAACCACCACATCACCAAGCCGGTGCTGATCGGCGAAATCCAGGCCGACGGCCAGATGGAGACCGTCTGGGAGACCACCGGCCTCGTGGTGGGTGACGAGTGGTCCGACTACCTGCCCGACTCCAAGGACCTGATCGCCGACTGGCGCGCGCCGATGTCCTGCGGCAATTTCAACGTCGCCACCGGCAAGTGCGGCGGCAAGGGCGTGAACTGATCGAGGGCCCCCGGCCCCTGATCTGACCGCGACGCTTCCGGGCGGGCACCTCCTCCCGTCCGCCCGGAAGCCTGGACAACCCCACCGAGAAAGCCGCCGTCCCCATGACCGTCCTGCGCGTCCTGCTCGTCCTCGTCGGTCTCGTCCTGTCCGGCGTCTCCGGCGCTCTGGCCGACGACGAGGCGATCCGAGCAACCATCGGCAAGTTCGCCGAGAGCAAGAACTTCCGCGACACCGAACAGGTCGTGCGCGACCTCGGCGCCAGCGGCGACGTGCGCGTCGAACGCGCGTTGTCGGCGCTGTCGGAGGGCAATCTGAGTTTCCGCAAGATCGACAAGGCGGTCTTCATCGCCCTGGAGAAGGGCCAGACCGCCACGCTCTTCGATCCCCTGACCGGGGACGCCGCGGGCGAGGAGCCCAAGGGCGGCTTCACCAAGATCAAGGTCAACAATTCACTGCGTCGCACGATCCGCGACGTGATTTCCGGCCTCACGCTCGCGTCGCCCGATCCGGTCGTGCGCCTGGCTGCGGCGCGAACCATGTTCGTCGCGCCGGATGCCGGCAATCTCGAGGCGCTCGACGCCGCGATCGCGCGGGAGACGGTCGCCAGCGTGAAGGCGGCGCTGGAGGCGGCGCGGGCATCCACCATCCTCGTCTCGGACGCGGCCGAAGCCGCCAAGCTCGAAGCCATCGCCGTCCTCGGCAAGCGCGGCGACCGCGAGACGCTGTCGCTGCTGACCGGCTTCGCCGCCCGCGCCCAGGGGGAGGTGCAGGCGGCCGCGCAGCGCGCCATCGACGACATCAACGGAACGCTCGCGCTGTGGGACCTCGGGCAGAACGTCTGGTACGGCATATCCCTGGGATCGGTGCTGCTGCTGGCCGCCATCGGTCTCGCCATCACTTTCGGCGTGATGGGGGTCATCAACATGGCGCATGGCGAGATGGTGATGATCGGCGCCTACACGACCTTCGCCGTCCAGTCGGTGATCCGCGCCTCCTTCCCCTGGCTGTTCGACTGGTCGCTCGCCATCGCGCTGCCGCTCGCCTTCGTCGTCGCGGGCGCGGTGGGGCTCGCGCTCGAGCGCGGCATCATCCGCTTCCTCTACGGCCGCCCGCTCGAGACGCTGCTCGCCACCTGGGGCGTGTCACTGATCCTGCAGCAGGCGGTGCGGACCATGTTCGGCCCTACGAACCAGGAGGTCGGCAATCCATCCTGGATGTCGGGCGGGTTCCAGATCGGCCAGCTCGCGCTGACCTGGAACCGGCTCTGGATCGTCGTCTTCGCCCTCGCCGTGTTCGGCCTGCTGCTCTACGTCTTCAAGCGGACGGCCTGGGGCCTGCAGATGCGTGCGGTGACGGCGAACCGCCGCATGGCATCCTCCATGGGCATCCGCACGCCCTGGGTCGACGCCTTCACCTTCGCGCTCGGTTCGGGCATCGCCGGCATCGCCGGCGTGGCGCTGTCGCAGATCGACAACGTCTCGCCCAATCTCGGCCAGGGCTACATCATCGACAGCTTCATGGTCGTCGTGTTCGGCGGGGTCGGAAATCTCTGGGGAACGCTGGTCGGGGCCTTCTCGCTCGGCATCGTCAACAAGTTCCTGGAGCCCTATGCGGGCGCCGTGCTGGGCAAGATCCTCGTGCTCGTCCTCATCATCCTGTTCATCCAGAAGCGCCCGCGCGGGCTTTTCGCCCTCAAGGGAAGGTCGGTCGAGGCATGATCACCCAGCGCTTGTTCACGGGCGGGTCCAATCGCCGCGTTCTCGTCGTCGCCGTCATCCTGGCCGCCGTTGCGGTGCTGGTCCCCGCGCTCCATCTCGCCCTGCCGCCCTCGAGCCCCTTCCACGTGCCGAGCTACATCGTCGCCCTGGTCGGGAAGTACCTCACCTACGCGTTGCTCGCGCTGGCGCTCGATCTGGTCTGGGGCTATTGCGGCATCCTCTCGCTCGGCCATGGCGCCTTCTTCGCGCTCGGCGGCTATGCGATGGGCATGTACCTGATGCGCCAGATCGGCGACCGCGGCGTCTACGGCAATCCGATCCTGCCCGATTTCATGGTGTTCCTGAACTGGAAGGAACTGCCCTGGTTCTGGTACGGCTTCGACCAGTTCTGGTTCGCCGCGCTGATGATCGTGCTGGCGCCCGGTGCACTCGCCTTCGTGTTCGGCTGGTTCGCCTTCCGCAGCCGCGTCACCGGCGTCTACCTGTCGATCATCACCCAGGCGCTGACCTATGCGCTGCTGCTTGCCTTCTTCCGCAACGACATGGGGTTCGGCGGCAACAACGGCCTGACCGACTTCAAGGACATCCTGGGCTTCAACGTGCAGGCGCCCGAGACGCGCGCCGCGCTCTTCGCGGCCAGTGCGCTCGCGCTGGCGCTCGCCCTCCTGGTCACGTCGGCGATCACGCGGTCGAAGTTCGGCATGCTGATGATCGCCGTACGCGACGCCGAGAGCCGGACGCGGTTCATCGGCTGGCGACCCGAGAACGTGAAGGTCTTCGCCTTCACCGTGTCGGCGGTCATGGCCGGCATCGCCGGCGCGCTCTACGTGCCGCAGGTCGGCATCATCAACCCGGGCGAGTTCGCCCCGGCGAACTCCATCGAGGTCGTCGTCTGGACTGCCGTCGGCGGTCGCGGAACGCTGGTCGGCCCCATCATCGGGGCACTGCTGGTCAATGGCGGCAAAAGCTGGTTCACCGGCGTCCTGCCGGAATACTGGCTGTTCGCGCTCGGCGGCCTGTTCATCGCGGTGACGCTGTTCCTGCCGAAGGGCATCGTCGGAACCTTCGATTCCTGGCGCGCGGCGCGCAGGGACGCGGCGGAGCGGGCCCGGACGAAGGCCGAGGAGGACGCCGCGCCGCCGCCGGTCGATCCCGTCACCGGGCGGCCCGCCCGGACCGAAGTGGCGGAGCGTTCGACGACGTCCGACCTCGCCGGCGGCCCCGCGCCGCAGCCTGCGGAGTAGTTCGATGCCGAAGAGCGGAACCATCCTCTATCTCGACGGCGTGTCGGTTTCCTTCGACGGATTCCGTGCCATCAACAACCTGTCGCTGGTGCTCGACAAGGGCGAGATGCGGGCCATCATCGGCCCGAACGGCGCCGGCAAGACGACGATGATGGACATCATCACCGGCAAGACCCGCCCCGACGCGGGGGAGGTCTTCTTCGACGGCACGGTCGACCTGACCAAGCACGACGAGGCCGACATCGCGATGATGGGCATCGGCCGGAAGTTCCAGAAGCCGACGGTGTTCGAAAGCCATACGGTGGAGGACAATCTCGTGCTCGCCCTCGCCGGGCCGCGCTCCATCTTTCCGGCGCTCTTTCACCGGCGGTCGGGGGCCGAAACCGCGCATATCGACGAGATTCTCGCGACGATCCGCCTGGAGGCGCGCCGGAACGACCTGGCGGCCAATCTCAGCCACGGCCAGAAGCAGTGGCTGGAAATCGGCATGCTGCTCGCCCAGGACCCCAAGCTTCTGCTCGTCGACGAGCCCGTCGCCGGGATGACCGACGCCGAGACCGAGGAGACGGCGAGGTTGCTGAAGGACATCGCGAAGACCCATTCGGTGATCGTGGTCGAGCACGACATGCATTTCGTGCGCGAACTCGGCGTCAAGGTGACATGCCTGCACGAGGGATCGGTCCTGTCGGAGGGCACCCTCGACAGCGTCTCGGCGGACGAGCGCGTCATCGAAGTCTATCTGGGGAGATAGGTTTGACAGCGGTCAACGCGGACCTGCGACGTTTCGGCGACGCTGCACGTCGGCCGCCGCGCCCGGCGGCGAAGCGTGCACGCGGAGGCAGGCCCATGGTCGGGCGACGCACGATACTCGGTCTCGGTCTTGCAGGTGCCGCCGTCGCCGCCGTCGCCGGAACCGGGATCGGATACCGGAACGGTATCACCAGGGCGCGCGCGCGGGTCGCGGCCATCGCCAGTTCGACGGTCGCAACCCGTTTCGGAGACATGGAGTATGCGGTGGCGGGGTCGGGACCGGCGGTCCTGATGATCCACGGCACCGGCGGCGGCCACGACCAGGGCCTGCGCTTCGCGCGTCGGCTGATCGAAGGCGGTTACAGGGTCGTCGCGCCCTCCCGCTTCGGCTATCTGGGCTCGGCCTTCCCGGCCGAGCCGACCCCCGACCATCAGGCCGATGCCTTCGCCGATCTGCTCGATGCGCTCGAGCTCCGGCGAGCTGCGGTCGTCGGCGGCTCCGCCGGGGCGCTGTCGGCGATGGCGCTCGCCATCCGCCATCCGCAGCGCGTGTCGGCGCTGGTGCCGCTGGTTCCCGCGAGCTACACGCCGGCCCGCCCCCCGGCGCGGCCGTGGACATCCGGTGAGGAGCAGTTTGCGAGGGCGGTTCTGGGCTCGGACCTTCTGTTCTGGCTGGCGATCACTGCTTCTCCGGACATGTTGACGCGCACCCTGCTGGCCACCGATCCGGCCCTGGTCGCCGCCGCAAGCGACGAGGAGAGGGCGCGCGTGGCGGGTATCCTGCACGACATCCTGCCGGTCAGCCGCCGGGCGCTCGGGCTCCTGGCGGATGCGCGGCATGCCGGAAACCCCGAGCCGATGGCACTGGACGCGATCGAGGCGCCGACGCTCGCGATTTCCCTCGAGGACGACCTGTTCATGACCGCAGATGCGGCCAGACACATCGCGGCGACCGTGCCGGGGGCGCAGTTGAGGCTCTATCCGCGCGGCGGCCACGTCTGGGTCGGCCTCGACGCGGAGATTTTTTCCACCATCGATGCCTTTCTGCGCGAGAGCGGAGTCTCCTGATGCTCACCGTCACCAACGCCACCCTCCACTATGGCGCCGCGCAGGCGCTGAGAGGGGTCTCCATGAAGGCCGAAGCGGGCAGGATCACCTGCGTCCTCGGCCGCAACGGCGTGGGCAAGACCAGCCTGATGCGCGCGATCGTGGGTCACCACCGGCTGACCGACGGAGAAATAGCCTTCGAGGGGAAGGCGCTCGACCGGAGCGCGGCGTATGATCGCGCCCGGTCGGGCATCGCATTCGTGCCGCAGGGACGGGAAATCTTCCCGCTCCTGTCGGTCAAGGAGAACCTGGAGACCGGCTTCGCCCCGCTGAAGCGTGCGGATCGCCATGTTCCGGACCACGTCTTCGAGCTGTTCCCGGTGCTGAAGAGCATGCTGTCGCGCCGCGGCGGCGACCTGTCGGGCGGCCAGCAGCAGCAGCTCGCCATCGGCCGCGCTCTGGTGATGCGGCCGAAGCTGCTCGTGCTCGACGAGCCGACCGAGGGCATCCAGCCCTCGATCATCAAGGACATCGGCCGCGCGATCCGCTTCCTGCGCGACACGGCCGGCATCGGGATCCTCCTCGTCGAGCAGTATCTCGACTTCTGCCGCGAACTGGCCGACGAGGTGAACATCATGGACCGGGGCCAGATCGTCCATTGCGGCCCGGCGGCGGATCTCGACGATCCGCAGGTGCGCAGGTTCCTGACGGTCTGACGCTCGCAGCCTCGCCGTTCGCGACGGCCGGAACCCACGCGCGGCGGGGGCGTTCCCGGTGGGATCGATCCGCGATCCCCGAGGAGTCTGCCCATGTCGACCAAACCCGCCGCCGCGCCGCAGCCGCCGCGCACCTCCGAAGCCGCCGAAGCCTTCCGCAAGGAGCGCGCCCGGCAGGGTTCGGCCCAGCCGGACCGGGAGGACGAGTTGCAGGAAGGCCTCGAAGACACGTTTCCGGCGAGCGATCCCGTCTCGCACGAATCGGCCGGGGTGGCCGGCAAGCCGCCGAAGGACCGGCAGTCGCGGGACTGACCGCGCTCCGTCCGCTTTTCACGCCGTCGCCCGTCAGGCGGCGGCGAGTGCCTTGATGCCGTCAGCCACGAACTGCACGGCCAGCGCCGCGAGGATGACGCCCAGGAGCCGCGTCAGGATCGAGCGGCCCGTCTGGCCGAGATAGCGGTCGACGCGTTCCGCCAGGACGAAGACGAGATAGGTGATCGCGATCGCCAGAGCGATGACGGCCAGCAGCACGAACCCTGCGGCCGGCCCTGCAAAGGAGCCCGACAGCAGCACCGTCGCCGAGATCGCGCCCGGTCCGGCGATCAGCGGGATCGCCAGCGGGAAGGCCGCGATGTTGTGGATGTGGTCGCGCGTGATCGCCACGTCCGCGGTCTTCTCCTTGCGCTCGGTGCGCCGCTCGAAGATCATCTCGAAGGCGATGAAGAACAGGAGCAGCCCGCCGGCCACGCGGAAGGCGGGCAGGGTGATGCCGAACACCGACAGGATCGCCGCGCCCGCCACCGCAAACAGCGCCAGCACGGCAAGGCCGATGACCGACGCGCGAAGCCCGACCTGATGGCGCTGCGACCGGTCCATGCCGCGCGTCAGCGCCAGGAACAGCGGCGCCAGACCCGGCGGGTCGATCGTCACCAGGATCGTCACGAAGGCGTTGAAGACGAGATCAAAGCTCGGCAAGCGTACCCCCTTCGCGCTCCTGCACCGCATGTGCCCCAGCTTGGGCTGGCCTTGCGAGTGCTTGCGCGCCGGAGGTGATATTGAACGGGGAACGCCGGTGGAGCAACAGCGTCGTGGCAACCGGAATGGCCGCCAAGGACAGGGCGCCGACGATCAGCGCGCTCGGCGTGGCCCATCCTTCGCTTGCGATCGCCGGTGACAGGTAGAGCGCGATTGGGCGGGACCAGGCCGGTTCGGAAATGATGAGCAGGTAGACGAGGTTGTTGGCGAAGTGAAGGCCGATCGATGCGCCGAGATTCCCCGTACGCACGACAAGGAGTGTTGCAGCCACCGCAAACAGGGCCATGGCGGTCGTAGTCCCGACGTTCATCGCGGAATTGAGCGACGGATTCCAGTGCATCAGGCCAAACAGCGTCGCGGGAGCACCGCACCAGACGATGGGATTGCCGAAGCGGCGAGCGAGCGTCTGCACGAGATAGCCTCGAAACAGATATTCCTCGGCAGCTGATTGCAGCAGGATCAGACCGCCGAAGAGCGGTGCCTGCAGGAGCCATCCACCGAATGCCAACGAGCTTCGCTCGATGCGCGGGCTGATTGCTAGCCCTACGGCATTGACGGTGGCGATCACCACCGCTGTGATCGCGAACGCTCGGGCGAATTGCCGCCATGAAAGCCTTCCGCCGGGACCAAGTACGCCTGTCGGGTTCCGTCGGTGGAACACGTACACTGCGATGGCTGTCATGGGGAGCACAGCACCGATCGCAAGGAGCATGCATGCGGCCAAGGCGGGGCTCTCCATCCATGTCCTGAGGCCATTCACGCTCCGGTCTTCTGCAAGCGCGGCGAGGCCCGCCACCAGCATGATGATTAAGGAGACGAAGAACGTCGACGACGCAATAAACAAGCTTGCCGCAGCGAGGCGCCATAGGCTTTCCCGACCGCGCGCGGCTTCGTCGAGATAGGCTTCGAATATTGAGCCGGTGCTGCGCATCGTTGGTCTCCGGCTTAGCTCGTCGGCTCCGGTTGCCGGCTGCGTGCGAGCCTTGTCGAAGCTTAGTGCGGCGCAATCTTCGAGGGAAGATGGGTGTCCGCAATGACGCAGGCGGCCGGGGTTTTATGCCGACCTTTTCTCCGGGCTGTGAACAAGCCTGCTAAGAGACTGATTTGCATGATGGATCGCATGTGGCTCTTCGGTCCCCGAAATTGGAGAATCGCGCCGGCTTCCTATATAAGGAGCCATTGATTCCAGCGACGAACGTGGTCCAATTTGTCTGATCTCACCAAACCGCCCGCCGGGGGTTCGAACGGCATCGAGCCGATCTCCATCATCGAGGAGATGCAGCGCTCCTATCTCGACTACGCGATGAGCGTGATCGTCAGCCGTGCTCTGCCCGACGTCCGCGACGGACTGAAGCCGGTGCATCGGCGCATCCTCTACGCCTCGCACGAGAGCGGTTACCACTGGAACCGCAAGCACGTGAAGTCGGCGCGTCCGGTGTCGGACGTGATGGGTAAGTACCATCCGCACGGCGACGCCTCGATCTACGACGCCCTCGTGCGCATGGCGCAGGACTGGTCGATGCGGCTGCCGCTGATCGACGGGCAGGGCAATTTCGGATCGATCGACGGCGATCCGCCGGCGGCCATGCGCTACACCGAGGCGCGGCTCACCAAGGGCGCACACGAGATCCTGGAGGACATCGACAAGGAGACGGTCGACTTCCAGGACAACTACGACGGCTCGTCGCGCGAGCCGAAGGTCCTGCCGGCCCGCTATCCCAACCTGCTGGTCAACGGCTCGGGCGGTATCGCGGTCGGCATGGCGACCAACATTCCGCCGCACAACCTCGTCGAAGTGGTGAACGCGGCGATCGCCATCGTCGACAACCCCGCCATCGATCTGCCGGCGCTGATGGACATCATTCCCGGTCCGGACTTCCCCACGGGGGGCCTGATCCTCGGCCGCGCGGGCATCTACAGCGCCTATCTGACCGGACGCGGCTCGGTGATGATGCGCGGCAAGGTCAACATCGAGTCGATGCGCGGCGACCGCGAGGCGATCATCATCACGGAGGTGCCGTACCAGGTCAACAAGGCCACGATGATCGAGAAGATGGCCGAACTCGTGCGGGACAAGCGCATCGAGGGCATCTCCGACATCCGCGACGAGAGCGACCGCCAGGGCTACCGGGTGGTGATCGAGCTGAAGCGCGACGCCAATGCGGAGGTCGTGCTCAACCAGCTCTACCGCTACACGCCGCTGCAGACCTCCTTCGGCGCCAACATGGTGGCGCTGAACGGCGGCAAGCCGGAACTGATGAACCTCGTCGATATCCTGAAGGCCTTCGTGTCCTTCCGCGAGGAGGTCGTCAGCCGCCGCACCAAGTACCTGCTCAAGAAGGCGCGCGAACGCGCCCACGTCCTCGTCGGTCTGGCCATCGCGGTGGCCAACATCGACGAGGTCATCAAGCTGATCCGCAACGCGCCCGATCCGCAGACCGCGCGCGAGCAGCTGATGGAGCGGCGCTGGCCGGCGGCCGACGTCGAGGCGCTGATCCGCCTGATCGACGACCCGCGCCACCGCATCAACGAGGACGGCACCTACAACCTTTCCGAGGAGCAGGCCCGCGCGATCCTCGAACTGCGTCTGCAGCGCCTCACCGCGCTCGGGCGCGACGAGATCGCCGACGAGCTCAACAAGATCGGCGAGGAGATCAAGGACTACCTCGACATCCTCGGCTCCCGCGCGCGCATCCAGACGATCGTCAAGGACGAGCTTGCGGCCGTGCGCGACGAGTTCGGCACGCCGCGCCGCACCGAGATCGTCGACGGCGGCGCCGACATGGAGGACGAGGACCTCATCCAGCGCGAGGACATGGTCGTCACGGTCACGCATGAGGGCTACATCAAGCGCGTGCCGCTCTCGATCTACCGGGCGCAGGCGCGCGGCGGCAAGGGCCGCTCCGGCATGGCGACGAAGGACACCGATTTCGTCACCCGCCTGTTCGTGGCCAACACGCACACGCCGATCCTGTTCTTCTCCTCGCGCGGCATCGTCTACAAGGAGAAGGTCTGGCGGCTGCCGATCGGCACGCCGCAGTCCAAGGGCAAGTTCCTGCGCAACCTGCTTCCGCTCGACGCCGGGGATCGCATCACCGCTATCCTTCCGCTGCCGGAGAACGAGGACAGCTGGGCGGAACTCGACGTCATGTTCGCGACGACCCGCGGCACCGTTCGGCGCAACAAGCTGTCCGATTTCGCCGACGTGAAGCGCAACGGCAAGATCGCCATGAAGTTCGAGGAGGAGGGCGATGCCATCCTCGCGGTCGAGACCTGCACCGAGAACGACGACGTGCTTCTGACCGCCGACAGCGGCCAGTGCATCCGCTTCGCCGTCAGCGACGTTCGCGTCTTCGCCGGACGCTCCTCGCAGGGCGTGCGCGGCATCGCCCTCGGTCCGGGCGACCGGGCGATCTCCATGACCATCCTCGAGCATGTCGAGGCCTCCGCCGCCGAACGGGCTGCCTATCTGAAGCGGTCTGTCGCCGAGAGGCGCGCCGCGTCGAGCGAGATCGGCGAGAGCGAGGACGAGGTCGCGCTGACCAACGAGGAGGTCGGCGAGGAGGCGGACTTGAACGACGAGCGCTACGAGTACCTCAAGGCGCACGAGCAGTTCGTGCTGACGGTCACGGAGTACGGTTACGGCAAGCGGTCTTCGTCCTACGATTTCCGGTTGATCGGGCGCGGCGGCAAGGGCATCCGCGCCACCGACACGTCCAAGGCCGGCGAGATCGGCAAGCTCGTGGCCGTGTTCCCCGTGAACAGGGACGACCAGATCATGCTGGTCACGGACGCGGGCAAGGTCATCCGCGTGCCGATCGGCGGCATCCGCTTCGCCGGCCGCGCCACGAAGGGCGTCACGATCTTCCGGACGGGGGAGGGGGAGAAGGTGGTGTCTGTGGAGCGGATTTCGGAACCGCAATCCGAGGAAGAGGTGGAGGCCGCAGTCGAGCGGGCGCCGGATGGCCCTGCCGGCGACGGATCGGCCGAAGGCCCGGGGACGACGTCCGACGGTTGACGTCGGCCGTGCGACGGCCCGAACAGAAACGGCCGCCCAGAGAGGCGGCCGATCTGCTTTGGGAGGTCAGGCCCAGGGTAGTCTCTTGAAGGTCAGTGGCGCATGTTGGCGAACGGGTTCTTGCGGGTGGCGCGCACATCCTGCCGCGCACGCTGCGCTTCCTCGTAGAACCCGAATGCAGTCGCTATCAGCATCGCTATGGTCATGGCCGCCGCAAGCATCGTGATCAGCATGGCTTCGTTCTCCTTGCCCGATAAACGCGTTAGACACCGAAGGGTTTCGACCGTCTGTGAGTTTTTTGGCATAGCGAGCTTGAACGAAGGCTGAGGCTGCCGTTCATTCCGGGTTCATCTTCGCGGGACGGTGAACGAAACGTCACCGCCACGCACGTCGGCGGCCGCTCCCGGCGGCGGCCCCCAGGTTCCACGCGAAAGCCCGAGGCCTGCGCGTCATTTTCTCGAGCCGGCCTTCGGATACGGCCTCCTCGACCTCGCGGGACGGACCCGAGCGCAAGGGAGCGACCGGGCGGGGCGCGTCGAACCGCGTCCGGCCCTCGTCGCGGTCAGGCGGTGCCGAAGACGCGCCTGAAGATCGTGTCGACATGCTTGGTGTGATAGCCGAGGTCGAACTTCTCGCGGATCTCCTCCTCGGTGAGTGCGGCCCGTACGTCCGCGTCGCCGAGCAGTTCCTCCAGGAAGTCCGCACCCTTTTCCCAGACCTTCATCGCGTTGCGCTGCACGAGGCGGTAGCTGTCCTCGCGCGAGACGCCGGCCTGGGTGAGGGCCAGCAGCACCCGCTGGCTCATCACCAGGCCCTTGAACCTGTTCATGTTCTTCAACATGTTCTCGGGATAGACGACGAGCTTCTCGATGACGCCGGCGAGACGGTTCAGCGCGAAGTCGAGGGTGATGGTCGTATCCGGCCCGATCGCACGCTCGACGCTGGAATGGCTGATGTCGCGCTCGTGCCAGAGCGCGACGTTCTCGAGCGCCGGGGTCACCGACATGCGCACCAGGCGGGCGAGCCCGGTCAGATTCTCGGTCAGCACCGGATTGCGCTTGTGCGGCATGGCCGAAGACCCCTTCTGGCCGGGGGAGAAGAATTCCTCCGCTTCCAGCACCTCGGTGCGCTGCATGTGACGGATCTCGATCGCGACGTTCTCGATCGAGGAGGCGACGACGCCGAGCGTGGCGAAGAACATCGCATGGCGGTCGCGCGGGATGACCTGGGTCGAGATCGGCTCCGGGACGAGACCGAGCTTGGCGCAGACATGTTCTTCGACGCGCGGGTCGATGTTGGCGAAGGTTCCGACGGCGCCGGAGATCGCGCCGGTGGCGATTTCGGCGCGTGCATTCGCCAGCCGGGCGCGGTTGCGGCTCATCTCGGCAAAGAAGCGCGCGAAGGTCAGCCCCATGGTGGTCGGCTCGGCATGGATGCCGTGGCTGCGGCCGATGCGGACCGTGTCCTTGTGCTCGAAGGCGCGGGACTTGAGGGCTGCCAGCACCCGGTCGAGGTCGGCGATCAGGATGTCGGCGGCGCGCACCAGCTGGATGTTGAGCGTCGTGTCGAGCACGTCCGACGAGGTCATGCCCTGGTGGACGAAGCGCGACTCCGGACCGATGAATTCGGCAAGGTGCGTCAGGAAGGCGATGACGTCGTGCTTCGTCACCGCTTCGATCTCGTCGATCCGGGCGACGTCGAAGGTGGCGGCGCCGCCCTTTTCCCAGATGGTGCGCGCAGCCTCCGCCGGGATCACGCCGAGATCGGCGAGCGCGTCGCAGGCATGGGCCTCGATCTCGAACCAGATGCGGAACTTGGTTTCGGGAGACCAGATGGCGACCATCTCGGGCCGCGAGTAGCGCGGGATCATGTATCTGTCCTTGTCTGGAAAGCTCGCGGACCCGTAGCAGAGGCCTCGCCGCGTCTCAACGGCGGCGTCGCGCCTGGAGGAGGGAAAACGCCAGCAGTGCCGGCAGCCCGAGCGGCAGATACATCCGCAGGCCGAGCACCAGGAAGTGGTAGCAGGCCGCCGCCATGGTGAATGCGAACTGGAACATCCAGCCGATGGAGAGGGCCGGCTCGTGCCAGTGCGCATAGTAGAGGCGGTACCGCAGGCCGAAGAGGAAGGCCGTCGCGGCGATGGTCGCGCCGGCCAGCAGGACCATCATGGCCGCGAAGCGCGTTTCGGCGCGGCGCCCGCCGAGACGATGCGCGATCAGGATGGCGGGGGCATAGGCGAGCAGGGCGCCGAGCCCGAACAGCAGGACGACGGCGATCTGCGCCTCCTCGTTCTGCCACGCGCGCGCGCGCAGAGAGACGGCGCACGACGCGCCGATGGCGAGGGACCAGGCGATTGAACCGACGAGCAGCCGCAGGGCAGGTCGCATCCGCGCCCGCTGGCGGTCACCGACCGCCTGTGCCGTCGGCGCGGACGTGCCGGGAGCAGGCCTCCCCGTCACAGGCGCCCGGTGACCGCGATCCAGCGGTAATCGGGTCCCTCGAAGCCGAAGGACCGCACCGCCACCAGCACGGCGAAGGAGGGAGTGCCCGTGTCCGGATGGATGGTCTGGACCGCGCCGATCCGGTAGCCGAGCGGGCAGCCGCGGCTGGAGGGAATGCGGTCGTCCTCATGCAGCAGGTCGACGGCGCCGCCGGGGGTGAGGTCGATGCGGAGCAGCCGGAAGCCCATCGTCGGGCCGAGGTTCTCGCAGCCGGAGGTGTCGAGCGCATATTCCTCGATCCGGAACTCGACCGCCGCGTCGACCGGCGGGATGACGGGGCGCGGGTTGACCGCCAAGCGCAAGGGGTCGGCGGAAAGCTCGGTGACGGCGTTGATCCCGGCCGTGTGGCCGCGGTTCTGCGCCAGTTCTGCGTCGGAGACGATCGCCTGGCCCGGTGCCCCGGCCCGATCCCTCGCCTGTTGGAGCGTGGCCCCTTCGTCGTCGATCCGGACGCGGATGGGCGTGCCGGGGATGAAGCGGTCGGTCGCCACGTCGATATAGAAGCGGTTGGCATAGGGAAAGCCGGAGCCGTCCTGGACGCCGTATTCCTCGAAGGCGAAGATCGCGGCATCGGCGCTGAAGCCGAGGATGGAGAGGCCGGCGACGTCTCCCGCCGATGCCGGAACGATGCCCCAGGCGAGCCAGAGTGCGGGAACTGCGGCTCCGGAAAGCTTGCGGATCATTGCGTCCCTCCCGATTCTTCGCCCCCGCGGACTGTGCCACCGAATGCCCGCGGCGATCCACCGGGAAACGGTCACGGGCTCAAAGTCCCCAGCGCGAGCGCCATGCGGGGAAGTAGTCGCCTGCCGCCGCCTCTGCCGCGAAGACCCCGCGGGCGACCGCGCGCGCCATCGTCGCCGCCGCCGCGGCGCCCAGTTCGATGATTGCATCTGCCTGGGGCACGCTGCCGCTGCCCCCGGTGGCGAGGGCGAACACCAGGTCGCCGTCCGCCGGCGTGTGGGCCGGCCAGATCGCGCGTGCGAAGCCGTCATGGGCCGCTATCGCCAGGCGTTTGGCGCCGGCCTTGGTCAGCACCGCGTCGGTGGCGACCACCGCGATCGTGGTATTGGCGGCGGGCGAATTCCCGCTGCGGAACTTCAGCCGTACATCCGTCGCCTCGGCCGGCGCCGACATCGGCATGCCGCGCGCGCCGAACTCGTCGCCGATCTCGAAGGGAGCTGCCCAGAAATGCGGCGTGTCGCCGACGGTCACCGAACCGACCGCGTTCACCGCGACGAGCGCGGAGACCGTCACGCCGTTCGACAGCATCGTCGACGCCGAGCCGAGGCCGCCTTTGAGCCCGGCCGTCAGCGCTCCGAAGCCGGCACCCGCCGATCCGATCGCAAAGCTCTCCGATGCGCGCTCGGCCGCCTGGTAGCCGAGCTCGCGATAGGGCGGGTAGCGGCCCCAGTCCTTGTCGCCGCCGTTGACGAGGTCGAACAGGATCGCGGCGGGAACGATCGGGATCGACAGGTCGTGCACCTTCACGCCGACGCCCCGCTCGCGCAGCAGGGCCTGAACGCCCGAGGCCGAATCGAGCCCGAAAGCGGATCCGCCCGACAGGACGATCGCGTGCACCTTCTCGACGGAATTGTGCGGTTCGAGCAGATCGGTCTCGCGCGTGCCCGGCGCGCCGCCGAGCACCTGGACCGCGGCGGTCGCCGGCTGGTCGCAGAGCACCACCGTGACGCCCGTGCGGATGCCTGCGTCCTCGGCATTGCCCACGCGCAGGCCGGCGACGTCGGTCAGGAGATTGCGGGTGCCCGCTCTGAAAGTCATGGGAACTCAGTCCATCGGTTGGAAGGCGCTGCCGTCGTAGCGGAACAGCCGGTAGTGGTCGCCGTTCCAGTCGCCCTTGACGTCGAAGCGAACGGGACCGAGCGCCGTCTGGAACGTCTCCCCTGAAAGGGCGGCAGCGATCGATGCCGCGCCGTCCGTCCTTCGCTTCGACGCCTGAACGGCGATCTGGACCGCGGCGTAGGTCGGAAGGACGTATCCGGCCGGAAGCACCTCGCGTGAAGCGAGCGCGTCGAGCACCGATCGTTCGGCCGTTTCGGCCCATTCCACCGGTGCGATCATCAGCGTCCCCGGCGCCAGGTCGACGGCGTCGGGTGCCGCCCGCAGGGCTTCGCCGCCGGCGATGACGAGGTCGTAGCCGAGTTGACGCGCATCGCGGCCGAGAATGGCGAGGTCGGACCGGTCGCCGCCGGCGAAGACATGGGTGGCACCCGACTTGCGCAGGCGCCCGGCGAGCGCGACCTGGTTTTCGAGCTGGGGCCTGAACGTGTCGGTGAAGACCGGCTTCAGGCCGGCCTGCTCGGCAGCGAGGCGGAAGCCTTCGGCGAGTTCGCGGCCGTAGATGGTGCCGTCGTCGATGATGGCGAACAGTTCGTCGCGCCAGAGTTCCGTCAGGATGCTCGAAACGGCGGCGAGTTCGGCGTCGGCCCGCGGCGCCAGCCGGTAGACCGGCCAGCCGGTCCGCTCGCGACGGTCGGTCAGGCTGGTCACGCGCACGCCGGTCGTGATGACGGGGATGCCGGCTTTCGACAGGATGGGCATGGCCGCCTCGATGGCTTCGATGCAGAGGAAGCCCGCTACCGCCTCGACTCCGGCCACGACGAAGAACTCGGCCGCGGTGCTGCCGCCCTCCGCGGAGCACTGCGTATCGACCACCTCGATCGTGGTTCCGTCGGCCGCCGCGGCGACCGCGGCCTCGGCGCCGGCCTGCATCTGCTGCCCCAGGATTTCCGCCGAACCCGAGAGAGGCGCGGCAAGGCCGAGGGTGGCTGCGTCTGCCGGGACGATCGGGGCGCCGGCCATGGCGAGGATCACCAGCGCTGTGGAGGCTGCCTTGTGCATCGTGTCTCGGGTCGGACCGGTCCTCGCGCAGGCCGGACGGGCCTGGATCGGATCAACTGGTAAAGAACGAAGCGTTCATGTGCAATGCACACCGGGCGGCTTGTGGCCCTGCGGCCCGGCCCTATATTGGCGCGCAGGTCGGAAACGGGTGCAGAGGCATGGCCGGGTGTTGAACAGGAACGAGATCGAGCCGGCCCGCTACCGCGACGCCATGGCCAACTTCGCCGGTGCCGTGCATTTGGTGACGACCGACGGTCCCGCCGGCCGGCGTGGCGTGACGGTCATCGCGGCCTGTTCCGTGTCGGACGATCCTCCGACCATCCTCGTCTGCCTCAACCGCGAGAACAGCAAGAACGATGTGTTTCGCGACAACGGCGTCTTCGCGTTGAACACGCTGGCAGCCGAGCATCAGGTCCTGTCTGCGGACTTCGCCGGCCTGACGGGCAAGCCGCCGGAAGCGCGATTCGGCGCGGACGACTGGGAGACCATCTCCACCGGTGCGCCGACGCTCAGGACCGCGCTCGCCGTCTTCGACTGCGTGCTTGCCGAGGCGAAGGACTTCGCCACGCATCGCGTGCTGTTCGGCCGCGTGACAGGATTGCGGGTCGGCGATAACCTGCCGCCGCTGCTCTACCACCGTCGCGCCTATCGAACCCTTTGACGCGGCGACTTCCAACACAGCCAGGAGACGGCATGTCCGACGAACCCAGCCACGCGCTCCCGCAGTCGATCGACGAGACGATGGCGCTGCTCGAAAGCGCGGACTACGTGGCGGACCGGGCGCTGGCGACCGTGCTGTTCCTGTCGCTGCGCATGAAGCGGCCGCTCTTCCTCGAAGGCGAGGCGGGCGTCGGCAAGACCGAGATCGCCAAGGTGCTGGCCAGGGCGCTCGGCCGCAAGCTGATCCGGCTGCAGTGCTACGAGGGGCTCGACGTCTCATCGGCGGTCTACGAGTGGAACTACGCCGCGCAAATGATCGAGATCCGGATGGACGAGGCCGCCGGGCAGACCGACCGCGACCGGATGGAGAAGAACGTCTTCTCGGAGAAGTACCTGATCCGCCGGCCGATCCTCGAGGCGCTGGAGGGAACGGACGGCCGCGCGCCGGTGCTGCTGATCGACGAGCTCGACCGCACCGACGAGGCCTTCGAGGCCTTCCTCCTCGAGATCCTGTCGGACTTCCAGGTGACGGTGCCCGAACTCGGGACGATCAAGGCCGCGGAGCCGCCGATCGTCATCATCACCACCAACCGCACCCGCGAGATCCACGACGCGCTGAAGCGGCGCTGCCTCTATCACTGGGTCGATTACCCGAACGCCGAGCGCGAGCTCGAGATCGTCGCGCGCAAGGTGCCGCGGGCCAACCACCGTCTCTCGGCCGAACTCGTCCGCTTCATCCAGAAGCTGCGCGAGATCGACCTGTTCAAGGTGCCGGGCGTCGCCGAGACGATCGACTGGGCGAGCGCGCTGACGGAACTCGACAAGATCGCGCTCGATCCCGAGACCGTCTCCGACACCATCGGCGTGATTCTCAAGTACCAGGACGACATCGCCCGGATCGAGCAGGGCGAGGGCCGCCGGCTTCTGAAGGACGTGCAGGCGGAACTGGCGAACGCGGAGTAGGGCGGTGTGGCTGTCCTGTGTGAGGGAGCGGTCCTTGCGGCGGCGTCGCCGGGTACGGCGGGTTCGTGAGATCGCGTCGCGGTCCGTTCTGCACCTACCGCCTTCCTCCGAGAAGGAACTGCGACCGTGAGCGCCCCAAGCGAAGCGGAAACGGCACCGCAGCAGGCCTTCCCCAACGCCGCGAAGGCCGACGGCCGGCTGGCTGACAACATCGTCTATTTCGCCCGCGCGTTGCGCAAGGCCGGCATGCGGGTGGGGCCGGCCTCGGTGAAGGACGCGATCGAAGCCGTTCTGGCCGCCGGCATCGGCAGCCGGGACGACTTCTACTGGGTGCTCCACTCGGTGCTGGTGAAGCGGCACGAGGATCACGCGACCTTCGACGAGGCCTTCCGCCTGTTCTGGAAATCGCGCGAGCTGGTGGAGAAGATGCTCGCCATGTTCTCGCCCAAGGCGCCGGACACGCGCGAGCGCCAGAAGCCGCGCGCCGCCGAGAGCCGCGTCGCCGACGCCATGTTCGAAGGGCACGACAAGAACCGCAAGCCGCAGGAGATCCCCGAGATCGAGGTCGACGCGCGGCTGACGGTCTCCGGCAGCGAGGTACTGCGCGGCAAGGACTTCGCCCAGATGACGGCGCGCGAGATCGCGGAGGCGAAGCGGGCCATCGCCGACCTGAAGCTGCCCTTCGACCTGGTGCGCACCCGCCGCTACCGGCCCGACCCGCGCGGACGGCGGACCGATGCACGCGCCATGCTGCGGTCGGGGCTGCGCACCGGCGGCGACCTGATCCTGCCGAAATTCCGCTCGCCGCGCGAGATCCATCCGCCGCTCGTCGTGCTCGCCGACATTTCCGGCTCGATGAGCCAGTACACGCGCATCTTCCTGCATTTCCTGCATGCGCTGGCCGAGAAGCGCAGGCGGGTGCACACCTTCGTCTTCGGGACGCGGCTCACCAACCTGACGCGGCAGATGCGCCACCGCGATCCCGACGAGGCGCTGGCCGACAGTTCGCTCGCCGTGCGCGACTGGTCGGGAGGCACGCGCATCGGCGAGACGCTGCACGAGTTCAACCGCGTCTGGTCGCGGCGGGTGCTGGGGCAGGGCGCCATCGTGCTCCTCATCACCGACGGGCTGGAGCGCGACGACGTCGGCGGGCTCGCGGCGGAGATGGAACGCCTGCACAAATCGTGCCGGCGCCTGGTCTGGCTCAACCCGCTGCTGCGCTTCGACGGTTTCGAGGCGAAGGCGCGGGGGGTGAAGGCCATGCTGCCGCATGTCGACGAGTTCCGGCCCGTCCACACGCTCAACGCGCTGGCCGATCTCTGCGATTCGCTCGCGCAGAAGCGTGCCGGCGATGCCGATCCGCGCCGCTTCATGGGTCTTGGCAAGCGCCGCGCCGCGTGACCATATTCGGGATGGAGGCCGCATCATGGACAATCCGACGCTCGACGAGACCCGCGACCCGCTGGTGATCGCGCAAGGCTGGATGGAGGAGGGCCGCGACGTGGCCATCGCCACGGTGGTGGAGACCTGGGGCTCGGCGCCGCGCCCCGTCGGCAGCCATCTCGTGATCGACGCCGAGGGCAATTTCCACGGCTCCGTCTCGGGCGGATGCGTCGAGGGCGCGGTGGTCTCCGAGGCCGTCGACATCATCGAGAGCGGCACGCCGCGGATGCTGGAATTCGGTGTCGCCGACGAGACCGCCTGGCAGGTGGGCCTCTCCTGCGGCGGCCGCATCAGGGTCTATGTCGAGCGGCTCGGCTGAGCGGAGAGGTCGATGGATCCCCAGTCGCTGAAGAAGCTCAACGCCGAACGCGAGGCCCGCCGCGCGGCGATCCTCGTCACCGACCTGTCGGACGGGCGCGACCGTGTCGTGCGCGAGGCCGATGCGGTCGCCGGCGAACTCGGTGCGGCGATCGCCAAGGCGTTCCGGTCCGGCAAGTCGGGCACGGTCGAGGCCGAGGGCCGGGCCTTCTTCCTCAACGTCCACCTGCCGCCGCCGCGGCTGGTGGTGATCGGCGCGGTCCACATCAGCCAGGCGCTGGCGCCGATGGCGAAGATCGCCGGCTACGACAGGGAAATCATCGACCCGCGCACGGCCTTCGCCACGCCGGAACGCTTCCCCGACGTGCCGCTGTTCGCCGACTGGCCCGAAACGGTCCTGAAGGAGCGGCCCTTCGATGCCTACACGGCGGTCGCCGCGGTCACGCACGATCCCAAGATCGACGATTTCGCCCTGAAGGCGGCGCTCGATGCCGGCTGCTTCTATGTCGGCGCGCTCGGCAGCCGCAAGACGCACGCCAAGCGGGTCGAGAGACTGAAGGCGATGGGCGCGAGCGAGGCGGCCATCGCGCGCATCCATTCGCCGATCGGCCTCGACATCGGCGCGTCGAGTCCCGCCGAGATCGCGGTGGCCGTGCTGGCCGAGGTCATCGCCGCCTTCCGCTCGCGCGGCCTCGCGCAAGAGGCCGAGAGTCGCGCGGCATGAGGTTCGGGCCGGTTCCGCTTGCGCAGGCGCAGGGCTCGCTGCTTGCCCACGCGACGCCGGCGGGAAGCAGGCGCCTGAAGAAGGGCCATCTCCTGACGGCCGACGACGTCGCGGCGCTTACCGATGCCGGTGTCTCCACGGTGGTGGTCGCCGCGCTCGACGACGGCGACCTCGTCGAGGACGAGGCCGCGCGCCGGATCGCGGCGGCCTTGCGGACGCGCAACGTCGAGGTGAAGGCGCCGGCCACCGGCCGCGTCAACCTCCATGCCGCAGCCGCGGGCGTGTTCACGGTCGACCGCGCCCTCGTCGACGCCATCAACGCGGTCGACCCGTCGATCACGATCGCCACCGTCCCCGAACACGCCGCCGTCGGCGCAGGGCAGATGGTCGCCACCGTCAAGATCATCCCTTTCGCCGTCGGCGCCGGCCTGGTCGACGGCATCGCCGCCCTCTGCGCTGGCCGCGAAGCCCTGGCCGTCGCGCCGTTCCGGCCGAAACGGGTCGGTCTCGTCCAGACCGTGCTGCCGGTGGTCAAGCCGAGCGTGCTCGACAAGACGCGGCGGGTCACCGAGGGGCGCCTCGCCCGGTCGGGCAGCCAGGTGACGGTCGAGACACGGACCGCTCACGACGAGGCGGACCTCGCGGACGCCATCCGCACCCTGGCCGCCGGGAACGACCTCGTGCTCGTGTTCGGCGCCTCGGCCGTCAGCGACGCCGACGACGTGATCCCCGCTGCGATCCGCCGCGCGGGCGGCGCGGTCGAGCGCTTCGGCATGCCCGTCGATCCCGGCAATCTCCTGGTGCTGGGCAGGGTCGGCGACGTGCCCGTCGTCGGCGCGCCGGGCTGCGCGCGCAGCCCGAAGGAGAACGGTTTCGACTGGATCCTCGACCGGCTGGTCGCGGATGTGGGGGTCGATGCGGCGGCGATCGCCGGCATGGGCGTCGGCGGCCTGCTGATGGAGATCCCGACCCGGCCGCAGCCGCGCGAGCGGCCGGCCCAGCCGCTCGGGCCGGCGGTCCACGCCGTCCTGCTCGCCGCCGGGCGGTCGAGCCGCATGGGCGGCCCCAACAAGCTCATGGCCGATTTCGGCGGCGAACCGCTGCTGCGCCGCACGGCGCGCCAGGTGCTGGCGAGCCGGGTGCGCCGGACGGTCGTCGTGCTCGGCCACCAGGCAGGGCGGGCGACCGCCGCCCTGGAGGGCCTCGACGTCCGGGTCGTGGAGAACCCGGACTACGCGACCGGCCTGTCGTCCTCGCTGAAGGCCGGCATCGCCGCCCTGCCGGCGGAAGCGGCAGGCGCGCTCGTCGTCCTTGGCGACATGCCCGGCGTCACCGCCGAGGATCTCGACGGCCTCGTCGCCGCCTTCGAGGCGGCCGGCGGCCTGTCGATCGTGCGTGCGACGTTCCACGGAAAGCGCGGCAATCCGGTGATCCTGCCGCGGGCGCTCTTTGCCGCCGTGGAGGCGCTCTCGGGCGACACCGGTGCGCGACACATCGTCGAGAGCGGCGCGGCCGAAATCGTCGACGTCGAGATCGGCGAGGCGGCCTTCCTCGACGTCGATACGCCCGAAGCCATGCGCGCCGCCGGCGGGCTGCTGCAGGGGTGACGGCAGGAGCGGCGCGATCCCTGCGGGCGGGTTGCGTCGATGCTGCCGATCCGTCTAATCATCGGACCATGACCCGTCCGCTCCCCAGCGCCCGCCGCCTCGTCCTCGCCGCCTGCGCGCTCCTCGCCGCGACCGTCGCGGTCGGCGCGCAACCGCTGAAGCCGCACAAGGACGACCTCTTCGCCTACCCGGGAATCCTCGAAAGCCGGGACGACGGCGCCTACCGGATCGTCGACTACCGCGAGATGCGCGACATCAACGGCCGCGACGAGATTCCGGAGCGACGCGCGGACGCCCGCTACGTGTCGCTCTCCGTGCGCCGCCAGCAGCAGGACCTGTCGCTCGACGGCCTGACCCACGTCGCGGTCGGCCGGACCGAGGGCGCGAGTATCATCACCATCTATCTCCACGGCCAGGGCGGCAGCCGCAAGCAGGGCGTCGACGACTTCACCTTCGGCGGCAACTTCAACCGCATCAAGACCCTGATGGCCGACAATGGCGGCCTCTATCTGTCGCCCGACTTTCCCGATTTCGGGGAGGCAGGCGCGGAGACGGTCGCCAGGCTGATCAACCACTACGCGAAGAAGTCGCCGCAGGCCCCCGTTTTCATTGCATGCGGGTCGGCAGGCGGTGCGTTGTGCCATCGGCTGGCGCAGGACGCGGAACTGGCCGGTCGGCTGGGCGGCCTGCTGCTCCTCGGCTCGCTCTGGGACGACGGTTACCTGCGCAGCGCCGCCTTCCGGGCGAAGGTGCCCCTGTTCATCGGGCAGGGAAGCCGCGACACGGTCTTTCCCGTCGATCGGATGGAAGCCTTCTACCGGTCGATCCGCGCCGCATCGCCCGGCTATCCCGTGCGCATGGTGCGCTTCGAGAGCGGCACGCACGGAACGCCGATCCGGATGACGGACTGGCGCGAGACGCTGAACTGGATGCTGTCGGCGCGGTAGGACGCGGCGGCGATCACCAAGGAGGAGACTTCATGAGCGGGTTCATCGATCCGACGCGCGAGACGTTCGGCGACTTCCGGCGCCTGCCGGAGGAGGGGCCGATCCACATGCTGAACCTCGTGCGCCTGCGCGAGGATGCAGCCTATCCCGACGGGCGCAAGGCGTCAGGCGCGGAGGCCTACGCCGCCTATGGCCGCGAGAGCGGGCCGGTGTTCCGGCGGGTCGGCGGGCGCATCGCATGGTCGGGCGATTTCCGCCTGATGCTGATCGGACCCGCGGAGGAGCGGTGGGACCGCTGCTTCATCGCCGAATACCCGTCGGGCGCGGCCTTCGTCGAGATGGTCAAGGATCCCGAGTACCAGAAGGCGGTCGTGCACCGGCAGGCAGCGGTGCTCGATTCGCGGCTGATCCGCCTGTCGCCGCGTTCGTCGGGCGCAGGCTTCGGAGAATAGGCGCGCGGCGGCAGGGGGGCCGTCTACGGTGCCGAGTAGTAGTCCAGCACGGTCTGCGGGTTGATCTCGCCGTCATAGGTGGGATCGACCTCGTATCTCACCAGCGAGAAGTCGCCATCGCGGAAGAGCCACAGCCCGGTCGACGACGCGTCGCCCGCGCCTCGCCATTTCGCGTGGGACAGGATCGCATAGTCGTCGGGCACGAACTCGGAATTCGTCAGGACCGTCTGCGCGGTGAAGCCGATGATCCGGATCTCTTCCACGGGTTTCCCGGCATCGTCGTCCTCGTGCCTGATCTGGAGTTCCGGCTCGGCGAAGGAGAGCCGTCGCAGCCCCTCCAACCCGGTCTGCAGGAAATAGGCGTGGGTTTCGTTGTATGCGCCTGCGCCGCAGAAGAAGCGAATCAGCGTCGCTTCTTCGAGCGGCGACTCGACGGCCGCTCCGGACGGCCGGAACGCGATCGTGTGGATGTCGGGAGCGGGAGCGTCACCGGTGCTGGATCCGTCGCAGCCTTCTGCGCGCGTCGCCCCGAACATCGCCCGGGCGCGTTCGAGCGTTTCCTCCTGCACGGTCGGTGCCTGAACGGCTTCGACCGGACCTTTCCCGTCACCGTCCTGTGCGGCGGCGGGGAGAGCCGCGAGCAGGGCACCCGCAAACAGGATGGCAGCGAAGCGCGTCGGATCCATGGCGAATCTCCCGGAAGGGACGGCCATGGTCCGGAAGCATTGCGGCGCATCTGTGGACGGCGACCGCCGTCACCCATCAAGTGCCGCGCGTTCTGTTCCCGCGCTCAGTGACGGGCCATCTGACGCGCGATCCGCGGGAAATCTGCCGGCTTGATGTTGATGTCGGCCCGCTCGGCGCCGCTCATGGCGCCCAGCAGAACCATCGCCGACCGATAGCGCTGTTCTTCCGACGGGCGGGGGCGGGCGAAGAGTTCGGTCATGAAACCCATTTGGATGCTCCAGGTTCTGCTCCTCCCGGACGCACCGAATATCGGACATTCGTGACGTTTTTGCAGTGCAGCATTCCGCATGGCTGTTATGCGCCGACGGTTTCTTCGGGGGGCGATGCCTTCGGTCGCTGCCGGACCGCCGGAAGGACTGCGTCTCAATTTCGACGGTTTTGAAGACCGGAATGTTAATCGATTTCGGCATAGGCTCGGCAACCTATTCGAGTATCCCGGCGTTGACGGGCGCAGGACCCAATCCATGAGCGGTTTCACCACCAGCGACTTCACCAGCCTTCTCGACGAACTCCTCGCGCGGGGGGATCGTGAGGACGACGCGCCGGTCCGGCCGTCGGTCCCGTTCGGCTTCGTCACCCCGGATGCGGCGGTCGAGGAACTCTGGAGGAGCGTCCCCTCTGACTTCGTCGCGAAGGTCTATGGCGAGGCCGGCGAGCGGGAAACCGTCCACTCTGCGCCGGGCATCGAGACCCCCGAGCCGCTGCCGTCCATCGATCCCGACGACATCGCCGCCGAGCTGCGCATGGCCAATGCCCGCTGGCCGAAGGATTTCGACCGCATCCGCCGGGAGTTCGCCCTGGCCAACCATCCGGACCGCGTGGTGGCGCACCTGCGCGACCGCGCCGTGGTGCGCATGCAGATCGCCAACATGATGATCGACCGCGAGAAGCGGAAGGCCGCGTCCCGGGCCTGAACCCGAACGTGACGGAAGTTTCACGTTCCGGTCAGCTTTTTCGATTGCCTTTGCGCAAGACTTGACCAATCTCTGCCGGACCAGACGGAGAAGAGATCGAATGAGTGAATCCCCCTACGCCCTCTCGTCCCACGCCGACGTGCGCACGCAGATGGCCAGCCGCTACCTGCAGCAGCTGTGCAAGCATTTCGGGCACAAGATTCCCGCCGAGTTCACGCCCGAGGAAGGCACCATCCGCTTTCCGTTCGGCACCTGCGCGCTGAAGGCGGCCGAGGACGTGCTGGTCCTGAACGTCTCGGCCGCGACGGAGGAAGACCTCGAGCGCATGCGCGGCGTCATCGGCAGCCATCTCGAACGCTTCGCCTTCCGCGATACGCCCACGATCGCCTGGAACTGAAGGCCTCCTTGCGGCGGGTGCGGTCGTCCCGCCCTTGACCGGTGCCGGGACCGCCGGATCAGCTCTTCCCGCCCCGCCTGATCCGATCCTGAGGAGCCAGGAATGCAACAGCGCCCGCTCGGCCGCACCGGCCTGTCCGTGTCCGCCATCTGTCTCGGCACCATGACCTGGGGCGAGCAGAACAGCGAGGCCGAGGGCTTCGCGCAGATGGACATGGCCGTCGAGCGCGGCGTCAATGTCTTCGACACGGCCGAGATGTATCCGATCCCGCCCAGGGCGGCGACGCAGGGGCGCACGGAAACGATCATCGGCAACTGGTTCAGGCGCACCGGCAAGCGCGACCGGATCCTGCTCGCCACCAAGGTGGTGGGCCGCACGGCGATGGACTGGTTTCGCGGCGGACGTCCCTCGAAGCTCGTCCGCGCCGACATTCTCGATGCCGTCGAGAAGTCGCTGTCGAGGCTGCAGACCGACCGGATCGACCTCTACCAGATCCATTTCCCCGAGCGGCCGATGCCGTGGGGTGCGAACCCGACGCGGGTGACGGAGCCTCCGGCCGTACTCGGCGACGAGACCCCGATCGCCGAGACCCTCGCCGTCTTCGACGAACTGGTGAGGGCGGGAAAGATCCGTCATCTCGGGCTGTCGAACGAGAGCGCCTGGGGCGTCATGCGCTACCTCGCCGAGAGCGAGAAGGGCGGCGGGCCGCGCGTCGCCTCGCTGCAGAACGCCTACAATCTCGTCAACCGCACCTTCGAGGTGAACCTCGCCGAAGTCTGTCGCCGCGAGGGCGTGAGCCTGCTCGCCTATTCGCCGCTCGCCCAGGGCTACCTTTCGGGCAAGTACGACGACGGCGCGCTGCCCGAAGGATCGCGCAAGAAGCTGTTCGACCGGTTGCAGCGCTACGAGACCCCCGGCGCCGCGGAAGCCTATGTCGCCTACGGGCAGCTTGCGCGGCGCTTCGGCATGGCGCCTGCGCTGTTCGCCAACGCCTTCGTCACCCACCGGCCCTTCATGACGTCGAACATCGTCGGCGCGACGACGATGGAGCAGTTGCGCATCGCCCTCGATTCGGCCGAAGTGTCGTGGACCGAAGAGATGCAGAAGGCGGTGGACGAGATCCACCAGCGGGTGGGCAATCCCTGCCCGTAGACAGCGACGGGGAGGGGAGACCATGACCGACATTCCACGACCGGGACAAGGGCGCTTCGAGGCGCCCGACGCCATCTGCAGGCTCGGCGCCACCGACCTCGCCAGCGCCATACGCACGCGGCAGGTCTCGGTGGTCGAGGTGATGAACGCCTTCATGGACCGCATCGACGCGGTCAACCCGCACGTCAACGCGATCGTTTCGCTGCGCGACCGCCAGGACCTGCATGACGAGGCAGCCGCGGCCGATGCCGTGCTCGCCCGAGGAGAGGCCACCGGCGCCCTGTTCGGCGTGCCGATGGCGATCAAGGACCTCGCCCAGACGAAGGGCCTGCGCACCACCTTCGGCTCGCCGCTCTTCGCCACCCACGTCCCCGACGTCGACGACATCTTCGTCGAGCGCATCCGTGCCGCCGGCGCCATCCTGATCGGCAAGACCAACGTGCCGGAATTCGGCTTCGGCTCGAACACCTACAATCCCGTCTTCGGCCCGACCTTCAACGCCTATGTCCACGGACTGACGGCCGGCGGGTCGAGCGGCGGCGCGGCGGTGTCGCTGGCGCTGCACATGCTGCCGGTGGCGGACGGCTCCGACATGGGTGGCTCGCTGCGCAATCCCGGCGCCTTCAACGACGTCTACGGCTTCCGGCCGAGCCAGGGGCGGGTGCCCGCCGGT
>Ga0208243_1000333_pt1 | contig 30231 bp, 30 predicted proteins | sample Subbio2Aug_QV12A_FD_184826 | JGI IMG/M metagenome (GOLD analysis project Ga0208243, IMG submission 184826) | Serpentinite rock and fluid subsurface biosphere microbial communities from McLaughlin Reserve, California, USA - CR12Aug_QV12A (SPAdes) | ecosystem: Environmental > Terrestrial > Deep... | reverse complement strand
CGACGCGCCCCAGAAGCCGAAGGCCTTGCCGAGCTCGGCAGGCTGGCCGCCGAAGAGGCGCATCAGGATGGTCAGGGCGGCGGGGGCGATCAGCGCGGCGCCGACGCCTTGCAGGGCGCGCCCGGCCAGCAGCACTTCCTGGCTGCCGGCAAGACCGGCCACGGCCGAAGCGCCGGTCAGGATGGCGAAGCCCCACAGGAAGATGCGGCGCGCGCCGAAGACGTCGGCGAGCTTGCCGCCCAGAAGGAGGAGACCGCCGAAAGCGATGACATAGGCGTTGAAGATCCAGCTCAGGCCTTCTTCGGAAAAGCCGAGATCAGCCTGGATGGCGGGCAGGGCCACGCCGATGATCGAGGTGTCGAGGATCACGATGAACTGCGCGGCGCAGAGCAGCGCCAGCGCTTTCCACCGCTTGGGATCGAGTGAGGGTGTCATGGGTTCAGTCCTTTGCAGACAGGGGTTTTGCCGGGGCGAATCGCCCGGTCCTCCCTGTCGTCGCGGTTCCAACGCTGTCAGGGTCAAGCACCCGGTCCGAAGTTTTTTCCGGGGTGGGGGTGTTGACCTTCCAACACTGGAAAACCCCATCTCGGCGCAACGGCACCTTTGCCGAATGTGATGAAAGGACCTGAACATGCTTGAACTGAACCTTCCCGGAATGACCTGCGGCGGTTGCGCGCGCGGCGTGACGGCGGCGATCAAATCCGTCGATCCGGCGGCCGAAGTCGTCACCGACGTTCCCGCCCGCACCGTGCGGGTGGAGACTTCGGCCAATGCCGAAGCCATCAAGGCTGCGGTGGCGGAGGCGGGTTACACCGCCGCTTGACCCCATCGGACATGCCGCTGACGGAACGGGCCGGGAACCATTTCCCGGCCCGTTTCCTTTTCCGAACAGGGCCACGAATAGCCGCTTGACCCTGACATCGTTGGAAGCCCCAGAACCCGATTCGACGCATATCGCTTCGAAAGGAATCCATCATGAAGGACGTCATCGACACCCCTTCCCCGACACTTCACGACAGTCTCGGAATCACCGGCATGACCTGCGCGTCCTGCGTGGCCCGGGTCGAGAAGGCCATCGCCAAGGTGCCCGGCGTTGCCTCGGCCTCGGTCAACCTGGCGACCGAACGCGCTGATGTCCGCTACGACGGCGCCCCCGTGCGCGAGGCGGTGGTCGCGGCGATCCGCGGCACCGGCTACGACATCGAGGCCGCGACGCTGGAGGTCGGGATCGAGGGCATGACCTGCGCTTCCTGCGTGCTGCGGGTCGAGAAGGCGATTGCCGCGGTGCCGGGGGTGCTGTCGGCTTCAGTCAACCTCGCAACCGAACGCGCGACGATCCAGGCCGCCGACGGCTCGCCTGCGATGACCAAGGCCATCGAGGCCGCAATCCGCGGGGCGGGATATGAGCCGCAGGCCGCGAAGATCGACGCCACGGACAAGGCCGCCGCCCGCGAGGAGGAGCAGGGCCGCCTGAAGCGCGACCTTCTGATCGCGGGCGGGCTGACCCTGCCGATCTTTATTCTGGAGATGGGCAGCCACCTGATCCCGGCGCTGCACCACTGGCTGGCGATGAGCGTGGGGCGGACGCCGCTATACCTTCTGTATTTCGTGCTGGCGACCATCGTGCAGTTCGGTCCCGGCCTGCGCTTCTATCGCAAGGGCGTTCCGGCGCTGCTGCGGCTGGCGCCGGACATGAACTCGCTGGTCGTTCTGGGCTCCACCGCCGCCTGGGCATACTCGGTCGTGGCGACCTTCGCGCCGGGGCTTCTGCCGCAGGGCACGGCCAACGTCTATTTCGAGGCCTCGGCGGTCATCGTCACACTGATCCTTTTGGGTCGCTTCCTGGAGGCCAAGGCCAAGGGCCGGACCTCCGAGGCGATCAGCCGGTTGATGGGTCTGCAGGCCAAGACCGCCCGCGTGCTGCGTGATGGGGACTATGTCGACGTGGCGCTGGAAGACGTGCAGCCGGGCGACGTGGTCCAGGTGCGCCCGGGCGACCGGGTGCCGGTGGATGGCACGGTGCTGACGGGATCGTCCTTCGTGGACGAAGCGATGATCTCGGGCGAGCCGGTGCCGGTGCAGAAGGGCGAAGGTGCGACCGTCACCGGGGGCACGATCAACAAGACCGGCAGCTTCACCTACCGGGCCGAGAAGGTCGGCGCGGACATGATGCTGTCGCAGATCATCCGCATGGTCGAAAGCGCGCAAGGGGCGAAGCTGCCGATCCAGGCGCTGGTCGACAAGGTCACGGCCTGGTTCGTGCCCGCCGTGATGCTGGCCGCCGCGCTGACCTTCGGCGTCTGGTGGATCTGGGGGCCTGACCCGGCGATTACCTTCGCGCTGGTCAACGCGGTCGCCGTCCTGATCATCGCCTGCCCCTGTGCGATGGGCCTGGCCACGCCGACCTCGATCATGGTCGGCACCGGCCGCGCGGCCGAGATGGGCGTCCTGTTCCGCAGCGGCGAGGCGCTGCAAAGCCTGACCTCGGTCAACGTGGTCGCGCTGGACAAGACCGGCACCCTGACCGAGGGCCGCCCCTTGCTCACGGACCTCATCCTCGCCCCGGGCTTCTCGCGCCCGGACGTGCTGGCGCTGGTCGCGGCGGCGGAGGCTGGGTCGGAGCATCCGGTGGCCAATGCCATCGTCGACGCTGCACGGAATGAAGGGCTGATCCTGGCCGAGGCCGACGCCTTCGAGGCGATCCCGGGTTTCGGTATCCGGGCCAGCGTAAGTGATCGGAAGGTCGAGGTCGGGGCGGACCGGCTGATGGCCTCGCTTGGGCTGGACGTCACGTCCTTCGCCGACGAGGCGGCCCGGCTGGCGACCCGCGCAAAGACGCCGCTCTATGTGGCGATCGACGGAAGGCTGGCGGCCTTGGTCGCGGTGGCGGACCCGATCAAGCCCACGACTCCGGCGGCCATCGCCGCGCTGCACAAGCTGGGGCTGAAGGTCGCGATGATCACCGGTGACAACCGGCGCACGGCTGAGGCGATCGCACGGGAATTGGGCATCGACGAGGTGGTGGCCGAGGTCCTGCCCGAGGGCAAGGTCGCCGCGCTGAAGGCCCTGCGCGAGGGCGGCCGCAAGGTGGCCTTCGTGGGCGACGGGATCAACGATGCCCCGGCCTTGGCCGAGGCGGATGTGGGTCTGGCCGTCGGCACCGGCACCGATGTCGCCATCGAAAGCGCCGACGTGGTGCTGATGGGTGGCGACCTGGGCGGCGTGCCGAAGGCCATCGGCTTGTCGCGGGCCACCTTGCGCAACATCCGGCAGAACCTGTTCTGGGCCTTCGCCTACAACGCCGCCCTGATCCCGGTCGCGGCCGGGGCGCTGTATCCCGTGAACGGCACGCTCCTGTCGCCGATGCTGGCCGCCGGCGCGATGGCGCTGTCCTCGGTCTTCGTCCTTGGCAACGCGCTGCGGCTGAAGCGCTTTGCACCTGCCACCCCGGTGCGTCCTGCGCCAGGGGAGGCCCTGTCCGCGCAAACCCTGTCCTGAAGGAGGCAGCGATGTCCCATTCCCATGTCGAGATCTACACCACCCCGACCTGCCCCGACTGCGCGGCGCTGAAACGCTGGCTGACGGCTCAGGGGATCCCCTTCATCGAGCGCGACCTGACCAGGCCGCGCATCGCAGACGAGGCCCGCCGCCGCACCGGCCTGCGCATCGCCCCGATCACGATGGTGGACGGCACGGCAGTCTGGGGGACGGCGGCCGAGCAGCTTCCCCGCCTCAGGCGGCTGCTGGCGGCCGATCACGTATTCTGATCTGCGAATAAAATGGCTTGACCTTCCAACGGTGGGAAGGCGCAGGCTTTCACGATCACTCCAGAAAGGAGACCTGCCATGAACATCGGCGACATCGCGAAGGCCACCGGCATCTCGGCCAAGATGATCCGCTATTACGAGGAGACCGGGCTGATCCGCCCTGCCACCCGGACCATGTCGGGCTACCGGGTCTATTCGGACAACGACCTGCAGACGCTGCGCTTTGTCCGTCGCGCCCGGGACTTGGGCTTCACGGTCAAGCAGATCGACGATCTTCTGACACTCTGGCGCGACCGCACCCGGGCCTCGGCCAGCGTCAAGGAGATCGCTCTGGGCCACGTCGCAGCGCTGGAAAAGAAGATGCAGGAGCTGAAGGAGATGTCCGACACGCTCTTGCACCTGGCATCGCACTGCCACGGCGACAACCGGCCGGATTGCCCGATCCTGATGACGCTGGGCAGCGCCGAGGCGGTGGCCCCGCTGCCGAAGACTCGCGACCGGCGCAAGACGCGGGCCTTTGACCGGGTGCGCTGAAGACAAGGGAGGCCCCCATGACCCACGATCACCACGCCCATGCGCATGATATCCACACCTGCCCGATGCACCCCGAGGTCCGCCAGCACGGACCGGGCAACTGCCCGAAGTGCGGCATGAGCCTGGTGCCGGCGGACGAGCCCCCTGCCCCGGCGAAGCCCGTGGCGGCCAGCTTCGACACGGTGCCCGAGGGCTGGCACGGGACGGTCTACACCTGCCCGATGCATCCCGAGGTGCGGCAGACCGGGCCCGGATCCTGCCCGATCTGCGGAATGGGGTTGCAGCGCGAGGCCAGCCGCGGGGCGGATGAAGGGCCGAACCCGGAACTTGTGGATTTCACCCGGCGGATGTGGGTGGGGGTGGTGTTGTCCGTGCCACTTCTGGTGCTGGCGATGGGACCGATGGTCGGCCTGGGATGGGTGCGGGAGATTTTCGGCGAACGGCCGTCGATGTGGATAGAACTGGCGCTTGGGTCGGTCGTCGTCCTCTACTGCGGCTGGCCCTTCCTGGTGCGGGGCTGGGTGTCCTTCCTGACCTGGCGGCTGAACATGTTCAGCCTGATCGCGATGGGGGTGCTGGCCGCCTGGGGTTTCAGTGTGGTGGGCGTCTTTGCCCCCCATGTCTTCCCCGAAGGCTTCCGCGACGAGATGGGTCATGTGGGCCTCTATTTCGAAGCGGCGGCGGTGATCGTCACGCTGGTCCTTGTCGGTCAGGTGATGGAGCTGCAGGCGCGTGAGGGCACCGGCAAGGCGATCCGGGCGCTTCTGGACCTTGCGGCCAAGACCGCGCGGGTGATCCGTCCAGACGGGTCCGAGGCCGAACTGCCGCTGGAAGAAGTGCAGGTCGGCGACCATCTGCGGGTGCGGCCCGGAGAGAAGGTGCCGGTGGACGGGGTCGTGGTCGAGGGCCGGTCCTCGGTGGACGAGAGCATGATCACCGGGGAACCGGTCCCGGTGGAGAAGGCGGCCGAGGACACGGTGACGGGTGCCACGATCAACGGCACCGGCGCGCTGGTGATCCGGGCGACTCGGGTGGGGGCGGATACGCTTCTCAGCCAGATCGTCGAGATGGTCGCCAAGGCGCAACGCTCGCGGGCGCCGATCCAGAAGTATGCTGACCAGGTGGCGGGCCTCTTCGTCCCTGCTGTCATGGCGATCGCCGCAGTGGCCTTTGTCGCTTGGGCGATCTGGGGGCCGGAGCCGGCGTTGTCCTATGGGCTGGTGGCGGCGGTGGCAGTGCTGATCATCGCCTGCCCTTGCGCCCTGGGCCTCGCAACGCCGATGTCGATCATGACCGCCACGGGACGCGGCGCGCAGGCCGGGGTGCTGATCAAGAACGCCGAGGCGCTGGAGCGGTTCGAGAAGATCGACACGCTGATCGTCGACAAGACCGGCACTCTGACCGAGGGCAAGCCCCGGCTGATCGCGGTCCTGCCGGAACCCGGCCACGATGAGGCCGAAGTGCTGCGGCTTGCCGCCTCGCTGGAACGGGGGTCTGAGCATCCTCTGGCCGAGGCCATCGTGCGCGGGGCCGAGGAGCGAGGCGTGCCGATGGTCGCGGCGAGCGACTTCGAGGCGGTCACGGGCAAGGGCGTGAAGGGGGTCGTGGACGGCCGCCCCGTGGCGCTTGGCAATCTGCGGCTGGTGACGGAGATGGGCATGTCGGGCGAGGCACTGGTCGCCAAGGCCGACGCCCGCCGCGACCAGGGTGAGACGGTGATGTTCGTCGTGCTGGATGGCGCCGTCGCGGGGCTGGTGAGCGTCGCCGACCCGGTGAAGGAGACGACCCCGGCGGCCTTGAAGGCTCTGCACGAACAGGGGCTGCGGATCATCATGGCGACGGGAGACAACGCCCGGACTGCCCAGGCTGTGGCCTCTCGGCTTGGCATCGACGAGATCCGCGCCGACGTCCTGCCGCAGGACAAGGCCCGCATCATTCGCGAGCTTCAGGAGGCCGGGCATCGGGTCGCGATGGCCGGGGACGGGGTGAACGATGCGCCTGCCCTGGCGCAGGCCGATGTCGGCATCGCGATGGGTACCGGGGCGGACGTAGCAATCGAAAGTGCCGGGTTCACATTGGTCAAGGGCAACCTCGACGGCATCGTCCGGGCGCGGAAGCTGTCGCGCGCCACCATGCGCAACATCCGGCAGAACCTGTTCTTCGCGCTGATCTACAATGCGGCGGGGGTTCCTGTGGCGGCGGGACTTCTCTACCCCTTCACCGGTATCCTGATCGGGCCGATCTTTGCCGCATTCGCGATGAGCGCCTCGTCCCTCTCGGTGGTGCTGAACGCCCTGCGATTGCGGCGGGCGCAGATTTGACCCATCACCCGGAATTTTTCTGCGGCGGGTGCTTGACCTTCCCACGGTGGGAAGCCCCATCTTGAGGCAACAAGGGCCGGATCCTCTGGTCCGAAGGAGACAGATGATGCTGAACCTGCACATCCCCAACATGAACTGCGGCGGTTGCGCCCGGGGCGTGACAGCCGCGATACGGTCAATCGACGCCGACGCCAAGGTCAAGCCGGACCTGCCCGCCCGCACCATCGCGGTCGAGACGAAGCTGCCCGAAACCACCGTGCGGGAAGCGCTTGCCGAGGCCGGGTTCGCCCCAGCCTGACAAGCGCGGACAGTCCTGGATGGAAAGGAGACCTGACATGCAGACGCTCAGACCCCTTCCTTTTGGCGCGTCGCTTGGGCTCGCGTTGGCCGTGCTGTCGCTCGTCTGCTGGCTGGCGATCTGGGTCACTCCGACCCTGAATCTGGCGCATAGCTGGATCGGCCTCTTCACGACGTCACCGGCCAACTCGGTGCCGGCGCTGATTGCGGCGGTAGGCATCAGTTTTGCCGCCGGCGCCCTCACCGGCGGCTTCACCGCCGCGCTTTACGAGATGCTGACCCGAGGCCGCAGTTGATCCTGATCATGTGCGGCGGCCAGAAGAACTGCGATCCTTCAGTTGAAAGGTAGAACGGTCCGGATGCTGCGCTTCCTTGCTCTTCTCTGCTCGCTTGCCCTGATGCTGGCGCCTCTGGCCCCGGCCCAGGCGCAGTCAGGCTGTGCGATGGCGGGGACGGCGGGGGCGCACGCAGACCACGGGGCGGAGCATCAGATGCCCGCCACTGGTCACCCGGCGCAGGCCTGCAAGCAGCTCTGCGCTGTCGTGGCGATTCTGATGCCTCCCCCGGTCGTCACCACGCCTTTCGTCACCGTCCGCCCCGCGCCCCTGCGCGTCTCGCAACTGGTCGAGCGCGAACGCCCCGACCCCTTTGAACGCCCGCCGAAAGGCTTGGTCTGAACCCTTTTCCTTCAGACCCGGGCGCGGGAAGCGCCTGCCTTTTCGGAGCATTGACATGCACAGACTCTCCCGTCGCGGCTTCCTTGCCGCCAGCGCGGCCCTTGCCGCCCCGCTTTTCCTTCCCCGCGGCCTAAGGGCCGAGACACCTCCGCGCATCCTGCGCGCCACGACCCGGACGCTGGACATCGGCGGCCGCGCCGTCAGCGTGAAGGGCATCCTGAACGACCAGGGCACGACCGGCCTGATCCTTAACCCGGGTGAGGCGTTCCGACTGGACCTCGTCAACGAACTTGACACTCCTACCATCCTGCACTGGCACGGCCAGATCCCGCCCAACGCTCAGGACGGTGTGCCGGACATGCCGAAGCCCACGCTGGCGGTGGGCGAGCACCGGTCCTTCAACTTTGCGGCCACCCCCGGCACGCACTGGATGCATTCGCACATCCCGGTGCAGGAGATGGAGCTTCTCGCCGCCCCCCTGATCGTGCGGCGGACCGAGGATGTGGCGGCGGACCGGCAGGAGGTGGTGATCCTGCTGCATGACCTGAGCTTCCGCCCGGCCGAGGAGGTGCTGGCCGAGATCACCGGCGGCATGGGCGGCATGGCGCATGACATGGGTGCCATGGGCCATGACATGGGGGGCATGGACATGGGCGGAATGGGCCACGGCATGTCCGACATGATGGACGGCAACATGATGGGTGGGATGGCGATGGGGGCGATGGACCTCAACGACTTCAACTTCGACGCCTACCTCGCCAACGACCGCACGCTGGACGACCCCGAGGTCGTGGCGGTGGACAGGGGCGGCCGTGTGCTTCTGCGGATCATCAACGGCTCGGCGGCGACGGTGTTCTGGATCGACACGGGTGCGTTGCAGGGCCGGGCGGTAGCCACGGACGGCAACCCGATCCAGCCGGTCGCGGGCAGCCGTTTCGGCCTCGCCATGGGCCAGCGGCTGGACATCGAGCTGGATCTGCCGGTGGCGGGCGGGGCTTTCCCGATCCTTGCGCTGCGCGAAGGCTCGGTGGAGCGGACCGGGATCATCCTTGCCAGCAAGGGCGCGGCGGTCGAACGCATCGCAGGCGTGGCAGAGGCGGCCCATCCCGCCTTCTCGGGCGACTTCAGCCAGGAGGCGCAGTTCAGTGCGCTGGCGCCTTTGGCCGACCGGCCAGCAGACCGGAGCGACAACCTGATGCTGGGCGGCTCGATGATGCCCTATCTCTGGACCATCGACGGGCAAAGCTGGGGCACCCACCGGCCCATCGAGGCCCGCAGCGGAGAGCGCGTCACCCTGACCTTCCACAACATGTCGATGATGGCCCATCCGATGCATCTGCACGGGCATCACTTCCAGGTCGTGGCGTTGAACGGGCGCGCCGTGAACGGGGCCACACGCGACACAGTCCACGTCCCGCCGATGAGCATGGTCACGGTGGCGCTGGATGCGGGCGAGGCCGCGCGCTGGATGCTGCACTGCCATCACATGCCGCACCTTGCCACCGGCATGATGACCGAATTCGTGGTGTCGGCATGAAGGGGGAACTCAGGATGCTTCGTCTCGCCTTGGTCGCCGTGCTTGCGACGCCCGCCGCAGCACAGGAAGCCATGCCATTGTCCGACCTGATGTCCGCGACGCATGTCCACGGGATCGGGCCAGGCACCGGGGAGTTGAACAGCCTTACTCTGGCCACCCACAACGGCCTCTGGGTGGTCGACCTGGCAAGCCTGATGGCAACCCGGCTTGGCCAGTCGCAGGACGATTTCATGGGCTATTCCCCCGTCCCCGGCAGCCCCGGCATGGCCTTTGCCAGCGGCCACCCGGTGACCGGGGGCAACATGGGGGTGATCCGGACCGACGACGCCGGGCAAAGCTGGACCCATGTCTCGGACGGGCTGGACGGGCCTGTCGACTTCCACAACATGGAAGTCAGCCGCGCCGACCCCGCGGTGATCTACGGAGTCGGCCACGACGGCCGCGTCCAGCGCAGCGCCGATGGCGGCGTGACGTGGGAAGCCTCGGGACAGGCGCCCGAGAAGCTGATCGACATCGCCACCTCACCCCAGGACGCGGCCGCGCTTTTCGCCGCGACCGAGGCTGGCCTGTTCCTGAGCGGCGACAGCGGTGCGACCTGGACGCCGGTCATCGAGGGGGTGCCGGTGTCGACCGTGGATGCCGGGGCGGACGGCGTGGTCCGCGCGGTCGACCTTGGAAAGGGGTTGGTGACGGTGGGCACGGACGGGGAGATCGCGCCCGTCTCGGACAACGTGCCGGACGGTTACCTGCTGCTTCTGGCCAGCACCTCTGCCGATCCCCTGCGTCTTGCTGCCCTGTCGGCCAAGGGCAGGCTCGTCGTGTCGGATGATGCGGGCAAGACCTGGACCGATGTCCTGCACGGAAACTAGGCCATGACAGGACCCGCCGCCACGTCCCCGGAAAGAAGGACCATCCTTCGCTTTTTGGGTGCAATGGCGGCGGGCAACCTGCTTTGGGAGGCAGCGCACGTGTCGCTTTACACCCTCTGGGTGGAGGGCAGCTGGTGGGAGATCACCTACGCCGTCCTGCATTGCACGGTGGGCGACGTGATGATCGCGGCCGTCTGCCTGCTTCTGTCGCTGGCCGTGGTCGGCGGCAAGCCCTGGCCGGCAGAGCGGTTTGGAGCCGTCGCCGCAATGACGACTATCCTGGCCCTCGGCTACACGATCTTCTCCGAATGGCTGAACACCGAAGTCAGGGAAAGCTGGGCCTACCGGGAGGCAATGCCACGCCTGCCGGGTCTGGGCACCGGGCTGACCCCGGTCCTGCAGTGGATCGTCGTGCCGGTGGTGGGATTCTGGTGGGTGAAGCCGGTGTCACGGGCCTAGGACAGGAATCGCCATCACGTTTCCGCTCGGAGCCGTTTCCGGTCCGGTTCCCTGGCAGGCTTCATCGGGTCAGCGTGTCCACCGGATAGGCCGTGGTGAACTTCATCCGCTCCATGGCGAAATGGCTGGTCATGTTCTTGATCGGCAGGGCATCCGTAAGGCGTTTGTAGAACCGGTCGAAGGCCTGCATGTCTGCGACCGCGACGCGCAGCAGATAGTCGATCTCGCCTGCCATCCGATAGACTTCCATGATCTCGGGGATGGACTCGACCGCCTTTGCAAAAGCCTCGCGCCAGTCGACGGAGTGGTCGGGTGCCTCGATGCCGACGAATACCGTCAGGCCGAACCCCAGCCGTGTCGGATCGGCAAGCGCCACCCGCCCGGTCAGGACGCCGTTGGCCTCAAGCTTCTGGATCCGTTTCCAGCAGGGGGTCTGTGACAGGCCGGCCCGGTCGGCGATCTGGGCGATGGGGAGCGTCGCATCACGCATCAGTTCAGCCACGATCTTGCGGTCGATCAGGTCCAGGTCGGTCATGGTTCAGCTCCATCTCGGGCCCGGCGGGTGGGACTGGAGACCAGCATGCATCAAAACAATATAAAGTCTACTGTCTTTATCGTGTATATGCGCAAGGCATTCTAATGCGCGCCGTGGCACGGTCTTCTGTACGATTTCCCAAGATGCGAGAGCCTCACCGCCGGCGCCAATCGCGGCGTTGATTCTCGTCATTCCACCGCGTAACTCTGGTCCATGATCACTCAGAAGATGAAATACGCCTTGAAGGCGCTGCTCGTCCTTGCGGACGAAGCGGCCAAGGGCCAGCCCGAACCGTTGACGATCGAAGAGATCGCCAAGCGGTCGGATACGCCCAAGCGTTTTCTTGAGCATATCCTGCTCGAGGTCCGGAACGCCGGCGTCATCGCTTCCATCCGCGGACGGTCGGGCGGCTATGTCCTGATCAAGAAGCCCACCGAAATCTCCATCTCCGAACTCCTGCGGACCATCGACGGGCCGATTGCCCCGCTGCCCTGCCTCTCGCGCCGCGCCTACCAGCGCTGCGAGGATTGCGCCGACGAGGCGACCTGCCGAATCCGTAAGGTCTTTGCCGAGGTGTTCTGGTCATACCTTGTGATGATCGAATCCCTGACACTGCAGGACATGCTGCGGTCGGGGGTTGTGGCCGACCAGGTCCTGGGAAGCGCGACCGGCGCGTAAAGCTCTGACTTCGTACCATATTGTGTGAACCGACCCGCCTATCTGGCCGCCGGGCGCGGAGAATGGGCTTCTATATACACGACAATCTTTAGCGTGAATATTCCTTTGCGATACTCGACAAAGTCTGTCGTTATTAATGCAACGACGGGGCTGATCCCCGGTCGACAGCGAAGGAGATACGCGATGACTGCTGAACTTTCCCTTGGTCCGATCCGGCAGCCCGGACTGTCGATATCCGCCGTGAATGCCACGCTGTCCCGGGCATGGCCGGTGGGACACGCGCTGAAAGGCACGCTGTCCGCCCTTGCCATCGCGCTGGTTGGGCTGGGCGGTGCCCCTGCGAAAGTGCAGGCCGAGACGGTCTTGAATGTCAGCTACGACCCGACGCGAGAGCTTTACCGCGAGCTGAACGCGGCCTTCACCGCCTACTGGACCGCGCAGGGCAACCCCGCGCCGGAGATCGAGGTCAGCCATGGCGGCTCGGGCAGCCAGGCGCGCGCGGTGATCGACGGGCTGGAGGCGCAGGTGGTGACCTTGGCGCTGGCCTCCGACATCGACCGGATCGCGGAAGCTGGCAAGTTGCCGGCCGACTGGCAGACCAGGCTGCCAAACAACTCCTCGCCCTACACTTCGACCATCGTGTTCCTGGTGCGCGAAGGGAACCCCAAGGGGATCAAGGACTGGGGCGATCTGGTTGCCGAAGGCGTCCAGGTGATCACGCCAAACCCCAAGACCTCGGGCGGCGCGCGGTGGAACTATCTGGCGGCCTGGGCCTGGGCCGAGAAGAACGGCAAGGATCCGAAGGACTTCGTGGGCGCACTTTACAGGAACGTGCCAGTTCTGGACAACGGCGCCCGCGGATCGACCACCACCTTCGCGCAGCGTGGGATTGGTGATGTGCTGCTGGCCTGGGAGAACGAGGCCTATCTTGCGCTGAAGGAGATCGGTGAGGACCAGTTCGACATCGTCGTGCCCTCCGTGTCGGTCCTGGCCGAACCGCCGGTGGCGCTGGTCGAGGAAAACATCAAGACGGAGGAACAGCGAAAGCTGGCCGAAGCCTACCTGAACTACCTCTATTCGCCCGAAGGTCAGGCGCTGGCGTTCAAGCACTTCTACCGTGCTTGGGACACGTCCAAGGCCGCGCCCGAAGATGTCGCACGCTTCCCGAAACTGGAGCTTGTCGACATCGCGAGCTTCGGCGGCTGGGCCAAGGTGCAGCCCGAGCACTTCGGCGACGGCGGGATCTTCGACCAGATCTACGTGCCGAAGTGACGGGGCGGAAATGTCCAGGCCCCTGATCCACCGATCTCCCATGCCCGGCCTTGGCCTCAGCATGGGGATCACCCTGACGATGCTTTCGCTTGTCGTCCTTTTGCCCATCGGCGCCCTTCTTCTGAAGGGCGCCAACTTCGGTCTGGCGGGCATCTGGGACACCGTGAACCGCGAGCGTGTCTGGTCGGCGCTGTTCCTGTCGTTCCGGCTGTCACTCTTCGCGGCCCTGTTCAACCTGGTCTTCGGCGTGTTGCTCGCCTGGGTGCTGGTCCGCTACCGCTTTCCGGGTCGCCGCATCCTTGACGCCGCTGTGGACCTGCCCTTCGCCTTGCCCACCGCCGTCGCCGGCATCTCGCTGACCGCGCTCTATGCGCCGAACGGTGCCTTCGGGCAGCTCGCCGCCGAGATCGGCTGGAAGATCGCCTATACGCAGTGGGGCATCTTCATCGCGCTGGTCTTTGTCGGTCTGCCCTTCGTCACCCGGACCGTCCAGCCCGTGGTCGAGGAAATCGAACGCGAGGTCGAGGAAGCTTCGGCCACGCTCGGGGCAAGCCGGTTGCACACCATCCGCCATGTCATCCTGCCGATGCTGACGCCTGCGGCGCTGACCGGGTTCGCGCTGTCCTTGGCGCGGGCGGTCGGGGAATACGGGTCGGTCATCTTCATCGCCGGGAACATCCCGCTGGTGACGGAAATCGCGCCGCTGCTGATCATCATCCAGCTGGAAGAGTTCAACTACGACGCCGCCGCCGCCATCGGCATCGCGATGCTCTTCATCAGCTTCGCGATGCTTCTGGTCATCAACCTCATCCAGGTCTGGAGCCGTCGGAGGATTGGCTATGTCTGATGTAACCCTTGGGAAGCCCGCACGTTTCCGGGCGGCCACCGAGGAAAGCCCCGCAACCCGCTGGGCGCTGATTGCGGTCGCCTTTGCCGGCCTTGCCGTCCTTGTCTTCGCGCCCCTTGTCGCGGTGTTTGTCGAAGCGCTGGCCGATGGCGTCGCCGCGTCGCTCTCAAGCCTCGCCTCGCCGGACGCGCGCGACGCGATCCGCCTGACGCTGACCATCGCCGCCATCTCGGTGCCGCTGAACGCGATCTTCGGCATTGCGGCGGCCTGGTTCATCACCAAGTTCGACTTCCGCGGCAAGGCCTTCCTGATCACGCTGATCGACCTGCCCTTCTCGGTCTCGCCTGTCGTCGCTGGCCTCTGCATCGTGCTGATGTTCGGAACAAACTCGCTTGTCGGCGGCTGGCTGGTGGCGAACGGCTACCCCATCGTCTTCGCCATGCCGGGGATCATCCTGGCCACCATGTTCGTGACCTTCCCCTTCGTCGCGCGCGAGCTGATCCCTGTGATGATCGAACAGGGCCGGGCCGAGGAAGAGGCCGCGCAGACCCTCGGCGCTTCCGGTTGGCGCACCTTCTGGACTGTGACCCTTCCGAACATCCGCTGGGCGCTTCTCTACGGGGTTCTCCTCTGCAACGCCCGGGCGATGGGCGAGTTCGGGGCGGTCGCCGTCGTTTCGGGAAAGATCCGGGGCGAGACGGCCACGATGCCCACCACGATCGAGATGCTCTACCAGGAATATCTCTCGGTCGCGGCCTTCAGTCTTGCCGCCGTTCTGGCGCTTCTCGCCCTGCTGACGCTGCTTCTGAAAACCGCCCTGGAACTTCGTCACGCCGACCAGCTTGCCGCAACCCACCGCCATTAGGAAAACGCCCATGCACATCGAAATTGACGAAATCTCGAAAAGCTTCGGCACGACGGCGGCCCTGCACCCGGTGTCGCTTGCCATCCCCTCGGGCGCGCTCGTCGCGCTCCTGGGGCCCTCGGGTTCGGGCAAGACAACCCTTCTGCGCATCCTCGGCGGGCTGGAGTTCCCGACCTCGGGCCGCGTCCTCTTCGACGGGCAGGATGCCACGGGCCTGTCCGTGCAGGACCGCCGCGCAGGGTTCGTGTTCCAGAGCTACGCGCTTTTCCGCCACATGACGGTGTTCGACAACATCGCCTACGGGCTGAACGCCCGCCCCCGCGCCTCGCGTCCGACCAGGGCCGAGATCGCCCGCCGCGTCACCAGGCTTCTGGACCTGATCCAGCTGCCCGACATCGGTGCGCGCTATCCGTCCCAGCTGTCAGGCGGCCAGCGCCAGCGCGTGGCCCTGGCCCGGGCGCTGGCCATCGAACCCCGGATGCTGCTGCTGGACGAACCGTTCGGCGCGCTTGACGCCAAGGTCCGCAAGGAACTGCGCCAGGGACTGCGCGACATCCACGACACCACGGGCCTGACCACGGTCTTCGTGACCCACGATCAGGAAGAGGCGATGGAGCTTGCCGACCTTGTGGTGGTCATGTCGATGGGACGGATCGAACAGATCGGCAAGCCACAGGACATCCGGGCCCGCCCCTCGACGCCCTTCGTGCGCGAGTTCATCACCGCATGACGCAGGAAGGCGCACGCCCGGACCGAACGCCCGGGCCGGGTCGTCAGATCGAGCCGGCTTCGACCATGTAGCTGTTCGCCGTGCACATCGCAGCGTCGTCCGAGGCCAGGAACAGGACCATCCGGGCGACATAGACCGGCTCGATCAGGTCGGGCAGGCATTGCCGGTTGCGGTGCGCCTCGATGGTGTCGGGCTTGACCCACAGCGTCTTCTGCCGCTCGGTCATGATCCAGCCGGGGACCACGGCGTTGACGCGGATGCGGTGCTTGCCAAGGTCCCGCGCCATCGTGCGGGTCAGACCGTGGACGGCGGCCTTGGCGGTGGCATAGGCCGGGAAACCGCCGCCCGCCTCGAACCAGCTGTTCGACCCCATGTTGATGATCGACCCGCCGCCCTTTCCGATCATGTCCGGCGCGACCGCCTGCGTGGCGAAGAACTGGTGGCGGAGGTTGGTGTCCATCCGTTCGTCCCAGTATTCCGGCGTCACGTCGGTCCAGGAATGCCGGTCGTCGCGGGCGGCGTTGTTCACCAGCACGTCCGCCGGCCCGATCCGGGATTTCAGCGCCGCAAAGGCGGCCCGCAGGCTGTCGATGTCGCGCAGGTCGCAGATCTCGTGGGTGACGTTCTGATGGGCCGAGCACAGGGCAGCACTTGCAGCCTCATCCAGATCGACGAAGCCGACCTTGGCGCCCTGCCCGGCAAAGGCCGTGACGATCTCGGCCCCGATGCCCGAGGCGCCGCCGGTCACGTAGACGACCTTTCCGGACAGGCTGGGATAGCTGGCAAAGCGGGGGGCGGTCATGCGGTCTTCCATCTTCAAGCTGCGGATCGGGGCGGACAGCGTGGCTGTCTGTGCCGGGATGGTCAAGGGCCGATGCCCTGGCGCAAGTTGCCACCTCTCCTTTGCCACGTGCCCTTAAGGATGTAGGCTTTTCCGGCCAATACCAACTGGAGGAGCCCGCATGTTTCTTCGTGCCCTTGGCGTCACGACCCTGATGGCCGCACTTCCAAGCCCGCCCGCCTTGGCCGAGACGCTGCATGGCGCAGCCCTTTTGCGGGAACGGATAGCGCTTCCCGAAGGCCTGACCTTCGAGGCGACGATCAGCGACGTGTCGCGCGCGGATGCGCCGGCAGAGGTGCTTGCGGATGTCACCTTCCAGACTTCGGGACAGCCGCCCTTTGCCTTCAAGATCGAATATGACCCCACCAAGTTGCAACCGCAGGCGCGCTATGCCCTGCGCGCGACGCTGAAGCGGAACGGCGTGCTGGTGGCGACGACCGACACGATCACCAGCGTCCTGCAGGACGGGCAGGCCGAAGCGGGGCCGGTGGAGGTGATCCTGCGGCTGGTAGGCAGTGACGGGATCACGCCGGATGCAGAGCTGACGAACACCTATTGGCGGATCGAGAGCCTGATGGGCACCGAAGCCCCCCGCCTGCCGAACGTGCGCGAGCCGCATCTGATCCTGCGTGTGGCTCCGGACGCGCGTTATGTGGCCACCGTGGGCTGCAACAGCCTGATCGGCGGCTATGAGGCCAAGGGCGAAAGCCTGACCTTTTCTGCCGGGGCCAGCACCCTGATGGCCTGCCCCCCGCCCCTCGACGCGGCCGAACGCACCCTTCGCGCTGCGCTGGACGCGGTGCGGAGCCAGCGGATCACCGGCGACCGGATGGAGTTTCTGGACGCCCAGGGCGTGGTCGTCATGACGCTGGAGGCGGTCTACCTGAACTGAGCCGAGCGGCGGTCCGCCCAGGCCTTGGCGATGTAGGTCGCGGTCATCAGGTCAAGATGCGCCCCGCCGCCGTTCTTGGCGATGGTGATCTCGTCATCGGACCGACGCGCGTAAAGCGCGGGGTCGTCGTAGAAGTCCGCGATGACATCCGCTTCCGTGATCGCGCCCGAGGCGATGGGGTCCATCAGCTCGCCGATGTGATGCACCGTCGTGGCACGGCTGTCGACGAAGACGCGGGCGCGCGCCATCGCGGCATCGTCCACCTCGCGCATGGCGGGCGTGTAGGCGCCGATCAGGTCGAGGTGCTGGCCAGGTTGCAGCCAGTCCCCCAGGACCAGCGGAGAAGTCGCCATCGTCGCGCAGCAGATGATGTCGGCCTTGCGCACTGCGGCCTCAAGGTCGTCGGCCACGGGCAGGCCCATCGCCTCGGCGGTTGCGCGGGTGCGGCTCCAGGCCGTGAACCGGGCGTCGGGGAAGACGCTGGAATAGGCCTCGACCATGCTGCGCGCGACGACGCCTGCGCCCACCAGCAGGATGTTGCGGCTGTCCTTCCGCGCCAGACGACTGGCCGACAGTAGGCTGTCCCCGGCCGTCTTCCACTTGGTCACCAGGTGGAAGTCGATCAGCGCGGTCAGTTCCCCGGTGACGTCGTCGAAGAGGTTGACGATCCCGTTGATCGTCGGCACCCCGCGCGCGGCGTTCCCGGGCACGATAGTGCCGATCTTGACCAGCGATCCCAGCCCGTCGATCCAGGCCGCCCGGTCCAGAAGCGTGTCCTGCCCCCGGTAAAGGAAGATGTCCTTGATCTCGGCCCTGGGCAGGCGGTGCCCGGCCTCCAGCGCCTGGGTCAAACCTGCCCAATCCAGGTAGCGTTCGGCATCCTTGCCGATGGTCTCCACGGTCATACCCCTGCCTCCGTCCTGGTCAGTAGTCCTTCGGCCACCAGGCGTTCGGCCCAGCCCTGCCAGCTTTCGAACTGATGCGTGCGCCACCCGCGACGGGCGGCGGCGGTGATGTTGTCGGCCCGGTCATCGGTGAAGATCAGGCGGTCGGGGGCGATGCCGCAGTCCTGCTCCACCGCCTCATAGATGCGCGGGTCCGGTTTCGATATCTTCAGTCGGCCCGAGACATACTCCCGGTCGAACTCGCCCAGGAAATCCAGCATCTCGCGGGCTTCCTCGTAAGCGTAGCTGCCGAAGTTGGTCAGGCAGAAGACCGGGATGCCCTTCTTCCGCAGCGCCCGCTGCAACGCGATCGAGCCCTCGATGCGGGGCGAGGCAAGCTCGATCCAGCGGTCGTACCAGAGGCGGATCTCCGGGGCCCACTCCGGGTGCCTGTCGGCCCAGTCGTAGATCGTCTCGCGGAAGAGGGCGCCGTCGTCGACCAGCGCGTTCATCCCGTGCAGGTCCACGGCTGCGAACAGGGCGCGGCGCCGTTCCTCGCCCAGCACGCGGTCGTAGAAGGCCTCGGGCTGCCATCGCGTCAGAACGTTGCCGATGTCGAAGATCACCGCCTCAGGCTGCATCGCCTTCCCGTTTCCGCACCGTTTCCCGCCAGATCACATAAAGGCCGGAGCCGCAGATAAGCGCAATCCCCACCCACGAGACCGCGTCGGGGAAGGTGCCGAAGACGACAAGGCCCCAGAGGATCGCCAGCGGCATCCCCACGTATTCGAAGGGCGCGATCAGCCCGGCCTCGGTGGTCCGGTAGGCCTGCGTGACCATCATCCCGCCGATCCCCACCGAGAGGCCCGTCGCCAGGAAGACCGGCCAGTCCTCCAGCGGCGGCCAGATCCAGGGGCGGAAGAGAAAGGCCCAGAGCCCGTCCTCTGTCGCGAGGTGCCCGTCGCCGACCCAGATACCCATCGCAAGGCTGACGACAATGAACCCCGCCTGCACGTAGAAGGACAGCGTCATCGCGCTTTCCGTCCCGCCCATGTGGCGCACCAGAAGGTTGCCCGCGGCGTACATGACAGCCGAAATCAGCACCAGAAGTGCCGCCGGCTGGATTACCCCCGCGCCGGGGCGCAGCATCACGATGACACCGACCATCCCGATGATCACTGCGGCCCAGCGGCGGGGGCCGACCTTCTCGCCCAGGAAGACTATGGACAGAAGCGTGATGATGATCGGGCTGACATAGGCCACCGCCACGGCATCGGCGAGCGGCATGGTGGCAAGGCCGACGAAGTAGGTAACGTTCGAGATCATCACGATCACGACCCGCAAGAGGTGCATCCGGGGTCGCTCGGTGACCAGTTGGGAAAACCCGCGTTCGGACCGGCTGATCACAAACAGGATGAAGGCCATCGCGACGAAGGCGCGGATCAGGATCACCTGGTGCAGCGCGTAGCCGTCCGAAAGGAACTTGATCGAGACATCGTTGATCGAAAAGATCAGGGTGCCGCCGATGGCGAAGAGGATGCCGGTCAGGGCCTGGTTGCGTGCCATGAGGGCAGATGATCCGGGGCGTCCGGTTCCGTCTGTCCCGCCCGCGACATCGGCTGGCGCGGGATGACAAGAGGCCGGAACCCTTCGGCTCCGGCCTATGGGGACGCGCGGACACGACGCTCAGTCGGGGCGGTCGTCCTTGAAGGTGCGGGTTCCCGAGATCATGGTCGAGACGATCGACTGCCGGCTCATGATGTCCTCGCGGATCGCGACGTAGATGTGGACGATCATGAAGATCACGATCCACCACATGCCAAGGTGGTGCAGCGTGTGCAGCCGCTGGCTGTTCCAGGTGAGGGAGTGGACCCAGCCGAAGAGGTCGTGCGTCAGGCTGCCTTCCTGCGCGCCCTCGGCGTATAGCGCGAAGCCGGTCACGATCATGAAGCTGACGCCCAGCGTGATGAAGAAGAACATCGCCAGTTGCGCCAGCGGGTTGTGGCCCACGTATTTCTTCGGCTCCTTGGCAAGGAACAGGTACCAGCGGATCTCGAACCAGACCTCGGACCAGAAGGTCCGGCTCCAGAACGGAACATAGAACAGCTGGCGCGAGTGGTGGTTGCCGAAGAAGGCCCAGTAGATCCGGCCCAGGAAGCCGATGGCCAGCACCCAACCGGCTGCGAAATGGGCGAAGCGGATGTAGCCGAAGACGAACTGTTCGGTCGCCTCGCCGATCTGCATCGACGGCAGCGGCGAGCCGATGAAGTAGCCGGTGACGATCAGCACCAGGATCGCCGCCGCGTTGACCCAGTGCCAGATGCGGACCGGGGCTTCGTAGACATAGACGCTGGTCTGACGCGCGACGGTCGCCAGGTCCTCGGGCGCCACGTCATGCGCCGGGATGTTGGTGGAGGGGGTGGCCATCGGCTTACCCCGCCATCATCAGAAGGCCCGAGGCCGCGATGCCTGCCCCCAGCGCGCGCTGCAGCAACGGGCGGCCTGCCACGGCGCGGGCAAGCAGGATACCCGCCGAATGCAGGGCGGCAGTGGCGATCAGGAAGCCCGCGACATATCCCGCTGCCCCGCCCACCGCCTCGGCGGCATGGGCATGGCCGTGGGCCAGAGCGAAGGCGGCGATGGCCGCCAGCGAGGCCGCCGTCACAGGTGCGGATTGCCCGCGCCGGGCAACGAGGGTGAGAAGACCGAAGACCACGACCGAAGCCAGGATCGCGCCTTCCACCATCGGGAAGCCGACGCCAGCCCAGGCAAGGCCCGCACCCGCGAGCATCGCCGTCAGGAAGGCCGCCGCCGCCGCCCAGGCCCGCCGGGGCAGGACGAAGCCGGACCAGAGGCCCACGGCCACCATCGCGAGAAGGTGGTCGGCCCCAAGCAGCGGATGGGTCAACCCGTTCAGAAGGCCGAAGCCGTGGTCATGCCCGGTATGAGCCATGGCCGGGGCCGCAAGCGCCGCAAAGGCGGCAGAGAGGATCAGTTTCTTCATCGCCATCGCTCCTTTCAGCGGACCTTGACCTTGGCCAGTTCCTGGCCGTCGGGGCTCATCACGTGGGTCGAACAGGCCAGGCAGGGGTCGAAGCTGTGCAGGGTGCGCAGGATCTCGACCGGCTCCTCGGGGCGTTCGACCTTGGTGTCCATCAGGCTCGCCTCGAAGGCGCCGATGTTGCCGGCCAGGTCACGGGGCGAGCCGTTCCAGGTGGTCGGCACGACGCACTGGTAGTTCTCGATCCGGCCGTCCTTGATCTTGACCCAGTGGCCCAGCGCGCCGCGCGGCGCTTCGGTCATGCCGACGCCCTTGGCCTCCTTGGGCCAGGTCGAGGGATCCCACTTCGCCACGTTCGCGGTCGATTCGTCGCCGTTCCTGATGTTGGCGATCAGCTTGTCGAAGAAGTGCTTCTGAAGCCGCCCGCAATATTCGCTTTCCAGCGCCCGTGCCGCGGTCCGGCCAAGCGTCGAGAACAGCGCCGAGACCGGCAGGTTCATCGCCCCCAGAAGGCCCTCGACCTGGTTCTTGATGTCCTCGTGCCCCTTGGCATAGCCCACGACATAGCGGGCCAGCGGACCCACCTCCATCGCATGGCCCTTCCAGCGCGGAGCCTTGATCCAGGAATACTTCGCGGCCTCGTCGATCTCCTGGATGTCGGTGCGGCTGCCCTTGGTCGCCGCGCCAAGCTCGAACTTCGGAGAGGTGACGCCGTCCCAGGGATGCAGACCCTTGCCCGGCTCGGCGCCGGCATATTCGTACCAGCTGTGGTCGACATGCTCCTGGATCTGTTCGGGATCGCGGACGTCGACGTCCTGCACTTCGTTCAGGTTGCCGTTGATGATCGCGCCGCGCGGCAGGTGAAGGTTCTCGGCGCTGAAATCATTGGCGTTTTCCGGGATGTCGCCATAGGCGAGCACCGACTTGCCCGAAAGCCCGCCGCCGTAAAGCCAGTTCTTGTAGAACCCGCCGATGGCCTTCACGTCCGGGATGTAGACGTTGTTGTTGAACTCGATGCACTTGTCGATGATCGAGGAGACGTGGTTCAGCCGCTCCATGTTGATCGCGCCCACGGCGCCCGTGGAATGGACGTTGATCGGGCAGGGCACGCCGCCAACCAGCCAGTTCGGATGCGGGTTCTTGCCGCCGAAGATGGTGTGGACCTTCACGATCTCCTTCTGCAGGTCCAGCGCCTCCAGGTAGTGGGTCGTGGCCATCAGGTCGGCTTCGGGCGGCAGAAGGTAGGCCGGGTTGTCCCAGTATCCGTTCTTGAAGATGCCAAGCTGGCCCGACTCCACGAAGGCCTTCAGCCGGTTCTGCACGTCGCGGAAATATCCGGGCGAGGACAGCGGGTGCGACGGCGAGACCATCTGCTGCAGCTCGGAGGTGGCCTTGGGATCGGCCTTCAGCGCGTTGACCGGGTTCACCCAGTCCAGCGCGTGCAGGTGGTAGAAGTGCACGATGTGGTCGTGGATCTGCAGGTTCAGCTGCATCATGTTGCGGATCGAGTTCGCGTTGTCCGGGATGGTGATCCCCAGCGCATCCTCGACCGCGCGCACGGACGTCAGCGCATGGGTCCCGGTGCAGACGCCGCAGATCCGTTCGGTGAAGGCCCAGGCATCCCTCGGGTCGCGGCCCTTGAGAATGACCTCCAGCCCCCGCCACATCGTGCCGGTGGAAACCGCGTTGGTGATGATGTTCTGCTCGTTGACGTTGACCTCGCAGCGCATGTGGCCTTCGATCCGGGTGACCGGGTCGACGACCACGCGGGTACCCGCAGTGTCGAGGGTGAAGCCGTTCGGCGTCGTGATTCCCATGACCTCAGCCCTCCACTTTCTCTTGCGTCTTCTTCTGCGCCCGCTTCAGCGCACTGACCGCCGCATGGACCGCCACCGCGCCGCCGACGACGCCTGCGGCCGCCATGCCCACCTGGTCGGCATTCGCCTCGACCCCGAACTGCTTGATGTTGGTCAGCCGGTTGTAGAAGGACCCCTGGTCCCAGAACCCGTCCTCGGAACAGCCGATGCAGCCGTGGCCCGACTGGATCGGGAAGCTGACGCCCTCGTTCCAACCCACGGTCGAACAGGCGTTGTAGGTGGTCGGGCCCTTGCAGCCCATCTTGTACAGGCAATAGCCCTTGCGCGCGTTCTCGTCGTCCCAGGCCTCGACGAACTGTCCCGCATCAAAGTGCGGCCGGCGGTAGCACTTGTCATGGATACGCTGGCCGTAGAACATCGCCGGCCGCCCCTGACGGTCCAGTTCAGGGAGCCTGTCGAACGTCAGCATGTAGGTGATCACCCCGGTCATGACCTCGGCGATGGGCGGGCAGCCCGGGACCTTGATGATCGGCTTGTCGGTGATGACCTTGTGCACGGGCGTCGCCTGCGTCGGGTTCGGCGCAGCGGCCTGGACGCAGCCATAGGAAGCGCAGGCGCCCCAGGCGATGATGGCCTTCGCCCCCTCGGCAGCGCGCTTAAGCTTCTCGACGAAGGGCTTGCCGCCGACGATGCAGAACATCCCGTCCTCGTTCAGGGGCGGGTTCCCCTCGACGGCCAGGATGTAGTTGCCCTTGTGGGTCTCCATCGCCTCTTCCAGCGCCGCCTCGGCCGCGTGGCCCGCCGCCGCCATCAGGACGTGGGAGTAATCCAGGCTGATCATCGACAGGACGACGTCCTTGGCCAGGGGATGCGCGCCGCGGATGAAGCTCTCCGAACAGCAGGTGCACTCCAGCCCGTTGACCCAGATCACCGGGGTCCGCTGCTTGGTCTCCATCGCATGGGCGATCTGGGGCACGAAGGCCGGGCCAAGGCCAAGCGCAGATGCCGTCAGCGAGCAGTATTTCATGAAACTGCGCCGGGTGATCCCCTGGCGGCGCATGACCTCGTAGAAGGTTTCGATCTGGCTCAACGCTGGCCCTCCTGTCCCCGCGGTGCAGTTCGCGCACCTCTCCAAGGCTCAGGGAAACAGGGATCAGGTCCGGAAACACCGGAAAATATTCCGTGGCATACAACGGCGGTTCCGCCGCATTTTCAGGCGCTTGCAGTATGGATGCAGAGAAGTCCCCGGTCGCCTTGCTGCCAACCGTCCACCGCTGCTGGTCAGTCGCTTTCCGCCCCCCGCAAGGCCCGCGCCGCCGCGATCATCGCCTGCCCCAGCGCGAGTCCCCCGTCGTTCGCCGGTGTCACCCGGTGGACCATGAACGGCGCATCGCCCAGCGCCTCCAAGGTCAGCCGGTGGAGAAGCGCGTTCTGGAAGCACCCGCCAGAAAGCACCACGGCCTTCGCCTCCCCCTCTTGGACAAGCCCCCGCGCGAGGGTCGCAAAGGCCTCCGCCAACCCGGCATGGAAGCGCCAGGCCAACTCCGCCGCCAGCACTCCCTGCGCCAACTCCGCCCGTACCTCTCCCCAGATCGGCGCCGGGTCGATCACCCCGCCGTCAACGGCAAAGCGCAGGCTGCCCTCCCCCGCGGCAATCGCCTCCAGCCGCATCGCGGCCTCGCCCTCATAGCTCTGCGCCTCCCCGCAAATCCCCAGCATCGCCGCAAAGCCATCGAAGAGCCGCCCGGTGCTCGAGGACATCGGCGCGTTGATCCCCTTCGCCACCGCCTGCCGCAGCACCTCGCGCGGGAGATCCGCGAACAGCTCGTCCGCCCAGCCCGAGAGCCCCGCCTGGTCCAGCCGTACCAGCGCGTTCCGCCACGGCTCCCGGGCCGCCCGGTCGCCGCCCGGCAAGGGCGCGGGCCTCAGCCACCCCCGCCGCTCGACCTCGAGGTAATCTCCCAGCAGAAGCTCCCCACCCCAGATCGTCCCGTCGGGCCCAAGTCCCGTGCCGTCCAGCACGATCCCCGCCACCGGACCACCGTCCAGCGGCCAGCCGTTCTCGGCCAGGCAGGAGGCCAGGTGCGCGTGGTGATGAAACACCTCGGCCACCGGCAGCCCCATCTCTCGCCCGACCATCGTGGCCCGGTAGCCGGGATGCGCGTCCACCGCCACCCGTTCGGCGCGGTGGTCGAACAGCGCCGAATAGTCCGCCACCGCCTTGCCGAACTCCTCGGCGCAGAGCGCGTCGTCGAGGTCGCCGAGATGGTGCCCGAGCAGCGCCTGCCCGTTCTTCACCAGACAGATCGCCCCCTTCATCTGTCCGCCCAGGGCCAGCACCTGCGGCGCACCCCCGAACCCCTTCGGAAGCGGCAGCGTCCCCGGCACCCGCCCCCGCGCGCGGCGCAGGATCATCGGCGGATCGGCCCGTTCCACGCTGTCGTCCAGCCGGCGGGCGATGTCGCGGTCATGCATCAGGAAGGCATCGGCAAAGTCCGACAGCTTCGCCCGCGCCTCGTCGTTGTCCACCACCTGCGGCTCGCCCGAGAGGTTGCCCGAGGTCATCACCAGCACGCCCCCGAAGGCATCGAGCAGGAGATGGTGAAGAGGCGTATAGGGCAGCATGACCCCCAGCTGCCCCATGCCCGGCGCCACCCCCTCTGGCAGGACCCCGCGCGAGGGCACCAGCACGATCGGCGCCGCCGGATCGCGCACAAGCGCCTGATCGGCCTCCGACAGAACGGCCACGCGCGCAAGCGCCGCTTCCTGCCCCATCAGCGCGAGGGGCTTCGACGGCCGCCGCTTCCGGTCGCGCAGCAGCGCCACCGCCGCCGCGCTCCCGGCATCGCAGGCCAGATGAAACCCGCCGATCCCCTTGACCGCCAGCACCTCCCCCGCCCTCAACCGTTCCACGGCAAGCGCTACCGGATCGCCATGAACCTCACGGCCCGCCACTTCCAGCCACAACCGCGGACCACAGGCCGGACAGGCCACCGGCTGCGCATGGAAGCGGCGGTCGGACGGATCGCCATACTCCGCGCGGCAGTCCGGGCACATCGGGAAGGCCGCCATCGTCGTCTGCGCCCGGTCGTAAGGAAGCCCCCGAAGGATGGTGAAGCGCGGCCCGCAATGAGTGCAGTTGGTGAAGGCGTAGCCCTTCCGTCGCCCCGCGCCCCGAATCTCCGCCGCGCAGTCCGGACAGGTCGCCGCATCCGGCGTCACCCGCGTCTCGGCGCCCTTTCCCAGACTTTCGGCAATCTCGAATCCTTGGGGCAACTCTCCGAAGAACTTCAGGACCTCCACCGCATCGACCCGCGCCAGCTTAGGCGCCCGCGCGGAAATCGCCGCGACGAACTCCTCCAGCCGTGCGCCAGACGCCTCGATCCCCACCCCTTCGGGGTCGTTCCACACCCGGCCGCGCAGCCCGAATTCCCGCGCAAGCTGCCAGACGAAGGGCCGGAACCCGACCCCCTGCACCTGCCCCCGCACCCGGATCGAAACGGCCTGCGTCATTCTTCGTCCACAAATATCCCACGGGGGTCCGGGGGTGTGAAACCCCCGGTCCGACGCTTTGCCCTAGTGCACCGTGCAGACCATGCAGGGATCGAAGCTGCGGACCACATGCTGCACCGCCAGCGCCCCCGGCCCGTCCACGGCAACGCCCTCCAAGGCTGCCTCAAGCGGCCCCGGCACGCCCGCACCGTCCCGCGGAGAGAAGTTCCAGGTCGTCGGCGCGATGATCTGGTAGCCCGCGACGCGGCCGCCCTCGATCCGCAACCAGTGCCCCAACGCCCCCCGCGCTGCCTCGACGAGACCCACCCCACGCCCCTCGCGCGGGACCTTGCCGCTGGCCATGTAATCCGCGCCCGGCACGATCCCGGCGACGAGCCGCTCCATCACCTCTTGCGTCCGCGCCAGTTCCAGAAGGCGCCCCGCGACCCGCGCCAGCACGCCACCCCCGGCCATAGCCCGCGCCAAGGGGTGCCCGTCCACCACCTGCCGCGCGAGCGCCCCGACCTCGTAGCCGAGGCCCCCCAGCCGGGGAGCCTTGCACCAGGAATAGCCGGGCTCGGCCATCATCTCGTCGGGCTCGGTCTGGCCCTCGAACGGATGCGCCGGTGGCCCCGCCATCCAGGCGTGGGACAGGTCCTCGACGATCGCGCCCGTATCGACGGGTCGCAGCACCCCGTCCCAGACGCCAGCCGCGAATACCGGCCCCTCAGCCAAGGAATAGGCCCCATAAGACAGATACCGCCCAGACCCGCGCCCCATTGCGTCCAGCTCCAGGTCCGCCGCGATCTCCAGGAAAAGACCCACATCGCCCCGCCCCCAGCGCATCAGCGCCTCGGGCGTCTCCAGCGCCGCGAACTCCTCCAGCGGTCCGCCGAAGACCACCTCCTCCAGATACCGCCGGAAGGCGCGCAGCGTGGAGCCGAGCCGCGCCTTCTCGCGCAGGCCCGGCGCCCGCGTCACGCCCCCGGGCTGGATCGCCAGCGTATGCGGCCACTTCCCGGCCAGAAGGCCCATCACGTGCAGAAGCTCCGCCCGCGCCGCGACCGCCGTCCGCTGGGCCGAGCCCTCCATCGCCGTGAACCGCTCCACCGCGCGGTCGTGCCAGGGGCGGCCCGCGTAATCGGGGCGGGCGAAGTCGGGCATGAAGAACAGGTGGAAATGCGTCAGGTGGTCCGCCACGTTCTCCGCCGCATGGATCAGGGCCGCCATCGCCGCGCCCGCCGGCGTCGGGACCAACCCCATCGCCCCGGCCAGCGCGGACGCCGCCGCCGCCGACTGGCTGATCGAACAGATGCCGCAGATCCGGGGCGTGATCACCAGCGCATCCCTGGGGTCCCGGCCCAGAAGCATCCGCTCGAACCCCCGGTACAAAGGCGCATTCACCTCCGCCCGCTGCACCACCCCATCCGCCACCGTGAGAGAGACCTCCAGGTCCCCCTCAACTCGGTTGAACGGCCCGACGACCAGCTTCGTCATTTCGGCCGCCGCAGGGTCGGGGGCACCACGACCCGGTCGGCCTTGGCGTTCTGCCCGATCCGCTCAGGCGTCGCGGCCTTCGAAAGCGAGGCCAGGGCCATGAACCAGGCCTTCGGCATGTCCGTCGGCAGGCCCACCGGAATCCCCGCAATCTTCGGGGTTTCCACGAAGGCATGGGCCGGGTCCTCGAACTGCGGGGCGGTGCAGTTGATGCAGGGGTATCCACCCCGCGTGCAGGAGCCTTCCCCGTTCCAGGGCCGGATGTTGCAGTCCCCCACGGCCTGCGTCCCGATGCAGCCCAGGTTCTCCATCATGCAGCCGATCTCGGAGAGTTCGCGGGCGCTGGCCTTGTATTCGTAGAACTCGTTCTTCGGGCAGCCGTGGTGGACGAGGTGGTCGGCATAGAACCGGGGCCGCGCATAGCCGTCCAGCGCCAGAGCCTCCCCGGCCGCCAGGAGCATCAGCGTCTCGGTCACCCAGCCAGGATGCGTCGGACACCCCGCCACGTTGATCACCGGCCCGCCTGACCGAGACCGCCACTCCGCGCCGAACAACCCGCCCTGAAGCCCACCGTCATACTGCAGCCCCACCGCGTCCGAGGGGTTCCCCCCCGCCGCCGTCACGCCGCCGAAGGCCGCGCAGGTCCCCACCGCCACCACATGGCGCGCCCGCGGGGCGATCCGCTCCACCCATTGCATGAGGCTGCGGCGCGTGCCCGACAGCATCTGGAACCGCCCGGTTCCCCCCGGCCCCCGCGCAATTGCACCCTCGACACAGAGGATGTCCAGGGCCACCCGCCCCTCGGCCACATCCTCCAGAAGCCCTATCACCTCGGCCCCCGTCTGAACCGACAGCGCTGGATGCCAGAGCATCCGGATCCCCGCATCCTCCAGCATCTCCACCATGCCCGGGCTTTCGGCACAGAGCAGCGACATGGTGCAGCCCCCGCAGCCCGCGGCCTGCAGCCAGAGCATCGTGGTCATGCCGCACCCCCGGCCATCGGCAGCTCCAGGCAGAAGCAGGCGCCCTCGGCCACGTCACACAGGGCCAGCGTCCCGCCATGCTCCTCGGCGATCTTGTGGCTGATCGACAGGCCAAGCCCCGTGCCGCGCCCGACCGGCTTTGTCGTGAAGAAAGGATCGAAGATCGAGGCCCGCGCCCCCTCCGGTACCCCCGGCCCGTTATCCGCCACGACCAGTGAGGCCTTCGCGCCCCGGGGCGCGACCGACAGCCGGATCACTCCACCCTCGCGCCCTTCCAGCGCGTCGACCGCGTTTTGCACCAGGTTCATCACCACCTGCTGCACATGGCCAGCCCGGCCCAGCACCTCGGCGCGCTCCAGCGAGGTTTCCAGCACCACCGGTTGCTTCATCCCGCGGAGCACCCATTCCGCCGCGATCCGCGCCGTCTCGGCCAGGTCGAAGACCACCTTCTCGCCTGACCCGTCCGAGGACAACCTCCGCAGGTCCTCCACGATGTCGCGCACCCGCTCGGCCCCGTCGCGCGCCCCGTCGATGGCCACCCGAAGGTTCGCCACCTCGCGGTCCAGCCGCAGATCGCGGCGAAGCGTGATCAGCTCCTCCCGGCTCGCGCCTTCCTGCACCCGCGCGAAATAGGTCTCGAACTTGCCCGCATAGCGTTCCAGCGCATGGGCATTGGCGTAGACGAAGCTGATCGGGTTGTTCAGCTCGTGCGCCACCCCGGCCAGAAGGCGGCCCAGCGAGGCGAGCTTCTCGTTCCGCACCAGGAAGGCCTGCGCCGTCTTCAGCGCGTCATGGCTTTCGGACAATTCGGCATAGGCCTTCCGCAAGGCTCCCAGTGGCCGCCCGGTCAGCACATAGCCATCGACCCGGCCCCGTTCGTCCAGCCGCGGCGCGACCGACAGGTCCAGGGGTTCCATGCCGCCCGCCGTCACCAGATCGCACTCGAACGTGGCACTCCGTCGCCGCTCCCGCACCGCCTGCAGCATCGCCGCCAGCACCGGGCGCTGGCTTTCGGCGAACATCGCCTCCAGCGGGGTGCCCAGCGCCTTCCCCTCGGCCCGGCCCGTCAAAGCCACCACCGACCGGCTGACCTGCGCGATCCGCCCCGCCCGGTCCGCCACGATCAGCACGTCCGAGACCGAGGACAGGATCGCCGTCAGGAAGCCCCGCATCTCCATCAGTTCGGCATTCTGCCGCTCCAGCCGTTCCTGGTAATCGACCAGGTCCGCATAGGTACGGTCCATCGCCGACAGCACCTCGACCCAGGCGTCGTCAGAGAAATGGGGCGGGCGACCCTGGGGTTCGTGGCTGGCGCTCATGGGGCAATGCTAGGCCCGGGCCGGGTCGCTGCAAAGCAGATTTTGCCGCCCAGCAGGGCCAGTTTCCGGGCATATTGGAAACTAATCTTCCACATCGGCTGCAAATATGGCAGGCTC
>Ga0208243_1000330_pt1 | contig 30402 bp, 26 predicted proteins | sample Subbio2Aug_QV12A_FD_184826 | JGI IMG/M metagenome (GOLD analysis project Ga0208243, IMG submission 184826) | Serpentinite rock and fluid subsurface biosphere microbial communities from McLaughlin Reserve, California, USA - CR12Aug_QV12A (SPAdes) | ecosystem: Environmental > Terrestrial > Deep... | reverse complement strand
AATTAATGAAGTGAAAAGTTTCTGGGATTCTAACCCTTTATGGACAGGAGAGTCGAAGTATGAACCAGGGTCGAAAGATTTTTTTGAAGAACATAGAGAAGTATACATACAGGATTGTTTCGGCGGCAGCTTCGATATTAAATTCTTACCACCAGCTCGACCAGGGGGGCAGGATATTAAGATTTTAGATCTTGGTTGCGGAATTGGGTTTTGGACCACTGAACTTGGAATGCGTGGCTACAACAATATTACGGCTGCTGATCTGACCCCAAATGCCTTAGCAATTACCCAAAGGCGGCTTGACATATACAGCTTAAGGGCTCTTTTGTCAGAGGAAAATGCTGAAATGCTTTCTTTTTCAAATGGGCAATTTGATCATGTTAATTGTCAAGGAGTAATACATCATACACCTGATACTGTAAAAGCTGTATCAGAGATTGCACGTGTATTAAAAGAGAACGGTACAGCAAGCATTTCTGTCTATTATAGAAATGCTGCACTTAGATTTTGGCCTGTATTACGTTGGTTAGTGTATCCCTTAGCATGGTTTGGGGGGGGGTTGAAAGGCAGAGGTAGGGAAGGTATTTTCAAGCGATCGAATATAGATGATATTGTTAAACTATATGATGGGGCTGATAATCCAATAGGTAAAAGCTATAGTGAAAGGACATTTAAAGATTTGCTGGAACCTTACTTTGAGATAGAAGAAATTTATTACCATTTTTTCCCGGCACGGTCATTGCCTTTTCGACTGCCTAAACGCCTTCATAAGTGGCTTGATAAGAATTTTCCTTTTATGATTTACGCTAATGTTAGAAAAAAATGTGTGGAATAGCCGGTATTTTATACAGTGGAAAACGTTCAGACAATAATAACTTTTATCTGAAAGAAATGCTTGTCAGTCTGGCTCACCGAGGCCCAGATGGGCAAGGAGTTGTGGAGAGTGAAGGTCAGATGTCTTTCGGACATAGAAGGTTAGCGATTATTGATATTGAGCATGGAGCACAACCTATGTGTTCAACTGATAAGCGTTATACGCTTACTTATAATGGAGAAATATACAATTACCAAGAGCTCAGGCAGTCATTGATTCAAAAGGGTGTTCATTTCGAAACTTTTTCAGATACCGAAGTCCTTCTTAAGCTTCTTATACTGGAAGGTCCCAATGCATTGAATAAGCTCAATGGAATGTTCGCTTTTGCTTTCCATGATAGGCATGATAATTCATGGATACTCGCAAGGGATCATTTTGGAATAAAACCTTTATACTATACCCATTATGATGATTTAATTGTTTTTGCTTCGGAAATTAAAGCGTTACTCGTTAATCCTTCAATAAAAGCGAATGCTAGTAGGGATGAGGCAGCATTACAGCAATACCTTACATTCCAATTTTGTCTTGAAGAAAAAACCCTTTTTAATGGTGTCAAAAAGGTAAAACCCGGATATTTCTTGCAAGGACATGGAGGGGTAATAGAAAAAGAAATTTGTTATTGGGATACAAAATATAAGATTGACTATGATCACACAGAAGAGTATTTTATTGAAAAATTAAAATATCTTCTTTCAGACAGTGTGCGATTGCAGCTTCGTTCAGATGTGCCACTGGGTGGATATCTTTCTGGAGGGATAGACTCCAGCCTTGTTTGTTCTCTAGCTGCCGAGCAATTGGAAGATGAGGTCCCAATGTTTCATGGCAGATTTGCTGAAGGGGTTGAGTATGATGAGTCAATTTATGCCAAAGCGCTTGCTAGTCACTCAAATGGAAAATACTATGACGTAGTACCTACGGCTCAAGATTTTGTAAATGATATACCTAGGCTTATATATGCATTAGATGAGCCTCTTGCAGGACCAGGATTATTCCCGCAATACCATGTAAGCAAGTTGGCTAAACAGCACGTAACAGTTGTTTTAGGTGGTCAAGGTGGTGATGAAATTTTCGGAGGATATGCCAGGTATTTGGTTGGCTATCTTGAACAGGCTCTAAAAGGAGCAATATTTGAAACACAGGAAGAAGGTCGTCATTTGGTGTCACTAGAATCTATTGTACCACAACTGCCATTGCTTAAGCAGTATAAGCCTTTGTTGTCGCAGTTTTTCGCTGAAGGACTGTTTCAACCAATGGATGAAAGATACTTTCGATTGATTGATCGCAGTCAAGGTGTTAAAGGCTTGTTGAGTTATGATCTACTTCAAGTTTTTGATAGTGCTCGATTGTTTGCAGATTATCAGGCAGTCTTTAATCATGCAGATACGAAATCTTATATCAATAAGATGACTCATTTTGACCAGAAAACATTGTTGCCTTCATTGCTTCAGATCGAAGACAGAGTTAGTATGGCTGTATCACTAGAATCGCGCGTACCTCTGTTAGACACAAGGATTGTTGATCTTGTAACAACGATGCCCCCACCGATGAAATTTCAAGAGGGGAGAACAAAGCACATTCTTAAAAAGGCTATTGGTAAGCGATTACCTTCGCTAATAATGGATCGGAAAGATAAAATGGGTTTTCCTGTTCCATTAAAAGAATGGATGAAAGAAGGTCCTGTGAAGGAGTTTGTATATGATACCATGCTTAGTTCAGCAAGTCGTCATCGTAATATTTATAAAAATGACGCTATTGAAAGAATGTTGACAGATCAAGGAGTAGGAGGGCGTCAATTATGGGGAGCTTTAAGTCTCGAGTTGTGGCATCAAATGTTTATCGATGCGCAGTGATCCAAGTTTGTTAGCGCTTCCTGGAATTAATGATCGCAAAGAGCATATCATTCAGTCATTGAATCCCTATTGGCAAAAAGGTATTGAGTATATTAGGGCCCTCCCGATTGAATCAACAAATAATAATAATATTCAATTACCTCTTCGATTGAAAGAGGTTCACCTGCCAGAATGGGCTAACCATTGTGGTGTGAATGGTCTATTGTTAGTGCCAGTTGAAGCATGTATCGATGATAGTGATGATTGGAAGAAGGTGGATTGGTGGACTGCCAGTTTTTTATATTTAGAAGCTTGGCACGAAAGGATATTTGAGCAAATGCATGGTTCCATACATTCTTATAGTTTTCGACTTAAGAATTGGGATCAGCGTGCTTGGGATTATGCATGGGTAAACAGGATAGCAATGTTTTTGCGTTTGTGGGCGTCGCATTTGGTAAATCAGCAGGAAGAGATTTTATTTGGTGAAATGCAAGCTGCAGATATCATGATGACACATGATGTTGATGCAGTATCCAAAACAATTGCAATTAAATTTAAACAAGCAGCGTTTAACGTTTTTAATGCGATACGGTCAATAATTCGGATGCAATGGAAGGAAGTCCCGGAACGACTTAAGCAAGCTTGGATATTCTTGTTCAGCAGATCTGATTGGTGGAAGCTCCCAGAAACGCTTGAGGTCGAACAAAAGGCAGGAATAATCAGCCAGTTTAATTTTTATGCAGATAGTAGGAAAAAAACTTTAAAGAGGATACTGTTTGATCCAAATTATGATCTGCGTGACAAAAAGGTCTTGGATTTTATAGAGGAGGCGATTAGTAAACGATTTGTGATTGGATTACATCCTGCCTATGATTCATGGTATGATGAAAATCTGATTCGACATCAGAGGGAGTTACTTAGCAGGCAAATCAATTATTCTGTTCAAAACTGTCGCCAGCACTGGTTGCGTTTTAAATGGGATAGTACATGGGGTGCTCAGGAAAAAGCGGGCTTAAAAAGTGATACTACGGTTATGTTTAACGACCGGCCTGGATTTAGAGTCAGTGCCGTATTACAATACCGACCATGGAATCCAAAGGAAAATAAGGCTTATGAGATATACTCTTTGCCTACCGTTATAATGGATTCCCATCTATATGATTACCAATCGTTAAATGATAAAGATAGAGAGCTGGAAATGGAAAGATGGGTTAAAGAAATCCGGCTTGTTAATGGGAAAGCCGCTGTATTATGGCATCCACATACGTTGAGTAAAGATTATGGGTGGAGGAATGGATTTCTCTATCTGGTTAATTTAATTAAATAAATATGGCAATTAGAAATTTCTTACCACCAACTTTGCAGGCAAAACTCTGGGGTGACAGAAAAAAATGGGGGCTTGTATTAGATGAACATGATGTGGACTGGGAAAAATGGCAAAAAAGTCAATTAGAGTTTTATCAAGATAACCAACGTCAGGGGTTTGGTGTAAAGGTGAATGATGCAGGATATACTGTAATGTCAAATATTGATTTGTCAGGTAAGACTTTACTTGAAATTGGTCCCGGAGATATTCGACATATTCATTCGTGGAGATCAAAACCTGCAGAATATATACTTGCTGATATAGATAAGGATATGCTAAGTAAAGGTGAGCGTATTATAAATAAGGCAGGCATCACGTCTAAAGTAATGTTGCTTCAACGGGGACAATCTCTGCCGTTGTTGGATGAATCGGTTGATGTAATTGTATCATTCTATTCGCTTGAGCATATATATCCATTACAGACATATCTGCAGGAGTTGGATCGGGTTCTTAAACCGGGTGGAACAGTTATCGGAGCGATTCCCAGTGAAGGTGGATTTGCATGGGGTTTGGGAAGGTTTCTTACATCGCGGAGATGGTTCAAGCAAAATACTTCCATCACGCCTGACAAGATAATTTGTTGGGAGCATCCAAATTTTGCCGACCATATCATCAAAAGCCTGGACAAACAATTTCTAAGAAAATCTTTAGGTTATTGGCCGTTTAAATGGATTCCTCTTGTCGACATTAATTTTATAATTCAGTTCATATATACAAAGAAAGATCAAAAATGACGAGCTCAAATCCCTACTTGCCACAAATAAAATCTGTATTACCACGATTACTAGCTTTGTATGATAGGGATGTAACGAGTTGCAGTTATGGAATGGGGGATAGATATCATTGGGCCTGGGGGCTTATAGATTTTGGGAATGCCAGTTATCAGGGTGCGGTGAATGGATTAGCCCATCTCTGGAAAAATGGATTATGGCCATACCCTAGTGATAAAGGGTTGTTTTTGGAAAGGGTGGATTCATTCTTTTCTGCAGCACAAACACTTACTTATGATGATGGTAGTCTTGAGGAAGCTTTCCCACGGGAAGGGTCTTATTGCGTAACTGCACTAGTAGCTTTTGATCTTCTTTGTGCTGCAGAATTATTAAGATCCGATGTCGACCAGGCGATTTATCAAAAATGGCTTAATGTTATTAAGCCAATGATGGATTATTTGATAAAGGCAGATGAAACGCACGCAATTATTTCAAATCATTTGTCTACTGCAGTGGCGGCATTGGTTCGGTGGAAGAAACTAACCAATAGTGATGCAGGTGAAAAGAAATCACGAGCCTTAATAGATCGTATTCTTTACAACCAATCAAGTGAGGGTTGGTTTAAAGAGTATGATGGCGCTGATCCTGGTTATCAGTCATTGTGCACGTACTATCTAGCTGATGTTCATATAAATCGACCCGATTATAAATTGTTGGAGCCATTGCGTAAATCAGTTAAGTTCCTTTCTTATTTTGTACATCCTGATGGGTCATTTGGCGGCATTTATGGAAGCCGAAATACTAGATTCTACTTTCCGGCTGGGCTTGAGTTGTTGGCCTCAGAAATATCTGAGGCAAAGGCGATAGCTGCTTATATGCAAAAAAGCATCTTGAATGATACAGTTGTTGGATTGAACAGTATGGATGAGTCTAATCTTATTCCAATGTTTAATGCATATTGCAGGGCAGCTTCTGTATATAATTCATTGAACAATGAGATCCTGCTGAAACTCCCTTTTCAACATCCCCAACGTATTACTTTCCCTCAAACAGGAATTGTTATAGATGCAGGTCCTAGCCATTATACCATCATCAATGTTAATAAAGGCGGTGTCGTTATGCATTTTAAGGATGGACAAAATGCTTTGTATGATGTAGGTGTAGCTGTTAAAAAAAAATCTGGTAAATTGGGTAGTACTCAAACATTTACAACTGGTAATATAGTTGTTATTACTGATAAGGAGATAAAGGTAACAGCAGATATTTGCCCTATGCCAAAGCAATTACCTTCTCCTTTTCAGTTTGTGGTGATACGAATGTTGGGTATAACAATTTTCCGGTTCCCAACATTGCGGGAATGGTTTAAACGGGTGTTGGTAAGATTATTGATAACAAAAAAGAACAAATGGCCAGCGTCTAATACCCGAAAGATAACACTCGGTTATGACCTTACTATTAATGATCATTTGACATCGCCTAAAGGGTATACGGTGGTACAAAATGCAGGAAGCTTTATTTCAATTCATATGGCGAGCCAGGGATATTGGCAAATTCAAGATGAGATAAAATGATATCAAGATTTAAACCTTATTTAGGATGGCAGGAGTTTATTGCACTATTTCGATCAAATAAAAATGGCGTACGGCTTTTTGAAAAAGCATTTGCTGAACAATTCAAGGCTAAAGATGCAGTTGCTTTTCCCTATGGACGATCCGGGCAATGGGCTTTTTTTAAGGCACTCGGAATTGCAAATGCTGAAATAATCATGCCTGCATATACATGTTCAGTTGTAGCGCATGCTATTACATTAAGCGGCAACTATCCAAAATTCGTAGACATTAAGTTGGACGACTATAATATGGATCTTGATCTTGTTGCTGCTGCTATTAATGAAAGGACACGCGCAATTATAGCAACACACACTTTTGGATATCCTCAAGATATAGACAGGTTACAACTTATTGTAAAGGATGCTGAAAAGCGTTACGGACATAAAATATGGCTAATGCAGGATTGTTGTCATGCTTTTGGCGCAACATGGAATGGGAAAATGATTGGTACATCTGGGGATGTCGCTGTCTATGCATTGAATATTAGTAAGTTGATGACCTCGATTTTTGGAGGCATGCTTACTTTTCAAGATCAACAGATGGCAGATAAGATTAGAGCATGGAGAGACAAAAATTATCGACGCCCCGGAATTCTTAAAGGTCTTAAAAGAAGGCTCTATCTTTTGGCGATTTACATTGCTTTTCACAAGACCGTATACGGCATAACATGGTGGCTTCAAGAGAAGACCCCCGTATTGGATTTATTTACGAAGGCTTATCATCTCGATGAAAAGATTCATTTTCCGCCAGACTATCTTGATTTGATGATGGATGTTGAGGCCGCAGTTGGATTAGAACAGCTTAAAAAATATCCGGAAATTATAAGGCAGCGTAGGGATAATGCGAAATGGTATAATGAGAATTTGCCTCGAAATGACGGATGGGTGTTTCCTCCTATAGTAGAAGGTGCAACTTATTCACACTATGTTATTCGTGTACCTGATAGATCTCAGGCCATTAGTGATGCTGCCAAAGTAGGTGTACAACTTGGCCAATTGATCGAATATAGTATACCACACACAAATCCATATATAAAAAGTTTAAGCCCTGACAATTACCCAAATTCTTTGCTGTGTAGCAACGTAACAATTAATTATCCCTTACATAAAAGAGTATGAAAACAAAAGAAGAAGTAATCGATGTCATCTTTAAAAGTATCGAAGAGTTTAGCCAACAAAACGATGTTCAACTTGAAGCAAAGGTAGATACTATCTTATTCGGTTCTCAGAGTCAGCTGGATTCAATGGATGTTGTACATTTACTTGTGTCTATTGAGGAGAATATCAATTCTAAATTCGATACATCTATATCAATTGCTGACGAAAGAGCGATGTCTCAAAAGAATAGTCCTTTTAAAACTGTAAGTACTTTGTCTGAGTACATTTTGCTTTTGCTGAATGAGCAAGGTTAGTAGTAGAAAAGCATTAAACTGAAGAAATGGAAAAACAGATAGTCTTAATAACGGGCGCTAGGAAAGGGATCGGAAGATATCTTTCTGAATATTATCTAAGCCGATTTTACATTGTAATTGGCTGTAGCAGAAACAATTCTGATCTTAATCATGAAAATTATGAACATTATTGCCTAGATGTGTGTGATGAAGTGGCTGTAAAAAATTTATTTCGTGAGATTCAGAAAAAATTCAATAGACTTGATATTCTAATCAACAATGCAGGAATTGCTTCAATGAATCATTCATTACTGACACCAGTTTCTACTGTTAAGAAAGTGATTGATACAAATATTGTAGGGACGTTCATATTTAGCCGTGAAGCAGCTAAATTGATGCAGAAAAGAAAGTTTGGACGCATTGTCAATTTTTCTACTGTCGCGGTTAAGCTAAATCTAGAGGGGGAAGCTATTTATGCTGCTTCAAAAGCTGCAATAAATTCATTGACACACATTATGGCTAGCGAATTGGGCGGATTTGGTATCACAGTGAATGCAATAGGTCCAACGCCTGTGAAAACCGATTTGATAAGGAATGTGCCTGCAGACAAGATTGACAAGTTACTTGAACGGCAGGCTATTCGAAGATTCGGAGAGCCGGCTGATGTGGCTAATGTTATCGATTTCTTTATTAAACCTGAAAGTAGTTTTATAACTGGTCAAATAATTTACCTAGGAGGAATATAACATGATACAGTTTTTGCTCGACGTTTTTGATCTATACCCCGATAGTGATGCATTAATTTGGCAGGATAAGAGCTACACATACAAATGGATTAGCGATCGCATAGGATATTGGAGAGAAGAATTAAAAAAGCAGTCGATAAGTGCTGGAGAAGTAGTGGTTCTTGAAGCTGATTTTTCACCAAATTCTATTTCCTTGTTTCTTGCACTTGTAGAAGCTCGCTGTATATTAGTGCCAATGACATTTTCAGTAAGAAACAAGCGCGAAGAGTTCATTGAAGTTGCACAGGTAGAAAGGGGTATCATGATTGATGATGACGATAACGTATCGTTTGAAAAGTACAATATTGCGGCTAATCATGAACTATATTTGTCTTTGCGTGAGCGCCAGCACCCAGGATTGGTTCTTTTCTCATCTGGCTCTACAGGGAAAAGCAAAGCTGCCTTACATGATATGGTGGGCATTCTTGAAAAATTCAAGACAAGAAAAAAACAGTTAAGGGCGATCACGTTTCTTTTATATGATCATATCGGGGGAGTTAATACAATGCTTTATGTGTTGTCAAATGCCGGCTGTATTGTTACGGTGTCTGACCGTAGACCTGAAACTGTTTTGATGTTGGTTGAAAAGCACAAAGTTGAATTGTTACCAACTTCACCTACGTTTATTAACCTTATTTTGATTAGCGAGTCATATAAAAAGTATAACCTATCTTCTTTAAAAGTAGTTACATACGGGACAGAGCCAATGCCCGAGAGTACATTGAAGAAATTTCATGACCTGTTCCCAAGCATTACTCTACAACAGACTTATGGTTTATCTGAGATCGGTATACTTCGTTCTAAATCGAAGAATTCAGATTCTCTATGGGTTAAAGTTGGCGGGGAAGGGTTCCAGATAAGGATTGTTGACGGACTGCTTGAAATTAAAGCCGCATCTGCAATGTTAGGATATTTAAATGCACCATCCCCTTTCACAAAGGACGGGTGGTTCATGACAAATGATGAGGTTGAAGTGGATGGAGAATATATTAGAATTTTAGGTCGGAAATCCGAAATCATTAACGTCGGTGGAGAAAAGGTCTATCCTGCAGAGGTGGAAAGTGTAATACAAGAGCTTGATAATGTTGCTGAAGTGACGGTATTTAGTGAGAAGAATGCTATTACAGGCAACATGGTTTGCGCGAAAGTTAGATTAGTGGATAAAGAAGATCCAAAAGAGTTTGCATTGCGGTTAAAAAAGTATTGTAAGGATAAGTTGCAGCCATTTAAGATCCCCGTACGAATTACAATCGATTCTGAGCCTCAGTTTAGTGACAGGTTCAAAAAGAAGCGAATATGAAATTTTTTTGTAGAAATGCATCAATAACTGACTTAGATAGTATTGTTGACCTTCATTATACCAATTTTGATTCAAAGGAACTTTCTTCGATTCTTGGAAAGAGGTTTATTCGAAGTTTTTACAGATTATGTATTACGTCAGGACCTGAAGTATCAGTTAAAGTAATAAAATCCGACACAGGACATATAGCTGCAGTATCAATGGTGTTTTTTCGATATACTCATTTTGAAAAAGTGTTCAAAAAAAGAGCAATTTTACCCTTTCTTATATCAATAACAAATAATATTCTTAAATTTCAATGGAAAGAACTTTGGTTTTTACTAAATAATATTTCAGCCAGGAATTTTCATTCTTACGTCGGCAATAATGATATTTATGATCACTATATCGGGTCATTAATTATTGGTAAAGAGAATAAAACCAATCCTCCTGTTATTATAGCTGCTTATAAAATGTTTTCTGAAAATGTAAAGAGATTAAAAGATCATTGCTCTGAGGGTGTTTGGGCAAGTGTTCGAATTAGTAATAAACCTAGTTTAAAAATGATGTTTGATCAAGGATTAAAGGATGTGATACAAGTTCCTGTGATTACAGAGGATGTTCTTATCTGTATTTATCGCAAACCAAAAAATGAAAGGAATGATTGATATTTATATAATTTTATTGATACTTGAGTCATCAAAATCATTCGATAACTGAAAACAAATACTTTCTAATATATTTTCGGATGGATGGATTATTAATCTTGCTTAATAAAGTGTATTATAAAAATTAAAACCTGTATGAAAATCCCAAATGAAAATAATATCAATAATTTTTTGCTGTATATGGTCTAAATTAGATAAAACCAATGCAGTTTGAAAAGGATACTGTTGTACAAGGTATCAGTGGTGGTGTACTAGTGCAAAGTATTTTAGCATCTAGATACTTGCTTGAGTATTTCAACCAGCAAAATACTTTTATTTAAATGATAAAGTTAACTAACTGATTTTGACTGCTGCATAGTGTTGTATATTGAACCTAGCACTTTCATTTCTTGTATAAAGAACATATTTCGAGACGTAGTAAAAACCAAGTAGAATATCAAAAATGTTATAAAAAGTAGGAATAAATATTTCTTGGGCATTAAAAATTATCTAATAAAGGAAGCAAAAAAAAATCGACAATTTGTAATATAAATTTTGATGGCGTTGACCAGAAATATTCCATTTAATTAATTAAGTATGTTTTATAAAGTTGTCTGTTTTCATCAAAAAGCTCGCTTTAATTTACAAAGTATTTAATAAATAGAGTTTTTTATTAAAGCATGCAAATTATACGTATTTATTAGTAGTACGTAGTTCTAGCTATATCTTCTTTTCCTAAGAAAGATAAATAATTTACGCAGATTAACTTTATTCATCATTTAACTATAGAGACAGATGATAGTGAGATACTTTAAATTGAATAATACCAAATGTTTCCTGTGAAATAATATTTGAGTAATTGGAATAAAGTATACAGAACTAGAATTAGCTAATTAGAAAATAAAAACTTTTTCAATAAAGCAAAAGTAATTTTTAATGAACATAATCACGTTTTCAGCATTTGAGTAGATTAAAACAACTAAGTAAGGACTCAATTATTTATGGTCTAGGTGGAGTCCTTGGAAAAGGCGTGTCTTTTTTTCTATTGCCATTATACACTCGAATATTTACAACCGGTGACTTTGGAAATATTGAGATGATGTCGGTAATAATGAGTTTTATTTCTGCCATCTTAAGTATTGGGCTTGATTCGGCACAATCCTTCTATTTCTTTGAGCAGCGAGCTAAGGGTAAGGTGGCTCAAGCTGAAATGATTAGCTCGATACTTCAGTGGCGTCTTTTCTGGGGGAGTATCATTGTATTAATTGCAGGTGGACTGTCACCATTGCTCAATGCCTGGTTTTTTGGAGGCAAGCTTACTTGGATTTATTTTGCAATATCTTTTTCTAGTGCATTCTTTGGAATGATTATGAATCAGAGTCTCGAAATATTTCGATTGCAATACAAGGCATGGACCTTTATTATTATCACAATAACGAACACTTTATTGGCCGCTTGTTTGATCTTGTTTTTTGTGATTTGTTTAAAACTAGGCATTCTCGGTTATTTTCTAGGATCAGCTATTGCTGCGCTTGTTGTTGCATTCTTTGGGTGGTGGTTAGCAAAATCCTTTATTAATTTTTCGGTAATACACTATTCATGGTGGCCACGACTCATTAAATTCGGATTGCCTTTATTGCCAGCAGAATTGGGATTCTTTGTAATGAATACTTCTGATCGTTGGTTTGTACGTCACTATATGGGAGAGGAGTCATTAGGAATTTTTTCGATCGCAGCTAAATTTACTATGCTAATGGCTTTTGCCATTGATATGTTTAGAAAAGCGTGGTGGCCTTTAGCTATGGATGCTATGCATAGTGAAGACGGCCCAGAAACATTTAGAATGATTGCTCGCTTGTATATGGGGGTTGGGGCTGCTGCAGTGGTATACCTTACTTTTCTATCACCTTGGCTCGTTAAAGTTTTAACTACATCTTCTTTTTATAGTGCATCTTCAATCATAGGTATAATGGCATGGCAATCATTGTTTTATGGTTTTTATCTCATCGGCTCCGCAGGAATCTGGAAGGCGGAAAAAACTTATATAACCTCAATATTAATGTGTGTAACAGGTGCTCTCAACTTACTATTAAATTATTTGTGGGTTCCTCTATATGGTGCAATTGGAGCAGCAATGGCTAATTCTGTAGCATATTTTATTTGGATTATAGTCTCAATGATGATATCAGAACGCTTTTGGCGGGTAGGGTTTAATATACCTTTGTTGATTGGACAAATTGGGATTGGAGTAGTAGGTGTAGCCTTGCTCTATAATCTATCTTCATATACTAGTCTTACAGTTATAATTGTTCATATTATTGTGTTAGTGCTCGTAATAAGTTCAGTTAACAGATCAACAAAAAAAATGTTATTTGAAAAAATGAAATCTTATCGGAAAAGAATTAAATGATGTATATAATTTCCAAACTGAAATCATTACGTTTATTAGGTTTTTTAGGTTGGTTACTTCATCCAATAATTGTACCTTTTTATACGGTTAAATCATGGGTATTGTCATTATGGGCGTCACGTATACTTTTTTATGGTAGGTGGGCAAGCTACCATGGTTTTCATGCCCAGAATGCAATTAATTCTCTCTTTTATAGGACGCAATGGATTAATATTAATCGCTATGGAAGAGCTGCATATAGTCCGATTATCGGTATTGGAAATTATCCTATTTATAACTGGTGGCATCTGTCTTCTATAGCTAGTTATATGTATGCATATGCTGGCGCGGTAATTACAATTGTTGGATCAATAATAATGATTTCAAGCCATTTTGTATGGTTGTATGTGGTACCTTGGAATTGGCTACTGAGTGTTATAGTTATACTGATCTTCAGCTCTACTATAATTATGACGACTTTTCATAGTCAAAACTACCAGATTTTGTCATGGATGTGGTTGCCAGTTATTTTGTATACTATGTGCAATGGGGATTTGATCGCTGCAACACTTCTTCTTTCTGCAGCTGGTATTTTCGGTATAACAGTAATCATTCTAACTGCTCCGTTAGTGATATGCCAAACAATATTAATGGAGGATTTCCGAGTTTTATTGATCTTATTACCTGCTTTGCTAATTAAGTCGATAAACTTTATCCCGGTATTTATAAATGCCAGAATAAAAGAGTCTATTGGGGTCGTGGGGAAAATGGTTGGTTTTGTGCATACTGATGTTAAATATAAGCGCAAGTCTATGGGCTTAAGTATCCATCACTTGTATATGCTTTTGTTGTATAGTGTAGCCATAATATGTTTCCTAATAGCGTATAAAGAAATTCCGTATTTCATTTTTATAGCATATTTGATTTTTCTTTGCAATCAACTTTTTATACGCTTTGCAGATGACCAGTCAGTAATGCTTTTTTTTATACTAGTAACCACATTTGAATTGGTTACACATCAACCTAATATTATTGCTGGACTAGGATTAATGATTGTAGCGAATCCAAGACCTAGCTATCTCGCTATTGGCCATAAAAATCGGGTTCGCGTATATAAGCCTTTTGATGTAGATCCGATTCTTGAAAACCTAAATCAGTTTTTAAAAGTGCCTGAACATTCTAGGGTTTTGTTTGCATTCAATGATCCTCAAGGTGAATACGAAAAAATTTTTGATGGTTACAGAATAATGCTAGAGGCTCCTTTAGTAGTAGCTTCTGACCGAAAGGTTCATTTATTCCCCGATTGGTGGGCTGTAGCCCAAACTAATTATAAAGGTTCTCCAACTATTTGGGGAAGGTCTAAGAATGAAGTTATCCGGAATATGGAATACTGGCATGCGGATTTTGTAATTGTTTATCAAGATTCAAAATCTCAGCTAGACGAAATTTGGAAAGAACACTTCATTGTTGTCAGTGAGTTTGATTGGGGGGAGACGTATCATGAGTTTGTAAGTTGGGAACTTATAAGTTCTAATCTGGCACCCCCTAAGTGGTGGCTGTTAAAGAGAAATTTATAATAATCAGATTTTTAAGTAATATATATATCAAATTATTATGACTAAAGTTAGATTTGCCATTATTGGTTGTGGAAGGATTGCAGAAAGGCATGCAGAACATATCAATAATTCAGGGGAGTTAGCTGCCGTTTGTGATATTGTTCCAACAAAAGCAGATGAGCTGGCTTTAAAATACGATAGTAGGCCATACTATTCTGTTGAAGAAATGCTAGATGCTGAAGCTGGAAAAATAGATGTGGTAGCAATATGTAGTCCCAACGGATTGCATGCTAAACATTCAATTATAGCACTTGAGGCTGGCGTTCATGTATTATGCGAAAAACCTATGGCCATCAACCCAATTGATTGCGGGAGAATGATTAGTACAGCAGAAAAAAATAATAAAAGGATATTCATAATTAAGCAGAATAGATTTAACCCACCTGTTTTAGCTGTTAAGGAAGCGATAGATGCTGGCCGATTTGGAGAAATTTATAGTGTTCAACTAAACTGCTTCTGGAACAGGAATCCCGACTACTATGCGAATTCGTGGAAAGGAACACTTGAATTAGATGGAGGTACCCTTTACACTCAATTCAGCCATTTTATAGATCTTCTTTATTGGATGCTTGGCGACATAAATAGTGTGTACGCTCTTACCTCTAATTTTGCACATAAAAATATTATTGAATTTGAAGATACAGGAGTGGTAGCGGTAAGATTTACAAGTGGTGCACTAGGCGCGATTAATTACACAGTAAATAGCTATGGCAAGAATATGGAAGGATCACTGACTATTTTTGGAGAAAAGGGTACTGTTAAGATTGGGGGGCAATATCTTAATGAACTCGAATACCAGAATATTGAAGATTTTGAATTTAAAGATCTACCTGAAGGTAATAAGGCCAATAATTACGGAACCTATTTTGGTTCTATGAGTAATCATAATAAAATTTACGAAAACGTTGTGGATGTGTTGACAAATGGGGGGTCAATCGCAACAAATTTTTTTGAAGGAATGAAGACTGTCGAAATCATTGATAAAATATATCAGTCTGCAAAGCAGAATGCACAGGTTTTTATTAAATAAAATAACGAGTAATACCATGAATGTTCCTTTTGTTGATATGCATGCTCAATATTTATCAATAAAGCAAAAGATTGATAATGCGATAAGTAGTGTAATTGAAAGATCTGCTTTTATTAGAAGTCAGGATGTAACAGTATTTGAAAAGCAGTTTGCAGAAGCTGTGGGTGTGAAACACTGTGTCTCTTGCGCGAACGGTACAGACTCTTTATACATATTGATGAAGGGATTGAAAATAAAGCCTGGAGATGAAGTTATTACATCTGCTCATTCTTGGATATCAACTTCAGAAACTATTACTCAAGCTGGTGGTAAAGTTGTCTTCTGTGATACAGATCCTGAAACATTTACAATTGATCCCAAATTGATTGAAAGTAAAATTACTAATCGTACCGTTGGTATAATACCTGTCCATCTCTATGGTCAACCTGCTGATATGGATCCAATCCTAGATATTGCTAAAAGAAGAAAACTTTGGATTATCGAAGACTGTGCGCAAGCACATTTTGCTGAGTATAAAGGTAAGAAGGTTGGCACTATGGGTAATGCAGCTAGTTTTTCATTTTATCCTGGAAAAAATTTGGGAGCAATGGGAGATGCTGGATGTTTAGTTACCAATGACGAGAATCTGGCAAAATGGTGTGAGCTTTTTGCTCGTCATGGTGGTAAAGGAGAGCATTTTATTGAAGGGATTAATAGTCGTTTGGATGGCTTGCAAGCCGCTATATTGCTAGTAAAACTACCCTATCTAGGTGAGTGGACAACTAAAAGACAAATTGTTGCACAAAAGTATAATAAGCTTTTTGCATCGATACCAAATGTAAAAACACCTTCTGTTGCTTATGATCGCACTCATGTCTACCATCTGTACGTGATTAGAGTACAGCAACGTAATGAACTAAAAAAATATCTTGAGGAGCATGGTATAGGTACCATGCTAAATTATCCTAAGGCATTACCATTTTATCCTGCTTATTCATACATGGAACATCAGCCAATTGATTTTCCACAGGCTTGGAAAAGTCAAGAAGAAATTTTATCCATTCCGATTTACCCAGAAATTACCGATGAGCAGATAGCATATGTTGTTGATACTATTAGTTCATTTTATGCTTTAAAAAAAACATAGAAACCAATGCGGATTCTTTTGCTTACTTCTTATTTTTTCCCAGACGAACACATCGGGGCTTCGAGATGGAATCGACTTTCAAAATACCTGCTCCAAATGGGGCATGAAATATTTGTTGTAGCTTCAGATAACTCGGGAGATTATTCTATTACTCAATTTTTTTGTACTGATATTATACGAGTAAATTCATATGCTAGTATTCCCGATAAAATGCTTCTAAAAGCAAGTAATGCCAAAAAAAATATATTCATTGAGAAGAAAAGACAGAACTATCAAAGAGAAACTAAAGATAGGACGACACGCTTGTATGCGAGAGTTGTAGATCTCGCTGGTAAAATAGCACGCTTTCCAAATATTCAATGGTGGAGTACAGGTCAAATGGTAAAAGCAGGGATGCAATTCCTTGGGCAATGCAATATTGATATAATAGTAGCAACTCATCCTTTTCCAGGATGCCTTAAAGCTGCTGCGATATTATCAACACGTACAAAAACTCCTTGGGTCGCAGATATGCGTGATGGATGGAGCAGTTATTATGATCTTGAGTATAAACCAGGTAGCTTCCTTAATAGGCTAATTGCAATGTTGGAAAGGAAATATCTTAAGAAAGCATCAGCAGTGGTAGCAGTTAATCAAAAACTTGCTGAATCTCTTCAAGTTAATATTAATAAAACATTCGTTATACCTAATTCATTTGATAACGACGAAACCCCTGTGTTAGAAACGATGTCTCGAAATATTAAATCTGGACATATTTCATTTTCATTTGCAGGAACAATATTGCCAGAGCATAGTTGGGATATATTCTTAAAAGGGTTAGCTATTTTTCTGAGTAAAAATTTAGAAACTAAGATCACAATCAATTACTTTGGTAACTCGTTTGATATTTTAAAGACTAATGCTATCAACAATGGTCTTGATGAGCACTTGCTATTAAATCATGGGTATCTGTCAAAAAAACAGCTAAAACAGGAATTAGCTAAATCTGACTTCTTAGTTGTATTCTGTTTTAATGGACCTTTTGGAGTAACTGTGACAACCGGTAAAATATTCGACTACATGGAGGCTTATAAACCTGTTATCGTTGTGGGAAGGGAGGACAGTGAATTGGCTTTACTTGTTAAAACAACTGGGATAGGAAATATTGCTTCAAAACCTTTAGATATCAATAATTTGCTTGAAAATTATGTAAAAGATGCCCATGCCTTTTTGGATGCTTTCAAGAGACAAAGAAAGCCTACGGAAATCATGAAATATTCTTCTAGTCATACGGCACAAGTTTATGCAAGTCTATTATCTAAATTGTCAAGAAAATGAAAATAGGATTCTAATATTTTTTGTCATAGAAAAATTACATGTCAGGTAAATTAGTTATAAAGACTGCATTATTAATCGGCTTACTTTACTTTTATATTTTCAATCCGATTTTTATTCCCTTGAATCTATTAGGTTCTGTGAAGATTGTGCTACTGATTGCATTAATAGGGCTTCTTTTTTCTTCTAGGTCATTTCTTTATCTCAACTTGTTTGCTAAGGAATTTCTATTTCTAATACTTTTAGTAGCATATACTTCTTTGGTTATTATTTTTGGTGATGGAAGTGCTTCGTCGATGCCTTACAGGCAGATTGTTTGGTTTGTTGAATGTTTCTTTGTACCTGTTTTTTTTGTAATCTATTTTGAAGATGTACTTGAAAAAGTGGGTTTTGATAATGTAATTTTTATCGTTTCTTTGATTGCGGGGTTGATTACCTTATATTTGATTCTTAATCCCGCGGTCAACCTAACAGTACGGTCTTCTCTAATTCAAGATTCGCTTGACTCACTTGATAAGCCCGAATACTTTCGAGGTTTTACAATAGCTGAGAGTTCTTCTTTCATCTATGGTATAGTGCAGGGAATAGTTTGTTCCATCTGTTTAATGTTCTTTCACAGAAGTATTTTTTTCATTATTCCTGCGGTAATATTGATTATAGCAATATTGTTCAATGCAAGAACTGGGCTTTTTGTTGTAGCAGTTTCTCTTATTTTTTTTATAATAGAAGGACGTGTTCGGTTAAAACATATAATTATACTTGTAAGTCTTGTTCTGATTGGAAGCTTGTTTTTTATGACATCCTCCTTCTATATTAATAATGAAGATTCCTTTAAATGGATTTTTGGAGCTTTTACTTCAACTCAAAATATTGATCTAACTGATGAGAATTCTAATTACTCATTCCTTTATAATATGTTATTTATTCCGGATAGCTTGGCAGGAATTCTTTTTGGAGAAGGGAGGATGGCCAAGAATGCTTATGGAGGGTCGGATATAGGATTTATTAGCCATCTTTTTGTAGGTGGCATCCTATTACTGTTTATACAATTGGTTTTTTTGTACCATATGTTCGTTAGAAGTTTATCAACTAGTGATAAAAAGGTACTTACCTATATATTTTATTCTGCGTTGCTAATTGCAAATTTTAAAGGAGAAGCATTTTTCGTGCCTTCGGGTTTTTCAAGATTAATAGCTTTCCACTATGTGCTATTCATAATTAGACAAAAAGTCATAGAAATAAATCAACCACTCAGTTTAAGGCCGCCTTCAGCGGTCTAGTTTTAAAGATTAGTATTTTGGAAATCTTATACATAAGTACACTCTGTTCACCTCAAGTTGGAGAATACCTTTTTAAAACATCAACTATTAAATTGGGACAAGAAGCTCAAAAATACCACCGTCTTTTAGTGGAGGGAATGGCAACATTGGATATAGTCTCTTCAGTTAAAACATTGAGCTCAATACCAGTAACTTCAGCCGGCCATCCTAAAATAATATGGAAGTTGCCAAGCGAAATAAATGGCAAGCTTATATATAGCTATGTTCCATTTCTTAACCTCCCTATCGTAAGGAGTTTTTTTATTTTTTTTTATACATTCTTTTCTGTTTTGATTTGGTGTATTGTAGGAAAAAAAAGAGAACAAAAGATTGTGATTTGTGACGTATTGAACCTCACTAGCTCCTTGTCAGCATTCCTTGCAACATTATTGTCAGGTACAAGAGTCATCGCTATTGTAACAGATATACCTGAAATGATGACCCCAGAAAGCTACAAGAAACAAGGATTGAAAAGAAATTTATTCAATAAAATTGTTTCCCTATATGTGAAGGGTTTTAGTGGCTATGTACTGATGACCGAAAAAATGAATAAAGTGGTGAATCCAAGAAAGAAACCATTCTTGGTCATCGAAGGGATAGTTGACGTGAATATGTCGAATATGGATAATTCCTTAGAAAAAAAAGACATAAATCGGATAGTTATGTATGCTGGTGGCATCTTTGAGAAATATGGTGTCAAGAAACTAATTCAAGCCTTTTCCTTACTTCCCGATTCAGATCTGAGGTTACATATTTATGGTACGGGTGAAATGGAAAAAGATATGCACATCTATGCTTCAAATGATTCTAGGGTTATTTATAAGGGGCTTGTGCTTAATAAAGAGATTATTAACGCAGAATTGAAAGCAACACTTTTAGTAAATCCAAGATCTTCATCGGAAGCTTTCGCCAATTATTCATTCCCTTCAAAAAATATGGAATACATGGTATCGGCAACTCCTGTATTAACAACGGTATTGCCAGCCATGCCAGTCGAGTATCATGAATTTGTGTACTTGATCAAAGATGAGAGTATAGAGGGGATCGCAGATGTCTTGTACAAGGTATTGAACCAGCCAAAAGAAGTACTTCATTCTTTTGGTGATAAAGCTCGACAGTTCGTGTTGACACACAAGAGTAATTTAGTTCAGTCTGAGAGACTGATTAATTTTGTTTCAAAGCTATCATAAAAATTTACCAAAAGAATATTTAAAATGTGTGGGATATTTGGGTACGCATCATTTGGGAAGGTGCAAGTTGATAGAGATAGGTTCGATAATGCTTTATTCAAAATCGCTCACCGAGGGCCTGATTTTCAGGATAGTTTATTTTTGAACGATGATTGTATTGCCCTAGGTCATGCAAGGCTGTCAGTCATTGATCTTACAGAATGCGGTAACCAGCCGATGAAAGTAAATGACAATTATTATATTGTTTATAATGGTGAGATCTATAACTATATTGAGCTTAGAGATGAATTGATTGCACTTGGACATCAATTTATTTCCAATAGTGATACGGAAGTACTTGTAAAAGCTTATGATGAGTGGAAAGAGGATTGCGTAAAGAAATTTAATGGTATGTGGGCGTTTGTGATCTACGATAGTAAGTATGATCAATTTTTCTGTTCAAGAGATCGGTTTGGCGTAAAACCTTTTGTTTATAATATCAATAGTGATAGATTCTTGTTTTCTTCTGAAGCGAAAACACTACTTGCGTATGATCAAAACTTACGAAAACCCAATTATAATTCAATCAGTTTATTCTGCCGGGAAAGCATTGGGGGTGAGATACCTGAAACATGGTTTGAAGGTATTTTGAGACTTCAACCAGGACATAATTTGATTGTTAAGTCTGGAAAAGTTAAAATCAGTAAGTATTATGAGTACCCAACACATATTGAAAAAATATCATTTGAAAATGCTAAGACTAAATTCAGACATCTCTTTGAAGATGCTGTAAAGTTGCGTATGCGCAGTGATGTTCCTGTTGGAACAACGCTTTCTAGTGGTCTTGATTCAAGTTGTGTTGTTGCAGGTGTACGTCAGATATATAAAGGTGTCCATAATACCTATACTGCTGATTTTCCTGATTTTGGGAACAATGAATATCCACAGGCGGCAAAAACAAATGAATATTACAACCTAAAGGGACACCCGGTTACTATGCATTTTGATGACCAATCAATCAATTCATTGAAAAGGTTAATATATCATTTAGAATCTGGTCATTCATCCCCTGCTATTCTTCCGCTTTGGAGAATTTATGCAGAAGCAAAGAAAGATGTAACAGTAGTCCTTGAAGGACAAGGTGCAGATGAACTACTTGGCGGTTACATACAACACTTTGCAGGAAGTTTTATTGCGGAGCAGCTTAAACAGTTAAAATTCATAGGAGCCTTTCGAAATTTGAGAAAGCTGGGAATGAATTACTCTTTGAAAACAATATTTATCTTTTTCCTTCGATTATCTTTCCCTCCTTTACTAAGAACATTTGTGAGGAGTTATATTTTAAAAACTGAAAAAGTACTTACAGGTCCAATCGAAAAGTTTGAATACAGGTACAAACCAACAACAAATTCTAAATCTTCTTTTACACGTGCCCTGCAATACTCACATCAAACTACATTGGTGAGTCTTTTGCATTATGGTGATGCAATATCTATGGCATTTGCAATAGAAAGCAGACTTCCATTTATGGATTATCGGCTGGTTGATTTTGTGATGACTCTTCCTTCTGACTATCTTATCGCTGAAGGAAAAGGTAAATACCTACAGCGTGAAGCATTAAAAGATATTCTACCTGATTTTATTAATAAGGATGTAAAAAAACTTGGCTTCAATACACCAATTGAAGATTTTTTTGAAAGAAATAAAATAGCAGTTAGTGATATATTGCTAGATGGAAGGTGTCTTGAAAGAGGACTTTTTGTAAAAAAGGAACTTGAGAACCTTATTAACTCTGATTTCCATGGCAGCCTGAATAAAAGTTATTTCTTATTCAGACTATTGAATGTTGAACTCTGGTTCAGGACATTTATTGATCAGGAGTAAATTTAATGTGTTTGGAATATTATGAATCATAAACCGATTAGAATAGCGGTATTAACTAATATCATCCCTACATACAGGCAAGGATTTTACGACCGATTATTTGCGCGAAATGATATTTCAGTGACTGTTTATTGTCAGCGGGAGATACCTGGCATGAATCTTAAAAGTATTCATGAAAGATATGGTGATCGAATAAAGTTGGTAAAGTATCTATCTGCTAAAGGCGAAAAAGTTGCATGGCAGTTTATGCCTTGGATTGAAATCTACCGGAATTTCGACGTAATTTTCGTGCAGGGGAATCCTAGGTATATGTCTGATTTAATCTTTGGTCCTTTATTAAAACTAACTGGTAAAAAGATTGTTCTATGGACAATGGCGCACTCTTATAACGGGTCAAAATTGTTTGAAAAACTACGACTGTTATGGTCAAGTATATATAAAAATATATTTGTATATACTGATGTTGAAGTTGGTTACCTGCGAGGAAAAGGATTTATGCGACATCATATTGTTGGTATGAATAATGGTCTTGACCAAAAATTTATAGACCGAATAAGCTCTTTATGGAACGACCTTTCTCTCGATACTTGGCGCAAGGGAAAAAAAATGGAAGGTAAACGTATGGTGTTATCATGTGCAAGGCTTGTTGAAAAAAACCAGTTCATTGATATAATATCAGCATTACCTGTACTTGTTAAACAATTTCCAGATTTAAAGTGGTGTCTTATAGGAGATGGCCCTGAACGTAAGCTTCTTGAAACCACGGCAAAGTCTTTGGGTGTAGAAGAAAACGTTTATTTTGTAGGAGAATTATACGATGAGAGTTTGCTTGCTCCTTGGTTCCTGTCATCCGAAATATTTATTCACCCAGCAGCAGTGGGTCTTGGCTTAATGCATGCTTTTGGATATGGTTTGCCAGTTGTTATTCATGGCGATATACTTAAGCATGGACCTGAGTTCGGAGCGTTTGTTCCCGGTAAATCAGGATTGATCTATGAGAACGGTAATATAAGTCAACTTTCAAAAGCTATAGGCCATTTATTAAAGAACACGGAGCAACGTGAAAAAATGAAAAGTTTTGTACTGAAGATAGTAAGAGAAAAATACAATGTAGATGTAATGGTTAATCGATTCGTTGAGATTGCTAAATATGCATATAACAATTAAATAATCTTTCTCATGAAAGTTCTAATTTTAGCAGGAGGATTCGGATCACGTCTTTCTGAGGAAACTGATCTTAAGCCTAAGCCAATGGTTGAAATAGGTGGGAAACCTATTTTGTGGCATATTATGAAAATTTACTCCCACTATGGTTTTAATGAGTTTGTCATTCTGTTGGGATACAAAGGCTATGTTATTAAAGAGTACTTTGCTAATTATATCCTTCATCAATCTGATGTAACTATTGATATTGTTAATAATCAGACAACAATCCATAATAATTCAGCAGAGCCTTGGAAAATTACTTTGCTTGATACGGGCTTGAACAGTATGACTGGAGGACGAATACGTCGTGCAAAAAATTATATCAATAATGAGCCATTCCTTCTTACTTATGGTGATGGTGTGTCAGATATTGATATTAATTCATTAGTTGAATTTCATAAAACACATAAGGGGTGTATTACGATGACATCGGCACAGCCAGAAGGTAGATTCGGCGCATTAGTTGTTAACGAGAAAAACCAAGTTACACAGTTCTCAGAGAAACCAAAAGGGGATGGACTCTGGATTAATGCAGGCTTTTTTGTATGCGACCCTAAAGTGATAGATTATATTTCGAGTGACGAAACGATTTTCGAGAAGGAACCCCTTGAATCAATGGCTGCCGATAACCAGCTGTTTACTTACAAACATCATGGATTTTGGAAACCAATGGATACCTTGCGGGATAAAATACAACTTGAAAATCTATTTGCAACTAATAAAGCAGCTTGGAAAAAATGGTAAATAGCAATTTTTATAAGGATAAGTCAATATTAATTACAGGTCATACTGGTTTTAAAGGAAGCTGGCTTTCATTATGGTTACAGCAAATGGGAGCTAAAGTCATAGGGTTTGCCTTACCACCATCAACAAGTCCTAGTTTGTTTGAATTGGCACATGTTGAAAAAGGTATGATTTCAATAACTGGTGATGTAAGAGATCTATCGGCATTCAAAAAGGTAGTGCAGGAGTATCAACCTGAGATTATCATTCATATGGCAGCGCAGGCATTAGTTTTATCATCGTATGATGATCCTGTCGAAACCTATTCTACAAATGTACTTGGTGTTGTTAATCTTTTCGAGGCAGTTCGTTCGGTTAACAGTGTTCGAGCTGTGATCAATGTCACTACTGACAAATGTTACGAGAACAAGGAATGGGTTTGGCCATATAGAGAAACAGATCCGATGGGAGGATTTGATCCTTACAGTAGCAGTAAGGGTTGTGCGGAGCTTGTAACTGCAGCTTATAGAAGTTCCTTTTTTAATCCCTTGAAATTTGATGAACATAAGGTGGCTGTAGCTAGCGCAAGGGCTGGAAATGTAATTGGTGGTGGCGACTGGGCAAAAAACAGATTAATACCTGATATATTTCGTAACATTTCTGAGGGTAATACTGTAATAATTAGAAACCCTACTGCCATCAGACCATGGCAGCATGTACTTGAACCATTGTCAGGATATTTATTACTTGCGGAGAAGCTTTTTACAAACGGAACTAAGTATGCGGAAGCGTGGAACTTTGGTCCACGATATGAAGATGTAAAGAATGTACAATGGATATTTGATAGCATAAAGCGAAAGTGGGATAAAAAAATTAAATGGGAGATAGAAAAAAGTGATGCTGCTAAGCATGAAGCTCATTATCTTAAGCTAGATATATCCAAAGCAATTTCATTACTGAATTGGGAGCCACAATTGAGCATGGATAAAACGATTGATAAAATTGTTTCATGGTATACAGCATATATGTCTGGGGAAAATATGCGTGATATTACCCTTGAGCAAATTAAAAATTACGAAAAAATAATAGAAAGATGAGTCAAGAGTTGTTAAGAGATAAGATAATACAGCTAGTAAAAGAATATGCGGATAGCATACCTGCGAATAGTTTTATTCCAGGAGAAACGTATATATCGCCCTCTGGAAAAATGGTAGGGTATAAAGAAATGGCTTTAATGACAGAAGCTGCATTAGATTGTTGGCTTACCTCTGGTAGGTTTGAAAAAGAATTTTCAAAAAAACTGGCAAAATTTATTGGTGTAAAGCACTTGATTACAGTTAATTCTGGCTCTTCTGCTAATCTTGTAGCATTTTCTACACTTACATCACCCAAACTTGGTGATCGGGCTGTAAGAAAAGGGGATGAGGTGATTAGTGTTGCCGCTGGATTTCCGACGACAGTAAATCCAATTATACAATTTGGTGCAATTCCTGTATTTGTCGATGTTGATGAGAAGACTCATAATATTGATGTAACAAGAATTGAGGCTGCTATAACTCCTCGTACAAAAGCGATAATGCTTGCCCATTCTCTAGGTAATCCATTTAATCTTGAATTTGTAAGTGCTATTTGTAAGAAATATGGGTTATGGCTTGTAGAAGATTGTTGTGATGCACTCGGATCTATGTATAATGGACAATTAGTTGGTACGTTTGGCGATATTGGTACGCTTAGTTTTTATCCTGCGCATCATATTACTATGGGGGAAGGTGGTGCTGTTTTTACTAATCACTTTGAGTTAAAACAAATTGCCGAATCATTCAGAGATTGGGGTAGGGATTGTTATTGTGACCCTGGCAAGGATAATACATGTCGTAAAAGATTTTGCTGGACGCTTGGAGATCTGCCATATGGGTATGACCATAAATACACTTACAGTCACCTAGGCTATAATCTTAAAATCACAGATATGCAGGCTGCTTGTGGTCTAGCACAGTTGGATAAGGCATCAGAATTTATCTTAACTAGAAAAAAGAATTTCCAAACGTTGTATGAGTTACTCAAGCCAGTTGAAGATGTGTTCCAATTGCCTGTAGCAACTGAAGGATCGGACCCCTCTTGGTTTGGTTTTCCAATTACGATTAGGAAAGAAAGTAATATTGATAGACTTAAACTTCTGTTACATCTTGATAGAAATAAAGTTGGAACTAGATTACTCTTTGCTGGTAATTTGGTAAGGCAGCCGTATATGAAAAATCTTGAATATAAAATTAGTGGAACTCTTGAGAATACCGATCATATCATGAACAACACATTTTGGATTGGGTTACACCCTTCTCTTACCTTGGAGATGCTGGAGTACTCAACTCAGCAGATTAAGAATTTCATACGCTAGTTAATAATTGACTCAACTAAAGACGATACTACTTACTGGTGCTACAGGCTTCGTAGGTAGTTATCTTTTACAAGAGCTCCAGCAAAATGGCTATGAAGTAATCATTGTCAAACGAACAACATCTGATCTCAAAAGAATTGAATGTATACTAAATCAGGCTATTGTTTATAACCTCGATGAAGTATCACTAGCTTCTATATTTGACAAGCATGTCATAAATGCAGTTATACATGCAGCCACTTCATATGGTCGTAAAGGGGAGTCTAAAAGTGAAATTTTTCAGGCAAACTTTGATTTTCCCCTGGAATTACTTGAAACAGGAATTCTTAATGGGCTGTCATGCTTTATAAATACAGATACCTTTTTTACCACAGATATACAATTACCCCCTGGTCTATCAGATTATGTATTATCCAAAAAGCAATTTGTTCAATATGCGCAACAAATAGTGGCAAATACAAACACACATTTTTTTAACCTGTGCCTTCATCATGTTTTTGGCCCTCAAGATGGACAGGAGAAATTTATAAGTTTCCTTATAAGGGCATTGCAAGAACAAGAGGAACTAGAATTAACAGAGGGAGAACAACAACGTGATTATATATATATTAGTGATGTAGCTCGCGCCTACACTAATGTTCTTAATCAATACCAATTATTTGAAGAGCAATTTGTTTCATTGGATCTTGGCACCGGTAAAGCCGTAACATTAAGAGCTCTTGTAGAGCTTGTACATAAATTGTTAAATAGTTCAACTAAATTATTATTTGGGGCATTGCCGTACAGAAAAAATGAGATTATGTATTCTGTGGCAGATATTTCTTCTCTGAGTAAAATTGGTTGGAAGCCGCTTGTCTCCTTAGAAGATGGTATTCGAAAAACGATAGGGATACTTTAATCATATAGTAAGTTTATTATTAATTTCAATTAATGCCTAAGCCTATTCTTTCTATATCGATACCTACCTACAATAGAGCAGAGTATCTGGATATGAATCTAAAGCAGTTATCAAATGAATTGATTTCTGTTAGTCATGTAGAAATAGAGATTATAGTTTCTGATAATTCTAGTACTGATAATACCGAGCAAGTTGTACAAAAGTTCATAAAGGAAGGACTGTCAGTTAGGTATTATAGAAACTCAGAGAATTTAGGTTGGGGTAAGAATTTCTTTCAATGTTTTAACTTATCAACCGGTAAGTATGTTTTGTTACTAGGAGATGACGATTTCTTGTATGATGGTGTATTATCTAAAATTGTAAATAATCTAATGTCAGGTGAATATGGTATTGTTTTTCTTAAACCTTATGGGTTTGATAATAATTTTCAAAAAGAATATCCTGGTTCTTTTGGAAAAACTATTTTATATAACAACCGTAATGACTTTTTGATAAAAATGGGTCCCTCAATTACTCTGCTATCGGCATGTATAATCAATAAATCACTTATAAGCGATTTTAACACCTCAGCTATCAATCCCGGTAATTTTGCACATCTTCATCTGATATTGTACGCTATTAAGAAAAGTGCTTGTAATTTATATGTTGGAACATATTGTATAGGATCCAAGCGGAACAATTCATCAAGTTATATTTTTTCAAAAGTATTTGTTCAGGAGTTTTGGCAGATTATGGACAATAATATATCCAAGGAAATTTCTAGAGATCTGATCAAAAAGCTTGAATGGGATCAATTGTTTTCTTATTACCCATATTATCTGACAGTTCAGCAGATAAATCGGTCAAAAGACTTACTTTATGCATGGGATGATTTTTCAAAACGGTTTTCAGGAAGATCTATTTTCATTTTTTGGGTAGCCCCAATAATAAGATTGCCCAGAATTCCAGCAATTATATGGGGAGTAGTTACAGTGCTGGTAGGCAGAACATTTAATGGTGATTTTTTAAGGGGAGTAGCTTTTTTATTTAAAAAGATAAAAAAAATAATTTTATACGAGATATGAACGTACGTAATTATAAAATTTGTACTAAAACAATCATGGATACTTCAGATCCAAAAATTGTTTTTAACGAAAAAGGCGAAAGTGATTATTATACTAATTACATTGAAAATATATTACCCAATTGGCATACAGATGAAAAAGGCTTTGCTGAGTTGATGCGAATAGCTGAAAAAATTAAAAATGAAGGAAAAGGGAAAGACTTTGATTGTATTATTGGGTTGAGTGGAGGTTTAGATAGTTCATATGTGGCTTATGTGGCTAAAGAAATTATGCAACTTAGGCCTCTTTTGTTTCATGTGGATGCTGGCTGGAACACAGATAAAGCTGTAGGTAATATCGAAAAATTATGTAATGGTTTAGGATTAGACTTATTTACAGAAGTTATAAATTGGGAGGAAATGAAGGATTTGCAAGTGGCTTTTTTAAAATCTCAAATTGCAGATCAAGACCTTCCTCAAGATTATGCTTTTTTTTCAGCTTTGTATAAATTTGCGAGAAAAAATAAAATTAAATATGTATTAACTGGGGGTAATTTCTCAACGGAATGCTGCAGAGAACCTGAAGAGTGGGGAGGCTTTCCTGGTATCGATACTTTGTTAGTAAAAGATATACACTCTAAATTTGGCAAAAGACCATTAAAATCATTTCCACTAGTTGGAATCCTTACTTATAAACTATATTATAGGTATATTTTAGGTATGCAAGTTTTCAAACCTCTGAATCTTGTACCTTATATCAAATCTGATGCAGAAAAATTACTGATGGATAAATTTGGTTGGGAGCCATTTCAACATAAGCATCACGAATCTAGGTTTACTCGATTTTATGAGGATTTTTGGCTGCCACGAAAGTTTGGGTTTGAAAAGCGTAGAGCACATTTTTCCAGCTTAATTCTAACTGGACAAATGACTCGCGATGAAGCCTTAGAGCGTATATCTAAACCGGAATTATCAGAAGAATTTTTGCAAAAGGAGTTTAATTATGTTGCTGATAAATTAGATTTAACCAGAGAGGAGTTGCAGGAAATTTTTGATGGTCCGAATAAAACCTTTCATGATTATAAAAACAATATCAAGTTAATTAGTTTTGGTGCTCAAATGATGCAGAAATTAGGACTTGAAAAACGTCTTTTTAGATGATTACTCTTATTGATTATGGTGTAGGTAATATTTATGCCTTCCAAAACGTATACAAGAGGCTAAATATTCCAACAAAAATTTCAAAAACCAGCAAAGATTTGGTAGGTGCTGAAAAATTAATCCTACCAGGAGTTGGTTCGTTTGATTATGCAATGTCTCAACTTAATGCATCAGGAATGAGAGATACATTAGATGAATTAGTGATTGGAAAAAAAGTTCCAGTGATTGGAATATGTGTAGGGATGCAGATGATGGGCAATAAAAGTGATGAGGGTAAATTAGAAGGGTTGAAGTGGATCGATTCTGAAATTTTAAAATTTGATGAACGCTTAATTCAACATCGAACCAAACTTCCTCATATGGGATGGAATGATGTAATCCCTGTTAAAGAACATCCTCTTTTTCATGGATTAGAAAAAGACGCTATTTTTTATTTTTTACATTCTTTTTATTTTCAATGTAACGATGTAAATGACAGTATAGCTATTTCTGATTATGGAGTTTCTTTTACCTCAGCTGTAAATCGTGGTAATATTTATGGCATACAGTTTCATCCAGAGAAAAGTCATCAATATGGAGAAAAGCTATTACAAAACTTTGCAAAGCTCTAAAAATGCTACGACCTAGAATTATTGTAAGT
>Ga0208243_1000329_pt1 | contig 30817 bp, 26 predicted proteins | sample Subbio2Aug_QV12A_FD_184826 | JGI IMG/M metagenome (GOLD analysis project Ga0208243, IMG submission 184826) | Serpentinite rock and fluid subsurface biosphere microbial communities from McLaughlin Reserve, California, USA - CR12Aug_QV12A (SPAdes) | ecosystem: Environmental > Terrestrial > Deep... | reverse complement strand
GACGAGTTCGAGGAGTTCCTCGTCATCCACCAGGTCGACCTTGTTCATGTAGACGACCATGTAGGGGATGCCGACCTGACGGCCGAGCAGGATGTGCTCGCGCGTCTGCGGCATCGGGCCGTCCGAGGCGGCCACGACCAGGATCGCGCCGTCCATCTGGGCGGCACCGGTGATCATGTTCTTGACGTAGTCGGCGTGGCCGGGGCAGTCGACGTGGGCATAGTGCCGCGCGGCGGTTTCGTACTCGACGTGGGCGGTCGAGATGGTGATCCCGCGAGCCCGCTCTTCCGGCGCGCCGTCGATCTGGTCATAGGCGCGGAATTCGCCGAAATACTTCGTGATCGCCGCCGTCAGCGTCGTCTTGCCGTGGTCAACGTGACCAATGGTCCCGATGTTCACGTGCGGTTTATTCCGTTCAAACTTTGCCTTCGCCATGATGGCTTCTCCTATTGGTTCAGATGCGCCGGGCAGCCCGGCCTACGGGGTGGTAGGGCGGGCTTCAGCCCGCCGCACCGTCATGCGTATTTCTTCTGGATCTCGGCGCTCAGGTTTTCCGGAACCGTGTCGTAATGGTCGAACTCCATCGAGAACACGGCGCGGCCCGAGGTCATCGAGCGGAGCTGGTTGATGTAGCCGAACATGTTCGCCAGCGGGACCATCGCCGAGATGACGTTCGCGTTGCCGCGGCTGTCCTGGCCGGTGATCATGCCCCGACGCGAGGTCAGGTCGCCGATGACGCCGCCGGTGAATTCCTCCGGCGTGACGACTTCGACCTTCATGATCGGTTCCAGAAGCTTCGCGCCGGCCTTCTTCAGGCCGTCGCGCATGGCCGCACGGGTCGCGATTTCGAACGCCAGGACCGACGAGTCGACGTCGTGGAACGCGCCGTCAACCAGCTGGACCTTGAAGTCGATGACCGGGAAGCCGGCGAGCGGACCCGAGTCCATGACCGACTTGATGCCCTTTTCGACGCCGGGGATGTATTCCTTCGGCACCGCACCACCGACGATCTTCGATTCGAACGAATAGCCCTCGCCGGGTTCGGTCGGGTCGATGATCAGCTTGACGCGGGCGAACTGGCCCGTGCCACCGGTCTGCTTCTTGTGGGTGTAGTCGATCTCGGTCGAGCGCGAGATGGTCTCGCGATAGGCCACCTGCGGAGCGCCGATGTTCGCCTCGACCTTGAACTCGCGACGCATGCGGTCGACGAGGATGTCGAGGTGAAGTTCGCCCATGCCCTTCATGATGGTCTGACCCGATTCCAGGTCGGTTTCCACGCGGAAGGACGGGTCTTCGGCAGCCAGACGGGCCAGAGCGATGCCCATCTTTTCCTGGTCGGCCTTGGTCTTCGGTTCCACCGCGATCTCGATGACCGGGACCGGGAAGGTCATGGTTTCGAGAACGACGGGGGCGTTCGGATCGCAGAGCGTGTCCCCGGTGGTGGTTTCCTTCAGACCGCCAAGCGCGATGATGTCGCCGGCGAAGGCTTCGGTGATTTCCTCACGCTCGATGGCGTGCATCATCATCATGCGGCCAACACGCTCACGGCGCTGCTTGGTCGCGTTCATCATCGGGTCGCCCTTTGCGAGCTTCCCCGAATAGATCCGGGTGAAGGTCAGCGAGCCGACGAAGGGGTCGTTCATGATCTTGAACGCGAGGCCCGAGAAGGGCTGATCGTCATCGGCCGACCGCGCGATGTTGCGGGTTTCCGACTCGTCGCCCGGCGCGAAGCCCATGTAGGGCGGCACGTCCAGCGGCGAGGGCAGATAGTCGATGACGGCGTTCAGGAGCGGCTGGACGCCCTTGTTCTTGAATGCCGAACCGGCGAGCACCGGGATGAAGTCGATGGCGAGCGTGCCCTTGCGGATCAGCGCGCGCAGTTCCTCCGGCGAAGGCTCGTTGCCTTCAAGGTAGGCTTCCATCGCGGCGTCGTCCTGACCCACGGCGGTTTCCAGGAGGTTCAGGCGCCATTCGTCGGCCTGGTCCTTCAGCTCGGCGCGGATCGGCTTGCGCTTCCACGACGCGCCAAGGTCCTCGCCCTCGTAGACCCACTCTTCCATGGTCACGAGGTCGATGATGCCTTCCAGCTTGTCTTCGGCGCCGATCGGCAGGGCCACCGGCATCGCGTTCGCGCCGGTGCGGTCCTTGATCATGCGGACGCACTTGAAGAAGTCGGCGCCGGTCTTGTCCATCTTGTTGACGAAAACGATGCGCGGAACCTTGTAGCGGTCAGCCTGACGCCAGACGGTTTCGGTCTGCGGCTCAACGCCCGCGTTGCCGTCGAGGAGAACGACAGCGCCGTCAAGCACGGCCAGCGAGCGTTCGACTTCGATGGTGAAGTCGACGTGGCCGGGGGTGTCGATGATGTTGAAGCGGAACTTCGTGGCCTTGTCGCCGACGCCCGAAGTGGGGTCGACCTGACGGTTCCAGAAGGTGGTCGTGGCAGCCGAGGTGATCGTGATGCCGCGTTCCTGCTCCTGCTCCATCCAGTCCATCGTGGCGGCGCCGTCGTGGACTTCGCCGATCTTGTGGGACTTGCCGGTGTAGTAGAGGATGCGTTCCGAGGTCGTGGTCTTGCCCGCGTCGATGTGGGCAATGATCCCGAAGTTGCGGTAGCGTTCCAGCGGGTAATCGCGTGCCATTGTGCCCTCTTACCAGCGGTAATGGCTGAACGCTTTGTTCGCGTCGGCCATCTTGTGGGTGTCTTCGCGCTTCTTCACGGCGGTGCCGCGGTTCTGCACGGCGTCGGCCAGTTCGGCGGCCAGACGCTCTTCCATGGTGTTCTCGTTGCGCTTGCGGGCGGCGGTGATCAGCCAGCGGATCGCCAGGGCCTCACGACGCTCGGTCCGGACTTCGACGGGGACCTGGTAGGTCGCACCGCCGACGCGGCGGGAGCGGACTTCAACCGAGGGCTTCACGTTGTCGAGCGCTTCGTGGAAGGCTTCGACGGCGGGACGCTTCAGGCGGGTCTGGACGCGGTCAAGCGCGCCGTAGACGATGGACTCGGCGACCGACTTCTTGCCGTCGAGCATCAGGTTGTTCATGAACTTGGTGACCACACGATCGCCAAACTTGGCATCGGGCAGGATTTCGCGCTTTTCGGCGGCGTGACGACGGGACATTTCTTATCTCCTCACTTCGGACGCTTGGCGCCGTATTTCGAACGACGCTGACGACGCTCTTTCACGCCCTGGGTGTCCAGAACGCCGCGGAGGATGTGATAACGCACACCCGGAAGGTCCTTGACCCGGCCGCCACGGATCAGGACGACAGAGTGTTCCTGAAGGTTGTGCTTTTCGCCGGGGATGTAGGAGATGACCTCGAAGCCGTTGGTCAGGCGCACCTTGGCGACTTTCCGCATGGCCGAGTTCGGCTTCTTCGGAGTGGTGGTGTAGACGCGGGTGCAGACCCCACGCTTTTGCGGGCAGGATTCCAGGTGCTGCGACTTGGACTTCCGGACCACTGCTTCCCGGGGCTTCCGGATCAGCTGTTGAATCGTCGGCATTCACGTTCCTCGTTTCGATACTCGCCCCCCTAGCCGTTGGGGGCGCCGCTTCTCGACCGTGCCCTGCGCGAATCGCAAAACACGAACACCGCAACGATCCCCAAGGGGATGCCGCGGTGGAATTCCAGAGGATCGGGGCGTTTCACACCCGGATCATGACCACATCAAGCGCTCTGAGCCCTGCCCCCGGTCGCGACCGTGGGTCGGGATGGCGGGCGTATATGGGGAATCACAGGGGGTGTCAACTCGTGGGCCGGCCAAGCCATGGAGCCCCCCAAGCCAGCGTCCGCCACCAAAGATTCAATCTGGAGTTGTTCAACACATTCACGAAATGTCCTAGCGTTGAAAAACAGATTGTGTCCTGTTTCGGGCTTTATGACGGCAGTTATTCGAAGTATTCTGAACCTGCGTATGTGTGAACGGGTGGATAATGTCCAAACTTCTTTCGACTTTCCTCTATACCAGCACTGTGCTTGCTCTGTCCGCCGAAACGGCCCTTGCCTGGAGCCGTCCGGTTCGTGGGAATGGGCAAAGTCGCGGTGGGGTCCATTCGGTCCCCGAAATCGACGCTTCCGCGGGCCTTCTGGCAATTGCCGCGGTCGTGGCGATTCTTGCTTTTGTCTGGGAACGGAACCGTCGCGCTGCTTTCTAAGCTGACGCGTCGCTCCGTGATGATATACAAAGGGGCCCCTCGCGGGGCCCCTTTGTCATATCAGGCTCCAGTCCCCACGGGCTGCGGCGATGGCGGCGACAACGCCGTTCGCCACGACATGCGCCCAGATAGCGTCCGCGACCCGGCCCCGTCTCAGGGCAACGAGCGCAAAGACCACGCCGGCCAGACCTGCCTCCAGCCAGCGACCATGCAGCAGGGCGAACGCAAGGCTTGACAACCCAATGGCAAGTGCCCTGCGCCAGGGTTGCGGGCCATCCAGCCGTGTCAGCAGATAGCCGCGGAAGAACATCTCCTCGATCACCGGAACCAGAACGGTGGTGACCAGAACGCGGCAGATCGCCCAGGCAGCAAAGGCCCAGGCCGGGAAGGTTGCCAGAAGCAGCCCAAGCTCTGGATCGGCTGCTGGGGCAGTCATGACCCAACCCAGCCCCACGATCGCCCCCGCCGCAAGCGAGATCGGATCCGGCCGGAAGTCCATGTTGCGGAACACGGGGGCGAAGAACAGGACCGCGGGTCCCAGGACGAACACCCCGAAGGCCATGCCAAGCCCGGGATGCGGGGCAAGCGCGGCCACCAATGTGCCGGCGACCATGAAGGCCGCAAAGGGCAAAAGCTGCGCTGCAACCGGATCACTGCGCAACGGTCGCGCGTTGGCAGATCGAAGCCCTTCGCGGTGGAGCCAGGGGACAGTCTGCGCCACTGCCGTCAGCCCGAACGCGAGCGCGGTGAACATCAGCCAGCCAGCATAGGAGTGAAAGCCGTTCACAGCGATCTCGGGCGAAATGCGCGCTCCGATGAGGATCAGCAGTGTGATCCGCAGGACATTCAGAAGCCAGCTGCAGAGAATGGCCAGGGGAAGCATCAGCAGCAGGAAGCGCCCCATGCGGACATCCGACCGGAAGATGAAGGCGTAGATGCCGATAAAGGCACTGACCAGAACAAAGCCCTCGACCCCCGAGCACGGCGGGCCGATGTTCACATAGAAGTCCCCAATCCCGATGATGTACTCGGCCGGTTGCACGTCGGCTTGTGCACCAAGCAGGTTCAACGTCAAGGCAACCGCATCAAACGTCCACATTGCCAGCGTCTGCACATTCCACAGCGGGTGGAACTGGAAGACGAGGTCCGGCAGCAGCGCGGCCAAGGCCACGATCGGAAGAAAGCTGTGGCTTCTGGTCCACATCAGGCGCCACCACGCCCCGACCGGCGCGATCCAGAGCAGCCCCGCCACCGCCGCGAGGATCATGCCGCACACGAAGAACCAAAGGGCCTCACCCAGCCCGTCTGCAAGGCTTCTGCCCCAGAAAAGCAGAAGGGGCAGAAGGATAAGCCCCACGCCAGCCACATGGGCGGCCGCGGCAAACCCACTGCGGTGTCTGGCGGAAGCCTGCATGAATTCAGCAAAGCTGTCAGGCCATGCGCGGATCAGAAGCGCCACCACGCCCAACACGACAAGCGCACGAAGCAGGAGGCTGCGCAGGGCATTGCAGGCGGTCGCATGTTCCGTCTGTCCGCACTCGATGTCGGCGAAGAACTGATAGGACAGCGCGATGACGACCAGCTCCAGGCCGAACAGAAGCCCGATCCCCAAGGCGCGTCGCGGTCTGGTCTGCGAAATCTCCTCTGTGGCCACTGACATTCCTTTTGCACCTCGACTAGTCACAGTCAGGCAACTCTGCAGAAATGTATGGTCCTTTCAAGGACTGCCCGCGGCACCATTGCGGAGACGCCGCTCGCGCCAGAGGGTGAAGAGACCTGCCCCGACCACGATGGCGGCGCCGAAAAGGGTCCAGAAGTCGGGCAGATCGCCGAAGACCAGGAGCCCGAGAGCGATGGCCCAGAGCAGCGATGTGTAGCGGAAGGGAGCAACGAGGCCGATGTCGCCGTGACGCATGGCGGCGACCGAGGTGAGGTAGCCGACAATCAGGAAGAGCCCCGCGCCGAGGACCCGCGAGAGTTCCCCGCCCGTTGGCGTGTGCCAGCCCTGGAAGATGACCCCGGTCCAGCCCATCACGGTCACGGCCACCGCCGCCCCGAGCGCAACCAGTGTCGACGGGACCTGGCCCTGAAGCGGGCGCACGGAAAGGTCGCGCACCACAACGCAGGCGACCGAGGCGAGGCCAAGGAGCGACCAGCGGTCGAAGCCTTCGGTCCCCGGGCGAATGATGATGAGGACGCCTGCAAGGCCTACCAGGATCGCCGTCATCCGCCGCCAGCCGATCTTGTCCCCGTAGACCAGCGCCGCGGCGAGGGTGATGAGGAGGGGCAGTGCCTGCAGGATGGCGGAAAGGTTGGCCAGCGGCATCCGGAGGAGGGCTTCGAGGAAAAGGATCGTGGCCGCGACGTCTGCGAGGGAGCGGAGGAGGATCAGCCAGCCATCGCGGCGGTTCGGTCGGAACCGGAAGGCCCCCGTCGCCAGCGCAAGCACAAGAAGGCCCACCACCGCGATCAGGCCGCGCAGGCCGATCGTCTGGAAAAGCGGCAGGGTCTGGGTGACCGACTTCATGAAGGTGTCGTTGATGGTGAAGGCGGCCATCGAGGCGCACATCAGAAGGATGCCGCGGAGGTTCTCTGACATGGGCAAGTTGGGGGGTCCTTCTTCTGGACCTTGGGTAGCAGGCGGGGCGGAGAAGGGAAAGTGTCCACCGTGGACAGATTTTCGGTCCTTTTGGACTCAAGGACTTAGTCGCGGACATTTACGGTCTGGAAAGATTTGACGTCCCGCGGGTGGTGACGGGTTTCCAATTGAGCGCTATCGCGCGCGCCTTTTGTCTCGTCGTCGGTCTGCGCCTCCTCCTCGGGCAGTCGGGGGCGCTACTCCCCCCGGCCCCTCCAACGATACCTGGAGCCAGGTGAAGGGTTGGCAGTGGCCAATGTACCCGCACCGGGCTGGACGCCTTCTGATGCGCCGAATGCAGGCGGCAGAGCATTTTGCGCCAGCACCGTCATCCGGAGCTGGCGGCATGGCGTCTTTTGAACCGCTAGGCCGAAAGCAGAACCGGAAGCGGGCAGTCCCCGTCTAGGACACGGCCGGTGACGCTGCCGAAGACCAGTTCGTGGATCGGCGAATGGCGGACGGCGCCGGCGACGATCAGGTCGCAGGAGGAGTCCTTTGCGGCAGAGAGCAGTGCATCGTAGATGTCGCGTCCGCCCCGCTGGATTTCGCGGAACTCGGCCTTGATGCCGTGGCGGGCGAGGTGGTGCGCCGCCTCGATCCCGGACTGGTCCATGCGCAGCGCCTTGTCATCGGTGACGCGGGCGACAACCGCCTCGGCCCCCGGAGCCAGGACCGAAATCGCGTCCTGCATCGCGCGGGCGGCGGCGTGGGTGCCGTCCCAGGCGATCAGTGCCCGACGCGGCAGCGCCCGCGGGCCGGTCTTTGGCGCGATCACCAGCGGACGACCGGAATCGAAGAGCGCCGCCTGCGCCAGGAGACGCTCGCCCACCAGAGGGCCTCGGCGGCCCGCGACGATGCCGAGATCAGCCACCTTCATGTGATCGGCAAAGACCTCGCCGATACCGTAGGCGAAGCTGGACCGGTCCACGACCGAAGCCGGGACCCCTTCCCGCTTGGCCAGCGCGGCGACGGCAGAACGCGTGGCGCCGAAGTCGATCTCGTCCGACCCGCTGCCACTGACGTCCACCGGGAAGGCCAGGACGACGACCCGGGCATCCAGCGCACCGGCCCAGCCCAGGGCCAGCGAAAGGGCTGCGGGATCCTGGTCGACCCTGGACGGCTCGACATGAGTGACAATCGAACGAGCGGGCATGTTGCGGGCCTCCTCCCCAAGGTTCTTCCTGACTGGCGAGGTATGTACGGGAAGCAGGTGCCACAAGGGTTCCCATCAGAAACCGATGCGGCCGAAGCAAAGAAAAACCCCGCCAACCACAGGCTGGCGGGGCGAATGTCCGGACCGGGGTCCGCGCTGGGTCAGTCGCGGCTCTCGATCGTGTCGACGAGGCCCGAGTCGAGGTCGAGATCGGGTTCCACCACGGCCATCGGGGCGGCGAGGGCGGCGGCTTCCTCAGCCTCCGACCGGCGTGCTTCGATCACGGTATGATCGCGGTCGGCAGCGATCTTCTTCACACGGCTGGTCGCACCACCGGTGCCCGCCGGGATGAGCCGGCCGACGATGACGTTTTCCTTGAGCCCCAGGAGCTTGTCCCGCTTGCCCTGCACCGAAGCCTCGGTGAGGACGCGCGTGGTTTCCTGGAACGAGGCCGCCGAGATGAAGCTGCGGGTCTGCAGCGACGCCTTGGTGATCCCGAGGAGGACCGGCTCGGCTTTCGCCTCGCGGCCGCCACGGGCGATGGCCTTGGCGTTCTCTTCGTCCAGCTCGATCTTCTCGACCTGTTCGCCCTTCAGAAGCGTCGTGTCCCCGCTGTCGAGGATCTCGAACTTCTGCAGCATCTGACGAACGATGACCTCGATGTGCTTGTCGTTGATCTTCACGCCCTGCAGGCGATAGACGTCCTGCACCTCGTCGATCATGTAGTTGGCAAGCGCCTCGATCCCCATGATCCGCAGGATATCGTGCGGAGCCGGGTTGCCGTCCATGATGTAGTCGCCCTTCTGGACGAAGTCGCCTTCCTGAACCGGAATGTGCTTGCCCTTGGGGATCATGTATTCGACCGCCTGCAGCGTTTCGTCCACCGGCTCGACCGTGATCCGGCGCTTGGACTTGTAGTCCTTGCCGAAGCGGACATAGCCGTCGGTTTCCGCGATGATCGCGTGATCCTTCGGACGACGGGCTTCGAAGAGTTCGGCCACGCGCGGGAGACCTCCGGTGATGTCCTTGGTCTTCGCCCCTTCGCGCGGGATACGCGCAACCACGTCGCCGGGCCGCAGTTCCTGGCCGTCCTCGACGGAAAGGATCGCGTCCACCGACATGGCGTAGGTGATCGGGTTGCCCGCTTCGTTGCGCACGGGCTCACCGGTCGCCGGGTCCATCACGATGATCTCGGGCTTGAGATCGCCGCCCTTCGGCACCGACCGCCAGTCCGAGACGATCTTCTGGGTCATGCCCGTCGCATCGTCGGTTTCCTCGCGGACCGAGATCCCCGCGACCAGGTCCTTGAACCGCGCCACGCCGGTCTTTTCGGCGATGATCGGCAGGGTGAAGGGGTCCCATTCGAAGAGCTTGGTGCCGCGCTTGACCGTCTCGCCTTCCTTGACGTGAAGCTTCGCGCCGTAGGTCAGCTTGTGGGCGGCCCGCTCCTGGCCCGCCTCGTCGATGATCGCGATCGACATGTTCCGGCCGACGACGATCTGCTCGCCGCTGACGTTGGACAGAAGGTTCGCGTTCCGGAACTCGATCTTGCCTTCCTGCGACGCTTCCAGGAACGACTGCTGGCCGCCCTGGGCCACGCCGCCGATGTGGAAGGTGCGCATGGTCAGCTGGGTGCCGGGTTCACCGATGGACTGGGCGGCGATGATGCCGACCGCTTCACCGATGTTCACGAGCGTACCGCGCGCCAGGTCACGACCGTAGCAGAGCGCGCAGACGCCTTCCTCGGCCTCGCAGGTGAGCGGGCTGCGGATGCGGATCTGGGCGATGCCCGAGCCGTTGATCAGGTCCGCGCGACGTTCGTCGATCAGCTCGCCCTTGGCCACCAGCACTTCGCCCGTGACCGGAACGACCACGTCCTCGGCCGCGACACGGCCCAGCACACGTTCGCCCATCGGCACGATCACCTCACCGTCGTTGACCGCGGCCGAAGCCATGATCGCCTGTTCGGTGCCGCAATCGTGGACGCGGACGATGCAGTCCTGCGCCACGTCGACCAGACGGCGGGTCAGGTAGCCCGAGTTCGCGGTCTTGAGCGCGGTGTCGGACAGGCCCTTCCGGGCGCCGTGGGTCGAGTTGAAGTATTCAAGAACGGTCAGACCTTCCTTGAAGTTCGAGATGATCGGCGTCTCGATGATCTCGCCCGAGGGCTTGGCCATCAGGCCGCGCATCCCGCCGAGCTGCTTCATCTGGATGACCGAACCCCGGGCACCGGAGTGGGCCATCATGTAGACCGAGTTCGGCTCCTTCTCGGCGCCGTTCTCATCGGTGCGCGGCGCGGAGATCGTGGCCATCATGGCCTCGGTCACCTTGTCGTTGCACTTGGTCCAGGCGTCGACGACCTTGTTGTACTTCTCGCCCTGAGTGATAAGGCCGTCGAGGTACTGCTGTTCGAAGCCGGCGACCTGCTCCTTCACCTCGTTGACGATGGTCCACTTGTTGTCGGGGATCACCATGTCGTCCTTGCCGAAGGAAATGCCGGCACGGAAGGCTTCGCGGAAGCCGAGGCTCATGATCTGGTCGCAGAAGATCACCGATTCCTTCTGGCCGCAGTAGCGGTAGACGGTGTCGATGACGGTCTGGACGTCCTTCTTGCGGAGGAGACGGTTCACCAGTTCGAACGGCGCCTTCGCGTTCAGCGGCAGGAGGTTCCCAAGCCGCAGGCGGCCCGGGGTGGTCTCATACCGCTTCCAGACGATGTTGCCGGTCTCGTCGACCTGGCGCAGACGCGCCTTGATCTTGGCGTGCAGGTGGACGGCGCCCGCGGCCAGCGCGTGCTCCACTTCCTCGATGTCGGCGAAGGCCATGCCTTCACCCTGCATGCCCTTGCGCTCCATCGTGACGTAGTAGAGGCCGAGGACCATGTCCTGCGACGGCACGATGATCGGGCTGCCGTTTGCGGGCGACAGCACGTTGTTCGTGGACATCATCAGGACGCGCGCTTCCAGCTGGGCCTCAAGGCTCAGCGGGACGTGGACGGCCATCTGGTCACCGTCGAAGTCGGCGTTGAAGGCCGAGCAGACGAGCGGATGCAACTGGATCGCCTTGCCTTCGATCAGGATCGGCTCGAAGGCCTGGATGCCCAGACGGTGCAGCGTCGGCGCGCGGTTGAGGAGAACCGGGTGTTCGCGGATGACTTCATCCAGGATGTCCCAGACCTCGGGCCGCTCTTTCTCGACCAGCTTCTTCGCCTGCTTCACGGTCGAGGAAAGCCCCTTGGCCTCCAGCCGCGAGTAGATGAAGGGCTTGAAGAGTTCGAGCGCCATCTTCTTCGGCAGGCCGCACTGGTGCAGCTTCAGTTCCGGGCCGGTCACAATGACCGAACGGCCCGAGAAGTCGACGCGCTTGCCGAGGAGGTTCTGGCGGAACCGGCCCTGCTTGCCTTTCAGCATGTCCGACAGCGACTTCAGCGGGCGCTTGTTGGTGCCCGTGATGACGCGGCCACGACGGCCGTTGTCGAACAGCGCATCGACAGCTTCCTGCAGCATCCGCTTTTCGTTCCGGACGATGATGTCCGGCGCGCGAAGCTCGATCAGGCGCTTCAGGCGGTTGTTGCGGTTGATGACCCGGCGGTAGAGGTCGTTCAGGTCGGACGTGGCGAAGCGGCCGCCGTCCAGCGGGACCAGCGGGCGCAGTTCCGGCGGGATCACCGGAAGCACGGTCAGGATCATCCATTCCGGGCGGTTGCCCGATTCCAGGAAGGATTCAACGATCTTCAGTCGCTTGATGATCTTCTTCGGCTTCAGCTCGCCAGTGGCTTCCTTCAGCTCCTCACGCAGCTGTTCAGCCGTCGCGTCCAGGTCGATCGCCGCCAGCATCTCGCGGATCGCTTCCGCACCGATGTTCGCGGTGAAGGCGTCGGTGCCGTACTGGTCCTGCGCGTCGAGGAATTCCTCTTCGGTCATCAGCTGGCCGTAGGTGAGGTCGGTCAGACCCGGCTCGATGACGACGTAGTTTTCGAAGTAGAGGATGCGTTCCAGGTCCCGCAGCGTCATGTCGAGCATGAGGCCGATCCGGGACGGCAGCGACTTCAGGAACCAGATGTGGGCGACGGGGGCGGCGAGCTCGATATGGCCCATCCGCTCACGACGCACCTTCTGGAGCGTGACTTCAACGCCGCACTTTTCGCAGACGACGCCGCGATATTTCATGCGCTTGTATTTGCCGCAGAGGCATTCGTAGTCCTTGATCGGCCCGAAGATGCGGGCGCAGAAGAGGCCGTCACGCTCCGGCTTGAAGGTCCGGTAGTTGATGGTTTCCGGCTTCTTGATCTCGCCATAGGACCAGCTCAGGATCCGCTCGGGCGATGCCAGAGAGATCTTGATCTCGTCGAAGGTCTTGACCGGAGCAACCGGGTTGAACGGGTTGGTCGAGAGTTCCTGGTTCATTTCATCTTCCCATATTCAGGGCTGCGGTCAGAGGTTTGAGGCCAAATTCCTTCGAAGGAATTTGCAAAAGTTTTCGAAAACTTTTGGTCCTCACTCCTCCTCCGCATCCAGGAGTTCCATGTTGAGGCCGAGGCCCCGCACTTCCTTGACAAGGACGTTGAACGATTCCGGCACACCGGCCTCGAAGTTGTCCTCGCCCTTGACGATCGACTCGTAGACCTTGGTCCGGCCTGCCACGTCGTCCGACTTCACCGTCAGCATTTCCTGCAGGGTGTAGGCGGCGCCGTAGGCTTCCAGAGCCCAGACCTCCATCTCGCCGAGACGCTGGCCACCGAACTGCGCCTTGCCGCCCAGCGGTTGCTGGGTGACGAGGCTGTACGGCCCCGTCGAACGGGCGTGCAGCTTGTCGTCGACCAGGTGGTGAAGCTTGAGCATGTACTTCACGCCCACCGTGACCTTGCGCTGGAACTGCTCACCAGTGCGACCGTCGAAGACGACCGACTGGCCCGAGGTGTCAAAGCCCGCGCGGGTCAGCGCGTCGTTGACGTCGGCTTCCTTGGCGCCGTCGAAGACCGGGGTCGCAATCGGCACGCCCTTGGTCACGTTGCCCGCCAGTTCCAGGAACTCGTCCTCGTCGCGGCCCGCGAAGGCCTCGTCATAGGTCTCGTCGCCATAGGCCAGACGGACAGCCTCACGCACCGGGGTCATGTCGCCGGACCGGCGATATTCCTTCAGCGCGTCGTCGATCTTCAGGCCCAGGCCGCGCGCGGCCCAGCCCATGTGGGTTTCCAGGATCTGTCCCACGTTCATCCGCGACGGCACGCCGAGCGGGTTCAGAACGAGGTCGACCGGGGTGCCATCGGCCAGGAAGGGCATGTCTTCCATCGGGACGACCTTGGAGATGACGCCCTTGTTGCCGTGACGGCCGGCCATCTTGTCGCCCGGCTGCAGCTTGCGCTTCACCGCAACGAAGACCTTGACCATCTTCATCACGCCCGGAGGCAGGTCGTCGCCACGGCGCACCTTTTCGACCTTGTCGTCGAACCGGTGATCCAGAGCGCGCTTCTGCGCTTCGAACTGGTCGTGCAGCGCTTCGACTTCCTTGGCGTCGTTTTCTTCGCCAAGCGCGAGCTGCCACCACTGGCCGCGCGACAGCGTGCCCAGCAGTTCCTCGTCGATGGTCGACCCGGCCTTGATGCCCTTCGGGCCCTTCACGGCGGTCTTGCCCATGATCAGGGTCTTGAGGCGCGCGTAGATGTTGCGCTCCAGGATCGCGAGTTCGTCGTCGCGGTCGCGGGCGAGGCGTTCGACTTCCTCACGCTCGATCTGCAGGGCGCGTTCGTCCTTGTCCACACCGTGGCGGTTGAAGACGCGGACTTCCACGATCGTGCCATAGGCGCCCGGGGGAAGCCGCAGCGAGGTGTCGCGGACGTCCGAGGCTTTTTCGCCGAAGATGGCGCGGAGGAGTTTCTCCTCCGGCGTCATCGGGCTTTCGCCCTTGGGAGTGATCTTGCCCACCAGGATATCGCCCGGCTGCACTTCGGCCCCGATGTAGACGATGCCCGCTTCGTCAAGGTTGCGCAGGGCTTCCTCGCCGACGTTCGGGATGTCGCGGGTGATTTCCTCAGGTCCCAGCTTGGTATCCCGGGCGGCGACTTCGTATTCCTCGATGTGGATCGAGGTGAAGACGTCGTCACGCAGGATGCGTTCCGAGATCAGGATCGAGTCTTCGTAGTTGTAGCCGTTCCAGGGCATAAAGGCGACGACCACGTTCCGGCCAAGGGCGAGTTCGCCCATGTCGGTGCAGGGGCCGTCGGCCACCACTTCGCCGCGCTTGACCACGTCGCCCACCTTCACCAGCGGGCGCTGGTTGATGCAGGAGGACTGGTTCGACCGCTTGAACTTGCGCAGACGGTAGATGTCGACGCCCGGCTCACCCGGTTCCAGCATTTCCGTGGCACGGACAACGATACGGGTCGCGTCGACCTGGTCGATCACGCCCGCGCGGCGGGCCATGATGGCGGCACCCGAGTCACGCGCGACCACTGCTTCGATGCCGGTGCCCACGAAGGGCGCGTCCGACTGCAGCAGCGGCACGGCCTGACGCTGCATGTTCGAGCCCATAAGCGCGCGGTTGGCGTCGTCGTTTTCCAGGAACGGGATCAGCGAGGCCGCAACAGACACCAGCTGCTTCGGCGACACGTCGATCAGGTCCACCGAATCCGGCGGGTTCAGCATGAATTCCCCGGCCTTCCGGCTGGAGATCAGTTCCTCGGTGAAGCGGCCCTCACCGTCCTGCGCGGCGTTCGCCTGGGCGACGGTGTGGCGCATTTCTTCCGTGGCCGACATATAGACGACCTCGTCGGTCACCTTGCCGTCGATCACCTTGCGGTACGGGGTTTCGATGAAACCGTACTTGTTCACGCGGGCGAAGGTCGCCAGCGAGTTGATCAGGCCGATGTTCTGGCCTTCCGGCGTCTCGATCGGGCACATCCGGCCATAGTGGGTCGGGTGGACGTCGCGGACCTCGAAGCCCGCGCGTTCGCGGGTCAGACCGCCCGGCCCGAGGGCCGAGAGACGACGCTTGTGGGTAACCTCCGACAGCGGGTTGGTCTGGTCCATGAACTGCGACAGCTGCGAGGAGCCGAAGAATTCACGCACCGCCGCAGCAGCCGGTTTCGCGTTGATCAGGTCCTGCGGCATGATCGTGTCGATCTCGACCGACGACATGCGTTCCTTGATCGCGCGCTCCATCCGCAGGAGGCCGACACGGTACTGGTTTTCCATCAGTTCGCCGACGGACCGGACCCGGCGGTTGCCGAGGTGGTCGATGTCGTCGATCTCGCCCTTGCCGTCGCGAAGCTCGGTCAAGGCCTTGACGCAGGCGATGATGTCCTCGCGGTCGAGCGTGCGCTGGGTGTCCGGCTTGCCCAGATCCAGACGCATGTTCATCTTCACGCGGCCGACGGCCGAGAGGTCATACCGCTCCTTGTCGAAGAAGAGCGTGTCGAAGAGCGCCGAAGCAGCCTCGACGGTCGGCGGCTCGCCCGGACGCATCACGCGGTAGATGTCCATGAGCGCGGTGTCCCGGCCCATGTTCTTGTCCACCGCCATGGTGTTGCGGATGTAAGGGCCGACGTTGACGTTGTCGATGTCGAGGACCGGGATGTCGGTGATGCCCTGGTCGAGGAGCAGCTTGATCGAGCCGCCCTTCACCTCGCCGTCGCGGTCCAGTTCCCAGGTCAGCTCATCTCCGGCTTCGACCCAGATCTCGCCGGTTTCCTCGTTGATGATGTCCTTGGCGACGTAGCGGCCGATGATGTGGTCGAAGGGGACCAGAAGCTCGGTTACCTGACCTTCGTCCTTCCACTTCTTCACCATCCGCGGCGTGGCCTTCTCGCCCGCCTTCAGGATGACTTCGCCCGTTGCCGCATCGACCAGATCATAGGTCGGGCGGGTGCCCGAGACGCGCTGCGGGAAGAACTTGGTGACCCAGCCCTTGTTCTTGACGTAGCTGAAGTTCACCGCGTCGTAATAGGCATCCATGATGCCTTCCTGGTCCATGCCAAGCGCATAGAGCAGCGTCGTCACCGGCAGCTTCCGGCGGCGGTCGATGCGCGCGAAGACGATGTCCTTGGCGTCGAATTCGAAGTCCAGCCACGAGCCGCGGTACGGGATGATGCGGCAGGCGAACAGGAGCTTGCCCGAGGAATGGGTCTTGCCCTTGTCGTGGTCGAAGAACACGCCGGGCGAGCGGTGCATCTGGCTGACGATCACCCGCTCGGTGCCGTTCACGATGAACGTGCCGTTCGAGGTCATCAGGGGCATGTCGCCCATGTAGACGTCCTGTTCCTTGATGTCCTTGACCGACTTGGCCCCGGTGGTCTCATCGACATCAAACACGATCAGGCGCAGGGTCACCTTCAGGGGTGCCGCATAGGTCATGTCGCGCTGCTGGCATTCGTCGACGTCGTACTTCGGCTTTTCCAGCTCGTACTTGACGAATTCGAGGACCGAGGTCTCGTTGAAATCCTTGATCGGGAATACCGACTGGAAGGTCCCCTGGATGCCTTCGCCGTCCAGCGGCTTGTCGCCGTCACCGGACCGCAGGAAGAGGTCGTAGGAGGACTTCTGAACCTCGATCAGGTTCGGCATCTCCAGCACTTCGCGGATTTTGCCGAAGTAGCGGCGGATGCGTTTCTGGCCAACATAAGCTTGCGCCATGTCTCGGATCACCTTTCCGTGTTTCGCTGGCGCACCACCCGTCGGGCCACGGGCGCGCACCGCTTGCGAAGAGACCGTCCCGGTTCCATTCGTGCCGCCCGTCCCGAAGGGTGGCTCCCGAACCTGGGTCGCGTCTGGAAAGAGGTCTTCGCCCGAAGGCCTCTATCAAGACGCGCATGGCTGGGACCGAATTCCTCGGCCCCAGCCCTGCGTTTTCCGGGGTTGCCCCCGAAGTCCGATTACTTCAGCTCGGCCTTGGCGCCAGCTTCTTCGAACTTCTTCTTCATCGCTTCGGCGTCGGCTTTCGAGACGCCTTCCTTGATCTTGCCGCCAGCTTCGGTCAGGTCCTTGGCTTCCTTGAGGCCCAGGCCCGTCAGTTCGCGGACGACCTTGATCACGTTGATCTTGTTCGCACCGGCGTCGGTCAGGACGACGTCGAACTCGGTCTTTTCTTCTTCGGCAGCAGCTGCCGGGCCAGCGGCCGGGCCAGCCATCATGACGGCACCACCGGCGGCCGGCTCGATGCCGTACTTGTCCTTGAGGATGGTCTTCAGTTCCTGAGCCTGCAGGAGGGTCAGACCAACGATCTCTTCGGCGAGTTTGTTCAGATCAGCCATTTTTCAGTTCCGTTTGTTAAGATGGGTTCCAACGGTGTGGGTCACAACCACGACCGGGATGAAAGGATCAGGCGGCAGCCTTTTCCTCGATGGTCGACAGGATGCTCGCGATGTTCGAAGCAGGCGCACCAATGGCCCCGGCGATGTTCGAAGCGGGCGCACCGATGCACGACACGATCTGAGCGATAAGCTCTTCACGCGACGGCATGGACGCGACAGCCTTGACACCGGCCTGGTCCAGAACCGTGTCGCCCATTGCCCCGCCGATGATGACGAACTTGTCGTTCGTCTTGGCGTAGGCATCGCAGACCTTGGCCGCAGCCACTGGGTCTTCGGAGAAGGACAGCACGGTCATGCCCGTGAGCAGGTCACCCATCTTTGCAGCGGGCTTCCCTTCAAGGGCGATCTTGGCGAGCGTGTTCTTGGCAACGCGAACGGACCCGCCCACGTCGCGAAGCTTCGCGCGCAGGTCCTGCATCTGTGCAACCGTCATCCCGGTGTAGTGGGCAACCACCACAACGCCAGAGCTTTCGAAGATCTGGCCGAGTTCCTCGACCACTTTCTCTTTCTGGGCTCTATCCACAGTTTCACTCCAAGGTTGGGGTTTCCCCCGGCTCATGTTTGCCCCCTTGCGGGGGCGTCGGGTCCGCAACGGTTCCCGGATCCAAGATCGCCCGAAGGCGCCTTCAATCTCGTTCCCCATCTCAGGCAGGATTTATGGTGTTTGCGCACCACCCACCGTCTCGGACAGAACCGGGCCGAAAGATTGCTCTCCTGGCCCGGGTAGTCTCCCGGTCACCCGGGAATTCTGGCTTACGCCTGGGTCGCCGACGAAACGTCGACCGACACGCCCGGTCCCATCGTCGAGGACACGGACACCTTCTTGACGTAGGTGCCCTTGGCACCCGACGGGCGGGCCTTGGCGACGGCGTCGACGAAGGCGCGGATGTTCTGCGCCAGTTTCGCGTCGTCGAAGGAAACCTTGCCGACGCCCGCGTGGATCACGCCGGCCTTCTCGACCTTGAACTGGACTTCGCCGCCCTTCGCGCCCTCGACGGCGGACTTGACGTCCATCGTCACGGTGCCGACCTTCGGGTTCGGCATCAGGTTGCGCGGCCCGAGGATCTTGCCCAGGCGGCCGACGAGCGGCATCAGGTCCGGGGTCGCGATGCAGCGGTCGAAGTTGATGTTGCCCTGTTGAATGGACTCCATCAGGTCTTCGGCGCCGACGATGTCCGCACCAGCGGCCTTGGCTTCGTCAGCCTTGGCGCCACGGGCGAAGACGGCGACGCGGACGGTCTTGCCGGTGCCGTTCGGCAGGGCGACGACGCCACGAACCATCTGGTCGGCGTGACGCGGATCGACGCCGAGGTTCATCGCGATCTCGACGGTTTCGTCGAACTTGGCCGAGGCGGCCTGCTTGACCAGCTTAACGGCGTCTTCGACCGTCAGGTTGGACTTGCCAGCGAAAAGCTCGTTCGCCTTGGCGACGCGTTTTGCAATCTTTGCCATGGTGCTCAGCCCTTCACTTCGATGCCGCAGGACTTGGCCGAGCCGAGGATGATCTGCATCGCAGCTTCCACGGAGTTGGCGTTCAGGTCCTTCATCTTGGTCTCGGCGATCTTGCGGAGTTGCGCCGCGGTGATCGTGCCGGCGACTTCGCGGCCGGGCTTGGTCGAACCCTTGGCGCGGCTGCGCTTGCCCACGGCAGGCAGACCGGCAGCCTGCTTGATCAGGAACGAGGCCGGGGCGGTCTTCAGCTCGAGGCTGAACGACTTGTCCTGGTAGTAGGTGATGATGACGGGCGTGGGGGTGCCCGGCGGGATGTCGGCGGTCTTCGCGTTGAATTCCTTCACGAAGGCCATGATGTTCAGGCCGCGCTGGCCAAGGGCCGGGCCGACCGGGGGCGACGGGTTCGCCTGCTGGGCTTTGACTTGCAGCTTGAGGCTGCCGATGATCTTCTTGGCCATCTGGCCTTCTCCTTTGTCACTGCATCCGAGGATGCGGTTTAGTGGTCCGGTCCGTCACGTCCCTTGCGGTCCGCGCTCGCCTCCCACGCGCTTCCTCAGGCCCCTTTGGAGACCTGAGTGAATTCCAGTTCCACGGGCGTCGCCCGGCCGAAGATCGACACGGTGACCTTCAGGCGGCTGTGCGCCTCGTCCACGTCCTCGACCATGCCCGAGAAGCCCTCGAACGGGCCGTCGGTGACCTGCACCGTCTCGCCGATGTCGAAGCGGATGAGGTTGCGCGGGGCTTCCTGGCCTTCCTCGACCCGGTTCAGGATCGCGTTCACTTCGCTGTCCCGCATCGGCATCGGCTTGCCCTGGGGACCCAGGAAGCCGGTGACGCGGTTGATCGAGGAGATCAGGTGGTAGCCCCGGTTCGACATTTCCATGTGCACGAGCACATAGCCCGGCATGAAGCGACGCTCGGACGTCACCTTCTTGCCGCGCCGGACCTCGATCACCTCTTCGGTGGGGACCAGCACTTCGTCGATTTCCTCGCCAAGGTTCGCCTCGGCGACGGCGGTCTTGATCTGCTCGGCCACCTTCTTCTCGAAGTTCGAGAGAACGCTCACCGAATACCAGCGCTTCGCCATCTGCCTGCTTCCTTGCTGCCCGGGCCATTCGGCCCATCTTCGTCCGGTCCCGGAACAAAAAACAGCGCGCACCCCGAATCGATGCGCGCCGGTGTCCCTTTGGTTGGGGCGGGGTCTACCCCCTGCCCGTCCTCAATTCAAGAGGGAAAGCCTGGGCACCTGCGGGAAATCAGGCGCCGATGATGTAGGTCAGCGCGGTGCGGATCCCAAGGTCCACAAGGCTGAAGAACGTCGCCGCAAGGGCCGAAAGGAGGAACACCATCAGGGTGGTCAGCAGAACCTCGCGGCGGGTGGGCCAGACCACCTTGGCGACTTCGGCGCGGACCTGCTGGAGGAACTGGAGTGGGTTCGTGGTCATGGGGATTCCGGGACTGGTTCGGTGCCGGAGATACGGGTTCAGCCGGGGGATTTCAAGCGGAACGGTTCGGATCGTGCTTCCGGCGTCACATCACGTCGCCGGATCGGGGGAAAAAGTGTCCGGCGTCCCCAGAACGCCGGACACAGTGACCCCGCGCCCCGGGGACAGTGAGGAGCGCGGGGACATCGGTTACTTCAGGCGGCTGACGACGCCGTCTGCGAAGGCTTCGACGAGACGCATGTAGGCGCCAGAAGTGTCGGTGGAGAGGAGAACCAGTGCGCCTTCGGGCACGATGACGTTGGCGTTTTCCAGGGTGACGGTCAGTTCGTAGCCGTCGGCGTTGGTGTTGTCCGTGTCATCCACGATGGTCACCTGCCCGACGAGCACCGCGTCACCCAGGTTCAGCTCGCGCTCGAAGGCGCTGGCCAGTTCGACCTCGCGGATGTCCACGTTGATCTGGGCACCGTCGATGCGGCCATTCTCGTCCGGCTTTTCCTCTTCCACGGCCAGACGGTCCGTCACCCGTGCGGCGATCGCATTCTCGAGATCGGTTTCAAGGTTGGCCCAGAACGCGGCAGCTTCCGCATTGCTGATGGCCGACACATCGACCGTGGCGTCGATCTTGGCTACCTTGTCGACGGCGGCCGCGAGCGGGCTCGCCATCAGGGCGAGGAGGGCAGCAGTCGCTGCCTTGTTCGCGTGAAGCATGGATGTCTCCATTCCTGTTGATCAGGTCAGTTCGGAGACAAAACGCGCGAAATCCTGCCGGGTTCCCACCCTTGGCAAGTAATCCTTGGGGATGTCTGGAGGGTGGCAGGGGCAGCAGGGCTCGAACCCGCGACCTACGGTTTTGGAGACCGTCGCTCTACCAGCTGAGCTATACCCCTACGCGGGGGACGGGTTACGGCAGCCCGCGCGGGAGGTCAAGGGATTCTCTCGCGCCGTCTGCGCTTCCCGTCCCGCCGGTCAGACCTGCGGCGCCTGCCTTTCCAGCGCGGCGATATCCGGCTGCAGAAGGGCTGGAACCGCGGCGCGGATGCGGTCCGGCGGCCAGTCCCACCAGGACAGGGCCAAGAGCCGGTCCGTGGTCCCGGGATCGAAGCGCCGGCGGACAAGGCGCGCGGGATTGCCGGCGACGATGGTGTAGGGTGCAACGTCGCGCGTCACCACCGCACCGGCCCCGATAATCGCCCCGCTGCCGATGCGGACCCCGGGCAGGACCAGCGCGCCGTGGCCGATCCAGACGTCGTGTCCCACCACCGTGTCGGGCAGGCCGGCGAAGCTTGCCTTGTAGCCTTCCCGGGTCGCGGGATCGAAGAACGGGAACGGGAAGGTCGTCAGGCCGTCCATCGCGTGGTTGGCCGAGGCGGTGATGAACCGGACGCCATGGGCAATCTGGCAGAAGCGGCCGATGACCAGCCGCTCGGGCGCACCGCGGTAGAGGTAGGGCGCAAGCCGTGCGGCCCAGTCCTGCGGAGGATCGAAATCGTTGGCATAGGTGAAGTCGCCGATCTGGATGTTCGGGTGGTCGATCACCCGGTTCAGATGAACCATGTCGGGCAGAACGCTGCCGTCGGGCAGCATCAGCGGATGCCGGAGTGCGGGATCTAGGGGCATGTCAGGACCTTTCAGGGAACAGTTCGCGGAACGGTTCAGGCCGTCAGGTCCATCTTAGCCTCCTGTTGCAGACGCGAAATCCTACCACGGTGGTCGCGCGCCGGGAAGGCGAAGCTTGCCGGCGGACCCTTGCGCCACATTTTCAACAGGGGAGAGACCGATGCCCAAGATGCGCAAGAAATCCGAGCTGCCGCAGAAGCTCTGCGCCCATTGCGGGCTGCCCTTCACCTGGCGCAAGAAATGGGAGCGCGACTGGGAGGCGGTGCGCTTCTGCTCGGACCGGTGCAGGAAAGGCGGCCTGTTGGAAAAGTCCCTGCAAGGCCCCCGGCACCCCTGATCCGTTACCGAGACCCGGCAAGGAGACGAAGTCGCACGACGGGCTCTGGAAAGCCCCGCGCAGCTTGCCTAGTCTGGCCGGGCGGAGGGCGGCCCTTGCGGACAGTGGCGGAAACGGTGGCCGAGTTTGCGTCGCGGCCCTGGAAGGCGGTGCAGGAAACCGATCTCGGGCCCGCAGTGCGGGTTCCGACCATGCTGACACCGGAAGAGTCGCTCTTTTACCATTGGCTTGGGCGCCGGGTGCAGGGCGACGGGGCGGTGGTGGACCTGGGAGCCTATGCCGGAGGCTCGGCCGCGCGGCTCCTCTCCGGCCTCGCGCTGACGGGGCGGCCGTTCCATGTGCACAGCTATGACCGGTTCAGGTCCTCCCGCGCCTTCTGGGCCAAGTTCATGCCGGACGAACCCCTGCCCGAGGCGGACGATGCCGACCTTCTGCCGGTCGCGCAGCGCAACCTTGCCCCTTGGGCCGACCATGTGACTTTGCACGTGGGCGACATCGCAGAGAAACGCTGGACGGGCGGCCCGATCGAGATCCTGTCGGTGGATGCCGCGAAGGGCGCCGACATGGCCGACCATATCGCAGGGGCCTTTTTCCCGGCGCTGGTGCCGGGTCGGTCGATTCTCGTGCAGCAGGACTACCTGATGGCGGTGCAACCCTGGCTTTCCGCCCAGATGGTGGCCCTGCGCGACCGCTTCCTGCCGCTTGCTCATGTGCCGAAGGTGGGTCTGGCCTTCCTGTGCGTGGCACCGGTGACAGCAGAGGCACTTGCCTCGGCGCGGGTTGGCGGGCTGACCGACGGCAAGCTCATGCAACGGGTGCGCGAGGCTGCGGCCTGGCATGAGGGGATGGTCCGGCGGGCGCCCTTCAAGGCGATGCTGGACCAGATCAAGGCGCATCCCGGGGTTCGGCTTGGCTGGCAGATGCGGCGCGGGCAGCCCTGACCGCCTGAAATGAAAAAGGCCCCGCTCACGCGGGGCCTTTCCGTTCTAGAACCGAAGCTCGTACTCCAGGGTAGCGCTGCGACGCTGCATCCCGTCGATCTCCTCCACCCCGACATCGGCCGAGAAACGGTGCGTTCCGTCGAGCGAGGTCCGGTTCAGCCCGAGGCTGGCAGAAATTCCGCAGCCGGACACCTCGGTCACTGCACGGACCCGTTCGCAGACCACGCCCGGCTTGGCATCCAGCACCCAGGCATCATCCGCCCGACCGCCGAGGTAGTAGCGGAACTCGGTCGAGAGGTTGGCCCGCGCCAGCGTCGCCGTCAGGCCCTCCCAGGTCACAGTGGCCAGGTCGTCTGGCGTGGCACCCGTCACCTCGATGGCCGACGAGGCGCTGCGCGACAGCTGCAGTCCAAGCTCGGGCAGGATGTCCCAGTCGTCCTTCCGGATTTCGCCGGAGAGCATCCAGCCGAAATGGGCTTCGGTGGTTCCGTAGTCCGCCGCAACGTCTAGATAGCCGTCGGTCAGATCAAGCTGGTTCTGCGAGCGGCCGACGCTGAGGTAGACCTCCGAAAACAGCTCCGGCCGAAGTTCATGCACCGCATAGGCGCCGACGCTGACACCGTAGGACTCGGCGCGACCGGTGCTTCCGCGCGCCACGTCGCTGCTGTTGACGCTGACGCCCGCGAAGATTCCGTAGAGCGCATTCTCAGCCCGGTAGTCTTCCAGCGCGAAATGGCCGTTGAAGGACAGGGTCCGCAGGTCGTTCTGGTCGAGGATCGACAGGTCCAGGCTGGTGATGCGGCGGTAGCCGTCGAAGGCCAGAAGGGTCTTGTTGTGGCCGACCAGCGACGTGCCCTTCTCGCTGACGCTGACCTGAACGTCGTTCTCCTCGACGCGGCACGCTTCGTCGTCGTCCGATCCGGCCAGTGACTCCTCGTCGCCGGACTGGCCGCAGGCCCCACCGGCCAGACGGTCCCGGGCCGCCGAGGTCATCGACCGCAGGGCGCCTTGCTGCCCGCGAAGCTTCGCGACTTCCGCGTCGAGGATGATCTGCTCGACCTCGTCACGCTCGCGCGCAAGTGCCGCGACAGCCGTATCCAGGACGGTGATCGTGAAGGTCATCACAGCCCGGTTTCCGTCCGCGTCGGTGGCGACGATGTCGACCACGTAGACATTGTCGGCCGGGTTCAGGGGGTCAAACTCAACAGCAGGAGCGAAGCTGAGGGTCCCGTCTTCGCTGATCGTGAAGCGGTCGGCCTGGTCGCCCTCAAGTGACCACTCGACCTCCTCATCGGCCGAGAAGGCGGCAACCGTGGTCGTGCCATCTGGCACTTCGGTTGCGTCCGCGCCCGTGCCGTCCACAGTTGTCGCGTTCGGCCCGGTGATTTCGGGCTTCGTGGTGTCCGGAAGCTGCGTCACGGTGACCGTGAAGGTCATCACGGCGCGGTTTCCGTCCGCGTCGGTGGCGACGATGTCGAGAATGTAGACATTTTTTCTGGCGTCCTCCGTGTCGAAAACGGGAGGCGCAAGGAAGCTGAGCTTCCCGCCGAAGTTCGACCCGTCCTCGTCGATCTTGAAGAGGCCAGCGTCATTGCCTTCCAAAGTCCAGGTGACGTCCTCGTTAATCCCGAAGGTTTGGACAGAGGTCGTCCCCTCGGTGACTTCGGTCTCATCTTCACCCTTGCCCTCGACGGTTGTCTCGTTCGGCCCGGTGATTTCCGGCTTCGTGGTGTCTGCCTTCTGGGTCACCGTGACGGTGAAGGTCATGACCGACCTGACCCCGTCGTCGGTGGTGACCACGATGTCCACGACGTAGACGTTGTTCGCAGGAAACTCGCCGTCGAATACCGGCGCAGTCTTGAAGCTCAGTTGGCCTTCCGAGATGTCGAACAGATCAGCATCGGTGCCTTCAAGCGACCAGGCGCCTTCGGTGTCGACCGTGAACTCGGCGACATCCGTCGTTCCCTCCTCGACCTCGGTTTCGCCCGTTCCTTTACCGTCAACGGTGTCTGTTTCGGGACCGCTGATCACCGGCCGCTTGGTGTCGAGATACTTGTTCAGCTCCTCAAGCGCGGTGGCTGCCGCAGCGTTGCCGTTCACGTCCACGCCATCAGCATAGCCCGGAGCTGCCTCGTTGGTCCGGAAGGCGAAGTTGCTTTCGGGAGCTTCGTTGTCCAAGCTTGCTTGTACAATGATATCGTAGGTCTCGCGCTCCAGCGGTCCGGTGTAAGTCAATGAGGTGGGGCCGTCGAACGACTCCGCTTCTTCTGGGATGAAGCCGATGTAATGGCTCGTGCCGGTTTCGGTGATGCGCCAGTTCACGCAGGCGTTGAAACTCACGGTCGGGCTTCCCACGAGGGTCAGAGTCCCGCAATAGTCGTTGCCCTGCGTTCCGCCGAAGCGTCCGTTGTCGGTTTCCTGGCTGAAGGTGATTGACGTGATCCCCAGATTGGTGGTGTTCACCACGTCGTTGGCCTGTCCGGTGTTGTTGCCGAACGTGCCGATCACCCCCTGGTCAAAGGTCACCGACACCGTAGTCGTCTGCGCTGCGACCGGCAGCGACACCACCGTCAGCAGAGCCGCCAGCAGAATATCTCGAAGCCCCATTTTCCTGTCCCGTTCCATCGCGCGACTAGGCCGCGCACTGCGTCAATCGTGCAGTGATACGGGATCATTGCAGGCCCCGGGGACGTGCAGGGGATAGAGAGGGTCCGCGAAAGAGAGACCTTGCGGTGTCGAAAGGCAGTCGCGCGGAGCCTTTACATCCTGAGTCCTGAATTGCGGCCCGGGAAGCGGCGGTCGAAGTCGCGGATATAGTCCTCGGCGTCCACGGGCCGCAGGGTTCGCAGGATCAGGTCCATCTTCTCCTCGACCCGGTCGCCCTCTTCCTTCGACTGCGGCGAGCCCACGAACAGGAAGAAGGCCAGACCACCGACCTGCCAGACAAGCTGAAGGAATTCGGACTGCCAGTTCTCCAGCGTGTCGCGCATCATCTCGACCAGGTAGTCCGAAACCTCGATGGGCGCTCCGTGCTGGGTCTGCTCGCTGACATAGGCGAACCAGCCGAAGATCCAGTGGCCGATCAACGCGCCGAGGAACAGGATCAGCGTGATCCAGGCATAGCTGTAGCGTTTCCAGATCGACATGGGTCCTCCGTCATGGCGGAGGAAAAACCGGCGAAGGCCACGGATGTTCCGCAAGGGGGCCGGGCCGGGGAAAGCCCCAGGCCCGGCTGCCGCGTCAGATGTTGCCGGCGCTCATCTCGCGGGCGATGTGGTCGGCCTGACGGATGGCCAGCGCGACGATGGTCAGCGTCGGGTTTTCCGCCGCCCCGGTGGTGAACTGCGAGCCGTCCGAGACGAACAGGTTCGCGATGTCGTGGGTCTGGCCCCACTTGTTCACCACGCCGTCCTTCGCCTCGGCCGACATCCGGTTGGTCCCGAGGTTGTGGGTCGACGGATAGGGCGGCGTCGGGAAGGCGCGGGTGGCTCCTACGGCCTCGTACATCGCGATGCCCTGCTTGTAGGCGTGGTTGCGCATGGCGATGTCGTTCGGATGGTCGTCGAAGTGGACGTTGGCGACCGGCAGACCGTACTGGTCCTTCGTCTCGCTAAGGGTCACACCGTTCTTGAGCTGCGGCATGTCCTCGCCCACGATCCACATGCCGGCCATGTTTTCATAATGGTCCAGCGCCGTGGTGAAGCTGCGGCCCCAGCCGCCGGGGTTGAGGAAGGCCGCCATGAACGGCAGGCCAAGGGCCAGCGTTTCCAGCTCGTACCCGCCGACGAACCCACGGCTGGGGTCGTGGCGCGATTCGTCCTGGACGATCCCCGCCATCGTCGTGCCGCGCCACATGCGGACCGGCTTGTCGAAGATCGCATAGACCGATCCGGTGGTGTGCCGCATGTAGTTCTTGCCGACCATGCCCGAGGAATTCGCCAACCCGTCCGGGAACATGCTGGAGGCGGAGTTGAGCAGGAGCCGCGGGCTTTCGAACGAGTTCCCGGCGACGCAGACGATCCGCGCTTTCTGGAGCTGCAGCGCGCCGTCCTTGTCGAAGTATTCGACGCCTGTCACCTTGCCGCTGTCGTCATGGACGATGCGCGCAACGTGTGAGCGCTCGCGGACCTCGAGGTTCCCCGTCGCCTCGCCTGCCGGGATGTCGGTATAGGCGGCCGACCACTTCGCGCCCCACTTGCAGCCCTGGAAGCAGAAGCCGGTCTGCTGGCAGGCCATCCGGCCGTCGTAATCGGTGGAGTTGATCGCCATCCGGCCGGTGTGGACTTCCTTGTAGCCAAGCGCCTTGGCGCCCTTCTCGAAGACGAGGTAGTTGTTGTTCCCCGGCAGGCCCGCGCGGTCGCCGGTGCGGGTCACGCCAAGCTTGGTCTCGGCCTTCTCGTACCAGGGCGCCATCTCGGCCCCGTCGATCGGCCAGTCCAGAAGGCTTGCCCCCTCGACCGCGCCATAGGTTGTCAGCGCCTTCCATTCATGGTCCTGGAACCGGATCGACGCCCCTGCCCAGTGGGTCGTGGTGCCGCCGACGGCCTTCACGATCCAGGCGGGCAGACCGCCGAAATCCTTGGCGACGCGCCAGCTGCCCGAGGTCGTCCGGGCATCGAGCCACGCGAGTTGGCCGAAGCTTTCCCATTCGTCGTTGATGTAGTCCTCGGGCAGATAGCGGCCCCCGGCCTCCAGCGCCACGACCTTGACGCCCTTCTGCGCCAGTTCGTTGGCGAGAACCCCGCCGCCCGCGCCCGTGCCGATGATGACGACAACCTGGTCGTCGTTCTTGTCAAACGGTGCCATGGATGTCTCTCCTCACAGCCAGTCGATGTCGTTGAAGCCGCGCTCGATGTAGCCACCCTGGGAGAAGCTTTCCCCCTGGTAGCCGAAGATCGGCCAGACGTCCTTCTGGTTGTAGAGACCGGTCACCAGGCCCGACCGCACCGTCTGGAAGAAGGGCGTCATCTCGATGCCTTGCAGAAGCTTGACCCGGTCTTCCTCCCAGCCCGCCGCGACATAGCTGTCGAAGCCGGCTGCCTTGGCGGCGGCGTCCAGTGCGGCCACGCCCTCGGCGACCAGCGCCTTCTGCTCTTCGCTGTCATAGCCCTTGGCGGCCACGGCGTAGTACTGGTCCGGCACCTGGTCGTGCGGATAGATGTCGCGCGCCATCTGCAGAAGCGTCGCCATCTGCTCGGGCGTGATCACTGTCACTTCCATCGCCCAGGCGGCGTCCGGTGCGGCGATGAAGCCGGTCCCGGCGATCGCCAGCGCCCCGGCGGACAGGCTGCGTGAGAGGAGCTGACGGCGTGTCAGCCCCCGAAGGTCGTGTCGTGTCATGGATTTCCTCCCTTGTGTCTGGCCAGGCCTGCCGCTTCCCTCCTCCTCAGAGGAAGCGGCCGCCTCGCTGGATGACCTCGATCTGGTAGCCATCGGGGTCGGCGATGAAGAAGAACTTGGCGACGGGGGTGTCGCCGTTGCGGAAGTCGATGACCTTGCGGGGGGCAAGGCCGGCTTCCGTCAGCCGCGCATGCTCGGCCTCGACATCCGGGACCGAGACCGCAAGATGGCCGTAGCCGTCGCCGAGGGTGTAGGCGTCGGTCCGGCCCTTGTTGACGGTCAGCTCAAGCTCGAAGCTCTGGTCGGCGTTCGACAGGTAGATCAGCGTGAAGCCGTCGAAATCCAGCCGGTCGGCCACTTTCAGCCCGAAAGCCCGGTCGTAGAAGTCCACCGAGCGCGCCTCGTCCAGCACGCGCACCATGGAATGAATCAGTTTGGCCATCAGCTCCCCCGTATTGCCGTCGATCTGGTAAGATTAACGGACCAATTTCGGAGGCAGGTAGTACGTGAATACTACAGGCGCGATTTCCTATTCGGCAGCGTAGCGGTCTGGCTCGGGCTGCGGGACCTGATCCAGCTCGCCCAGATGGATCGTGCAGGCGCAGCGCAGAAGCGAAGTGAAGTTGGTCGCCTCGCCATGCTGCTCCAGAACTTCGGAATGCAGTTTCGACAGGAACGCAGGCGTCGAGGACCCGTCCCGCGCCGCCATCTGGTCGACGATGCCCCAGAAGGCGCGTTCCAGCCTGATGGACGTCGACTGCCCGTTCAGCCGCAGGCGGCGGGTGACATACTCATAGCGGGCCGGGTCTTGCCCGGCGAACATCTGACACATCGCTGGCCCCCCATTTGGTCACCCCTTCAATGTGGAGCCGCTTCGCCGAATCGTCAAATCAAGCTTCATCAGATCATTGCGCAACTTTTTGGTTGCCATTTCGGCAGTGCTGCGACATATATGCAACCCGGAGGTTGCTGAAATGGACAAGCATGACAACGACAGCGTTACCCGGACGATCATCATATCCGGCACCCCAGATCGCGTCTTCCGGGCTCTCACGGAAGAGTTCGGGACCTGGTTCCAGGTCCGGCTGGACGGGCCTTTCCAAGCCGGGGAGCTGACCACGGGCGCCATGACCATGCCGCAAGTGGCAGGCCTTCCGTTCAAGGCGCGGACCGTGGCTCTGATGCCGCCGCACCGCTTTGCCTTCGAGTGGCCGCAATGGGACTTCGAGGCGAACCGGAACCTTGAGGATGACGCACCCTGGACGCGGGTCGAGTTCACGCTGGAACCCGTGCCCGAGGGCACGCGCGTGACCGTCTGCGAGAGCGGGTTTGCCGGGTTCGCTCCCGGTCTTGGTGCGCGGCTTCTGCGCGAGAACACCGAAGGCTGGGAGGTGCAGTTGGCGCAGCTGAAATCCCATGTCGGCTGATCGGGCGCGCATTTTCGCTGCGTTGGGCGACCCGGTGCGCCTTGACCTTCTGGGGCGCATCGGCGCCGAGGGGCAATCGATCTCGGATCTTGCCAGGGACCTGCCGATGACACGCCAGGGGGCCACCAAGCACCTGAAGGTGCTGGAGGCAGGGGGCCTGATCCGCAGCGAACGGCGGGGGCGCGAGGTGGTCTGGCACGGCGATCCTGCGGGTCTTTCCGTGGCGCGCCAGGCTCTGGACGAGATCGGCGCGGGTTGGGAGCAATCGCTGCTTCGGCTGAAGGACCTTGTAGAGGGCCGCAGGCCGTGAACCCGCGCTTCAGGGACGATACCTGCCGCGCTGACCATCGGTTCAACGAAAAAGGCCGCCCCGAAGGGCGGCCTTTCATCAGTCTCTTGCCTTGAGTTGGGCAAAGACACCCAGCTTGCAATCAGGCGATGCTCTTCGAGACGACGCCTGCGCCGCCCCGAGTGCCAAAATCATCAAGCGATGATTTTGGACACGACCCCCGCACCAACCGTGCGGCCGCCTTCACGGATGGCGAAGCGCAGCTTCTCTTCCATCGCGATCGGGGCGATCAGTTCGACGACGAACTTCAGGTTGTCGCCCGGCATCACCATCTCGGTGCCTTCCGGCAGCTGCACGGTCCCGGTCACGTCCGTGGTCCGGAAGTAGAACTGCGGACGGTAGTTCGCGAAGAACGGGGTGTGGCGGCCGCCTTCTTCCTTGGTCAGGATGTAGGCTTCGGCTTCGAACTTGGTGTGCGGCTTGACCGAGCCGGGCTTGCACAGCACCTGGCCACGTTCCACGCCTTCACGGTCCACGCCGCGCAGCAGCGCGCCGATGTTGTCGCCAGCCTCGCCGCGGTCCAGGAGCTTGCGGAACATCTCGACCCCGGTGCAGACCGACTTCTTGGTGTCGCGGATGCCGACGATCTCGACTTCGTCGCCGACGTTGATCACGCCACGTTCCACGCGACCGGTCACCACGGTGCCGCGGCCC
>Ga0208243_1000328_pt1 | contig 30889 bp, 31 predicted proteins | sample Subbio2Aug_QV12A_FD_184826 | JGI IMG/M metagenome (GOLD analysis project Ga0208243, IMG submission 184826) | Serpentinite rock and fluid subsurface biosphere microbial communities from McLaughlin Reserve, California, USA - CR12Aug_QV12A (SPAdes) | ecosystem: Environmental > Terrestrial > Deep... | reverse complement strand
ATAATGTTAACCTCCTTACGATTGGATTTAAGAGATTATACATTATGCAAAGCTGAGACATTGGCAGTGAAGCGTGCAGCTCAGCCTCTCGGAGTGACTTTTGATAATGTAGGGCTTTTGATAAGCGTTATTATCTCAAGCTTTACATAATAACGCTTTGGTTTTCCAGAGGGATGAAAAGGATGACGCATGCCTGCATCATCCCTCTGCCAAACCTCACGCGCCGCTCGGGTCGCTCCTCAGCGTTGCCCTATCCTGCGCGGGAGTAAAAGCATCTTGATGTTAGCACGTCTAAGATTCCTCATCAATGGGCATTCCAACATCAACCTGGCTCACTTTAACCGTGAAGGCGGCTCATTTTCACCGTGACAGTGGCTCACATCGGACCGGAATGGTGGCTCTCTCAAACCGCAGTATGCACATTTAGCAAAGAAGTCTTGGGCGATAGTATATAGCCGTCGCTTTAATCTTGGATCATAAAACCGCACGGAGCCGAATTCTTCTTCGGCCCAATTGGTCGGGTTTTCTATGCGCGGAGTCTCCCCGAGTTTAATCTCAGGCTCTCGGCATAATATTTCACGCCAACTGGGAGCTAAAGGATATACCAAGATGTTTTTACGCTTACCATCACGCCTACCCGCCGTTTGACCAATATGCTGCCAATTGGCGGCCCGGTAACAGACACCTGCAAAACGCTCTGGGTCAACGAAGGTTTCCACCAAGACAGGACGAATACAATAGCGCTCCTCCCAGTCTTTAGGTAAGCGTGACAAGGTTAAAGATAACACATACGACGCTAAATTAGCGACTTTTAGCGTGGGCACAAGCAAAAACCGAGCGTTCAAAACAACTTTATCCAAGTTTGCCCTTCTGGCACCTTCGCTCCAGCCGATATGCTCATCGCGGTCTTTGAGCGCCCATGTAGCCGAGGTAAAAGCTAAGGCCCCGACATAACCGTAGTTGCTACTCTTTACTATATATCTTATCTGCGCGCCACATAACGGGCCCGCACCAAGGTAATGATGTCTTTCCAACAAAGTACGCCACAGCTTCGATGCCTTGGTGTAGCGGCTACCTATCGGCTCGACGGTAACTTCACCCATATCCGCAAGGGCCAAGCTTGCCAGCGGAACATCAACTTCCACACCGCTAGGAGGGGATGGGGCAAAATTAGCTACACTTTTCGCCAACGGGAGAGCGATAACACCCCGCCGCTCAAGTTCCACTAGAGCCTTACGACAACTCATGTCTTTAAGGTTGCCGTTAGGTGAACGCCAGCCGTTGAGACGACAAACTTGGCGAGATAGCTCCCGGCGCGATATGCCCGGCTTCGCCTTGATCATCTCTTGGATTCCATTTATGACGACACTAGTAAAATACTGACCATGTACTTGCATGACCCTATCTTACATTGTCCGACCCCCTGTGTCAAGTGTGAGTAATGGTGAGCGCCAAGGGACAGGGGCGGAAGCTCTAGCTGTGGGCTATGTACTCTGCGATGGAGATTCACCAGACTGTCCGGGTCAAAGGCGTCGTAGCCAAGGGCTACGTCGACTGTCTTGATGGCTCCTTCTAGGCCACTTGTCTTAGTTAGACTGGCTATCGCTCGCAGTACCTTGCCGCGCTCATGCTTGTTACAGCGCTCAAGGAAATCCTTTAGGCTTGGGGGAAGTATTTCGTAAATGCCAGTGTACTTCATGACCCCAGGGTTCCTAGCTAGCAGGTCTAGGTACGGTTCCCACAGCATGCTGCTTTGCTTTGTATCGCCATAAAGGCGCTTGTGGCGGACAATCTCGCGGTGGCTGTCGTCAAGCGGTATTACTTCATGGGCGGTAATGCGCACGAGGACGCGGCTACTGGCATACTTGGGGCTTACCGAGTATTCGTGTAGATTACTGTTCAGGTAGAACCGCCCATAGCCATTAGTGCTCACGGTGCTGTAGTTGGCGACGTCTAACGCCACTACCGGCAGTGGTAGAAGAGCCTTTAGGTCTTCTTCGTGGAGCTTACTGATGGTTCCGTTCTTGCGGTAATGCTCCCTGTGGCCATCCTCGGTGCACTGCTCTAGTAGGCTTTTGTTAAAGGCTGTCAGGTCGCTAATGCGTGGTACCGGCACTAGGAGATTGCGCCGATGGTAGCCTACCTTGGTCTCTACGCTACCCTTCTCATGCCCGGCGCTTGCATTGCAGAAGGCCGCTGTAAACCCATAATGCTCCATGAAGCGGATCATGCTGTCCGTGAGTTCTCTCCCACCACCGCGGAGTACTTTGCTTACTATGGTGCTGGGATTGTCGAACCACAGTCTAGTGGGCACGCCTCCGATGTGGCAGAAGACCGCAATAAGGCCTTCAAACAAACACTGCTGGTTCTCTCCGCAGAAAAGCTGCGTGTATCCTTGGTTACTGTGGGGGAACGAGACATTGAGGTGGTGCCCGGTGCATAGCTCCCCGTCAAGGTAAAAATCTGCCTCCCCAAAGTCTACCTGCGCTTCGCCGGGGCTATGTACGAGAGGCAAATGCGCCGACTTGCCTTTGCCGTAGATCTCTTTCTTCCTCACGGACACGTAGTGCGCCACGCTACGATACGAGCTTGTAAACGCCTGACCATACATCTCAACCAACCTGTCGTAGACTCTTTGTGCGGTGTGTCGCTGCTTGCGTCTTGCCTTTCTGTCTTCTAGGAGCCATTGATCAATGTCCTGCTTGAACGGCTCAAGTTTAGGAAACTGGTGTGGCGGAGTGGCACTAGGAATCTTCTCATTCCAGTCGTCTTGTTCCACGTACTTACGAACAGTCTTCCGGTCGCACTCGGTCGCGCGGGCAATCTCTGAGATGTTTCTCCCTTCCTCAAAGTACTGATTTCTGATATCCTTGACTTGGGTCATTGTGAACAACCTCCATTCCTCCCTGCAATCGGATTCGACTCTAATTGCAGGGTAGTGTTTGCTGGCTATTTCCGCAATGACCCTTCTGCAAAACTGGGGAATTTCTTTTGCAGAAGTGAGGAATTCTATTTGCAACTTTGTCCATCTACATTATGCAGGATACATGCCAGAAAAAGGATTATCCCTAGTCTTTACTTGCTTGGTCCGATCCCTTAGCGAGCAAACCGATATACCGAGATCCTTGGCTATAGCTGAGGCAGACTCTTTACCTTCAGTAAATCTGTAGACGGCTTGCTGCTTGTACTCCGCGCTGTAGTGCTTCCTTTTCACTTTGCTCTCTCCTCCTGATATGAGCACAGCACGGATTCTCGTTGTCCATCAAACGGGGTATAGGGCGGTAATGTGGGGGTAGAGATTATCAAAATATCGCGAATGCCCGTCAACATCAATGTAGACAAGGGGTAGTAAATCATCGGCTTATCGTACACTGGGAGAAGCTGCTTGCTCGTAACCATCGTCAATGGATATAGTCTCGTGCCTGCGCCGCCTGCAAGAATTATGCCTTTCATAATTAACCTCCGACTCGTAGTGCTTTTGCTTAGGCAGAGCCAGTGCGCACTCTCCACTGGCGCGTTGCAAGCGATTGTGCCTTGGCTTTGGGGCAATTCAACAACGCAGCGAGAAGCATTCCAAGTTCAGGCGCCGAAACCATTAGTCAGTCGAAATGGCTTAAATAGCGCGGAAAAAAGTGGCTAGTAGGTAATTACCATCCTTACTATTGAACAATACAACTTTAGCGACTGAACTCGAGCGGGTAACGTCGCAATGTATGAGACACTCTTTTCGCTATGATCCGTGTTCTTGTACCTAGTTTGTATTTGTTGCATCTCGCTTCGATATTTAAGAAACCAAATAGTAAGCATTTTCACCAACATGTCTACTATTATTATAGCCTTTAGTGCAAATGTCTTATAGCTCCCATAGTATTTCCGATAGAAATACAAACGACTCCGAGTATATTCTAGCAGCATACGTTGATCGTCGGTAGCAGCGCTTTTGCCACCAAAATGAATTATTTCGCCATATGGAACATAAAAAACACCGTGACCGTTAGTGCTAATACGATAACATATCTCAGTGTCTTCTATGTACATAAATATCTTGTCATCGAGTGGGCCTAACCTAGCAATCAACGACGCTCTCAGCATAAGGCAAGCCCCAAGAAGATAGTCTACCTTCACTGCAGCGTCAATAGACCTTATGTCACCGAAATTCGTTCGGGATATTTTACTCAACAGCTTAGACGACCTAAGCATTGCAGTTAGCCAACGAACTCTATCAACTCTGAACAAATGACCGAGCTCCTTCAATAACGTTGGAAACCCGAAAACAGATGGCTGCAATGATCCGTCTTCGTTAAGTACTTTACACCCGCATGCACCAGCATTGGGATTTGATTCAAGAAAATTGACCATAACATCTATTGCATCATCTATTACCAATGTATCGGGGTTAAGCAAAAGCAAATACTTACCCCTAGCAAGAAAAATGCCTTGGTTGTTTGCATGCGCAAACCCACTGTTTTTTTCGTTTTTAATAAAACTAACCTCAGGATATCGCGGCGATAGTAGATTAAAGGTATTATCGCGTGAGGCATTATCGATGACTATAATTTCGTAACTGGCTTTATTCGTTGATGCATAAATCGAATCGAGGCACATCCTTAAGTAATCAACAGAGTTATAGTTCACAATAATGATCGAAACTAATATATCAGGTTTACCTCCCTCAATAATCATCTTAACTCCGAAAATAACTCTTCATATTGACGCCCAATATCAGACCAGTTGAACTGTCTTGCCGTTTTTTGACCTGCCGCCACAAATTTCGCTCTCAATTCTGCATCGTCGAGCAGCTGCATAATTGCTGATGCCACTCTATTTACGTTCCCGACTGGCACCATCAGACAGTTTTCGTTATCACTGGCATAGTCGCGCAGCCCGCCGCTGTCTGTGCAAACAACTGGCACTCCGCAACTCATGGCCTCGAGGGGCATAAGTCCGAAACCTTCTTCGTAAGCACAGGAAACGAAAATCGTAGATTTTTTATAAGCAGCGACCAATTCGTGATCGTTTCGTGGAGTGACGAAGTCATATGGCACGCTTAAAGTACTGGCGAGAAGTGGGTTAGCCCCAATAACCAGCGCACGAAAATTGGTTCGACTTTCCCGAATTATGTCCATTGCAGCGCAGAAGTCATGGAATCCCCGAATCGGCTGATGGGCAACGGTCATGATCATCGTTTCGCCAGATGAGGCTGCCACCACCTCGTGAGTAAAGACTTCTGTATCAATGCCATTGCTAATTACTGGCACATCATGATGACCAGACGCAGCCAATATATCAGACAACCAGCGCGAAATTGTAACTTTGTAAAGCGGCAAATAGTAGCTGAAATGAGCTGAGAAAAACGGAATCCATTGAGTCCGCATGTTTTTCTGCCGAAAGAAATTTGGCTCATACCCTTGAACGAGGTAGAAAGTCTTTGCACGACTAATTCGCAATTTGGCTAAAAAAGCAGAGTATGCTGTTAAGTAGTATGTGGCAACTACAACATCTGAATCGGTCGGAACGGCTTTTGCGAGAGCAATGACCTTAGAGGCTACCCCAAAAACGCCTGCACAGTTGGCACTATGCGCGCGAAGAATCTTAACGTCTCGATGCACAGGAAACGGTATATCTGTGTCTCCGATCACGATTAGCCGGCATTGATGCTTGAACTTTGCGAGTTGGTTAGCGATTTCAATGGCAATACGAACACCACCCCTTCTTTCAATGCTTATCAATAGGAACGAAATCTTCATCGCCCTTACCTCTTTCTAGTCATCTTGTGGACGCACTCCTCACGGGCAAGCCTAATCATAATAGCGCTGAGCACCAAAAAAAGCCCCCATATACGTTGGTCGTAAAAAAAGCCGCCTGCCAAATTAGCAACTATACCCGCAACAAATGCGCCCCTGAAACCGATTTGATACTTGTGGGCAAAGGACTCCCTATGGAACTCTGTTTTGGTATATTGCCAAATCTGAAAAAGGAACACCATCAACAATGCAAAACCCACAATGCCAGTCTCTGCGAGCATTTGGGCAAAAAAATTCTCAGCGGTTCCCAACGGTGAGTGATGAGAAAAACTGAAAAATCCTACGCCAACGAGAGGAGATCTCATAAAGACTGAAAACGCCTCTGCGACTGCAACAAATCGCATAGCGGCACCAAATACATTTCCGTCAAAGCCCATCGCTTCATGAAAAACTGGAGCCGCCAGCACTATGGGCACTGCTGCTGGCAAATAATTGACAGTCGACAAGAGCAGTCGTGTAAAACCCCACTCTGGAAGAAAGAAAACCAGAAAAATGCCACCGGAAATCAGCAAGGAAATGGTCAGCACGACTCGAAGGATTGAGGTTTTTATTAAATTAAGAACAAGTATTCCCGCAATTAGGCTCAAAAAAGCGCTTCTGGAATTGGTTACAAAAACACCAGCTATTGATAAGATGGTCGCTGCGACCGATAACGAAAAAGATCTGACTATTGTGTATGCACCATAGCTCTTGAATAGAAAAGGTATTATAGTGACAACCGCCATCGCAGAGAATAGGCCCGCAACATTGTAATTTGCCGACCCTGCGTAAAAGCCAGTTCTTAGATCAATAACGTCAAAAAAATCATGCTCTCTAAAGAATGGCATAGTAAATGTAACCGCACCACGTAGATGTTGTGCTGCAAAATCAGATGGAAACAACGTTTCGTATATTCCCCATGCAGCGAAAATTAAACCTAGAAAAAATAATGTCCTCACTATTTTTGAGAGGTAATCTTTTTTACCTACACCATAGACGATTAGGCAAAAAACTACAATGTACTGAACCCACCGCAGCCATACAACGAGTGAATTTACGATTACTGAAGCTCCAGCATGACGTGCCGCCCCGAGGATAGTTAGGAACGTCCAAAAAGCCAAAAAAACAATAGTCAAGGTGGCCGGCTCCTTCACCATCCTTAGTTCAATTCCATTGAATAGTGCCAATACTGCAATTAAAGCAATTAGAAGAGTACTCACTCCGACATTCACTTCACGCCCTGCGATTGTGAATAGTGGAATGCTGGGACTAAACGGGGTAAGAATGAATAAAAGCACCAAAAAATTAGAACTGCGCATTCTCACGCGCTAATGTCAACGTATGCCATTTGACTCCTCCATCCGCTATTTCGGCGCGTTTGAGTACGCCATATTAATGTAGCGTAGTAGATGTACCCCGGATAAGTGATCGCTGTGCCGAGAAAATAGTGATTCTGCAGATTGACCCCTCACTATGATGACTAAAAGAGAGCCTATGCATTGAGGCGTACTTGACGCATCAAGATCAAATCTGCAAATTTTAGCAATTCTATAGAACCTGCCCGTCAGCAAATTTACTACCTTTCTGTGATAAGTGCTTTACCAACTCACTCGCAGCTTGTTCTACTGAATCCAAATTACATGACTCGTGTTCATAGTCAAAATATCCCCTCCGTGCGAGTCTATAAAAATGGGATTTGGCTCGTTTGCCATAATTTGCTATGACATAATATAAGAATAAGTATGTTTCTGCAAAAGGATTGCCTTGTTTAGTCTGGATAGTAGCCATAAAATTGAAAAGTATTGTTTTTACGAAGGCAGGATTATAGACCAGGCACAGCGCTTGCAGCATGGTAGAGTTGTAATGCTGCAATACGTCTAGTCTCTCCATTTCCTTCAATCCTTCAATTGCTGCTTGGGCCCAAACGGTTTGGACAGAGTAAAAAGCGGGCACGTTTAGTGGCCAAAGATTACAAAAAGGCCTCGTCTGCGGTTCCTCATCGAGCCTCCCGACATGTTTCTTCATTGCGCTTCGTCCAGATCCACTCAAAGCAGAACTCCCGGCAATGACCAATGGATAATCAAGGAGACAAAGACGATCTACAAAACCTGCAACTGCCATTGCTCCTGAAATGTCGGGACTAGCACCGAAAAAAAACGAGCCCGCTTTTTGGTGCACCTTGTCAAGGCAACTCCTTTTAACAATTCCATTGTAGACCTTAGGCAATCGTGAAAAGTCCTGAAATGCACCCTTGGCGCAATTAAGCATCTCCTGCCTAACATCAACGAAGGAGATACTACCTGAGAACTTGCTAATCTTGAGACAACCCGCATTATCGGACTTATAGTATTTTTGACGAAAATCAGGCCAATAATAGCTAGCATTTGTCAAGGGAGTTATGGCATCAATGTTTTGTGCTTTTGCCCATTTAGCTGCCTCCACAATTTCGGGATTCACCCCATCGTCGTCCCCGATTATACAAACAAACTCACCTCTTGACAATAATACCGATTTACTAAACGTTTGCGAGAAAGTTAGGGGAGGGGAGGTGTAGAAGTAACGCAGTCTTATGTCATCAAACTCGTGGAATACTTTCGCTTCTAATTCCCTTGTATCACTAGTATCGTGTATTACTAGTTCAAAGCCGTTATCGACTATACTCAATATGCTACTAATTGCATGCGTCACATATTGAAGCCTGTTTCTTGTGGGAATCACAATTGACAAAACAGGCTGCTGCATATCGGCACTAAACATCTGACCCCTCCTATATCTCATTTCTTCCCTACTCGCCACAAGCAGCATCTAGCTACGCCCACGCCGTTGTTCAACATGGTAGACCCACAACACACCCCGCCTCTACAAAAAATCAAGCCAAACCTCAGGCTTTGACAGCGAGACGCTATTGCACGAGCTGCGAACTCCCACTCTTTTCGTCTCTACAATAATGCGGATACAAGTGCGCCAAGTCACATAGCCAAGCACGCAGCTCGACTATCATCTCTTCAAAAGAGGGAACGTCAAAGTTAAAGTCAGACCGAGTATCGATAAGTGACTTGTTGCTTGTCGGAGACGCTCTTTTTTCTATAACAACTCTACGCTCCCGAAAGTATGTGTTAAAGAGAGCTAGTAAGTCGTGTTTTGAGATGGTAGCGTTATTGACCAAGTGGTAGAGACCCGTCAGTTTATCTTTATCTGCCATTTCAATGGCCTTCGCAAGCGTTAGCGTGGTAACTCCATTCCAAATAACGTTTGCGTAGCCACTGAGGGGGCCATCTTGCTGCATAAACCAATTGAATAACCCAATGCCAGCAGGACGGAGATCGGGCCCTATAATGGAAGTTCTAAACGTCAAATCCCTACCATTGACAATCTCGCCCAGCGCTTTAGATCTTGCGTAAAACGAGAGCCCATCCGTTGAAGCTGACTCTGTATACGGCCCGAGGTACCCGGAAAACACACAATCAGTGCTCAAGTGGATAACTCTCGACTTTAGGCCTGCGCATATACTTGATAGGTAGTGAGGCAAGTAGGTGTTAACGAAAACTGCTTCTGCTTTGTCGACTTCCGCTGCATCGTTTAAAACACCGATGCAGTTCACTATTGTATCAAACTCTCCGCCAGCTACTACGTTGCGTAATGTCGTCAAATCATGAACATCTCCGACAACATTTGCTTCGCATAACAGAAACTTGCGCCGTGAAAACGTTGTAACTCTGTGCCCCTTGCGCGCAAGATACAGCACAATCGTGTGACCAGCCATACCATTCGCTCCGAGCACAAGATAATTACACGTCCCCATATTCATAGCGTCTCCTCCCCCATGACTTTAACATACGAGCACCAAATCTCACTTATTCTGATCGACCAATCGGCGAGACAAATCGGAGTCAGTTTCACAGTTTTCATGGACGCACACTGATCGTGTTCAATTATGCGCTTAGATAATATTATCTCCCTTGATAGCATTAATCTGTGGCAGATCCTGAAGCTGCTCCTGCAATACCCTGTTGTTTAGTAGCATCTTCTTGATGCATGCAACTGACAGCCGTAGCGCATTATGAGAGTTGTATTCCTTCGCATCGTTTAATTCTACCTGCCCCTCGACTAGGTACTGGTCATAATTTAGGTTGCGGTTATCTGCGGGAATGCGATAGAATCTGCCGAGGTCGATAGCCTTGGTCATTTCCTCGCGAGTGAGCAGGGTCTCGTACAACTTCTCTCCATGCCGTGTACCGATTACTTTATAACCTGCTTGCGACCCAAATAGCTCTAGCATTGCTATCGCCAAGTCGCCAATGGTGCAAGCGGGTGCCTTCTGCACAAAAATGTCGCCGGGCTGGCCATGGGCAAAAGCAAACATAACTAAGTCCACCGCTTCTTCAAGGACCATTAGGTATCTAGTCATGTGAGGGTCGGTAACCGTAAGCGGTTGCCCAGACTTAATCTGTTTGATAAAGAGCGGAATCACAGACCCACGGGAACCCATCACATTGCCATAACGTGTACCGCAGATCACTGTTGTGTCAACTGCAACACGAGACCTAGCTACCATTACTTTTTCCATCATGGCCTTAGAGATACCCATAGCGTTGATCGGATAAGCGGCCTTGTCGGTGGAGAGACCGATAACTTTCTTGACCCCCATCTCGACAGCCGCCGCTAAGACATTGTCCGTGCCAAGAATATTGGTTTTAACCGCCTCAAGGGGAAAGAATTCGCACGAAGGTACTTGCTTGAGCGCAGCGGCATGAAATACGTAGTCCACGCCGTGCATGGCATTCTTAATACTTGCGATATCCCGTACATCACCGATATAAAACTTTAATTTTTCGTTTTGGTAATCCCTTCGCATGTCCTCTTGCTTCTTCTCATCGCGAGAGAAGATGCGGATTTCCGCTATGTCTGTGCTAAGAAACCTTTCGGCGACTGCATGGCCAAAAGAACCGGTGCCGCCTGTAATCAAGAGGGTTCGGTTGGAAAGCATGGGTCACCTCCTCTAAAGTGATTCATCGTTATGTTATACTATCACGCGATGCATAGTGCCCATGGTGATGTTCTCTGAAGGTCCGCCCCTCTGTGTGCAAATCTCCGGGCAACGGAACATTTGCACTTGCTGCATGCAATCGGCTCTGTTTGTGCTCGCATAACACAGAACGAACTTACGTTCTCTCCAAATGGATTTATGTTGGTTACATAGCCTCGGTGCGCCCAAGGGCCTACTGCAGTTGAGCGCAAGGTAGCCTTTGAGGGGCTTTTGGTTAATTGTGCCCCTGTCGTCGATTCGCTCATATATGCTAGGCCCGTGCGTAATCGTCTTCTAGCCGAATGATATCATCTTCCTCCAAGTATGCGCCCTGTTGCACCTCGACTATAGACAGCGGGAGCATGCCGGGGTTCGCAAGCTGGTGTAATTCCCCAGCACGAATGAAAACACTTTCTCCCGTCCTAACAAATCTCGTCTGCCCTTCGATAGTCACGCTGGCCATGCCAGAAACCACAATCCAGTGCTCGCTACGGTGATTATGAAACTGGTAGCTGAGCTTCTTGCCGGGGTGGACGACTATGCGCTTTATTTTGTACGACCCCTTTTGTTCTTCTAGCACGGTGTAGTGGCCCCAAGGGCGATAATCCTGCAGATGATATTCGGCACGGAGGTCACTCTGCGACTTTAGCGTTTCGACTACTTCTTTGACCCGTTGTGCCTGGTCGCGTTTACAGACGAGTAGCGCATCACGGCTGTCGATAATCACCAAATCGTCGACACCAATCGCTGCCACGACCTTGCCCTCCTCTGACTTAATTAGGTTGTTACTGGAGTCGACAAGGATAGAGTGGTTGTGCCCTGCATTGCCAGCGGCATCCTGCTCGTAGAGGGCATAAAACGAGTCAAAACTGCCCAAGTCACTCCAACCACAGTTTGTCGGCACGACAGCGACTTTTGTGCTTTTTTCGAGCAGGCCGTAGTCAATGGAGATTTTGCGCGAGATGTGGGCAAAGATTTCGGTGAGGTTACTGCTTTGCGTAAAAGCGCGAGTGATATCGGGGGCATGCTGCTCGACTTCTTGCCTAAAAAGCTTGGAATCAAATAAGAATATGCCGCTGTTCCAGTAGTAGCCGCGGGCTACATAGTCTAACACTGTATTAAAGTCGGGCTTTTCTTTAAATTCATGCACCACATAGCCGCTACCAAGCGAAGGGCCTGGGCAAATGTACCCGTACCCCGTGTTAGGCTCGGTCGGTTCAACGCCAAAGGTCACTAAGTAGTGAGCGACTAGCGGCTCACCTAATCGTACTTGACGTAAAAAATCTTCTGGGTGGGTTATTACGTGGTCGGATGGGAACACGAGGCAGTAATCGTCTCCCGACTGGGTGGCGACGGCCACGCCGGCATAGATTGCCGGCAGTGTGTTTTTTGCCTCTGGTTCGATTACCACATTACCTTCGTTATAAGCATAACCCAGCTCTTCAATAGCGCGCAAAACTAGAAACTTTTGGTGAGCGTTAGTGACGACAAAAATGTCCTCCAGGGGCACCAAAAGCAAGCTGCGGCTAAATGTCTGTTGAAAGAGAGACGGGGTGTTTTCTTTGTACTTTACAAACTGCTTGGGGAATCTTTCGCGGCTCAGGGGCCATAAACGTGTGCCGCTGCCCCCTGCCAGAATTACTACCTTCACGCTAAACCCTCCTTAGAGCCACTAGGCAAAGTGTCTGCTAGCTCAGCTAATGCGGTCGACGCGCCATGTTGGCTAAGATACCAAGCATAAACTGCTGTGATGCCGTCCCTAAGAGAGGTGCGTGGCTTCCAACCCATGCCTGTTAACACACTCACATCGAGCAGTTTTCGGGGTGTGCCGTCGGGCTTTGAAAGGTCATTTACTATGCGCCCGTGGTAGCCGGTTAACTCGCGTACTAAGGCTGCTAATTCACGGATTTCTATGTCTTCACCGGTGCCGACGTTGATGTGCAATTCCCCGCTGTAATGCGCCATAAGAAAGACGCAGGCGTGAGCTAGGTCGTCGACGTACAGGAACTCGCGGCGCGGCGTGCCTGTGCCCCAAATTACCACCTCGGGTGCCTGACTGACCTTGGCCTCGTGAAATTTGCGTACTAGGGCAGGCAGCACATGCGAAGTCTCTAGGTTGAAATTATCGTTTATGCCATATAAGTTGGTGGGCATGGCGGAGATGAAGTCACAACCGTATTGTCGACGGTAAAACTTACAGAGTGCTATGCCACTGATTTTAGCGATGGCGTAGGCCTCGTTAGTGGGTTCGAGCGGGCCGGTGAGCAGGTGTGCTTCTTGTACAGGTTGGGGAGCGAGTTTTGGGTAGATGCATGAGCTCCCGAGGAACAAAAGTTTTTTCGCTTTGTACTTGTACGCACTGTGGATGACATTTAGCTCTATCATCAGGTTGTCGTAAATAAACTCGGCAGGATAAGTATTGTTGGCCTGTATCCCCCCAACTTTGGCGGCAGCTAAAAAGACGTAGTCCAGGCGCTCCTTGGCAAAGAAGTCTTCTACATCAGCCTGCTGAGTTAAGTCAAGTTCGCTTGAGGTCTTCCCTATAAGATTGTGGTAACCCTTGGCCCTTAAGTCCCGCACTATGGCGGACCCAACCATGCCACGGTGTCCTGCGACGTATATTTTGGCTTCCTTGTCCATGGTCGGCACCTCTAATCGAACTCTTTCCGTATTCTGTCTTCGTGCACCGCAAGGCTTAGATCATGGTGCATCATCAGCCGCACTAGCTCCTTAAAGGGGGTCTGAGTTGGGTTCCAGCCAAGAACGCGTTTGGCCTTGCTAGGGTCGCCTAAGAGCTGATCTACCTCGGTAGGCCTAAAGTACATTGGGTCTACCTCAACCAACACTTTGCCGGTAGCTTGGTCGACACCCTTTTCGTCTATCCCTTGGCCAAGCCAGGCTAACTCTATGCCTGCTTCCTTAAAAGCGAGTGTGGCAAATTCGCGTACGGTGTGCATTTCACCGGTGGCCACAACAAAGTCTTCGGGCGTGTGGTGCTGCAGCATCAGCCACATGCACTCAACATAGTCTTTAGCGTAGCCCCAGTCGCGCTTAGCATTTAGGTTCCCTAGGTAAAGCTTCTCTTGTGTCCCTTTCTTGATGCGTGACGCGGCAAGGGTAATTTTACGAGTGACAAAGGTCTCCCCCCGCCGCTCTGATTCGTGGTTAAACAAAATACCATTCACGGCGAACATATTGTAGGCCTCGCGGTAGTTCTTGGTTATCCAGTAGGCATAAAGCTTGGCCACGCCGTAGGGGCTACGAGGGTAGAAGGGGGTGGTTTCGCTTTGCGGCACTTCCATCACTTTGCCATATAGCTCCGAAGACGATGCTTGGTAAATCTTTGTCTTGGCCTCAAAGCCAAGAAACCTAACCGCCTCGAGCAAGCGCAACGCGCCGATACCATCGGTGTTGGCGGTATACTCAGGTACTTCGAACGAGACCTTTACATGAGACATGGCCGCAAGATTGTAAATCTCATGGGGCTTGATTTCCCTAATCAACCTAATGAGGTTAGTGGAATCGGTCATGTCGCCGTAATGGAGTTGAATTTTCCGCTTGAGTTTCATGTCGCGGAGCAACTCATCGATGTAGAGGTGTTCAATACGCGAAGTATTAAACGACGAGCTACGGCGAATGACGCCGTGGACTTCGTAGCCTTTTTCTAGGAGTAATTCTGCTAAGTAGGAACCGTCTTGACCTGTGATGCCGGTGATTAACGCTGTTTTCATGGTACCTCACCCCCTAGCCATTGCCTACGGCGGTCAATACACCGATGTATTTTTTTGTTGCTATGTCACGCGAGAGATTCTCTCTTACATATCGAAGCGCATTCTCCCCCATGCTGCTACAAAGCTCAGGCCTAGTTGACAGTGAGAGAATCGCATCTCGCAAAGCACCCATATCACCAGCACGAGCCCAAACCCCACAACCCTGGCTCTCAATTATAGATTTCAACTCGGCCGTATCGTCAAAAGAGGCGACTACAGGGCGGCTAGCGGCCATAATGCTCCACGTTTTGCTTGGAACAGAACTGCTGCCAACTCCAGGCTTCGAGATGACTAAGCCAACATCACCTATGCTAAAGACTTCTGAAATGCGGTCGTATGGCTGAAACGGGAACACATGAAGTTTGGCTAAACGCCTGCGGGCAATCTCTTCGACAAACGTGTCCTTATAGACGCCGTCACCAACAACGATAAAGCCTATATGGTCGTGCTCTGCTAGACTTTCTGCCACGTCAAGCAGCAGATCTAAATTCTGCGACAATCCGATGTTGCCGCAATAAGCACAATAGAACTTAGAGCGCGCGAGACCAAAGGCATCATAAAGGAAATTTGTTCTTTTTGGTATAGGCGACACAGAATATGTGTCGACCCAATTCTCAATCACTTCAATCTTGTCTTCAGCAACGCCTCTTGCCAGCAAATTAGACCTTAAGGTATCGGAGATCACTATAATCTTGCTTGCCCCTTGGTACGAGTAGTCTGCTAGCGCGCACCCAATGCGCCACAACAATGAACCTTGATTGCTGAGACCTGCCGCCACCAATGAGTCGGGAAACACGTCTTGGATGTTGTAGACAAATGGTATGCCTTTAAGCCTGCTAATCACCGCAGCCATTGCACCTTGCGTTGGTGGGGTACTCTGCACAAAGATGACATCTGCTCTTAGGGATAGGGCCTTTATGATGAAAACAATATTTAAGAGCAAGTAACGAAGTGCTCGCCACAGCGGGTGCTTGCCCTCACGAAACATCCAAAAGCGGTGAATGGTAAGCCTGCCGTCAAACTTGGTTTCGACCTTGCGCTGAGCGTACTGCCTCCTGGTTTCCTCAGATACACCGCGGGTGGGCAAGGGAGCTATTACTGTGACGTGTATCCCCGCTGCGGTCATGTCTGCGTACAGGTTCACAGGTATGTACATGCTAGCGGCGATTTCCGGCTCATAATAAGCACTTAGCGCCAACACTTTCATCGGATCTTATTCCTAACCAAGTCCTCGACAGCTGCTATTACATGTTTCACGTCAGCCTCCGTCATGGTGGTGTAAAGCGGCAAAGACAACGCATTGTCGAACCACTGCTCGCAGACCGGAAAGTCGCCTGCCTGATAGCCAAAACGCTTTGTGTAGGCACTCATCATGTGAACAGGGATGAAATGGACGCTAGTACCTATGTTCCTTTCGGCAAGCTGTTCCATGAACTGGTCGCGGGCTAAGGGCACGACAGCGGGGCTAAGACGCAGCACATACAAATGCCAGGAATGCGTACTCGTATATGGGCTTGGCCTTGGGATGATAAGGCCGGGCAAGGCAGCGAAAGCGTTATTATACTCGCTAGCAATCTCCGCGCGGCGATGCTGCATTTCCTCTAAACGCTCTAGTTGCTTTAGCCCTAGCGCTGCTTGAATGTCAAACATGTTGTATTTGTAGCCAAACTCCTCTATGTCGTAGCGCCAAGAGCCGCCTTTAGCGTAGCGATTCCACGCATTCTTGCTCATGCCGTGTGAAGACAGAACACGGGCTCGATCGGCAATTTTGGGGTCGTCTGTGGTCAACATGCCGCCCTCGCCGGTGCAAAGGTTCTTGGTTGCGTAAAAGCTGTAAGATACCGCACCTGGTGCGCGATGTCCAATCATTCTTCCCTTATACTGGGTGTGCAGTGCGTGAGCTGCATCCTCGGACACAAATAGGCTGTGTTTGTCTGCGATATCGTAGATTGCATCCAAATCGCAAGCCTGGCCTGCATAGTGGATGGGGACAATCGCCTTGGTGCGGTTCGTGACGGAACTCTCTATTTGCGATGGGTCGATGCACCCTGTCTCGGCGTCGATGTCAACAAATACCGGCGTTGCGCCAGTGTGAATGATAGTGTTGGCAGAGGCGGCAAAGGTCATAGGAGAAGTGATTACTTCATCACCTGGTCCTATGCCAGCTGCAATTAGAGCAACATGGAGGGCGGCAGTACAGGAGTTAAAACCCACCGCATACTTTGCGCCAACATACTCGGCGAAGCGCTTTTCAAACTCGACGGTTCGCGGACCTTTTGCCAGCCAACCCGAGCGAAGAACTGCGACTACTTCAGCGACCTCGTGATCTGTAATGTCTGGTAGACAATATGGTAGAAACTCACTTCGCATCCGAAATGACACTTTAACACCCCATCCCATCCCGAAATGTCGCCGATATAGCTGGTTCACTCTTTTGTGTATCCTTACGAGGCAAGATTTGAGGCCAAGCATGGAATACTGCCGTACAACCCTCACAGGTGAATCCAAGACGTTGGTAAAACTTCATTGCACCCCTATTGCTAAGCTGTGTCCCGACCTGTACCTGTTCTACACCAAGGGACTCCACATATTTAGCCATCTGATGCACTAGTTGCGCCCCAATCCCTGCCTTCTTCAAGGCTTGGTTAACCCCAATAAGCTCTATTACACTTCCCTTAGAGTCGTGGCGGAAAAGAACGAACCCTTGGGTCAATCCATTGTGAGTCGCAGTGACAAAGAAGCGGTCTTCTCGGTTGAAAGCGCTGTTTACCCAATGAACATAGACTTGTCGAGCCTTATCCGCTGGTAGGTTAGGGTCGTTGTAGAAGCGGGAGTAAGCGAAGCATGTAGCTGCAATCTCTCTTATAGCCTCATCAGGCGGCACACTAGCACTTACATTAAAGTCAAACTCGGTAGCTGGTAGTCGCAGGGCAGGCATACCCACGGCTCTCGTGAATGTAACATTCATATCCGTAAACAATGGGCAGAGGTCGCTACGATGCAGTAAGACATTATTGCTTGCGCAGTTACCTCTGTTTAGTATCGTTACAAAGTCGAAGTCTTGAGCCCAGAAGGAGATGCGACGCATGTCTTGTTCACCGATGGGTCTATGCAACAGCAACTTACCGGAGCGTACGCCAAAGTAGTTAGTATCCCATATGCTTTCCTCCAGCTGATAGCGCAGAGCAATGTCACTTATCATGCGACGTCCACCCCGGCCGGCTGGCAGCAAACACATCCCTTTGAGCTACTATGCCCACTAGAGTCTGTAAGACAATTCTTGCATCAAACAGGAAGGAGAGATTGTCCGCATAATGCACATCATTCTGAAGCCTATGTTTCCACTCGACAGAATTCCTAAAATATGCCTGATTGTACCCGGTTATACCCGGCAATACATCTAGCTTTCTTTGCTCATTGGGGTCGTAATAATTAGCGTGCTCCGGCAAGTCTGGCCTCGGCCCGACGAAGCTCATGTCTCCCTTAATGACGTTAATTATCTGCGGCAGTTCATCGATGCTTGTTCGCCTTAACAAGCTCCCGACGCGGGTCAGGCGTGGGTCACTAGCGGAGTTAAAAGTTGAACCATCGTCATTGCGAATGTCAGGGGAGTTAACTTTCATGGAACGAAGCTTGTACATCCAGAAGAGACGCCCATCTTTGCCTAATCTCCTGCTAACGTAAAACACAGGGCCACGATCTTCTAACCAAACAGATAGCCCAGCTAGAGCGATGACGCTCCCTACAAACGGGAAGAGAACGATAGCCCAAAACACATCCAATAAGCGCTTGAAATACTGGCGATACACGCTCTCCCCTCCTGTCGACCGAGACTTTAAGTGCTTGCACTGCGTCAACGAACTACCGCATCCCCCACCGCATACTCCAACTCACTACTCACAGCGACATGGCGGGTGGCGTCTTGGTTAATGGTGCTAAGGAGCTCTAGCACGTCCTGCGGGTCGCAGCCTTGGCGAATGAACGTTTGCACTGAATTTAGGCAACTGGCTAGGGAGCGGGGCGCAAGCGGGATTTGCTTAGAGGCTAAAATGCGCTGGTGCTCTGTGGCGCAAATCTCTTCTGTGGCGGCGAAGAGCTCCTCAAACAGCTTTTCACCCTCACGCAGGCCTACGAACTCTAGCGCGATGTCGGTATGGGGGGTGAGGCCGGATAGGGTTATAAGGTCGCGCGCGAGGTCTACTATGCGCACCGGCGCACCCATGTCCAGCACATATACTTCGCCGCCTTGACCCATGCCCCCGGCTTGGATAATTAAGCTTACCGCCTCGGGGATAGTCATAAAGTAGCGGGTCATTTCGGGGTGGGTGACGGTTATCGGCCCGCCGCGCGCGATTTGCTCTTTAAAGAGGGGGATGACGCTGCCGCGGCTGCCGAGGACGTTGCCAAAGCGCACGGACATAAAGCGGGTGGGGCTCTCTTGGTTGATGCTTTGCACTACCAGCTCGGCTAGGCGCTTGCTGGCGCCCATGACGGAGGTGGGGTTAACGGCCTTGTCGGTGGAGACGAGCACAAAGCGCTCGGCTTGGTGGGTGTGGGCGGCCTCGGCTACGTTTTGTGTGCCAAAGACGTTGTTTTTAAGCGCTTCGGTAGGGTTTTGCTCCATTAGCGGCACGTGCTTGTGCGCGGCGGCGTGGAAGACTACGTGCGGCTTATGTACAGCAAAGATGTGGTTAATGCGCGGCGCGTCCTGTATGTCGGCTATAACCGGCGTTATTTTTAGGTACGGAAAGTCGCGCAGTAGCTCTTTATGTATGTCGTATATGCTGTTTTCGCCGCGCCCGAGGAGAACAAGGTGCTTTGGCTCAAAGCCGGCTATTTGGCGCGACAGCTCGGCCCCGATAGAACCGCCCGCCCCGGTAATAAGCACTGTTTTTGCGGCTAGGTACCCAGCGATGCCGGCGCAGTCTAGCTTAATTTCGGGCCGGGGCAAAAGGTCTTCTATTTGTACGTCGCGGATTAGGGGCACGTCTACATGATTGTGCAGGATGCCGTATAGCCCCGGCATGGTTTGGGCTTTTATGCCGAGCGCGGCCGAGCGCTGCACCAGGCTGCGGATGGTCGCATAGGGGGCCGAGGGCATAGCGATAATTATCTGTGCGACGCCGTGCGCTTGTACCACTTCTTCTAGCAGGGAGAGTGTCCCAAGGATGGGCACACCGGCTATCTCCAGCCCTACTTTTTGCCGGTCGTCGTCGAGAAAGCCGATAATGTGGTAGTCGAGCTCGGGGTGCTTGGCGGCTTCGGTAATAAGCATGCGCCCCGCTTCGCCGGCACCGAGTATCAGTGTAGGCTTATGCCCGTGACGGTTGCCGTTATGCTTTAGCCCGCGCCTAATGCGTACGACAAAGCGCATGCCCCCGACCGCGGCAGTGTTTATAAACCAAGACATAAGGACGACGCTGCGGGGGAAGCCGAGGCCCGGGTTGGCGTAGATAAGCACAAAGAGGATGGCCGTGGCTAGCAATACGACAGCGGCAATATCTAGCAAGTCTTGCGCGGTGGCGTAGCGCCACAGGCGCCGGTAGAGGCCAAAATAGTAGTAGCACACTAGGTAGAGGGGGACGGCAACCGCCATGTAGCGCAGCCAAGCAAAGATAAACTGCGGCGGCGGTGCGCCTTCGAAGCGCAGCCAGAGCCCTAGCAAGCCCGAAAGTACCAGCGCCGCGGCATCGCCGCCGGCCAGCAGCCACTTAGACGTAAGCCAGCTCCCCACTTAGACTTCACCCCCTTTGTGCTGCAGGGAAGGAACTACGCCTTGGCCGCCGCTCCTTGGCGCGGGCCGTAGTAGTAATAGTAGTAGTCTTCCTGCGGGTCGTGCTCTAAGCCGTTTAGCACCACGCCGAGGAGGTTGGCTTTAACGCCGTCCAGCTGGGCTTTGGCGCGCTGAATTTTATCGGCAGAGACTTCGCCGGTGGAGACGACCAAGATTACGCCGTCGACCATGGAACCTAAGATAGCCGAGTCGGTTACGGCAAGCGTGGGTGCCGTGTCGATGACGATATAGTCAAAGGATATGGAAAGGTTACGCAGCGTGTCGCGCATACGGGTCGAGCCAAGCATTTCGGCGGGGTTGGGCGGAATGGGGCCGGACGTAATGACGCGCAAGGTTGGCACGCTAACGGCACGTAGCACAACCTCGGTTGCTACGCTCTGCACCAATAGGGAAGAAAGGCCTAATTGATTGCTCAGCCCGAATATTTTGTGCTGCGCGGGTCTCCTAAGGTCGGCGTCAATAAGCAGCACGCGGCTGCCGGTTTGGGCAAAGGCAATGGCAAGGTTAGCCGCCGTGGTGGACTTGCCTTCGGATGGGGCCGAACTGGTAAGGAGAATGGACTTAACGGGCTTGTCCAGCGAAGCAAACTGAATGTTGGTGCGCAGTACGCGGTAGGCCTCGGCCACGCGCGAGGAGAGATTCTCGCTTATAAGGTGGTGCTTGGTCATCTTCTTCTTCATGGCTATACCTCCCCTTGCGCCTTGGTGAAGTCTTGCGGCTTAAACAAGGGGATGGTACCGAGCACAGGCAGCCCCATTTTGTCGCGCACGTCTTCGACCGATTTGACGGTGTTATCTAGGTAGCTAAGCACAAAGGCGAGGCCTAGGCCGGCCATGCCACCGGCAAACCCGGCTACCGCTAGGGTGAGGAGCTTGCGCGGCCGCACGGGTCGCTCGGGAATGGTGGCGGTGTCGATAACGGTGATGTTCTCGGCGTCCATAATACGCAGGGTGTTGCTGCGGAAGGACTCGGCCACGGCGTTAGCGAGGCGGGCGGCAAAGCGCGGGTCGGGGTTGTCGACGGTTATGGCGATAATTTCGGTGTCGCCGCGCAGGTTGACGTTAACCATGTCGCTTAACTCTTCGGTGGTAAGGTCGAGCCGCAGGTCGGTAATAACTTCGTGGGCTACGATGCGGCTGCGGGCAATTTCGCGGTAGGTGCGTACCAAGAGGCGGCTGGCTAAAAGGTCTGAGTGTACTACTTGCCCGGCTTGCTGTGTGGCGCGGGCGCGCACTATAAGGGTGGTTTCGGCTTGGTAGATAGGGGTTAACACAAAGAATACGAGAATACCGGCGATAAGGGTGGCAAGTGTGGGGATAGCGAGGATAACCAGTATGTACTTGCGGAAAATGGCGAAGATTTGCCTTAGGTCTAGGGTTATTTCGTCGTCTGGGTGGCGTCTTTCCATGCAGCGTCTCCTCTCGGGTTAAGGGTGCTATAGGGACTATTTCGCTACCGGAAAGCGAAAATCCTGCGAGCGCCCTCCGACAAAGTTCGACATAAATCGACACATAATCTTGCTAATTAAGTTAGGGGATGGGGTTAGGTGACGAAATAATACTATGCCTTGGCTGGGAGCTTGTCAATAGGTGAATTGGAGTTCAGCTTTGAGCTTTGAGCTTTGAGCTTTTAGGTATTCTACTTCGTGCGGGGGAAGGGAAGCTAGCCAGCGATTGTTAAAACTGTGTAAAAGGGAGCCCTTAGGGCTCCCAGGATGTTAACTCGGGGTGTGTTAGGAACTTTAGCAGTGCCGGGTCTTTTAGAATGAGATTATACATCGGCTCGTCCTGTGTCAGACCGAACTCGGGGTAGTCTCTGGTACCCGCAAACCGCAGGGGAGCGTTCTTGGCGTAGCGCGGGTTAGGACGCCACTGTGCTTGCTCGTCTTGCGACACAAGGTAGTACGCCCCACCGCGCAGCGCCTTATAGTCTGCATAGACGGACGCAAAGTCGCCGGCCACCCAGTTTGACATTAGCAGCGTCTCGGTGCCGGCGTTAATGGTGATGTGGCCGTAGCCGGGCGGAATAACCACCTTGTCGCCCGCCGTAGCTTTAATGGCCACCACGTCGTCTACTCCGCCTGCAGAGGGGCGCTGCAGCAGGTAGGTCGCTTCGCCGTGCAGCACTTCGTACACTTCGGGGTAAGTTACCGAGGTGCCGGGCTTTAGGGGGTGGTAGTGGCCGACGGTCTTGTTAAACTCCTGCCCAATTAGGCCGGGCGGAATTAGTGTGACGTCAAAGCGCAGGCCGTGCTGCAAGAGAACCGGTCTGTCTACGCATCGCGCCACATCGCGGTACATATAGTAGAGCTCGTCCATGCCTGTGGCCGCCTCGTCGCAAAAAGCATAGCGCGCGTCAGCTAGCCTGCGCACCGCAGGTATTACCGGCTGAACATCCTCGCCGAAGAGAACCTGGTTGTTCTGAAGCAAAAGGGACGGAGCTTTTTGCTTCACTGGGTTTTGCCTCCCTCGTTCGATAATACCTTGTTCAAATACTTTAGCAGGTCTCCCCTAAGGTCTGCGCGTCGCAGGGCAAAATCTATCGTAGCCTCCAAAAACCCTAGCCTGTCGCCTACGTCGTAGCGCCGCCCGCTGAAGCTATAGGCATACATGGGCTCTAGGCGGGCTAGGTCTTTGAGCGCATCGGTCAGCTGAATCTCGCCGCCGGCACCGGGGCGCGCGTGCTGCAAGAGCTCGAAAATGCGCGGGGTGATGATGTAGCGGCCGAGGATGGCAATGTTCGAGGGCGCGTCGGCTACGGCGGGCTTTTCTACCAGGTCGGTGACTTTGCATAGGCGGTCTTCTAGCATCTGTCCCGCGACAATGCCATACTTTTTTACGTCCTCGCGCGGGATTTCTTGCACGCCGAGGATGGTAGCTTGGTGCGCTTCGTATTGCGCGATGAGCTGCGCTAGGCAGGGTGGCTCTCCGTCTACAATGTCGTCGCCGAGCAGGACCGCGAAAGGCTCGTTGCCGATAAAGCTCCGCGCGCAGTAGACGGCGTGCCCTAGGCCTTTAGGCTCCTTTTGCCGGACGTAGTGGATGTTGACTAAATCGGATATACGCCGCACTTGCTCTAGCAGCTCGTGCTTGCCTTTTTGCGCTAACTCTAGTTCTAGCTCGACGGACTTATCGAAGTGGTCTTCGATGGACTTTTTATTGCGCCCGGTAATAATAAGTATTTCTTCTATGCCTGAGGCGATTGCTTCTTCTACTATGTATTGCAACGTGGGCTTGTCTACGATGGGGAGCATTTCTTTGGGCTGCGCTTTAGTGGCCGGCAAGAAGCGTGTGCCAAGCCCCGCCGCCGGGATTACTGCTTTGCGTACTTTCATGTGTGGCCTCCTTCGAGATAATAGGATGACCAGAGCCTGATTAGCCTTATTGCTCTGATTAGGACTGAGTATTGAGGATTTTGTCTACAACTTCTCCCTCTAATCAGGGTAATCAGTGAAATCAGGCTCTAAACTACGGGGGTTACTCAGGATAACCAGAGCCTGATTAGCCTTATTGCCCTGATTAGGACTGAGTATTGAGGATTTTGTCTACAACTTCTCCCTCTAATCAGGGTAATCAGTGAAATCAGGCTCTAAGCTTACGGGGGATACTCGGGATGACCAGAGCCTGATTAGCCTTATTGCCCTGATTAGGAGTTGAGAACAGGGGCATTCATAAACCCGTTCCGTTAGCAGCGTTTGCCTAGATAGGTCGACGTACGTACGCAGTCGCCCGGCCTGAGCCGACTTTTTTGATGTACCCCTCCCGCAACAAATCGGCCAACGCCTTTTCGATGGTGGTGACGCTGATATCTGGGCAGCAGCGCATAATGTCGGTCTTTGAGATTTTCCCGAGCTGCCGGGCAAACATCTCTCGCACTCTGTCTGCTTTGCCGAGTTTGGTGACGACAATCGGCTCTAGGCGCGCGGCAAAATCCTTGTAGGCTTTAAGAAGCACCCCTAGCTGATAGGCCACAAACGGCTGGTAGCTGTGCCGGACCTCGTGCCACCCCTGCGAGCTCTGCCTGAGGCTCTCGTAGTAGCTCTCTTTGCTGCGCTCGATGATAGCTTCTAGGCTGATGTATTTGCCCACGGTGTAACCCTGCTGATAAAGCAGCAAGAGCGTCAGCAGGCGACTTAATCTGCCGTTGCCGTCGTTAAAGGGGTGGATGCACAAGAAATCTAGCACGAATTTAGCTATCAGGAGCAAAGGGTCAATCCGGCCTTCGCTGATAGCAGAGTGATACGCCTCGCACAGACTAGCCAAGGCTTGTGGCGTAGCAAAAGCCGAGAGTGCTTTAAAACGGACGCGCCTGCGCCCGCTCTCGTCTTCTTCCTCTATGACGTTGTCTTGGTTCTTGTACTTGCCGGCAAATGCTAAGGGGTGAAACGCGTACAAGTCCCTGTGCAACTGCAGGATGACGTTTGGGGATAGGGCGATGTGGGCGTAGTTTTCGTGTATGGTGCTAAGCACTTCTCTGTAGCCGGCTATTTCCGCTTCGTCTCGGGTGAGCGGCTCGGCATTGTGAGCGACTAATTGTTCGAGCCTAGCCTCGGAAGTGAATATCCCCTCGATGCGATTTGACGCGCCGGTGCTCTGTATTTTGGCCACACGCAGCAACGCTTCCAGAACATCGGCTTTTGCGGCTAGGAACTGCGCCTGCCGGCCTTTGTGCTCGTGGAGCGCGGCCACCAAGTTCATTATCTCCGGCGTCATCAGCTCGGCGTCTATCGCCCTGTAGTTAAACTCCCGCATATATGGTCACCTGCCTCGCCGAAGCAAAAGGGACGGAGCTTTTTGCTTCGCAGTTAGTCTCTCTCGCTTTCTAGAAAGGCCAGTATCCTCTCGCTAAACTCGGCAAAGTCCTTGAGATGTCGGTCTAAGACATCGTATATTTCTTGCGGCGACACGTCGGCATAGCCATGCACCAGCCGATTACGGTAGCCCGCCATTCCTTGCACTTTCTTTACGAACTCCTGCGGCAAGACACCATGCTGCCCTAATGCCAACAATATGCCACGATAGTCGTTGGGGACTCCGAGGCCCTGTTTGGCGATAATATGACGACCAATGTCCAAGACCGCTTCAAGTGCTCTACGCAGATGGTGTTCGGCGATAGCGAAGTTGTCTGGTTCGCTGACAAAGTTGTCTTTGCCGTGCGCCATCAGCTTCTGCAATCTGATAGCCGACGCACGAATCTGGGATAGTCGTTCATGGACAAGCTTAGTGCTTAGCAAAAAAGTGACCCCCTCTCACAGCTTCGGCTACTTCGCGGTAATACTGATCTAGGAAAGGCTTAAAATCGAGATAGTCCCTAAAAACCAAGTCTTCAAAGTCGGTGCGGGCGTCGTTATTTGCGCAATATACGACCTTGCCTGTAGAAACAATCTCAAACCGCATGACAATAGATGCACTCTGCAGAAATACCAAGTCAACTTTCTCGCCAAGGCGCTCTGCGAGCTCCTCGGCCATTTCTAAGCGTAGCGCGATGTTGTGCTCTTCGGGCCGGTAATCGGCAAAGAGGACAGCGAGGTCATAGTCGCTATGCGGGCGAGCCTCGCCTTTTGCTCGCGAGCCAAAAAGGTACGCGGCAAGCACACCATGCGCCGCGAAGAACGCTTGTTGTTCTGCACCGATTAGTGAAGCCACGGGGCACCTCCTCTGTTCCCTTTCACGGGGCGGGCCCGGGGTGGGCTGAAGCAAAAGGGACGGAGCTTTTTGCTTCGCACGCAATGGGTCAACTAGCGCAGGATGTACTCCACTCCAGAGAGTCCCTTAAAATGCTCATCCTGCGTCCACAATACAGCTTGATGGGCATAGGCTGTGGCTAAGATAATGCTATCGGCCATAGGCAGTTTGAGCTCCAGCGAGAGAACTGCTGCTTCAAGGGCAAGCTCTTGGGTAAGAGTAACAACTTGGCCTACGGCCATCCATCCTATGGCGCTTAAAGCAACGTCCTCCCCTCGCTGCTGAAGGATACGCTTAAAAACCTCATACATAGTAATGGTTGGAACCACTAGGTTGGCCGTGTCTTGTATAACTGACGCAAACCGCCTACCGTTGGTGCCTTTGCCAAAATACTCGAGCCAGCCCGAGGAATCGACAATGTTCATACACGATCCTGCTCGTCACGCTCGACACTGGTATCTATGCCGGCAATAAACCCATAGGCTTCTTCGATAGGCGGCACAGCAACTACGCGCAGGGTGTGTTTGTACGGGATAAAAACTACTTTTTGGCCGGGCTTGAGCGCGAACTGCTTACGAATCTCACGTGGAATTACGATCTGGTATTTTGCCGAAATTGTAGCGGCATGCATCTACTTACGCCCCCTTATCGATCAGGCTTTGTAAAGTGATTGTACCGCACTAGACCCCCTATGGCAACTTTTTATGGCCTTTTTGCTGCATAGCGATGTTGCCGTAGCAGAACCCACGGTCTATAATAATTACATACACTACCAGCGAAGGGAGATGTGCCGCATGGAAGCAGCGGAGCTCTTGCGCATAATCAGGGAAGAGATGCAGCGCATGTTCCAGAGCAGTTCCCTAATCCATGGGGATGAGGTGCCTGTCCACAATTTGACGGTAGACGCGCTCGATATGTACGAGTTTCGCCACTACATAAAACAACAGTACGGCGATGTGGAGCTTGAAGAGGGCGAGTGCCTGCAGTGGTTGCATAACCTGAACCTAATGCGTGACGGCGTCTTTAATGTCGCCGGGGCACTCCTTTTCACGCGTGAACCCGAGCGGCGCTTACCGGCGTTTGTGGTGAAGTGTGCGTCTTTCCCCGGAACTGACATACACACCTCGCAATATGCCGACAGCGAAGACATAGCTGGCGCGCTGCGTCAGGTTTTTAAGGACACACTCGCGTTTGTGAGCCGCAACTTGTTACGCCTGCAGAAAGACAAAAGCGTCAACTCGGTGGGTGAGATGGAAATACCCAAGGTGACGCTAGAGGAGCTAATTGTAAATGCCCTGGTACATCGCGACTATTTCGTTTCGGCACCGGTAAGGGTGTTTGTGTTTAGTGACCGTGTTGAGATAGTTAGCCCGGGGCATCTGCCCAATAATCTGACTGTAGAGCATATAAAGAACGGCAACTCCAACATCCGCAATCCAATCCTGGCGTCGTTTGCGGCGAAGATGCTGCCGTACAGGGGTTTAGGCACCGGAATTAGGCGGGCACTAAAAGAGCACCCCCATATCGACTTCGTGGACTACCGCGACGGGAACCTGTTCAAAGCGATTATCTACAGGGTTTGAAGCACGAAGCAAAAGGGACAGACGCACTTCTATAGCACCAAAAAGCGCAGCACAAACAGCACGGCGAGGATGTACATGGTGGGGGAGATTTCCGCGAAGCGGCGCGCAGCCATCCTGAGAACTACATAGGCCAGTACGCCCCAAACAATGCCTTCGGCAATGCTGAAGGCGAAAGGCATCATCACAAAGGCGAGGAACGCGGGGATGCCTTCGAGATAGTCTTCGAAGTTAATCTTGGTGATGGGCTCCATCATAAACACGCCCACGATGATTAAGACTGGGGCCGTTGCCGCGCTTGGCACGAGGCCCGCGAGAGGCGCGAAAAACAGCGCCGCCAGGAAGAGGATGCCCGTAACCACGGCCGTGAGCCCGCTACGCCCGCCTTCGGAAACGCCGGCGGCGCTTTCGATGTAGGTTGTGACGGTGCTAGTGCCAAGGACGGCGCCCGCTACGGTACCTACGGCGTCGGCCACGAGGGCGTTGTTGACGCGCGGGAGCTTGCCTTCTTTGTCGAGCATTTTGGCTTTGCTGGCCACGCCGATTAGCGTGCCGACGGTGTCAAACACGTCGACAAAGGCAAAGGAGAAGACTATGGGTATGGCGGCAAGGCCTAGGGCAAACAGCTCTCTGAGCCCACCGGTGAACTCGCCAAAATGGAGCAGCGCAGGCGGCATAGAGAACAGCTTAAACCCCTCGGCAACAGGCGTAACTCCCGTAAGGATGCCAAGGAGCGTGGTCACTATAATGCCGATAAGCAGAGCGCCGCGCACTTTAAGGGCGACTAGCACGCTCGTCGCCACCAGCCCAAAAACGGCGAGGAGCACCGGCGGCTGGGTTAAATCGCCGAGCTTCACGAGGGTGGCAGGGTTGGCCACGACGAGGCCGGCGTTCTTAAAGCCAATCAGCGCAATGAACAGGCCGATGCCGGCGCCGACCGCGAGCTTGAGCGACATGGGGATGGAGTTAATTATCGACTCGCGCGCTTTGGTCAGCGTGAGCAGAATAAACAGGAGACCCGAGACAAATACTGCGGCTAACGCGACTTCGTAGCCATACTTGGAGCCAACCACAAAGGCGAAGTAGGCGTTTAGGCCCATGCCGGGCGCAAGGGCGAACGGGTAGTTGGCGATAAGCCCCATGGTTACGGTAGCGAGAGCCGCCGAGAGGCAGGTGGCGACAAAGACGGCGTTAAAGTCCATGCCGGTTGTCGCGAGGATGTTGGGATTAACAAAGATGATGTAGGCCATGGTCATGAAAGTCGTTAGTCCGGCGAAGAGCTCTGTCCGCAGATTGGTGTTGTTTTCGTGCAGCTTGAAGAACTTTTCGAGCATTGCCTTTCCTCCCTTTTTGGCCGCTGCTCTCCCCAAAATAAAAAGACGGGGAGGTTACGAGAAAACCTCCCCGTCTAGGTTTTTATCCCTACGGTGTAGCGCTTTGGCGCCTGCGCCGCTCGGACCGACCCAGCCGTAGCTGTGGAACCCTAGGCGCACTTTAGCTCGCGAGCGAAGCCTATTTTGTTGCACTACCAAAATAGCACGCGCGTGGGTGGGTGTCAACTGCGGCTCGGCCTTGCCCTTACACGCGCCATCTGTTATCATTGATTTACATCATGATGTAAGGAGTGTATGCCAGTATGGTGCGCACGCAAATCCAGTTAAGTGAAGAGCAGGCGGCCTTTTTGAAAGCGAGGGCAGCCATCGAAGGTTCTTCCATGGCCGAGCTAATTAGGCAGTACATCGACAAGGCACAGAAGTCCGCGCTTACTGTGGAAGCATCGAGCCGCCGACACCGGGCCGCAGCCATTGCGGGGCAGTTTCGCTCTGGCATAGGGGACGTGGCTGAGAACCACGACAAATACCTAGCGCACGAGTACGCCAAGTGAGCGTGTATATCGATACTTCGGCTTTCCTCGCTGTGCTCGATGCCGACGACGCGCACCACCCCCAGGCAAAAGCGGCGTGGATATCCTTGTTGGAGTCTGACGAGATTCTGCTGTGCAATAATTACGTGCTGATAGAAACCCACGCCTTAGTTCAGCATCGGCTAGGGATGGCGGCAGCAAGGGCTTTTGTCGAGAACGTGTATCCCGTGCTGACAATCATCTGGCTAAATGGCGATGCTCACAACCAAGCACTGAGCGCATTGCTGACGGCTAACCGCAGGGACTTAAGCTTGGTCGACTGCGCCTCGTTCATTACTATGCGCCAGTTAGGCATTAACCGTGCCTTTACTTTTGACAAGCATTTCGTTGAGCAGGGATTTTCGCAGGTGTGAGCGAGCTTTAAGCGGTGAGCGGTAAGCGGTGAGCGGTGAGCGGTGAGCGGTGAGCGGTGAGCGGCTGGCGGCTGGCGAGCCTGTCTGAGAAAAGACCTTTGAAAAGGGCGACAGCCCACCGTTGAGCCGTACTTTTCCAGTAGGTGGATGGTAGCTGAAATTTGAGCCGGTTGTAGTGGGTAAATCTATCACTCACCCCTCCTCTAGCGGGGTTTCGTGCGCCCGTTCCGCAAAATGAGACAAAGATACCCTAGACCATTCTCGGCAACACTTCAGCCCTAGCGCGCCGTAGGTGGCATAGAATGTTCGTAATGGCCGAGATAAGGTTTAGTGTGTATTCGACATTTCGTTTGCCCCAGCGTCGCAACCTGCGCATTCCGGAGGCAACAGCGATTCCGTAGAAAGCACGCTCCACCACGTAACGATCCTTCATAACGGCTTTGTACTCTTCTGTACTACATCTGTTGTGCGCCGCTTCGTTTAATGCGTAGAATCTGCTGATCTCGATGCGTTTCCGTTGGTTCTTGCCACGACAGGTGGAGAATCTCTCACAACCTCTGCAGTTTTCAACCAGAAAGGAGTAATGCGTTTTGTTGTTCACTTCTTTGCCCGGCTTACCGTGAACCCCATTGGGACAAACTATGGTCTCCTTGTCTGGGTCATACGTAAATCCCTCTGGCAGGGGCTTGAAATTGGTCGGTTTTGCATAAAGCTCAAACCCATTGGTCTTGGCAAACTCCTGGTTCTCACCCCAACCGTAAGCGCTGTCTGTGGCCACGATTTCTGGCTTAAGCTCGTTCTCTGTTAGCTGTTCTGAAATTGCTGGCAGCTCATTGCCGTCTGCCACATTGCCGGGACTTACGGTGGTGGCGGTGATGACCCCCTGCTTAGTTACCGCAATGTGTGCTTTGTAGCCATTGAAGGTTTTTAGCTTACTCTTCCGCCCATATCTCGCTTCTGGGTCTGCTACAGAAA
>Ga0208243_1000326_pt1 | contig 31201 bp, 24 predicted proteins | sample Subbio2Aug_QV12A_FD_184826 | JGI IMG/M metagenome (GOLD analysis project Ga0208243, IMG submission 184826) | Serpentinite rock and fluid subsurface biosphere microbial communities from McLaughlin Reserve, California, USA - CR12Aug_QV12A (SPAdes) | ecosystem: Environmental > Terrestrial > Deep... | reverse complement strand
CCTGCCAGTCTGCGCGGCGGGTGGCGAGAAGCGCCTGGTCGCCGGTCAGGGCCGCCAGTGCGGCCGCCTGAGACACCGAGGACGTGCCTGAAGTCACCTGCCCCTGCACGGTCCCCATCGCGCCGATCAGCTGCTTCGGCCCGATGCCCCAGCCGATCCGCCAGCCGGTCATGGCATAGGCCTTGGAGACCCCGTCAACGATCAGGGTGCGGTCGCGCAGCCCGGGCGCGGCCTCGGTGAACGGGGTGAAGGGCACATAGGACAGATGGCGGTAGATCTCGTCCGACAGGACCCAGACCTGCGGATGGAGGGCCAGCACCTCGGCCAGCGCACGAAGCTCGGCGGCCGAGTAGACCGCGCCTGACGGGTTCGAGGGCGAGTTCAGCATCAGCCAGCGCGTGCGGGGTGTCAGTGCGGCCTGAAGTGCCAGCGGCGAGAGCTTGAAGCCGGTCTCCATCGCGCAAGGCACCACAATGGGCTGGCCGCCGGCCATGCTGACGATGTCGGCATAACTGGTCCAGAACGGCGCGGGCATCACCACCTCGTCGCCGGGGTTGAGCGTGGCGAGCATCGCGTTGGCGATCACCTGCTTTGCACCGGTGGAGACGATGACTTCGGCCGCCGTGACGCCTGCCTGTGCTGCAATGGCGGCGCGGAGGGCAGGCGTTCCGCTGTTGGCAGTATAGCGCGTCTGGCCCTGCAGGGCGGCGTGATGCGCGGCGTCGATCACATGGGCGGGGGTGGGGAAATCCGGCTCTCCGGTGGACAGCGAGACCACGTCGCGCCCCGCAGCCTTCAGTGCCGCGGCTTCTTCCGAAATCTGCACGATCTCGGAAACCTCAAGCCCGCGAATGCGGTCCGCGCGGGTGAAAGCTGTCATCGTCGCCATGTCCTTTGCCATCCGGCTCCAGTCTAGCTGGCATTTGTCCAATAAATGAGCGACATGTTGGTCAGATGGTTGGAGAAAAACTCACATGATCGCCCCGCGCCGATTCCTGCCCTCGATCAGTTCGCTGCTGGCACTGGAGGCGGTGGAGCGGCTGGGAAGTGCCACGGCGGCGGCCGAGGAACTGGCGCTGACCCATTCGGCGGTCAGTCGGCAACTGAAGACCTTGCAGGACCAGATCGGGGTGACGCTTCTGCGGCGCGAAGGGAAGGGGCTGGTGCTGACCCCGGCGGGGGTCGACTATGCGGCGTCGATCCGGGACTACCTGCAGGACCTGGCGCGGGCGAGCCTGAAGATCCGCGCGGCCGGCGAGCAGTCGAGCCTGAACATCGCGGTGCTGCCCGCCTTCGGGACGCACTGGCTGCTGCCCCGCCTGCGCCGGTTCGCGGCGGAGCATCCCGAGATCACCCTCAACTTCGGCACGCGCCTCTCGCCCTTCGACTTCACCCGCGAACCCTTCGACGCGGCGATCCATTTCGGCGGCGCGGACTGGCCGGGGGCGACCCATCTGGAGCTTGCGCGGGAACGGGTGATCCCGGCTTGCGCGCCGGGGCTTGCCGCGGGTCCACTGCGGCCCGAGGATCTTCTGGACCTGCCGCTTCTGCACCTGGAAAGCCGCCCCGGCGCCTGGGAAGACTGGTTCGCCCGGCAGGGCTGCCCGGCAGGGCACTTGCGCGGGATGCTCTTCGACCAGTTCGGCCAGATGGCCGAGGCGGCGGCGCTGGGCTATGGCGTGGCGCTTCTGCCCGCCTTCCTGGCCGAGGCGGAGTTCCGTTCGGGCCGCCTGCACCCGGCAGTCGCGGGCTATACCGAGGTCGACGGGGCCTACCACCTTGTCTGGCCGCAGGTCCGCCCCCCGAGCCGCGCCTTGCAGAGACTGCTTGGCTGGATGGAGGCCGAGGTCGCAGGCGGCTGAGCGCGTGCCGCGTCAGGGCAGGCGCATCGGCCCGTCCGGCACCGGCATCCCGCCCGCGACCGCGCCCCAGACCGACTGGTCGAAGTTCACGATCGCCCCGGTCATCAGGCCCGCGTCGTCCGAGACGAGGAAGTTCACCGCCCGGGCGGCCTCGTCGGGATCGACGAGGCGACCGAAGGGCAGGGCGGCGGCGGCCCTGGCCTCCCAGTCCGGGCCGGCGGCTTCGGCCTGGATCTTCCGTTCATGGTCCGAGGCCATCCAGCCCACGTTCAACTGGTTCACCCGGATTCGGTTGCCCATGACCGAGAAGGCAGTGTTCGCCGTCAGCGTCGTCAGCGCCCCCTTCGAGGCGCAATAGGCGTTGATGAAGGGCTGCCCGGCGAGCGCCGAGATCGAACCGATGTTGCAGATCGCGCCTTCGATCCCCTTGGCGATCATCAGGCGGAGCGCCTCCTGCATGAGGAAGTAGGGGCCGCGGACGTTGGTTGCGAACATCGCGTCGAACGCATCCGGCGTGGTGTCAAGGATCGTGCCCCGCGCGGTCGAGGCCCCGGCGTTCACCAGGACGTCAAGGCGACCGAACAGGCGGTCGGTCTCGGCAATGACCCGGCGGCAGTCTTCGACAAGGGCAAGGTCGGCCTGCAGGAAATGCGCCCTTACGCCATGCGCGCCGGTGATGCCCTGCGCCACGCCTTCCCCACGCCCGGCATCGCGCCCGGTGACGACGATCCCCTCCGCCCCGGCGGCGGCCAGCCTGCGGGCGACCGCAGCACCCAGACCTTGCGTCGCGCCGCTGATCACGCAGACCTTCCCGTCCATCCGGTTCATTTGCCCGCCCCTTTCACCGCAGAAGTGTCCGGTCACCATGCGGTGGAGGTGGGGTTTTCACAACGGAGTCCTTGCGGGGACCGGTATCTTTCGAGGCTCCCCTTTTCGCCGCCGGAAAGCACCGGTAGACCTAGCCCGCCGCGTCCATCAGTTTTCCCACGGCGGCGAGGCTTTCGGGAACTCCTTGGCCAGTCGGCGTGTTTTCAGGTGTACCTTCCACCGCGTGTTGTGCGGCACGTCTCTTCTTCCAAGGTTTGGAAAGACCACGCATGGCTGCGACGCCGACCCATTCGATCATCATCCTCACGAAGGACCGTCCGCTTCTTCTGCCACGCGCCGTCGCGTCGGCGCTTCGCGCGTTGGATCAGGGGGGTGAAATCCTTGTCGTGGACGACGCCAGCGCGATCCCAGCAACCGAGGTGCTGAAGGGCATGGCGGAGGCACCTTTGCGGATCCTGCGGCGCGATGTCTCCTGCGGGATCTCGGCGGCGCGCAATGCGGGGATCGGGGCGAGCCTCGGTTCGGTGATCTTCTTCCTGGACGACGACGACGAGCTTGTCCAAGACTATGTCCGGACCATTCTGCACGGTCCGGCCAGGCAGTTCGACTTCGGCTTTTCTGCCTGCCTGCTTGTCGCGGACGGGGGACCTCCGCGTCCGGAGCGACCGCGGTTTCCAACGGGTCCGATCCCGCCGGACGCGCCCTTGCGGAAAAGGCTTTGCGGCGCCGGGATGGGCTTCTGGATCCGCCGCGACGTAGCGCTCGACACCGGTCCGTTCACCACCGAGATTCCGATCAATGAAGACACGGACTATGTCTGTCGGCTGATCCGTCGTGGAAGACGGGCATGGTATTCGGCAGAGCCGGGAGTAAACGTGCATCGTCATGCCGGGCAGGGCAACCTGACCAATGTCACCAGCCGACTGAGCGCCGTTGAGCGGGCGCAGGCAATGCTTGTGGTGTGCAACCGATTTCCGGAGATGGCATCCCATCTGGGCCGAAGCTTTCTGCGGCAGTGCGCGCGGGAAGGCCTTGCAGATGAGGGCAACCGCTATCTTCATGGTCTTGCCGACAGCAGGCTCCGCCTGTCCCTCACGCTCTATTTCCAGTTCAAGCGCATGCGAAACTGGCTGCGTAGTCCAAGACGTTAGGAGTACGCAAAGTGCGCTTCATCCATATTGTGCCGGAACGCCCGCTTCCGACGGGGTCTGGAGCCCAGCTCAGGGCGCACGCGATTTCTGGCGGGCTTGCAGCCCGGGGCGAGGTCGTCACCATCGTTGTCGCGGACATCCTGGCGGGGGCTGGACTTCAGGCTGGACGACGGAAGTCGTTCATCGAGGCCGACCTGCCGGAGGGCGTCCTTGCCGAAATCCTGTCCCTCGCCAGCCCGACGCCTGCGGATACGGTCCTCGTCGAGGGCGTCTATCTCTCTGCTGTCGCCCGGATCCTGTCGTCGAGGGGGCTGAGGGTGATCCTCGACGCGCACAATGTCGAAAGCGACCTCCTGCGGCAGACCGACCTCGCGCGCCACCCGATCCTGGCGCGACTGCAGCACCGGGGCCGCTGGCGAATGGCCGCAGAGGCCGAGCGCAGCCTCCTGCACGAGGTCTCGGCCGTCTGGGCCTGTTCGGCGATGGATGCGGACCAGCTTCGGCGGCTTTCTCCCAGGTCCGCTCCGGTTCATGTCGTGCCGAACCCGGTTCCGGGCTGGAGCCTTGCAGCCCCGCAAAGGCCACGCCCCGATGGGATCGACGCGCTTTTCGTTGGTCATCTGGGCTACCGTCCGAACATCATCGCCGCGCGGCGGCTGGCACGGCACATCCTGCCGATCCTGCGGCAATCCGACCCGACGGCGCGGCTGACGCTGGCCGGTCGCGCGCCCGCAGCCTCGCTGCGAAAGGCGCTTGAAAAGGCGCCGCCCGACCTGGCGCTGGTCGCGGACCCGGTCGATCTGGCCCCGCTCTATTCCCAGGCGACGATGACGCTGATGCCCTTGTCCGAGGGGGGCGGCACGCGGATCAAGGCGCTGGAGGCGATGGCGGCGGGCCTGCCGGTCATTGCAAGCGCAAAGGCGGTCGAAGGCCTTGGACTTGTGCCCGGGCGCGAATACCTCGCCGCGGAAAGTGACGCCGAGTTTGCCGAGGCGGCGCTGCGGCTGGGCAAGACACCCGCGTTGCGGGAAGACCTGGCCGACAGGGCGCGGATTTTCGCCGTTGGAAAGCATGGTCCTTCCGCCATTGAGGATGCGGTCGCCGCCGCGCTGGCAAAGGAGGAGCCGCCGTGAGCCCCGAGCCGCCCACGGACGGACAGCGCATTCCCCGCATCGTCCACCAGATATGGAAGTCCGCCGATCTGCCCGCCTATGCCAGCGACAGCTGGCGACGCCTCGGCGGCGGGTGGACATGGCGTCTTTGGACGGACAACGATCTCCTCGCGCTGGTGCGGGCGCACTACCCGCAACTGGAGACGCTTTATCTGACCTATCCGCACAATGTGCAGCGGGCCGATCTGGCCCGTTACCTGGTTCTTGACCACTGTGGCGGCCTTTACACCGATCTGGATACCGAATGTTTCGGAAGCCTGCAGGCGCTGGAGCAGGAGAGCCGCGTGATCCTGAGCGAGGAGCCGGTAGAGCATTTCCACCACGCCTTTCAGTATGGGCTGGACCGGCTTTACTTCAACGGAACGATGGCAGGTCCGGCAGGCCATCCGTTCTGGTCGCACCTGATCGACGTCGTGCGACGCTGTGAACATGCCCGCGCTCATGTGCTTGAATCGACCGGTCCTTTTGCCCTGACCGGGGCGGTGGCCAGCTATCCGGACAAGGCGGCGCTCGCCTTGCATTCCTGCCACCTGTTCACGCCGCTGACCTCGGACGGGATCGAGACGGCCGGGCCGGAACATGGTCCGCTGGCGCCGCTGCGCCTGTCCAATCACCTTTGGCGCGGAACCTGGATCCCCCGGGGCCGCGAGCGTCCGGTCTCGCGCGGTCTGCGGTGGGCTTGGCGTGATCTCTGCTATGCGGCCACGCGGGGGCCGCACCTGACCGGTGCCGAAGCTGCGAGGCAGATCGACCGCCCGCGCCTGCATCGGCCGTTGGGCGATGGGGACCGAGTCGCCGTCCTGATCCCGGTCCGTGACGCCGAGCCCTGGCTGCCCCGCTGCATGGAGCTGCTTGCAGCCCTGGATTATCCGGCGGAGAAACTGTCCCTGACCTTTTGCGAAGGCGACAGCCGGGACGCGACACTCGACCGGCTGGCCGAGATGGGGGTCCGCTACAAGGACCGGTTCCGGGACTTCAGGATCATCCGCAGCCCCGGCGGCCCAAGCTTCCAGCGCGACCGTCGCTGGTTGCCGAAGCTGCAGTTCAGCCGGCGTGCCAACCTTGCGCGGGTGCGGAACCATCTTATCGACCAGGGCATCGGACCCGAGGACGACTGGGCGCTTTGGCTGGATGTCGATGTCTGCGACTATCCGCCGGACATTCTGTGTCGCCTTCTGGCAGAACGCAGCAAGGTCGTGACGCCCGATTGTCGCCTGAGCCCGGACGGCCCGAGCTATGACCTGAACGCCTTCACCGACCCGGCCGACCGGAAGGACCAGCGCTATCTCAAGCACGTTAAGGGCGGGCTCTTCATGCCGCCGGCCGATTATGACCGCAGGCGGCATCTGCATGACCTTCGCTTCCTTGACCGCGTTCCGCTGACCGCCGTGGGGGGGACGATGCTGCTGGTCTGGGCCGAGGTGCACCGGGCCGGGATCCGTTTTCCCGAAATCCCCTACGACGATCTGCTGGAAACCGAGGGGTTCGGCCGGCTGTGCCATCACTGCGGCGTGACCCCCATCGGGTTGCCGAATACGGCCATCCTGCACGTCAAGTCATAGCGCGGGCGACGGGCGGCTACATCGTGGCAAGCGTCTGGATGAAGCGGGAGAAGAGCTCTCCCTGCGAGCTGATCCGCAGTTTGGCGTAGATGTTGCGCCGGTGGATTCGGACCGTCCCGGGCGAGATGCCCAGGATGCGCCCGACGGCCTCGGCCGAATGGCCCTTCAGCGTGTGTTCCACGATCTCACGCTCACGCGGGGTCAGGAGGCCGTCGCCGAAACTGTGGAAGGACCGTTCGAGGTCCGTCTCCTGCGCCGGTCCCTGCCGGTCCTGCGAGGCCAGGTCGAAACGCGAGGCGAGATCCGCCCAGTGTCGCCGGATGCTGGCGGCGACCAGCGGCTGGACCTCGGACAGGGCGCGCATCTCGCGTGAGGAAAAGGGCCTCTCGTCGCGCATCAACGAGAGGACGACGGTGGGGCCATCGGGAAGGTCGGTGAAGTAGCCGATTTCCTCGGCCAGGCCGGTCTGGACATAGTAGTTCCGGAAGTACTCGCCCTGATAGAACCGGTCCGGGGCCAGGTCTCGCATCCGGTAAAGCCCGGCGGGCACGCGGCGCGCCACGGCGAGGTAGAACGGGTCGAGGAGGTAGGGCCCCTCCTGGTAGTCGGTGACGAAGATGCGCCGCTTCGAGGCCGGGAAATCGTCATAGAGATCCAGTGGCCGGGACGAACCGCAGTAGCCGAAGACGACGGTGTAGGTATAGGGCGCCACGGCGCGCAAGAGGCCCGTCAGGGCCGGGGCGAAGCCGTCCTGGCCGATCGCGGCGACAATGGCGCCGGTCCGGGACAGCAGGCTGGCCCTATCCATGCGATCCTCCGGTGCCCTGCATATATGCACTTTGTGATATATACATCGTTCGGCCGTGTTCCTACGCTGAACCCGAATTCAAGGCATATACACCGCGTGATGGAAAGCAACCTGAAACCTTCCACCGGAACGGAACTGGCGCCCATCGCGGAGTTGCGCGGGGCCAGCAAGCACTACGGTGCCGTCATCGCGGCCGAGGGGTTGGACCTGTCGATCCGGCGCGGCGAATTCCTGTCCTTCCTTGGCCCGTCCGGCTGCGGCAAGACCACGGCGCTGCGGATGCTGGCGGGGTTCGAGACGCCGACCTCGGGCGACATCCTTCTGGACGGGCAGCGGGTCAACGATGTGCCTGCGCATCAGCGCCCGGTGAACATGGTCTTCCAGCACTATGCGCTGTTCCCGCATCTCACGGTGGCGCAGAACATCGCCTACGGCCTGCGCCAGCGACGCCCCCGCCCGGCCGAGGCCGAGATCGCCCGTGCGGTCGATCAGGCGCTGGAAACGGTGCGCCTGCCGGGCTTCGGCCCGCGCCGCATCTGGGAGATGTCGGGCGGCCAGCAGCAGCGCGTGGCGCTGGCGCGGGCCATCGTGAACCAGCCGAAGCTGCTTCTTCTGGACGAGCCGATGGCGGCGCTGGACAAAAAGCTGCGCCGGGAAATGCAGATCGAACTTCAGACCCTGCAGCGGAGCCTGGGCATCACCTTCATCCTTGTCACCCATGACCAGGAAGAGGCGCTGTCGATGTCGGACCGTATCTGCATCATGCGGGGCGGCCGCATCGTCCAGATCGGCACCCCGCGTGAGCTTTATGACCGCCCGGCGAGCCGCTATGTGGCCGACTTCGTGGGCAAGTCGAACTTCTTCCCCGGCTGGGTGACCAAGGTTGCGGCGGGCAAGGGCGAGCTTGTCGCCGCCGGTGGTCACCGGATCGCGGGCGTGGCCCCGGTCGCGGTCTCCGTCGGGCAGACGGCCACGGCCAGCCTGCGCCCCGAGCAGATCGCGCTTGCGCGCAAGGGCCCCGGACTGCCGGTCACGGTGGTGAACCGGATCTTCCTTGGCGAACACACCGAATACCTCGTCCGCAATGCCGATCTTGGCGATTTCCTCGTGCTGGTCTCGCGCCAGGCCGAAGCCAGCGACGGCGGGTTCGAGCCCGGCGACCAGGCATCTGCCTCATGGCCGGACGGAGCCGCGCTGATCCTTGCGGACGACTGATCACGACGACAACAACTGGAGGAATGACCATGACAGACCGGAAAGACTTCCTGACGCGCCAGGAGTTCATGGCGGAGCTTTATCGCTACAAGAAGGGCTCGGTGACGCGGCGGCATTTTCTGGGCGTGACGGGCCTTGGCCTTGCGACCAGCGTGCTGGGCACCGCGATGCCCGGCCTGCGCAGCGCGGCCTTCGCCCAAGGGTCCATCGGCGACCGCGTGGTCGTGGCGAGCTGGCCGAACTACCACGACCCGGCGAACTTCGACGCCTTCACCGCCGAGACGGGCGCGGCGGTCGACCTGAACGTCTTCGGATCGAACGAGGAGATGCTGGCCAAGCTGCAGGCGGGCGGGTCGGGCTGGGACGTCTTCGTGCCGACCAACTACACCATCACGACCTATGTCGAGCAGGACCTGATCGAGTCTCTGGACCTGTCGAAACTGCCCAACTACGACGCCGCAAGCTTTGATGCGCGGTTCGCGGATGCGGGCACGGTCAATGGCACCGTCTACGCGGTTCCCCGTAACTGGGGCACGACGGGCTTTGTGGTGAACACCAGCCAGCTGGGCGGTCTGGCCAAGCCCACGAGCTGGAAAGAATTCTGGGACATGACCAAGGCCGAATTCTCGGGCCGGACGATGGTGCATGACTACCAGCTGACCACGATCGGCAACGCACTGAAATACTTCGGATATTCCTTCAACTCGGTCGATCCGGCGGAACTGGCGGACGCCGAGAAGCTGCTTCTGGAGGTCAAGCCGCATCTCTTTGCCATCAACTCGGACTACCAGCCGTCGATGCGGTCGACCGATGCCTGGATGTCGATCGCCTGGACGGGCGACGGCAAGCAGCTTCACCGCGACATGCCCGAGATCGAGTACGTGCTGGGCAAGGAGGGTGGCGAGCTCTGGTCGGACTTCTTCGCCATCCCGAAGGGTGCACCCCACCGCGACGCGGCCTATGCGCTGATCAACTACCTGCTGGCTCCGGAAGTGAACGCGAAGGAGGTGGCGTTCCACGGCTATCCGGTGGCCGATGCGCGGGTGAACGCGATCCTGCCGCCCGAGATGCTGAACGACCCGATCATGTATCCTGCGGCCGACCTGCTGAACGCGCTGGAATTCGGCGCGGCGGTGACGCTGACCGACCCCAACCGCGCCGAGCTGATGGCGCGCTTCAAGTCGGCCTGATCCCGTGCGGCGGCAGGACCTGAAGACATGGCTGTTCCTTGCCCCCGCCGGGGGCTGGTTCCTTGCCATGCTGGTCCTGCCGCTGATCGTCGTCTTCGTCTTTTCGGTGGGTGAGCGCGGGGCGGCGGGCGGCTATGTGCCCGCCTTCACCTTCGAGAACTTCCTGAACCTCGGCGCGCGCTGGGCGGCGTTCAAGAACACGCTGATCCTTGCGCCTCTGGGCACGCTGATCTGCCTCCTGATCGCCTATCCGCTGGCCTATTTCCTGGCCCTGCGCACGACCCCCCGCTGGCGGACCGTCCTTCTCATCTTGGTGATCGTGCCCTTCTGGACCTCGATCCTGATCCGCAGCTACGCTTGGATCTACCTGTTGGGCGGCCAGGGCATCCCGTCTCTGCTGAACGCGCTGGGCCTGGGCAATCCCCGGCTTATCAACACGCCCTTCGCCGTGCTGGTCGGGATCGTCTACGGCTATCTGCCGTTGATGGTCTTCCCGATCTACGTGGCGCTGGAGCGGCTGGACAAGCGACTGCTGGAGGCGTCCTCGGACCTTGGCAGCCCGCCCTGGCGAAGCTTCCTGCAGGTCACGCTGCCGCTGTCGATGCCGGGCGTGGCGACGGGCTGCATGCTGGTCTTCATCCTGCTGATGGGCGAATTCCTGATCCCCGCGATGCTGGGCGGCGGCAAGGTCTTCTTCATCGGCAACGCGCTGGTCGACCTTTTCCTGCAGTCGCGCAACTGGGCCTTCGGATCGGCGGTCGCGGTGGCGCTGGTGCTGGTGATGCTGGTCACCGTGGCGGCCTATCTGCGCTTCACCCGCCGCTGGGCGGGCGGGCGCGACGACGTGTCGTTGATGTAGGGGTCGAAGATGCGCATCTACGCGGTCGCCGTATACCTCTTCCTCTACATCCCGATCGGGATCATCGCGCTGTTCAGCTTCAATGCGGGCCGCCATGCCTCGCAGTTCCAGGGCTTTTCGACCCAGTGGTACGGCAAGGCGCTTGCGAACCCCTTCGTGATGGATGCGCTGGGGACGAGCCTGATCGTCGCCTTCGCGTCGGCAACCCTTGCCACGCTGTTCGGCACGATGGCGGCGATGGCACTGCAATCGGTGAAGGGCCGCCTGCGGGTGGCCTTCGACGCGCTGATCTACATCGCGGTCATGGTGCCCGGGATCGTCATCGGCATCGCCACGCTGATCGCCCTTGTCACCGTCTTCGACTGGCTGAACCCGCTTCTCGCGGCGGTCTGGCCGGTTGCGGAGGCGGCGCCCCGGCTGTCGCTGGGATATGGATCGCTGATCGCCGCGCATGGCCTCTTCTCGATGGCGCTGGTCATCATCATTGTCCGCGCCCGGATGGCCGGCATGGACCGCAGCCTGATCGAGGCCTCGGCCGACCTCGGGGCGACGCCCTGGGGCACGTTCCGGCAGGTGACGCTGCCGCAGATCTTTCCCGGGATCCTGGCCGGCTTCCTTCTGGCCTTCACCTTCAGTTTTGACGATTTCATCATCGCCTTCTTCGTCGCCGGCTCGCAGACCACGCTGCCGGTCTACGTCTTCTCCTCGATCCGCCGTGGCGTCACGCCCGAGATCAATGCCATCGGCACGATGGTGCTGGGGGTCTCGCTTCTGCTGCTGGTGGTCGCGCAGGCGATCCTGCAGCGCGGGCGGAAGGCCGGATGATGGCAGGAGGGACGGGCATGCTTCTGCAAGACCGCGTGGCGTTCGTGACCGGCGCCGGGTCGGGTATCGGCCGGGCGGGTGCGCTTGCGATGGCCGCCGAGGGCGCGGTGGTCGTGGTGACGGACCGGGACGGCGACCGCGCAAGAGCGGTGGCCGACGAGATCGCCGGGGCAGGCGGCCGGGCCGAGGCGCTTCGGCTGGACGTACGCGACGATAGCGCCCTGACGGACGAGATTGCCGGGGCCGCCTCCCGCCACGGACGCCTGGACATCCTCCATTCCCATGCCGGCATCCAGATACCGGGCCGCCTGGAGGAGGTCACTCCCGACGAGATGGATGCCTCGTGGCGGCTGAACGTGCGGTCGCATTTCGTGGCGGCGCGGGCGGCAATGCCGGTGATGACGGCGCAGGGCAGGGGTTCGATCATCATCACCTCGTCGAACTCTGGCGTGCAGTACGACCGCGAGATGATCGCCTATGCCACCACGAAGCACGCGGTCATCGCCATGACCCGGCAGATGGCGGTCGACTATGCGCGCCACAACGTGCGCTGCAACGCGCTGTGTCCGGGTTTCGTGGACACCCCGTTCAACGACGGGTTCGAACGCCAGATGGGCGGCCGCCGTGCGCTTGAGGACTATGTCAGCCGCAACATTCCGATGGGCCGGTGGGGCACCCCCGACGAGATCGCGCAAGGGATCGTCTTCCTTGCCTCGGACCAGTCCGCCTTCATGACCGGGCATGCCTTGGTGATCGACGGGGCCGAGTGCATCTGACGACGACGCCAGCCGTGGTTCCCCTTCACTGCGCCAGACGTTCAATAAGCTTGCAGTAGGCGGTCTGGCCGATCCGGAAGTTCGACAGGCGGAAGAACTCGTTCGGGGCGTGAAGGTTTTCGTCGTTCATGCCGAAGGCGAAGACCGTGGCGTGGACGCCAAGCTCGTTCAGAAGCATTGTCATGACGGGGATCGAGCCGCCGGTGCGGGTGATGTAGGGCGCCTTGCCGTAGACCTGTGCCAGGACCTCGGCGGCGGCGGTGCTGGCGTTGTGGCCGGCGGGGACAAGGAAGGGGTCGGCGCTGCCGGGAAGGCGCTTGACGCTTACGCGCAGGCCCCTGGGGCAGGAGGCCTCGATATGGGCGCGCAGAAGGTCGAAGATCGCGTCGGGCTTCTGGTTGGCGACAAGGCGGCAGGTAATCTTGGCATGGGCCTCGGCGGGCAGGACCGTCTTGATCCCGCTGCCTTGCCAGCCGCCCCAGATGCCGTTCATCTCCAGCGTGGGCCGGCCCCAGAGCCGTTCGCGGGTGGTATAGCCTTCTTCGCCGAAGGTGTCGGGAACGCCGAGCTGTTCGATATAGGCGGCCTCGTCGAAGGGGATGCGGGCGAAGGCGGCGCGGTCTTCGACAGTCAGGTCGATGACGTCGTCGTAGAAGCCGGGGACGGTGATCTTGCCGTTCGGCGCCTTCATCGAGGCGATGATCTGGGCAAGGCCCTGGATCGGGTTGGCGATGCCGCCACCCTGCTGGCCGGAGTGCTGGTCGCCCTTTGCGCCCGAGACGGTGATCTCGGCGGCCACAAGGCCTTTCAGCCCGGTGATCAGGTTCGGCTGATCCTCGCCCCACTGGCTGCCGTCGGCGGAGAAGATCATGTCGGCTTTCAGCATCGCGCCGTTCCGCTTGATGAAGGCGGGCAGATGGGGGGAGCCGATTTCTTCCTGCCCCTCGAAGAACATCTTCACGTTGACGGGCAGGCGGCCCTTGGTCTTCAGCATCGCCTCGACCGAGAGGATCGGGATCAGCATCCCGCCCTTGTCGTCCGAAGCGCCCCGGCCCCAGACCTTGTTGTCGCGCACCTGCGGTTCGAACGGCGGGGTTTTCCACAGGTCGAAGGGCTCGGCCGGTTGAACGTCGAAATGGCCGTAGATCAGGATCGTGGGCTTGCCCGGCGCGTGGAGCCAGTCGGCGTAGACGACTGGGTGGCCGTCCGTGGGCATCATGCGGACGTTCTCCATGCCCGCCGCCTGCAGGCGCTGCACGACCCAGTCACCCGCGGCTACCACGTCGGGGATATGCGCGGGCGCGGCCGAGACCGAGGGGATGCGGACGAAGTCGATGAGTTCATCCACGAAGCGCGCCTGATGCGCGTCGAGGTATTGGGACCAGTCCATGTGATGTCCTTTCAGGCCGCGGGCATGCGGGTTTCGACGAGTTCGGCCCAGTAGGAGGCGCCGTAGGGGATCGCCTCGTCGTTGAAGTTGTATTCGGGGTGGTGGACTTCCGCCGTGTCGCCGTTGCCGACCTGGATATATGCGCCGGGGACGGCCTGCAGCATGTAGGCGAAATCCTCGCCCCCCATGATCGCGGGGCAGTTCGCGTCCACCGACCCCGCGCCGCCGATCTTTTCGGCGACCTTGGCGGCGAAGTCGGTCTCACGGTCGGCGTTGACCATCGCCGGGTAGCCCGGCTTCCACTCGATCTCCACCGACCCGCCGAAGCCCGCCACGGTGCCTTCGACCAGCGCGCGGAAGCGTTCCTCGGCGAGCTTCCGGATGCCCGCGTCGAATGTCCGCACCGTGCCTCGCAGTTCGACCCGTTCGGGGATCACGTTCCAGGCCTCGGATTCGGTCTTCATCGAGGTGACGGAGACGACGATGGACTCCAAGGGGTCCGAGTTGCGCGAGACGATGGTCTGCAGCGCCATGACGGTCTGGCAGGCCATGACGGTGGTGTCGACGGTGCGGTGCGGATAGGCCGCGTGGCCGCCCTTGCCGCGCAGGTGGACGGTGAAGTTGTCGGTGGCGGCGTAGAACGGGCCGGGCTTGATCGAGAACTGGCCGACGGGCAGGCCGGGGGAGTTGTGCATCCCGTAGACCTCCTTGATGCCGAACCGTTCGATCAGGCCGTCCTTCACCATGGCCTCGCCCCCCGCGCCGCCCTCCTCGGCGGGCTGGAAGATCACGGCGACCTTTCCGTCGAAGTTGCGGGTTTCGCAGAGGTATTTCGCGGCCCCAAGGAGCATCGCGGTGTGCCCGTCATGGCCGCAGGCGTGCATCTTGCCGGGAACCTTGGAGGCATAGGGAAGGTTCGTGGCCTCCAGGATCGGCAGCGCGTCCATGTCGGCGCGGAGGCCCACGACATGGCCGCGGCTGTCGGTCTTGCCCTTGATCACGCCGACGACTCCGGTGCGGCCGATGCCGGTCACGACCTCGTCGCAGCCGAACTCGCGCAGGCGTTCGGCCACGGTCGCGGCGGTGCGGTGGACGTCGTACATGAGCTCGGGGTTCTCGTGCAGGTCCCGCCGCCAGGCGGTGATCTCGGCCTGCATCTCGGCCAGACGGTTCTTGATCGGCATGTCTTCCTCCCTAGTCCTTCAGGACGAAATGGCCCGGGGCCACTTCGGTATAGACCGATGGGGCGGGTTGGTGCCCCAGCGGAAAGATCGGCGACTTGATCGGCTTGAAGGCCAGATCCTCGGCAAAGCGGCGCTTCGCGGGGTCGGCGATGGGGACCGCCGACAGAAGCTGCCGGGTGTAGCTGTGGGTGGGGTTGTCGAAGATCGCCGCTCGGGGGCCGATTTCGACGATCCGCCCCAGGTACATCACCCCTACCTGATGCGCGATGCGTTCGACGACGGCCATGTCGTGAGAGATGAAGAGGTAGGAGAGGCCAAGGTCCTCCTGCAACTCCATCATCAGGTTCAGGACCTGCGCCTGGACCGAGACGTCGAGGGCCGAGACCGCCTCGTCCGCGACGATCAGCTTGGGGTTTACGGCCAGTGCGCGGGCGATGGCGACGCGTTGTCTTTGGCCGCCCGAGAGTTCATGCGGGAAGCGGTTCATGAAGGTGCGGGGAAGGTGGACGCGGTCGAAAAGCTGTTCGACGCGGGCCTTGAGTTCGGCACCTGAGGCGAGACCGAAGTTGACGATGGGTTCGGCCACCTGGTCCTTCAGGCGACGGTAGGGGTTGAGGCTGGCGAAGGGGTCCTGGAAGACCATCTGCATGTCGGCCCGCGCCCGGCGCAGGTCGTGGGGGTTGAGCGCACCGATGTCACGGCCACCGATCCAGACCTCGCCACTGGTGGGCTTGACGAGGCGCAGGATCGACCGGCCGCAGGAGGACTTGCCGCAGCCAGATTCGCCCACCAGCGCGAGCGTTTCGCCGACATTGAGCGTGAAGCTGATGTCTTCGACCGCGTGGACCTGGGCGGTGGTGCGCCGAAGGATGCCGCCCTTGACCGGGAAACGGGTGGTAAGGTGCTTTACCTCCAGCAGGACCTCGGGCTTCCGTGTCTTGGCAGGGCGCGGGGGCGTTGCTTCGTCGCCGATCAAGCGCATCCGTTCGGGGGCAGGCTTGCCCTTCATCTCGCCCAGTTTCGGGACGGCGGCGAGGAGGGCTTTGGTGTAGTCTTCCTTGGGGGCGGTGAAGATCTGTTCGACCGTCCCCGTCTCGACGATCTTGCCGCGATACATCACCACGACGCGGTCGGCCATCTGGGCGACGACCGCCATGTCGTGGGTGATGAACAGGACCGCCATCCCGTTCTCGCGCTTCAGGCGGTTGATGAGGGCGAGGATTTCAGCCTGGATCGTCACGTCCAGCGCGGTGGTGGGTTCGTCGGCGATCAGGAGCTTCGGCTCGCAGGCCATCGCCATCGCGATCACCACGCGCTGGCGCATCCCGCCGGAAAGCTCGTGGGGGTACTGCTTCAACCGGCGTTCGGGTTCCGGGATGCGGACGCTTTTCAGAAGCTCCAGCGCGCGGGCGGAGGCCTGGGCCTGGCTCAGGCCCTTGTGCAGCATGAGGCCGTCGGTCAGCTGGCGCTCGATGGTGAAGACCGGGTTCAGGGCCGTCATCGGTTCCTGGAAGATCATCCCGATCTCGTTGCCGCGGACTTCGCCCATCACGGCGGGCGAGGCGGCGGCGACGTCAAGCTCGGTGCCGTCCTCGCGGCGGAAGCGCAAGGCGCCTGCAGCAATGGTGCCCCCGCCGAATTCCACAAGCCGCATGAGGGAGAGGGAGGTCACGGATTTCCCCGACCCGCTTTCGCCGACGACGCAGACGGTCTCGCCGGGGGCGATGGTGAAGGAGACATCCTCCACCCCCACGACGGGGCCGCTGTCGGTGGCGAATTCGACCCGCAGGTGATCGACCGAGACGATGTCCTTCATCGCCGCCCCCTATTTCGACTTCGGGTCGAGGATGTCGCGCAGGACATCGCCGAACATGTTGAGGCCCAGGACCGTCAGCGCCACCGCCGCGCCCGGAACCAGCGCGGTCCAGGGAGCGACGTCGAGCTGATCGCGCGACGCCTGGATCATCAGACCCCAACTTGCGGCGGGGGGCTGGGTTCCGAGGCCGAGGAAGGAGAGCCCCGCCTCGGCCAGGATGGCGAAGGCGAGAGAGATTGTGGCCTGGACAATCACGGCCGGCAGGATGTTCGGCAGGACATGGCGCAGCATGATCATCCCGTCGGTCGTGCCCGAGGCGCGGGCGGCCTCGACATAGGGCATCTGCGCGACCTTCAGCGCCTCGCCCCGGATGATGCGGGCAAGGTAGGGGGTGAAGGCGATGCCGATGGCGATGATGGTATTCTGGACGTTTGGGCCAAGGACCGCGCTGATGGTGAGCGCGAGGAGGAGCGCCGGGAAGGCCAGCAGGGTGTCGACAAGCCGCATCAGCACGTTGTCGATCCAGCCGCCGAAGTAGCCCGAGACGAGGCCGAGGGGGAGGCCGAGGACGATGCTCATCAGGACGGCCGAGACGGCGATTTCCAGCGACGTCCGCGCGCCAAGGATGACGCGGTAGAGCATGTCGCGACCGAGCTGGTCGGTCCCCAGAAGATGGTTCCAGGTCGGCGGCGAGCGGCGGGCCAGCATGTCCATCTTGGTCGCCGCGTCGGGCGGAAGGATCATCGGGCCAAGGATCGCGACAAGGGCGATGATGGTCAGAAGGACGATGCCGATCAGGCCCTTGGTGGTCTTGAAACGACGCATCCCCCTCACCCCAGCTTCACGCGCGGGTCGATCAGGACGTAGAGGAGATCGACAATGAGGTTGGTGATCATCACCACGGCGGCGATGACGAAGACGGTGGCCTGGATCAGCGGCAGGTCGCGGTTCAGAAGCGCCTGATAGGTCAGCCAGCCCATGCCGGTATAGCCGAAGAGGCTTTCCATAACGATGATCGACCCGAAGAGGTAGCCGATCTGCAACCCCGCGATGGTGATGACCGGGCCGATGGCATTGGCCAGCGCATAGCGCCAGATGACCGTGCGCTCGGTCAGACCCTTGGCGCGGGCGACGCGGATGAACTCCTGGCCCAGGATGCCGGTCATGGTGGACCGCGTCATCCGGGTGAGGTGCGCCATGAGGCCAAGGCCGAGGGCGAGGGACGGCAGGAAGGCATAGCGGAGCGCGCCCAGGAAATCCTCGGATGGCTCCACGATCCCGGAGGACGGGAACCAACCCAGCCAGCGCGCGAAGACGAGGATCATCACGATCCCCCAGAAGAAGTCGGGCAGGGACACGCCCATCAGCGAGGCCGAGGAACTGACGGTATCCTGCCACTTGTCGCGGTGGACGGCGGCCCAGACACCCAGCGGCACGGCCAGCGCAAGCGCGATCGTCATCGACATCACGACGATGATCGCCGAGGCCACGGCCTTCTGCGCCAGAAGCTCGGCGATGGGTTTCTTGAAGATGAGCGAGGTGCCCCAATCCCCGGTCAGAAGCCCGCCGATCCAGTTGCCGTACTGCACGATGAGCGGCTCGTTCAGGCCAAGGGACTGGCGGAGGCCCTCCAGAGCCTCGGGGTTCGACTGGGTGCCCATGATCATCATCGCCACGTCGCCGGGCAGGATGTTGGTGACGGCGAAGGTCACCAGCGTGATCAGGAACAGCGTCAGGATCACCGACAGAAGCCGGTTGAGGACGTAGGTCATGGCGATGCACCCAAGGGGGGGGACCGGCGGGCCGGGCGTCGGCCCGCCGGAAAGGCGTCAGGCCGAGAGCCAGACCTTGTGGAAGTTCAGGTTGGAACCGTTCGGATGCACGACGGTATCCAGCCCCATCACCTTGGGCTGCGCCCCGATGGTGCCGTTGCGGAACCACAGAAGGATATCGTGCGCCTCGTCGAAGATCTGCTTCTGGACGGCCTTGTAGACCTCGGCCCGGGCGGCATCGTCCACCGTGATGCGGGCCTTTTCCGTCAGCTCGTCGATCACGGGGTCCGAGATCATGCGGTAATTGAACGCGCCCTTCGAGTTCCAGACCGAGTAATACAGGAAGTCGCTTTCCCAGAGCGTGAAGAAGTTCATCATCGTCATCTGGTAGTCCTTGTCGACCCAGCACTGCGACAGCCAGTCGGCCCAGGTCAGCTGCTCGATGGTCAGGTTGACGCCCGCCATCTTGAACCATTCGACCAGGATCTGCGCGGTCTCGATGTGGTAGGGGTAGTTCGTCGTGGCCTTGAAGACGATGTTCAGGCTGCCTTCGGGATAGCCTGCCTCGGCCAGCATCGCCTTTGCCCCCTCGATGTCCTGCGGGCGCTGGACCAGGTCCTTGTTGTAGGCGGCATCAGTCGGGAAGCTGGGCGAGGCAGTCGTCGCCCCCTGCCCCCAGAGCGCGCCCTGCATCAGCGCTTCCTTGTCGATGATCATGTCGAAGGCCACGCGGACGCGCTTGTCCTTGAAGGGCTCGAAGGTGTGGTTCATGTTGATGAAGTCGAAGTTCAGCGGGAACCACTTCTTCACCTGAAGCCCCGCGTCGCCCTCGATTTCCCCCACACGGTCCAGCGGAATGTCGTTGATCATGTGAAGCTCGCCGGTGCGAAGGCCGGTGAGGCGGGTGGTCGGCTCGGTGATCTCGCGCGCTTCCACGGCGTCAAGGTAGGCGGGGCCGTCCCAATAGTCGTCAAAGCGGGACATCTTGACGACGGTGCCGACCTCGTAACTGTCGAACTTGAAGGGACCTGCCCCCATCGGGTTTGTGCCCTGCGTCGGGCCACTGTCCACCGGCATGATGACGCCCGCGCCGTTCTCGGCGAGGCGCGACAGGAAGGGCGCGTTCACCGCGCTCATCTTGATCACGACGGTCAGGTCATCGGGGGTCTCGATGGCGGCGACGTTGTTGAACACCTCGAAGTTCACCGCGCCGGTGGCCGGGTCCTTGCAGCGTTCGAAGGAGTACTTCACGTCCGCCGAAGTCATGGTCGCGCCGTTGTGGAACTTCACGTTCGGGCGCAGCTTGAAGGTGTAGGTCAGCCCATCCTCGGCCACTTCGAAGCTTTCGGCCAGGCCGGGGATCACCTTGAGGTTCGCGTCCACCGTGACGATGGACGAATGGATGTTCTGCAGGACGCGGCCCGACGATGCGGTACCGGTCTGGTGCATGTCCAGGTTCTGCGTCGTCTCGGAATGGCCCCAGATCAGCGTGCCGCCCGAAACCGGCGTGTCCTGGGCCAGCGCGGGCAGAGCGAAGCCGCCCATAAGCACGCTGCCACCCATCACCGCTGTCGAGTTCAGAAGAAATTCCCTGCGCTTCATGTCGTTTCCCTGTTGGTTGGCCGCGGGTGCGGACTTTGGTTAAGGGCCGGTTCCACGGCCCGTTTTCGTCTGCCCGCATGGACTGCGGGTCGGTTGTTTACTCCGGCAGGCCGGGCCGTTTCCCGGCCACGTCCAGTGCTGCTTCCAACGCCATGCCAAGGCGCAGGATCGGTCCCTCGTCGTAAAGCCGGCCCCAAAGCGAGATGCCGTGCGGCACGGTGTAGGTCTTGCCCCCTGCCGCCTCGCCCGTGGTCAGCTTGCCTGACGCGAGCGAGGCGGGGCTTCGGGTCCCCAAGTCCTCGAAGCCGGCCCGCAGATGCAGGCAGGGGTGTCCGGTGAAGTTCGAGGCGATCAGCATCGGCCCGGTCATGAAAGGTCCGATCAGCACGTCGACTTGGCCGAAAATGCCGTCCAGCGCCTGCATCACCAGATACCGCAGGCGGTCGAGTTGCACGTGGTCCACCGCCGACAGGAAGCGCGCCTTGCGCATGGCGTTGGGCCAGGCGGCGGCGTCCTGCCAGGTCAGCGTGTCGTCCTGGTTCGTTAGTGTCAGGTCCTCGAAACTTGCGGCGGCCTCGGCGAAAAGGATGTTCATCAGCGCGCCGTAGGGCAGGTCGGGAAGGCTGGCCTCGACCACCTTCACGCCCAGCTTCCGCATGGCGGCAAGGGCGGCATGGTCCACCGCGGTGGCACCCTCGCCGAAAGCTTCGGGCAGGTAGCCGACGGTCAGTCGGCTGTGATCGGCCCCGGCATCGAAGACGAAGGGCGCCGCGATGGTCGAGCGGTCGGCGGGGTCCGCCCCGTTGATCGCGGCCAGCACGATAGCGGTATCCTCGACCGACCGGCAGATGGGGCCGACCTTGTCGAGCGAGTTGCACAGCGCCATGCCCCCGGCCCGGCTAACCCGCCCGAAGGTGGGGCGCAGGCCCGTCGTGCCGCAGCGTTGGCTGGGCGAGGTGATCGAGCCTAGGGTCTCGGTTCCGATGGCAAAGGCACACAGGCCCGCCGCCGTCGCACTGGCCGACCCCGCCGAGGACCCGCTCGACCCTTCATTCAGGTTCCACGGGTTCCGGGTCACCCCGCCGTACCAGATGTCGTTGTAGGCCAAGGCACCCACCGTGGTCTTGCCCAGCAGCACCGCCCCCGCCGCGCGCAGCTTCTTCACGATGGTCGCGTCGCTGTCCGCGATGCGGTCGCGGAACGGCTCGGCCCCCCAGCCGGTGATCGTGCCCTTGGCGTCAAAGAGGTCCTTCAGCCCATAGGGGATGCCGTGCAAGGGACCAAGGTTGACCCCGCCGCGGGTCAGGGCATCCGCCGCATCGGCCTCGGCCAGCGCAAGGTCCGGCGTCACCTGGGCCCAGCATTCAAGCTTCGGGTCCAGCGCGTCGATCCGGTCCAGGTAGATCTGGGTCAGACGGCGGCTGGAAAGCAGGCCGGTCCGGATCCAGGCGGCCAGATGCGTGACCGGCGCGTAGGCGATGTCCTCGTCGGACCGGGGCAGGGAGGCGGTGACAGGGGACAGCTTCAATGCATCCATCCCGTGCGGCATCGCGAAATCCGGCAGGCGCGGGTCGAAGCGCATGGCCATCGGCACGTGGTTCGGGATCGCCACTGCCCGCCTGAGCAGGGCCGATGCGATCTGGCCCTCCAGGTTGTCCAGCATCAGTTGCCGTTCGGCCTGGGTGTATTCCACCCCCATCAGCCGCTCGCCCGCCGCAATGGTCTCAAGGGTGATCCCGCTCACTTCAGCCTCCGTCCGGGGTAAAGATGCGCTTCAGGTTCTCTGCCAGCGTGGTCAGATGCCGGCGCATCGCCGTCTCGGCCCCTGGCCCATCGCCGGCTTCGATGCGGTCGATGATCGCCACGTGTTCCGCGTGGCGGTCCTGCAGCGACCGCATGGAGCGCGCCTTCTGACGGATGCCGCGCCAGTCCGGATTGCCGCGGATCTCGTCGATCATCGAGAACGCCGTCAGGAGCGGCTTGTTCTTCGCTGTCCGCGCGATCAGCCGGTGCAGGGCTCCGTCCCAAAGCTCGATGGAATCGGGCTCTACGGCCTTCAGGATCCGCTCTGCCAGGTTTCGCATCCGGTCGATATCGTCGGGCAGGGCGTGACGCGCGGCCATGGCGGCCAGGACCGGCTCGATGCAGAGGCGGGCCTCCATCACGTCGACGACACTTGTCTCACCGACGATCTCGGCGGCAAGCAGCTGCGTCTTGTCCGGCGGTTGTCCCACAAAGGTGCCCTTGCCCTGCTTTCGCCAGATCAGCCCCTCGGCCAGAAGAGATTCCATCGCCGACCGCACCGCCCGGCGGCCCACATCCATGCCCTCGCTCAACTCGCGTTCGGTCGGCAGTCGTCCGTCCGCCGGCAGCGATCCCCCCTCGATCAGGGCCAGCAGCCGGGCCCGCACGAAGTTGGCGCTGTCATTGACGACCGAGTTGCGGCGGGGTGTCGACACGGTGCGAACCAATTTTGGATTGGTTCGACCATGACGGGTCTAGGGTCCGATTCTGTCAACGGGAATTTCGCCCCGGAGACGGGCCCGAAGGAATTGGCCAGCCAGAAAACCGGTAAATGATGGAAAGTTGACCAGTTCTGCTGCGGGCTGCGCAAGGGGCCGGCAGAACGAACCTTTTCCCAGAAGCGCACATATCGCGATCTGTCATCCTGTGGGCCGGGTCCCCCGCGCAAACCTGCCATCCCGGCCGCAGGTCACCGGCCCCGAACACCTGCATCTGACCGCGCCGCGCCTTGGGGGCAAAAGTCCGCGTCGTGGCGCGGTCTGGGGCGGATACCGCCTGGAGGAGATGGTGGTCCGAGCCGATGACGACACGAGCCGTCGGCACCACGCAAGGCGTCACGCCCCTGCCGGGCCGCCATCTCGGCTATGATTGAAAGGGCTTGGCATCGACCGGATCAACGGCGTCACTTGCCCCCGGCCGCGATGGCAAGCCCGTCTGCAACTGCCGTGAAGACCTCGCTGAACCGGTGGGTGGCCTGCGGGAACTGTGCCTTCATCGTCTGCGACACCATAGACATCAGGCTGGAACCTCCGACGTACACGACGTTCTCGACGCAGTCGACCTTGCATCCCGCGATCCGCAGCGTCTCGCGGGCACCTTCTGCCAGGGCGTCGGCATGGCGGGCAAGGCTTTCGACCAGATCGTCTGCGGACAGGGGAAGGGCCAGGCCCGGCTCGATCTGGTCAAGCTGGATGGAACAGCCGGCGTCGCCGCCATTGACTGCGATCTTGCCGCGCTCCACGGCGAAGCTCAGGTCGTGTCCCAACTCTTCGTCCAGCACGCGCGCCAGCCGCGCGAGCTTCTCCGGCTCATGGGCAAGCCGCGCCATTTCGGCGGCCAGCCTTCGGTTCTGGGGCGTGTAGAGGAACGGGATCAGCTCCCAGGTGGCCAGGTCGTTGAAGATGGAATTCGGGGTCGGCGTGCTGCCGGGGCCCAGGACCTTGCGCAACTCGGTCCCCTTGCCCAACTGCGGCATCACATGGTCGATGCTGATCGCCCTGTCGAAATCCGTCCCGCCGATGCGGACCCCGTGGTTGGCAAGGATGCTGACGCCGCCCGTATCGGACCGGAACAGCGAGAAGTCCGAGGTCCCGCCGCCCACGTCGACGATAAGCCCGATGGAGCTCGTCTGCTCCAGTGCGCCGCTGGCAATCGCCGCGGCCTCTGGCTCGGGCATAAAATCCACGTCGCGGAAACCCGCAGCCAGATAGCAGGCACGCAGGTCCGCTTCGGCGGCGGCTTCCCGGGCGTCGCCAGAACCGTGGAAAACCACGGGCCGCCCGGAAAGCACGTGGTCGAAACGCTGACCAGCCTGAGCCTCGGCCCGGGCTTTCACCTCGGCCAGAAAGCGCGAGATGATGTCGACGAAGGTCACCCGTTCGTTCAGAAGCTGCCGACGCTCGTGCATGAGGCTGGTGCCCAGCACGCGCTTCAGGGCGCGCATGAAGCGGCCTTCGGCCCCTTCGAGAAGCGCCCGGTTGGCCGGGTCGCCGATCAGCATCCTGCGGGAGTCGTAGTCGAAGAAGAACGTCGTCGGCATCGTGGTCCGGCCAGGAGCAAACTCGATGAGCCTCGGCTTCCCGTCCGCCATGTATCCGGCTGCGGTATTCGACGTGCCGAAGTCGACCCCAAGGCCGGTTGCTCGTTGCGCCATGCTCGTGCTCCTCGCGACCCGCAGGGCCGGCGTCGATACGGATCACGCGCGCGGGTGTCAAGCGGACGGCCTGCGGCCGAGGCAACGCGTCGACGAGTCCTTCATCCCGGGAATGCATTGCAGCCGCAGGTCCGGAGCCGTCCCCGCCCGCTTGGGATCGGGCAGGCACCCAACAGTGCATCGTTTAAGATCAAGGGAAGGGATGGTGCTGCAAGAGAGGATTGAAGTCTCGCTCTTGCAACCTAAGCCATTGATTCTGCTCGCACCGCGCAGTTGTGCCGCTGTTGATCTGCACTCCCCATATGCACCGGAGCAAGACGCACGTCAACTGAGGCTCAGCCGAGCAACACGAAGAAGGAATGCCTAAGGCGGACTTGATCCTTACACAGGAGTATGTAGGCTCTAGAAGCACAATTTACGGGTGATATTTGTCAGACTTGGTCGCGCAGCTCGTTAACCTGCCACTCCGTGAAACGTCTGGGGCAGATACTGCACTCCGGTTTCAGTATCAGGCGGCGTATGGCCTTGCCCTGATATTAGACACGCACGGCGAGGGTGAGGACTACGCACTGGTCTTTGAGTTTCACGACGATATCGCTGTTCTGAACAGTGCCTCGGTTCCCACGAGCGTTTCATTTTATCAGATCAAGACAAAGGACAAGGGGCATTGGACACTCACCCCGATTCTTAAGCAGGAAAAATCTTCCGACGATCCAAGCGTCCTTCTGCCTTCGATACTCGGAAAGATGTATGCAAACGCCGTAGCCTTCCATGGTTATGTGAAGCACGTTGCTTTTGTGACAAATGCCGAGTTAGCCTTCGGTCCTAAGAAGAGTAGCTTTAATTCGGGAGAATGCTCTCCAGAAGAGCAAAAGAAAGTCCAAGCTCAGATCTTAAAGGAGGTATCAGGCGTCACCGAAGTCAACCATAAACTCATTGTGTTTAAATCAAGCAACCTGAGTCTTTCAGACTTAGACGCTCACACAAAGGGAAAGCTTGATGAGTTTGTTGTGAAGCTACTGGGCCAAATGGACTACTCACTCGATGCGCTATATCGGGCCGTAATTGACGAATGTCAGAGAAAATCGCGAAATTTAACGCAGGCGGTCAGCCTTGAAGACCTTCTCGCCGCAAGAGGCATTACCAAAGCTGATGTAGATAAGTGGTTAAACAAGGTTCGAGAGAAGTCAATCGGACCGAAATGGGAGGAAGTTTGCCACCACTATCACTTTGCATTCAGTGAGTTAAGGGAACTGCGCCGCGAGTGGCACCGCTACATGGTTGAAGTTCTCGACGTAAACGGTGAAGTTGCTTTCGTGCGGCGAATGATCAGGCAACACCTCGATGATATTGGGATCGGCGCCATGGACTTGAACGGCCTTGTGGACAAAACGCTGTCGGAGATACGTAGTGCCGATAATGTGCGAACAAGAGACTTAACCGACGCTCGACTGAAGGTGATGATAATCTATGAAGCCTATTCCTGAAGGCAAGCCAAAGAAGGCTGATCGTGCGCACTCCAGTTTTAAGGCCCTCGTGCGGAGCTTGAGGAAGAGAACCTATGAAAAAACTGAAATTCATCGAGTTGTGGGTTCTGTCCGCAAAGGAGAAAGCAGGCCGCTCGATCAAGTTGAGTGAGAACGTGACTGCCATCGTTGCAGACAACGAATTTGGCAAGTCGTGCTTGATCAAGTCTCTTTATTATGCGCTGGGCGCTGAACCGAGAAAAACGCCGGAGTCTTGGGCGAACGCGTCGGTCTCCACGCTTTTGCACTTTTCATTGGACATGGAAACATACTTTATACTCCGCTACGGAACAATCTTCTCGCTCTTTGATAGCGACGGGCAGCTCTTATGGACGGTCAGCGGGATAACTAAAGGGCTTGGGCCGAAGCTTGCCTCTCTTTTTGACTTTAATGTCGAGGTTCAGGCGAAGAGTGGAGAGTTGATGCCCCCCGTTCCTGCGCTGTGTTTTATGCCCTTCTACATAGATCAGGACAAAGGTTGGACAGAGAGCTGGGAGTCATTCACTGGCGTTGGATTCTACGCCAGTTATAAGGATGTCATAGCTGACTTTCATACGGGGCGCCGCCCGAAGGAGTATTACGAGGCTAAATCGAGACGAGATGAGGCGATCGGATTGCTCACTAACCTGCGGCGTGATGGAGACGCCCTATCACGTGCAAAGACTCGCGTTGAGACAAAACGGTCAAGTCTTGGAACTGGCTTTGATCCAGAACTCTTCGCGAAAGAGATTGACAGACTTCTGGCTGAGCAGAATCGACTACAAGCTTTCCTTGACGAAGTTAAATGCCGAATCTCGGAACTACAATCGGCCCGCACACTTGCCCTTGAAGAGATGGCTATATCTAAGCGTATCCTTGATGAGTATGAGGGTGACATTAAGTTTCTGAAGGGAGAGCTTTCTGAAGAGATTGTTTGCCCTACCTGCAATACAGTTCACGCTAATGATTTCGCAAATCGATATGGTTTGATAAACGATGCCGATGCATGTCGAGAAGTTTACTCTTCAAGCTTGGCGAAGCTTGAGCGGCTCAATGCGCAAATCAAGCAGGAGTCACTTCGTCTAGGGCCCGCTGATGGCCGTTTCAGCGAAATCGAGAGTTTACTTGAAAGCAGGCGTGGTGAAGTTCGTCTATACGATATGCTGAGGGACCAGAGTGACAGAATGCTAGACCAAATCTTCGCTGAAGAGGAGGCAGTTCTTGATGGTGAGGTGGGTCGGCTTAGCCGCCTTATGGAAGTTGCAGCTGGCGAAATGAAGGAGATCGAGAATCCAAAGAGAAAGAAGGAAATATTAGACTTCTACGCGCTTAAGTTCGCACAGTTCTGTCGGGAGTTGGACGTTACTCGTGTTCCTGCTGGAATTTCGAAGAAGATTAGGCCGACGATCAGCGAGCCAGGAAGTTCGCAATCTCGAATATTCTTAGCATATTATTATGCGATTCTGCATACAATCAGCAAGTTTTCTACTTCAACGTTCTTCCCAATCGTTATCGACACTCCGAAGCAGCAAGACCCAGATGATAAGCATGCTGAGAGAACTATTCGATTCATTGTTGAAGCTCGACCGGCCGGGTCTCAACTTGTCTTAGCAACAGGAAAAATGCATGAGGTTCAATTTGATGGTGTTCTTTTTGAGCCTGACGAGAAGTATTCTGTCTTGAGTGAAGCACTGTATGCTGACGTTCACGCCTTTATGGAGCCTTTCGTTAAGTCAGCAATATCCTGAGCTTCTGGTAGCGTAGTCAGCCTTGAGATCACTCTTGCGACCTGCGCCCCAGTCCATTCCCCACCCCGTGGCGTCTTGACTCCCAGCCGTGACAGCTCGGTTGCGATTTCGCGTAGGGACTTCCCTGCCTGCCGCAGGGGCAGCAACACCCCCTGCAGGTCTGTCGCGCGGCGCTGAGCGTCCTGCATGACCACTTGATTGCGCTTCATGGTGGTGTCCCGCAGCCCGCCCAAGACTTTCCCCTTGGCCTTCGCAGCGGCCAGCGCGGCCTTTGTGCGGCGGGAGATGAAGTCGCGTTCCTGTTCGGCCAGCGCGGCATAGATGTGGAGCTGGAACTTGTCGGCATGGGGCATGGATGCCACACGAAAGCTCAGGCGCTTATCCTTCAGAAGCGTGGCGATGAAGGCCACGTCTCGGCTCAGCCGGTCGAGCTTGGCGACCAGCAGCTCTGCTCCGCTACGCTTGGCCAGAGCAATGGCCTTGGCCAGTTCTGGGCGGTCATCGTTCCCGCCGCTTTCCACGTCCACGAATGACCCAATGACCTCAAACGGAACGCTTGAGTAGGTCTCAAGGTAAAGCTGGATGTCGCGGTCCTGTGCATCCAACCCAAGGCCGCTGCGGCCCTGTTCTGCGGTGCTGACGCGCTTGTAAGTTACATACTGAAGCATCGGGCTTCCTCCTTTCATCGTGGAAAGGACGTTAAACGATGTCCGTATCAAACGTCAAGGAACGTTGTGCCTGATACGATGCGAGTAGATTGATCGGGGGGAAGTGAAGGGGAGGATTGCAGCTGGGCTGCGGGGACGGTTGCCGGGAAAACAATAGACCCTTTGCCACGGGTAGACCGGCGGCACGGGGGAAAATGCGATGCGGTGAAGTAACGGTGACGCGCTCAGATTTCTGCGCTGCTGAACTTTCAGGTGTTCAATAGGTCTTCTTCGCCTTCGCTGAGTTGCTCGAAGGTGGTGGCTGCTGTCTCCAACAGCATGAGGTCTTGGGGACTGAAGGGCAGAGTAGCCGCGCCGGCACCTGCCGCTTGCAACAACATGCCAAGGGCGATCATTACGATTGGGAACACTTGGCCATCTTTGGGCGCACGTTCCGCCGTCATTGCCAGCGAAGCGGCGGCAAAGGCGATGCGGTGCGGGAAGTGGCCATTGCGCCCGTCAAACAGCTCTGGGCGCAGGTCTGATGCACCTTTGATGATCTTGTGGCCCATCTGTTGAGCGTTGCCGTCAAAGGTTCCAAGGGACGCCATCTCCTCAAGGACACTTTCGATGAGAGCAGCCGCGTCTGCGCTACGCCACTTGTGTTTGATGCCTCGAAACATGCTGGGGTCTTTCAGTTAACTGACGGATTTCCCGAAGGCTTCTACTGGAGGATGTAAGCAGAGGAAATGGGTTTTGAGCCTTACGCAGCGTCTCGCTTTGCACCCTTCCGTGCTTGTCCACCTTGCATGATGGACATGGAAGGGCTGGCTGGCAGGGTGAAAGCTCAGTCTCAAGCTTAAGCTAATAGCCTTGGCTTGATCTGATTGAGGGGGAGGAGTTGCTGGGGATAGCTTAGGCTCTTACCCGTAAGCATGTATCTTGGTCTGCATCCGCAGATGCCCCCCTTACCCCCCAAAGCAGATGGGTCAGGCAAGGGTGGCACTGGCTATGCATCCCAAGTCTTGGTCTTGCAGTTGCCGCAGAGAGGCCCCCACAGAGGTCTCCCTCTGCAATGGTGGCACCTAACTCTGTGACCCCCCTCAGACCCAACAAGCCACCCGCACCAAGGACCACCGGAGACGCGCCCAGAGGCCGGGAGAGCGGCGATGGGCGACGTTTGCCCCGGAACCCCGCGCCAACTCCCTATCGCCTTTCTGCGGCCTGCTGCTGGCGTCCCTGCGGATTGCTGGTCACGTCGTATCGTGGGAAGGCTTGCAGCGCGTTCCACATGGCCTTGATGGTCACTTCCCCGTAGTCGCTTGCGGCCCTTCCATCTTCATGCCCTTGGATGGCGTCGCGGATTTCCACGTCCATCCCGACTTCTCGCGCCACCGTCTTGAAGCGATGCCGCCAAGCGTGGTTAGGCTGCAGCACAGGGTCGGTGATTTTGACGACCTTCCGCACCCACTCCCCGACCTTTGCACCAGCGTTCTGTGCGCGTTCTACCGGGTCAGCCGCAACGCCACGGAAGGGCTGCAGGTGGTAGAAGATCGGCCCCGGTGGCAGGCTGCGGACCATCGCGGGAAGACCCATGTCCAAGAGCTGCGGATGGAGCGGGACGGTCCTGTAGTTTCCGGTCTTAACGGACCCGGCTTCTGGGGTAATACGAAGGCAGAGGATGCCACCCTCTTCAATCAGGTCGATGGTGCGGAGCTGGGCTGCTTCGGTGATCCTGGCCCCTGTGAAGGCGCAAATCCACGGTAGCCAGCGGATAGCCCGTCGGTTCTCTTCCGACCTGCGGCCTTGACTATGGTCGTCCGCAAGGGTTGCCCGCAAGATCGCCAGAGCTTCTGCGTCAGTGAAGCCAGCAGAGCGCAACTTCTTGGGCTTTGTGTGGCGGACCTTATGGTCCTTCGCCGGGTTGTCCTTGATCTTCCTCTTCTCAACGCCGATGGCGTAGATCAACTTCACAACGGCAAGATACTTCTGACTTACGGTCCTCGGGCTTATGCCTTGGTTCAGCTTCAGGTCATCGCACCAGTTAGAAATGTCTTCAGATGTGACCTTTTCAGCGTCTTCGTGGCCGAGGAAACGGATCAGGGATGCGGACTTGTGGCGGAAGTCTTTCACTGTGCGAGGCGACTTGCCCGCTGCCAGATGGTCGAGTTCCCAAAGCCCGAAGAGCTGAGTGATAGATACCCGCCCAGTTTTCGGTTCGGTCTTCGATGTTGGCGCTGCATCGCTGTCCGCCGGGCTGGGTGGAACGAACTGAGGAAACGCATTTGTCTCACCGCTTTCGCTGTAGTCACCTTCCGCCTTTCGCAGGATGACTGAAGTAGCCTTGTCCAAAGCCTTCGCAATCTGAAGCACAAGCTGCCAGCGAGAGGCGGCATCGACCTGCAGTTTGTGCCTTTGCAGCATGACGTCGGCGAAGCCGCCAAAACGCTCTTCGGTGGACCAGTCTGCACTTGGTTTCGGATTGGGGACCATCAGGGTTTCGATGGGCCGAAGCCTTGGGGTTTTCGCTTCTTGGTCCCACTTCCTGATCTGCTTCCACAGATCGGGTGGGCCGGGGTTGTCGTCCGTCACCCTAACGAAGTCCGAATACAGTTCCCCGGCAAGCCCTACGCACTGCTTGTGCGTTAGCTTAACGGGTCCGCGTCTGAGGCTATCCCAGTGGGCTTCGACTGCCGCGAGAGCTTGCGTGAAGCGTTGCTTCGCCTGTGCTGCGACCTTTGTCTGCAGTGAGACCTTAACCACTGAGCCGACCCTTTGATACCTGATGGCATCTCCGACAGGGATTGCAACAGTGGTTCCTTTGGCCTTCGTGGCTACGTCCTTCGGGACGTGGAGGCGGAGGTAGTAGTTCCCGTTGATCAGTTCTGGATTTGGCATGGCATAACGCATCTGCACGACCCATCTGCACTAGTGGGCGGCACAAATCCAAAATGGATCAGATGCTTAGGCAAAATCAAGAGGATAGATGGTGCTGCAAGAGAGGATTGAACTCTCGACCTCTCCCTTACCAAGGGAGTGCTCTACCACTGAGCTACTGCAGCGCCGTCGGTGGCGGGTGATTAGACGCATTCGATACGAGGCGCAAGGGGGT
>Ga0208243_1000325_pt1 | contig 31252 bp, 32 predicted proteins | sample Subbio2Aug_QV12A_FD_184826 | JGI IMG/M metagenome (GOLD analysis project Ga0208243, IMG submission 184826) | Serpentinite rock and fluid subsurface biosphere microbial communities from McLaughlin Reserve, California, USA - CR12Aug_QV12A (SPAdes) | ecosystem: Environmental > Terrestrial > Deep... | reverse complement strand
TCCCAGCCGGTCTTTTCCGACCGTATCCTGCGCGAATGGGTGCTGGCCACGGCCAAGCTCGGCCCCGCTGCCCCCGCGATTGCAGAAGGCGAGGCCGCCATGATCCGCGCCGCCTTTCCGCGCGGGCTGGTGCGTGACCATCCCGAGATCGAGGCCCGCCTTATCCTGCCCGATCCCAATGACCGCCACGTCCTTGCCACCGCCATCGCCAGCGGGGCGGACGCCATCGTCACCTTCAACGCGCAGGACTTTCCCGGCCATGTCCTTGCCGCCGAGAAGATCACCCGCCGCGATCCCGACGGCTTCCTGTGGGAGCTTCAGTCCCGCCACCCCGAGGCCATGGCGCGCATCGTCGAAGCCGTCCGCGCCAGGGCCGAGGCGATCTCGGGCCAGCCCGTTCCGCTCAAGCCGCTTCTGAAACGGGCAAGGCTCTACCGTTTGGGAAAGGCGCTCGGGGCGTAGGACCCAAATTCCTTCGAAGGAATTTGCAAATCTTTTCGAAAAGATTTGCCCCTCACCCCACCCAGCGCGCCTCGTTGGCTTCGATCGCCGCGATCCGCGTCTCAGCCTTGGGATGGCTCAGAAGCCAGGCCGGGATGCCCTGTCCCCGGTTCTGGGTCAGGGCCTCCAGTTTGCGAAAGAGGCTCTTCTGCGGCCCCGTCCCGATTCCCGCCTTGATCAGAAGCGCACTGGCATAGGCATCCGCCTCGAACTCGTCGCGCTGGCTGAGCCGCGCCATCAGGGCAGTGGCGATCAGGTTGGCGATCCAGATCCCGATGATCGGCAGGAAGCGGTTCAACAGCGCCGAGAGCATCACGAAGACGGCGTTCTGCCCGGTGAAGTCGATCATCCGCCGCCGCATGTGCCCCATTGCGACGTGGCCAAGCTCATGCGCGATGACGCTTGCCAGCTCCTCGTCGGTCACCTCGCCCCGCGCCCGGCGGTCAAGAAATCCGCGCGTCAGGTAGATGCGACCATCGGGCGAGGCGAGGCCGTTGACCTGCTCGATCTCGAAGACCCGCACCTCGATCTCTGGCACCCCAAGCGCACCGGCCATCCGGTCGGCCAGTTGCTTCAGGCGGGGGTCGCGCAACAGTGTCGACTTCTCTTCCAGCACCTTGCGCGTGCGCCAGACAGACAGCCGCATCATCAGGACCGCATAGCCCACGGCGAGGAGAAGGGAGAGGACAAGCGCGCTCATGTCCGGGATATATGCGCGGACCCGCCCGCTTCAAACCCCATCGCGTGTGGGGCCGAAAAGCCAGTACCCCAGCGCCACCACGGCCCCGAGCCCGCCGACCATCCCGAGGACCGAGCCCAGCATGTCGCTTGCCGCCTGGATGTTGCCGGCAAAGCCGTAGCCGGTGCCGACGTAAAGCCCGGCCCAGACCGCCTCGCCCGCCACACCGGTCACCGTGAAGCGCAGCCAGCCATAGCCCGTGCTACCGGCCAGAAGGTTCACCCAAGGTCCCAGCGGACTGACAAGCCAGCGCGAGAAGAAGACGGCCAGCACCCCCCGCCGGTCCATCAGCGCGTCCGCCCGGGCAAGAAGCCTGTCCCGGCCGGGGTCGGCCCGGAGCCGGGTCAGGAAGGAGAGCCCGAGCCCGCGCCCCGCCCAATAGCCCAGCTGGTCCCCCGCCACCGCCCCTGCAGCCGCCGCGAGGAACGCCTGCCACAGCACCAGGTCGCCTGCCGCCGCAAAGCCGCCCGCCGTCAGCATCAGGATCGAGGCGGGAAAGGGCAGGGCCAGGCAGGAGAGGAATGTCGTCGCAGCCAGAAGCCACAGGCCATACTGCGGCACCAGGGCCAGAAGCCAGTCGGTCATTCCGACCCCGCCCGCATCTCGTCCAGCGCCGCCTCCACCTCGGCGATCACCGCCTCGACCGGCACGCCGCGGTCCTCGGCAATCTCCTTCAGCGTCTGCGGACGGCCCTTCACCTCGGGCACCGGCAGTCCTGCCGCCGCATCCAGTTCGCGCGGGTCAAGCCCCCAGGACCGGGCCACGTAGCCCACGGTCATCCAGGGCTCTACCGGCATCTCGCGGTGCGTGGCCCAGTAGGCGGTGAAGAACACCAGCCGACCCGCGAAGAACAGCGTTACCGCGCAGGCGAGCAGGAAGGCCGTGGTCAGAACGGGCCGCTTCTCCCAAGCCGTGAAAAGCCGTTTCATCGCAGCTCCCGTATCCCTCGTGTCAGCCCGTCCAGCGTCATCGGAACCATCCGGTTCTCGAAGATCTGCCGGATCAGCGCGGTGGACCGGGCATAGCCCCAGGCGCGTTCCTCGACCGGGTTGATCCAGACATGATACGGCCATTGCGCCCGGATCCGTCGCAGCCAGACCTCACCCGCTTCCCGGTTCCAATGCTCGTTGGCCCCGCCCGGATGGGTGATCTCATAAGGCGACATCGCCGCGTCCCCCACCACGATCAGCCGCCAGTCCGCGCCATAGGTGCGGATCACCTCCCAGGTGGGCGTCTGATGGTCCCAGCGCCGCCGGTTGTCGCGCCAGACGCCCTCGTAGACGCAGTTGTGGAAGTAGAAGACCTCCAGATGCCGGAACTCGGCCTTGGCGGCGGTGAAAAGCTCTTCCATCACCCGGACATGGGGGTCCATCGACCCGCCGATGTCCAGAAACAGCAGTACCTTCACCGCATTCCGCCGCTCGGGCCGCGTCTGGACGTCCAGCCAGCCTTGTGCCGCCGTTGCGCGGATCGTGCCGTCAAGGTCCAGCTCCTCGACCGCCCCCTCCCGCGCCCAGCGACGCAAGCGCCGCAGCGCGAGCTTCATCGTCCGCGTGCCGATCTCGGCGTCTCCGTCCAGATTGCGGAACTCGCGCCGGTCCCAGACCTTCACCGCCCGCTGGTGGCGGCTTTGGTCCTGCCCGATCCGCACACCTTCCGGGTTGTAGCCGTAGGCGCCGAAAGGGGACGTCCCCGCCGTCCCGATCCATTTCGAACCGCCCTGATGGCGCCCCTTCTGCTCAGCAAGGCGCTGGCGCAGCGTTTCCATCAGCTTCTCGAACCCGCCCAGGGCTTCGATCGCCGCGCGGTCCTCGGCCGACAGATGGCGTTCGGCCAGCTTTTCCAGCCATTCGCGCGGCAGGTCCAGCGCTTCCAGCACCTGTTCGGGTGTGATGGCCTCCAGACCCGAAAAGGCCCGCGAGAAGGCGCGGTCGAAGCGGTCGATGTGGCGTTCGTCCTTGACCAGCGTCAGGCGGGCAAGGTGATAGAACCCTTCGGGGTCATGGATCACCAGTCCTGCCGCCATCGCTTCAAGAAAGCTCAGGAACTCCCGCAGCGAAACGGGGACGCCTTCCTCGCGCAGGGTCTGGAAGAACGGCAGGAACATGGACTAGCTCCCAACTTCTTCGAATACATCGGACCGGAGCACTCGAAGGCTCCGAAGCGGAATTTTCAAGAATTCCGCCATGCGCCCGGTCATCAGACCCGCAGCATCCGGTCAAGGCCGATCGTGATGAAAAGCCCCACCAAGGCCAGAAGCAGGCCGTGGACGAAGGCATATTGCAGGATGTCCGCCGCCTTGCCGCCCCGCGCCTTGGCCCGGAAACCGCCCGCCAATGCCCCCAACAGGAAACCGCCGATCACGAACATGCCGCCCCATTTCCGGGACGCCGACCGTCCCTCAGCCCTTGTCTGCCCGGTCCGCCACCGCCGCGATGTCGCGCATCCGGGCCTCGACCACCTTGTCAGGGCCGAAGCCATAGCGCGCGGGACCCGCGCTGTCCATGCGCAGCGCCGCCGCAGCCGTGGGGTTGCCTAGCGCTTCCAGCGCCTCGGCCTTGATCAGCATGAGCGTCGCCATCAGGGCATAATTCTGGTGCCGCTCGACCACCGGAATCGCCCGGTCCGCAAGCCGCGCTGCTTCCTCGGCCAGCCCGCCGGCCAGTGCCATCGCCGCCATCTGCATGTCGACATGGGCCAGCTGCAATTCGCCGCCGGGAAGGGCTGCATAGATCGCGCCGGCCCGGTTGAATGCCTCAAGCGCCCGTGCCGGGTCGCTGCCCGCCGCCAGCCGACCGACGGCGAACCAGCTGAAGGCCAGGCGGCTGTCGCGCCAGCCTTCGGACAAGGCAATGGAAAGGGCCCGCTCCGCCGCCGCCTTCCGCGCGGCGACCGACCCGCTTCTTCCCAGCGAGGTTTCGATGGCGCGGGACCAATCGGCCGGATTGCCTGCCCGTTCCCCCTGCGGTGACCCCAGCCGCGCCGCGACCTCGTCCCGGCTCATGCCCGAGGACAGGGCAGGCGAGTAGGTCAGGCGCAGGATCTCCATGTCGAAGCCGGTCAGCACGGAATGGAAGTTGTCGTCGTTGAAGACGCTGTCCGCCAGCCGGTAAAGGTCGTTCAGGGGACCCAGCGCCTGCGCCAGTTCCTCGTGCAGGCAGTCGCGCACCTCTTGCGGGCTGGTATCCGAGGGGATGAAGATCGCGGCCCGGTCGCGCCGCGTGACAAGCGCCCAGTCCACTGCGTCCGACCCGCGCTTCCGCCGGTATTCCGCCAGCGAGCCGACGTTCGGCACGACGAAGCAGGCCGCGGTCGGGGCAAGCCTTCGGAGCTCGGACCGGCTGGCGAATTCCACCGTAATCGTGGCGGCACCGGTCGCGGGACGGATGTCGATCCCGGCCTCGGACTGCAGCCGCCCGATCAGCAAGCCAAGGTCGCGCGGCGCCGTGGCCGGGACATTCCCCGTCAATGCGACGGTGACGGGGCCCTCGAACCGGCTGAATGTCTCAAGCCCGCGGCCACTTTCCATCGCGAAAGTCAGGTCCATGAAATCGCGGACAAGCGAGCCTCCGGTCGCGGAGGCCGCTGCCAGCCGAAGCCCGCCGGGCGTCCCGAATCCTACGCCCACCTCATCCGACGGGCGATTTTTCGACACCTGCGCCGGAGGGGCACAGGCCGAAATCGCGCACAATGCGGCGATCATCAGGGGCAGGCGCATCTATTGACCATCGGGCAGCAGACCCCGGGCAGCTGGGGCAGGGGAAGTGTCCCGCCCGGCGGCCATGCGAGTCAATTCCGGAAAAAGCGCGAACTTTCCGTCCACTACTGCTCGCGATTGAAGTGCGGGACGGCGCAGGATGTATCCGTTGGGCTCACGGATTGTTACAAATCGGACATTTCCAATCGGGCTTGGGCATCCGCCGGACAACGGGCAGTGATTCGGTCTTGTGTTCAAACGCCATTAGCATTACAGATTAGAAATATAACCAACGGGTAATTTAATGACTGCCCCCCAGGACGACCCCTTGTCGCGCACCTTCCTTGCGCTGGCCGATCCGACCCGCCGCGCGATCCTTGCACAGATCGCCGACGGGGCGCTGACGGTGAACGACCTCGTTGCCGCGAACCACCTGTCGCAGCCCGGGATCTCCAAGCATCTCAAGGTGCTGGAGGAGGCCGGCCTCATCCGCCGCGAACGCGTGGCCAAGACCCGCCCCGTCCACCTGGATCCGACCGGCCTGCAACGCGCGGCCTCCTGGATCGACCACTACCGCCAGCACTGGGAGGGCGCCTTCGACCGGATCGACGCGCTCATCGCCCGGCTGCAGACCGAGGAGACGAAGAATGGACGACAATAGCGCCAACGCGCTCCGCCTCACGCACCGCTTCGCCGGTCCCCCCACGCTCGTCTGGGCGATCTGGACCCGGCCCGAGCTCATCCGGTCCTGGTTCGGCTCCTCCCACGGCTTCCGCGCGCATGACATCACGGTCGACCTCCGCCCCGGCGGCAACTGGTCGCTCCGCAACGTCAAGGGCGAGATCACCGAACACGTCTCCGGCACCTACCACGAGGTCGAGCCCACCCGCCGCCTCGTCTACTCCTACCACTTCCAGGGCATCGACTTCTTCAGCGTGATCTCCGTCGACCTTTCCCCCGACGGCGACGGCACGCGCCTTGATTTCCTGCAGACCGGCTTCCCCGACGCCCAGGCCCGGATCGAGCACCAGAAGGGTTGGCCCCAGGCGATCCGCGTCATGGGCGACGCGCTTTTGGCCATGCACGGGGTCGGCACGCTCTGGCCCAAACTCCCCGAGAAAGCCCATCTCGACGGCGTCGCCCGCGACCTGGAAGCCGCCCGCGCCCGCCTGTTCGAGGAGACCGCGAAATGACCCACCCGAACCTCCTCACCCTCGACCGCCACGTCGACGCCACCCCCGCCTTCACCTTCGCGCTCTGGTCCCACCCCGCGCTCCTATCCGCCTGGTGGGGACCCGAGGGCCACCATCTCACCACCTGCGAGGTCGACCTCCGCCCCGGCGGCGCCTGGCGCTTCAACATGGAGAGGGACGGCCAACCGCACTGGATCCACGGCACCTACCACGAGATCGTCCCGGACCAGCGCCTCCTCTTCTCGTCCCACTTCGACGAGTTCGACGTCCACTCCGTGATCTCTGTCCGCTTCAAGCCCGAAGGGCAGGGCACCCGGATGCACTTCCTGCAGACGGGTTTCCCCGACGAAGAGAACTGGCGCGGCCACCAGACCGGCTGGCTCTCCAGCTTCTCGATCCTGGAAGACCTGCTCCTCAAGCTCCACGGCATCGGCTCGGTCTACCCGACGCCGCCACCGGCCAGACTGACCGGTGTAGCCGAGGACCTGGCCGAGGCCCGCCGCCGCCACGATGCCGAGGCTACCGCTGACCCCGTGCCATGAAGGCCAGCCGCTCGAACAGCTGCACGTCCTGCTCGTTCTTCAGAAGCGCCCCATGCAGCTTGGGCAGCGCCGTCTTCGGGTCCTTCCGCAGGTCCTCCGCCGCCAGATCCTCGGCCAAGAGAAGTCTCAGCCAGTCCAGCACCTCGCTGGTCGAAGGCTTCTTCTTCAGCCCCGGCACATCGCGGATCTCGTAGAACTGGGTCAGGGCCGCCGACAGAAGCTGGTTCTTGATGTCGGGGAAATGCACCCGGATGATCGCGGCCAATGTCTCCGCATCCGGGAAGCGGATGTAGTGGAAGAAGCAGCGGCGCAGGAAGGCGTCCGGCAGCTCCTTCTCGTTGTTCGAGGTGATGATCACCACCGGCCGGTGCTTCGCGTGCACCGTCTCGCCCGTCTCGTAGACGTGGAACTCCATCCGGTCGAGTTCCTGCAGCAGGTCGTTCGGAAACTCGATGTCCGCCTTGTCGATCTCGTCGATCAGAAGGACCACGCGGCCCTCGGCCTCGAAGGCCTGCCAGAGCTTGCCCTTGCGGATGTAGTTGCGCACCTCATGCACCCGCTCATCCCCAAGCTGGCTGTCCCGCAACCGGCTGACCGCGTCATACTCATAAAGCCCCTGTTGCGCCTTGGTTGTGGACTTCACATGCCACTCAACCAGCGGCAATCCAAGCGATGCCGCCACCTGCCGCGCAAGCTCGGTCTTGCCCGTCCCGGGTTCGCCCTTCACCAGAAGCGGCCGCTGCAGGGTGACGGCAGCATTCACCGCCAGCGCCAGGTCCTCGGACGCGACGTAAGTGCTTGTCGTGGCGAATTTCATGGCGTTTTCAACATCCTGCCGTTTGCAGTTTCACAAACCCTACCTGTGCCCAGAAAATGTCGCAACCGCTAGTGACAATCGCAAAGGGTTGCGATACATGCCCGCCCAACAGGAGCGCGTCGATGACAGAAGCCCACCTGTCGGAGGCATCCGGCGCGAAGGAGAGTGTTTCGATGAAGGCCGAGGTTTTCCTCCCCGACGACTATCGTCCCGCCGAGGACGAGCCGTTCATGAACGATCGCCAGCTTGAGTATTTCCGGCGCAAGCTTCTGGTCTGGAAGCAGGAACTGCTCGACCAGTCTGCGGAAACCATCGACAGCCTGCAGGAAAGCGCGCGCAACGTCCCCGACATCGCCGACCGCGCCTCCGAGGAAACCGACCGCGCGCTGGAACTGCGCACCCGCGACCGCCAGCGCAAGCTCGTCGCCAAGATCGACTCGGCGCTGCGCCGGATCGAGAACGGCGAATTCGGTTACTGCGAAGTGACCGGCGAACCGATCAGCCTCAAGCGGCTTGACGCGCGCCCCATCGCCACGATGACGCTGGAAGCGCAGGAAAAGCACGAACGCCGCGAAAAGGTCCATCGCGACGACTGACGTCCCCAAGGGAGGGCTTGGCCTTGTCCAGCCCGTCTGACAAGCGACTTGCCGGCGGCTGCTATTGCGGTGCCGTCGGCTACACGGTCGTCGACGCCTTCGACTATGCGCTGAACTGTCATTGCGGCAACTGCCGCCGCACGACGGGCGCGGCCTTCAAGCCCTTCGCCGGCATCCCGCGAGACCGGCTGACCCTGACGCACGGCGCGGACCGGCTGATGATCTACGGCGACGATCTGACAAACAACACCCATTGCGCCACCTGTGGCTCGCTCCTTTACTCCGTGGTGCGGGACGGCAAGTGGGTCCATGTCGCGATGGGCACGCTGATTGACGCACCCGCGATACGGCCCTCGGCGCATATCTTCGTCGGCTCAAAGGCGCCGTGGCACCAGATCACCGACGACCTGCCGCAATACCAGGAGTTCCCGGAATGACGCTGATCGGCCAGCCCGTCACCATCATCGGGGCCGGTGTCGCGGGTCTCGCCGCCGCCCGAGCGCTGGCGCTGCGCGGTGCCAAGGTCACCGTGCTGGAACAGGCCGACGCCATCCGGGAGGTGGGCGCGGGCCTGCAGATCTCGCCCAATGGGGCCTGCGTCCTCCGCGCCCTTGGCCTGCAGGCCGAGCTTGATGCGGCCTCGACCCGGGCCGAGGCCGTGCAGCTGATCGACGGCCCCACGGGCGATCCCGTCACGCGACTGGATCTCGCCCGGCTGCGGCCGGGGCAGGGCTACCATTTCCTGCACCGCGCCGACCTGATCGGCCTTCTCCTGAAGGCCGCGACCGAGGCTGGCGTCACCCTCCGCCTCCTCTCCCGCATCGAAAGCGTCGACCTCGCTGGTCCGCATCCGGTGGTCGCTCTGGACGGCGGCGAACGCATCGCATCCCCGCTTCTCATCGGCGCCGACGGCCTCCACTCCAGGACCCGCCTTGCCCTCAACGGGCCAGAGACCCCCTTCTTCACCCATCAGGTCGCCTGGCGCGCCGTGATCCGTTGCGAACCCGGTGCCGCCTCCGTGGCCGAGGTCCATATGGGCCCGGGCCGCCACGTCGTCAGCTATCCCCTGCGCGGAGGAAACTTGCGCAACATCGTCGCGGTCGAGGAACGCCAAAGATGGGCCGAGGAAAGCTGGACCCTCCGCGACGACTCGATGGACCTGCGCCTCGCGTTCGAAGGCTTCTCTCCCCGCGTCCGCGGCTGGCTGGAAAGGGTCGAGGACCCCTGGCTCTGGGGACTCTTCCGCCACACCGTCGCGCAGACCTGGGTGAAACCGATGGGGCAGGGCGGTGCCGCGATCCTCGGCGACGCCGCGCACCCGACGCTTCCCTTCCTTGCGCAAGGCGCGTCGATGGGGCTCGAGGACGCCTGGGTCCTCGCCGACAGCCTTTTCCGCCACGACACGCCCGCCGCCGCACTTGCCGCCTTTGAGGCCGCCCGCAAGCCCCGCACCACCCGCATCGTCGCCGCCGCCAACACCAACGCCCGCGCCTATCACCTGTCGGGCCTGCCGCGGATGATCGGCCACACCGGCCTCCGCCTTCTGGGCCGCGTCTCCCCCGGCAGCATGCTCAGCCGCTTCGACTGGCTCTACGGCCATGACGTGACGCAGACCGGGACCTGACTGTCCGTCTCGCACCTCATACGCCGGACTTCGCCCCTGATCCTTTCACATTTGTCCAAATATCCTCTGGGGGTTCGGGGGGCGAAGCGCCCCCGACGCCCGAGCCGGTTGGCCGCAGGCCAGAGGCGAGACAAAAGGCTCGCGCCGAAGGCGCTCAATTTTACGGGCGCCGGCCCAAAAGACCGCCGTCGGGAATGCTTTCCAATTCCCTAACGTCCACGCCTAAAGCCTTGATGACGCGTCAGGAACGGAAAATGTCCACCGTGGACAAATCTCCTCAGGCCGCGATCTCCACCCAGACCGGCACGTGGTCCGAAGGCTTGTCCCCGCCCCTGACCGCCTTGTCGATCCCCGCCGCCTCCAGCCGGTCGGCGGCCTGGGGCGAGCACATCACGTGGTCGATCCGGATCCCGTTGTTCCGCTCCCAGGCCCCTGCCTGGTAGTCCCAGAAGGTGTAGACCCCCGGCGCCGGATCGCGCACCCGGACCGCATCCGTCAGCCCGAGGTTCGCGAGCCTCCGGAACGCCGCCCGGCTTTCCGGCAGGAAAAGCGCGTCGTTCACCCAGACCTCCGGCTTCGCCGCATCCACATCCTGCGGGATCACGTTGTAGTCCCCCAGACACACGAACGGCTCCTCCGTCGCGAGCAACTCCCGCACCCGCGCCTCCATCCGCGCCATCCAGGCCAGCTTGTAGTCGTACTTCGGCCCCGGCGCCGGGTTTCCGTTCGGCAGGTAGAGCCCGCACACCCTCACCGGCCTTCCTGCATCCACCACCGCCTCGATCCACCGCGCCTGCTCGTCGCTGTCATCCCCCGGCAACCCCCGTCGCACATCGGACAGGGGTAGCTTCGACAGGATCGCCACCCCGTTGAACCCCTTCTGCCCGTGCGTCTCGACCCGGTATCCCAGCGCCTCGATCTCTGCGCGCGGAAACCCCTCGTCCACCGACTTGATCTCCTGCAGGCAGACCACGTCCGGCGCCGCCTGCTCCAGCCACGCCTTCAGCGCCTCGATCCGCGCCTTGATCCCGTTGATGTTGAACGTCGTGAGTTTCATCCCAGGGTCCTCCACCAGGCAACCCTAGGCCCCCCGGCCCGAAGGCTCAACCCGTCTGCCGCAAGGGAAGCGCCGAGGCCCCAAGCCAGAGCGCGTCCAGCCGGTCCAACGCCGCGACGTCGAACCGCCCCGGCTCCTCCCAGTAGCGGCCCGAGGGGACGACATAGCCCAGCTCGGCCTCCATCCGCAGGGCTGCATCCACACGCTCCAAATCCCCCGCGAATGGGACGGCCCCGGCAACGCCCGCCTGAGTCACGCGCGGAAAGACCAGCCGCGACGGCCCGTTGGAGAGGTTCACCATCGCGCAGCCCTGCCGCGCCGCAAGCAGCATCAGGCGCGCGGCCTTTGCCTCCAGGCTCCGCAGCGTCACGTCCGGACGCAACGGATCTGCTGTCCCGTCGCCGTAGAAGTGCGTGGGTCCCGACTTCGGGTAATGCATGTCGCAGCCGTAGACCGCGATGACCGACGGCCTCAGGTCGTGCAGCGCCCAATAGGCTGCGGTGAATGCCATTGTTGCGCCGGCGTAGACAAACCCGCCGTATTCGTTCTGCGCCGGAACGAATTCGGCCTCCGTGACGATCCGCTGGCCCGGCCCGGCCACTGCCTGCCGGTCCAGAGGGAAATCGTAAGGGTGTATCGCCACGTCCCAGTCCGGCCTGATCCGCCAGGCGTTGTTGATCGCCAGCACCAGGTCGAACGGCTCCCGCGGCCAGGTCGCAGCTTCAGCCGCCATCGGCGCCGAACCGAGCATCAGTATGCGCATGGATTGTCCCTCAATCGTCCGCTGCAGTTCAGCTAGCGCATCACGGCAGCGCGACGAGAGGTGTCAGAGCGAAAAACTCGTTCCGCAGCCGCAGCTTGTCTTGGCGTTCGGGTTTTCGACAACGAAACGGGCGCCGATCAGTTCGTCGGTGAAATCGATCACTGCGTTCGACAGGAAGGGGAGGCTGACCTGGTCGACAAGCACCCTCTGCCCGTCCTTCTCCAGCACAAGATCATCTGCCGCAGGTTCGTCCAGCGTGATCGAATACTGAAAGCCCGAGCAGCCTCCGCCATCCACCGCCACGCGCAGGGGCTTGAGCTCACCCGTCGCTTCGGCGATCTCGGCCAGCCGGGCAAAGGCCCGGTCGGTGACTTTCGGCGGCAGCGTCAGTTCCATGACTGTTCCCGTATCCTTCGGCGGCTGCGGCAAATATATGACGTTGAACCGACCCGAACAAGGTGAAGGCCTGATGCTCGCCCCCTATGCCTGCCAACCCGACGCCAGCCGTGGCAGGCTCTGGCCCGAAAGGCTGTCGTCCTTCCGCTCGCCGTACCAGCGCGACCGCGACCGGATCATCCATTCAAGCGCCTTCCGCAGGCTGAAGCACAAGACCCAGGTCTTCGTCGAACACGAGGGCGACTATTACCGCACCCGCCTGACCCACACGATCGAAGTTGCGCAGGTCGCCCGCACCATCGCCGGGGTGCTGGGTCTGAACACCGATCTCGCCGAAGCCGTAGCGCTGGCGCATGACCTGGGCCACACGCCCTTTGGCCACACCGGCGAGGATGCGATGGAACGCCTGATGGCGCCCTATGGCGGCTTCGACCACAACGCCCAGGCCTTGCGGATCGTCACCAGGCTGGAACGCCACTACGCCGATTTCGACGGCTTGAACTTGTCCTGGGAAACCCTTGAAGGCATTGCGAAACACAACGGCCCCGTGACCGGCCCGAATGCTGACAAGAAGCACGACGGACCTCTCCCATACGCGTTGGCTGAGGTGAACGCCCAGTGGGACCTGGAGCTTGACACCCATGCCTCGGCCGAGGCGCAGGTGGCGGCCATTGCCGATGACGTGGCCTATAGCCATCACGACCTGCACGACGGTCTTCGCTCGGGCCTTTTCACCGAGGACGACCTGATGGAGTTGCCCGTCACCGGCCCCGCATTCGAGGAGGTGGACCGCACCTATCCCGGGCTGGAAAAGATGCGCCGTCGCCATGAGGCCCTGCGCCGGGTTTTCGGCCGGATGGTCGAGGACGTGATCGCCGTGGCCCAGAACCGCCTGACCTCGGCGCAACCGAAGTCGGTGGACGACATCCGCCACATGGGCACCACCGTCATCCGCTTCTCGAAGCCGCTCTATCAGGAACTTAAGGCGGTCCGCAGCTTCCTTTTCCATCGCATGTACCGGGCGCCAAGCGTCATGGCGGTCAGGGCCGAGGTCACGCGGATGGTGGACGACCTTTTCCCGCTGTTCCTGAAGCAACCCGAGCTCTTGCCGCCGGAATGGCAAGGGGACGTGCAGGCGGCCACCGACGAAACCCAGCTGGCCCGCGTCGTTGCCGACTATGTCGCCGGCATGACCGACCGCTTCGCGATCCAGGAACATGCGCGTCTGTTCGGCGAGCCGATGAAGCCCACGCCCTGAACCTCCCGCAGGCCCCTGGGAGGGGAGCAAGCAGCCGCATGAAGGCCCTCAGGCCGTCCGTGCTGCCTTCACCCAGATCCCGGCCAGGATCACCGACAGGATCGCGTTCCAGCCCGCCATCGAGACCCCCAGCAGCTGCCATGCGATCTCGTCGCAGCGCACCACGGCGGCAACGTCCTTGGTCGGATCAAGAAGGTCTGCCGCCGAGATCCCTTCGATCGACCCGGCGGTGCAGGAGGCAAGACCCTCCCACCACAGCTGCTCGACGCCCACGTGGAAGATGCCGATCCCTGCCGTCGCCAGCGCCGCCAGCGCGCCCAGCCAAGCGAGGCCGCGCCATCCGGTAACCAGAGCCACGACCCCGATCAGGATTGCTGCCGCATGCGGCCAGCGCTGCCAGAGGCACAACTGACAGGGCGCGAGACCACCGAGGTACTGGAACGCGAAGGCCCCGCCCAGCAGGCCCGCCGAGCCCAGGGTGGCCAGAAGGATCAGGGTGCGGCTGGACTGGAACATGCTGTCTCCCGGGCACTGCGACTTCGGCGCGACCATAGGCCGGGGCTGCGGCAAGGGGAAGGGGAACCGAAGCCGCGGGGTCGGGTTCTCATTCCGGCTTCCGACGCGGCCCCGGTGCGGTTAGGATTTCGCGGCAACCGGGGCAGGGCGCGGGTTAAGGAATCGTGAATGCCCACGGCCAAGGCATTGATTTGGCAAGGGAAGGGCCGTCTGTCCACTGTGGACAGGCAAGCCCGCAGGAAAGGGTGACGACATGCAGTGGCGCGGACGCAGGGGATCCAGCAACATCGAGGACCGCCGTCGGATGGGCGGAGGCGGGGCTGCTCGCGTCGGCGGGATCGGCGGGGCCGGGGCCATCGTCATCTTCCTGATCGCGATGTTCCTCGGCGTGGATCCCAGCCAGCTTCTGGGCCCCGGTGGCATGGATGGCGGCATCTCCTCCTCGGCCCCCGTGGAGCTGACCGAGGAGGACCGGCAGGAGGGCGAGTTCGTCTCGGTCGTCCTGGCCGACACCGAGGAGATCTGGGCCCGCGTCTTTGATGAGCAACTGGGCCGTCAGTACAACCCCGCGACGCTGGTCCTTTTCAAGGAGGCCACCCGCTCGGCCTGCGGCGGGGCGTCCGAGGCGACGGGGCCCTTCTACTGTCCGATGGACAAGAAGGTCTACCTCGACACCGCCTTCTTCACCACCATGCACCGCCAGCTGGGCGCCTCGGGCGACTTCGCCGCCGCCTACGTCGTCGCCCACGAAATCGGCCACCACATCCAGAACGAGCTTGGCATCCTGGCCCAGGCCAACGAGGTCCGCCGTCAGGTCAGCCAGGAGGAATCGAACTCGATCTCCGTCAGGATCGAGCTGCAGGCAGATTGCCTGTCGGGCATCTGGGCGCGCGAGGCGGCGCAGAGCCTCGGCACGGTCGAACGAGGCGATCTGGAAGAGGCGGTGAACGCAGCCCGCCAGATCGGCGACGACACGCTCCAGCGCAACGCCGGGCAGCGCCCGATGCCACACACCTTCACCCACGGCACCTCGGAACAGCGCTCGCGCTGGTTCATGATCGGGCTACAGTCCGGGCGGATGGCCGAGTGCGACACCTTCGCGACGGACGATCTCTGATGCGTTGACGGCGCGAGGCCGAGGCGGTAGACCCGGCTCCGGGTGGCCCGAGTGGCGGAATGGTAGACGCAGGGGATTCAAAATCCTCCGCCGCAAGGTTTGCGAGTTCGAGTCTCGCCTCGGGCACCACCCCCTTCCAATGATTCGCTGATCGAGCCGCTGGGCGCGCCGATCCTTCCCGGATCAAGGCCAGTCTTCCCGTGCCGAAAGCTTTGCCCGATCCGCGGAAACACTGTCCACGCACGCCACTGGGCAGACGCAGCGTCTCCCGAATCTGTGATGCATCGCGCAGAACGTGTGACGTTAACGGGTTGTGCGGATCGATAAAATACACGGCAAGATTGAAACAGGTTTACCGCTGCGGGGTTACGTCACCCCCGTCAGGCAGGGAGATTGGTTTTTCTTCCGATCTGGCGCTGAGCTACCGATCAGGAACTCATCCTTCGGCTGAAATCTGCCGGGGTTGTCCTTGTTTTCCAAAGAACTTTTCCCTTCCAATCACGGGGCTGGCAGGACTATCCAGAAGGAGAAGTCCGCACGCTTTTGCGCAGGAAAAGATGACGGACCGAAGGCGCACAATTCCGAAAGAGTGTGAAGAAATGACTTTTGAGAATCCGGTTTCCCAGACTCCCCAGCGCTGCACGCCCTGCTTCACGCCCGGCACGCTTATCACGACCCAACGGGGGGAACTCCCGGTCGAGCACCTGTCCGCGGGGGATCGGGTGGTCACGCGGGACAACGGCATCCAGACCGTGCGCTGGGTCGGCAAGACCCAGATGTTCCTGCATGACTTCCAGGCCGACCCGCATCTTCTGCCGGTCTTCATCCAGCAGGGATCTCTGGGCAAGGGCTTGCCCGAGCGGGACATGATGGTTTCGCCCAACCACCGCATCCTGGTGGCAAACAACCGGACCTCGGTGCGCTTCGCCGAGCGGGAGGTCCTCGTGGCCGCCAAGCACCTGGCAGCGCAGGGGGTCCACACCGTCCAGTCCAGCGGCACGACTTACATCCACTTTATGTGCGACCGGCACGAGGTGGTCTTGAGCAACGGCGTCTGGACCGAAACCTTCCACCCGGAGGACACCTCGCTGAAGGGGATCGGAAACGCGCAGCGGCTTGAGATCTTCGAGATATTCCCCGAGTTGAAAACCGAGGCAGGTCGTGCGGCCTACGGGCAAAGCCGGTATATCGCCGAAGGGCGGGTCGCCGCCGAAGCGGCTGTCTGACGGCACCTGTCCTGCAATTCGGCACCGGAAAAGATTGCAGCGCCTCAACCGACCGTAGTAGTATTCCGCAATAGTCGGTTGCTGTGTGCAATAAGTGCACAAAGGCTTGCGAGTTCCACCAATCGGACACTATGCCCGGCGACCAGAAGACGGTGAGGCGGGGACAGTGTAATGGTGGCGCCGGCAGCTTGGGGCGGGACGAGTTTTCCATCGGATGTCGGGTGGACGGCGCCCGGTCGACGCCGGTTCCAGCATGACCGGCCCAATTGGGTCATTCTTCGGATGGGACTGTAGGTCCCATGGCTTGGTCTTGCCTCAGCTGTTTCCGGTTGCCTGAGTCGATGGGCGTCTTCTAGTGCCAACAACGTTCAACTGGATCTATCTTGGCAGAACCACGGTCGTGCTTGATCCGACCGAGGGCAACGCCACCACGGAAGACGCCGAACTTATTGAAGGCACGAACTGGGGCAGTTCCGGCTCGCCGCTGTACACGCGGATCACCTCTGCCACCATGATCGACAATGGCGGTGCGGTCGGGGTTCTTGACACCAACAACAACGCCGTCAACGACCAATTCACGACGAACATCGGGGCGGGCGTACAGACGTTCACCTATGACGGTGGTGGCGTCTACAACATCACCATGACTTACGCCGACGGCACGACCGCAACGGTCACTGGCGTCATTGTGCAGTCAACCACGGGCGACCTGTTCTTTGCTCCCGAGCAGAACCCCAACGGCGACACGGATGCCCAGGCAGCCAAGCCCATCGTGTCGATCGCCATCGGCACCAATGTGGTCAGCAGTGGCAACTTCACCGCTGACCGCGCCGCGACCGGATGGGACGACGGCTGGGTGGATGGCACAGCCGGTAATGAGCTGATCAACGCGGCCTATGTCGAGCCAAGCAACCTTGGCACCGACAGGATCGACAACAATGACGGGATCAACGGGAACAGCATGAATGACGACCGTGTCCGCGCCGGTGCGGGCAACGACACGGTATTCTCTGGCCTTGGCAACGACCTTGTCTACGGCGGCACGGGGCTGGACGCCCTTTATGGCGAGGCAGGCGACGACACTCTGTACGGCGAGGAAGGCGATGACGGCCTTTTCGGTGGCGACAACTCGGACCTGCTTTTTGGCGGATCCGGGGCCGACACGCTTTTCGGTGGCAACGGCAGTGACACCCTGCATGGGGGAGACAACGGCGACCAGCTTTATGGGGCGGCCGATCAGGACACGCTCTATGGCGATGCCGGTAACGACAGCCTGTTTGGTGATTCAGGCGATGACCAGCTGTTCGGCGGTGCCGACAGCGACCAGCTGAGCGGCGGGAGCGGACTTGATACCCTTTTCGGCGGCGCTGCTGCCGACACGCTTGAGGGCAATGCGGGCAGCGACCTGCTCGACGGTGGTGCTGACTCCGACCTGATCTACGGCGGTGCGGATCAGGACATTCTGTTCGGCGACTCCGAGAATGACATCCTTTTCGGCGGGTCGGGCAATGATGCGCTGACGGGGGGAACCGGCGCGGACCGCATCTATGCGGGCGACGACCGGGACGAGATCTTCACTGGCTTCGACGACGTCCTGGGCAGTGAGTTCGTCGATGGCGGCAGCGGGGCCGGAACGTCCTCGGACAACGACACGCTTCGCCTTGATATCACCGGCTTTGGCTGGGGGCGGATCGACCTGGTCTATGATCCGCTTAACCTGGAAAACGGGACGATAACCTTCCTTGCCGCGGACGGACTGACCGTGATCGGCACGTTGGCCTTCACGGATATCGAAAACCTGGTGATCGTCTGCTTCACTGCCGGCACGAAGATCCTGACTGCCGCAGGGCAGGTCGCGGTCGAGGATCTGGCAGCCGGTGACATGGTGGTGACCCGCGACAACGGGGTGCAGCCCCTGCGCTGGGTGGGCTCCCGCAAGGTCAGCCTTGCCGAGTTGACAGTCCGCCCCGAACTTCAGCCCGTGCGGATTGGCGCGGGCGCCCTGGGCAGCCTTGGACCCGAGCGGACGATGATGTTGTCGCCCCAGCACCGCGTGTTGATCGAAGGTGCCAGGGCCGAGATGTATTTTGGCGAATGCGAGGTCCTGATTCCGGCCAAGCATCTGGTTGGTCTTGCGGACGTGACCCGTTCCTTGCCGGCCGAGGGTGTAGTCTACGTCCACCTCCTTTTCGACCGGCACGAGATTGTGCTGTCCGACGGACTCTGGACGGAGAGTTTCCAGCCGGCCGAACGGACGCTAAGTTCGCTGGACGAGGCGACCCGGACGGAGGTGCTGACGCTGTTCCCAGAACTTGCGCTGGACGTAGGGGCCTATCCGGCCGCGCGCCTGTCGCTGAAGGCGCATGAATCGCGGGTGCTGATCTCAGGCTGACGGGGCCTGCCGCGTAAGGTAGGCCGCCCAGTCCTCGGGGGTGTCCAGGTCCAGCGTGGCCATCGTGCCGGGAAGAGGAACCTGCCGGACCCGGTCCTTGTGGCGCGTCAGGACGGACCGGCCGCCTTCGTCCCCGGTGATCCGCGCCAGCTCGGGCCAGAGGTCATGCGGGAAGATGGCCGGATGGCCCGGCGTGCCATCGGTGGCCCCTCCGCGCCAGACGAGGTCCGGCTCGGCCCGGAAACGGGAAATGAGGTCGGCCAGCGCCTTCGCGGAGAACCCCGGCATGTCGGCCGGAAGGATCATCAACCCGTCTTCCGGACCGGCTCCCGCCAGGGCAGACAACCCGCGAATGATTGATCGCGACATGCCGTCTGCGGCGTCGGGCACCTCCACCAGCCGGACGGGAAGATCTGCAACTGCCGCCCGCCGCGCGACGGCCGCTGGGGGCAGGGTCACCAGCACCGGTGCACCGCTGCCTATCGCCGTTTCCGCCACCAGCCGCAGGATGGGCTTGCCCTTGATCGGCTGCAGAAGTTTGTCGGCGCCCCGCATCCGCGACGAGGCGCCTGCCGCCAGGACCAGGATGTGGACCAAGGGTCGCATGGCAAGAGCGTCCATCCGACCGACTTAGGTTGTCAAGCGCAGAGTGACGCTACGTCAGCCACGCATCCGGCCGCCATCATCCCAGAGCGGAGCGAGGTGAACGCGGGCCGGGCGGCGTTCGCCAAGGATTTCCACTTCAAGCTCCAATCCGTCCTGCACCCGGTCGGCCGGGATGAAGCCCTGGGCCACCGACTTGCCCATCCAGTGACTGTAGCCCCCGCTGGTGCACCAGCCCACCACCGCGTCGTCCAGCCAGATCGGCTCCCAGGCCACGACGTCGGCGTCCTTGGCGTCCACGACGATCGGCACCAGCTTGCGCTTCGGTCCCTCGGCCTTTTCCTTCATCGCGGCGGCCTTGCCGATCCAGTCGGCGGGCTTGTTCCAGCTGATGAAGCGGTCAAGGCCGGTCTCGGCGGGCGTGTAGTCCGGGCTGAACTCGCGGCCCCATGAGCCGAACCACTTGTCCAGCCGCAGGGACATCATGGCCCGCATCCCGAAGGGGCGGAGGCCCAGGTCCTTGCCTGCGGCGGAGAGCACGTCCCACAAGTGGCGGACCGACATGTGGTCGGTGAAGATCTCGTAACCGAGGTCGGCGGTGTAGCTGACGCGCTGCACGATGCAGTTGGCCATGCCGACCGTCATCCGCTTCACGTCCATGAACTTGAAGGCGTCCGCGCTGACATCCGAGCGCGTGACGCGGGACAGAAGCTCGCGCGCCTTGGGGCCGGCAATCTGGAAGCCAGACCGGGAATCCGAGATATTCTCGACAGTTACGCCCGGTTCTGCATGTTGCTCGAACCACCGCTGGTGCCAGCCCTGCGCGCCGTAGCTGGCGGTCAACTGGAACTCGGTCTCGGACAGGCAGGACACGGTGAAGTCGCCGATGATCTTGCCCGATTCCGCCAGCATCGGGGTCAGCGACAGCCGCCCGGGTTGCGGGATGCGTCCCGCCATGATCCGGTCGAGCCAGGCCCGCGCGGCTTGGCCCTTGACCAGGTACTTGCCGAAGTTCTGCACCTCGTTGATGCCGACGCCTTCACGGACGGCCATCACTTCCTGCCGCGTCGCCTCCCAGGCGTTGGAGCGCTTGAACGTCGGCTCCTCATAGCGCGGCTCGCCCGGCAAGGCGTGGTAGTTGACCACCTCCAGCCCGTACTGCGCGCCCCAGACGGCGTTCATGCCATCGAAGACCTCGTACATCGGCGTGGTGCGGAAGGGGCGGGCGGCGGGGCGTTCCTCGTTCGGGTAGGAGACCGAGAACCGCATCTGGTAGTTCTCGATGACCTTCGGCACGGTGTAGCCGGGCGAGGTCCAGTTGCCGAAACGCGCCACGTCGAAGCCGCGCGGGTCACGCTCCACCTCGCCGTGGATCATCCATTGCGCCAATGCGAGGCCCATGCCGCCGCCCTGGCTGAAGCCCGCCATGACCGCGCAGGCCGACCAGTAATTGCGCAGGCCCGGAACCGGCCCGATCAGCGGGTTGCCATCGGGGGCGAAGGTGAACGGCCCGTGGATCACCCGCTTCACGCCCGAGCGCTCCAGCACAGGGATCCGGCGATAGGCGAAGTTGACCGAGTCCTCGATCTTGTCGAACTGTTCGTTCAGAAGCTCGTGGCCGAAGTTCCACGGCGTGCCGTCAACGGCCCAGGGCTCGCAGGGCTTTTCGTAGAAGCCGATGCACATGCCGCGGCCTTCCTGGCGCAGGTAGAACTCGCCACCCGGGTCCATCACATGCGGGAATTCCCGGCCCTGGCCCAGGATGTCCATGATTTCCGGGATGTCGTCGGTGACGATATATTGGTGCGCCATCGGCAACAAAGGCAGGTAAACGCCCGCCATTGCCCCGATTTCCCGCGCCCATAGGCCGCCTGCGTTCACCAGATGCTCGCAGGTGACGGTGCCCTTTTCGGTGACGACCTCCCAGCCTTCCTTGGTGGGCCGGGTCTCCAAGACACGGTTGTGCAGCACGATCTCGGCCCCGCCCATCCGTGCGGCCTTGGCATAGGCGTGGGTCGTGCCCGAGGGGTCGAGGTGGCCGTCCAGCGGATCGTAGAGACCGCCCAAGACGCCCTTCACATCCACAAGGCCATCGGTCAGCTTGGTGATCTCAGCCGGGGTCAGGATCTCGGTATCAAGGCCCATGTACCGATGCTTGGCGCGTTCGGCCTTCAGCATCTCGAACCGGGCCTCGTTGTCGGCCAAGGTCACGCCGCCCACATGGTGGAGGCCGCAGGACATGCCGGTGATCGCTTCCAGCTCCTTGTAAAGCCGGATCGTATAGCCCTGCAGCGCCGCCATGTTGGTGTCGCCGTTGATCGTGTGGAACCCGCCCGCCGCGTGCCAGGTGGAGCCGCTCGTCAGCTCCGACCGTTCGATCAGCATGACATCCGACCAGCCAAGCTTGGTCAGGTGATACAGCACCGAGCAGCCGACAACGCCACCCCCGATCACCACCACGCGCGCATGGGTCTTCATAGCAAGTCTCCCGCCATCCGGTTTTTCCGCACCATGACGGCGCGGGAACCGGAAGGCATGAGGATTTGCGACAAAGAATGTCGCGGCCAGACAGTGACCTGTCGGGCCGCGCGAGACTTACTTTTCGGGGATGAGACCGCGCGGGGCGAAGCGCATCACCAGCAGCAGCACCACCCCCAGCGTCAGAAGCCGCATGTGTGCCGCCGTGTCCTGCAGGTGGTCCTTCAGGTCGCCCGCAGGCAGGCCAGCAGTGATCGCACCCATGACCTGCGGTCCGAGGAATTCCACCGCGAGGTAGAGCCAGCCGATCAGAAGCCCGCCCAGGATCGAGCCCCAGTTGTTGCCCGATCCGCCGACGATCACCATCACCCAGATGAGGAAGGTAAAGCGCAGCGGCAGGTAGGACGGCGGGGTCAGCTGGCCCTCCATTGAAGTCAGCATGGCCCCGGCAAGCCCAACCACGGCCGAACCGATGATGAAGATCTGGAGGTGGCGGAACTTCACGTCCTTGCCCATCGCCGAGGCCGAGATCTCGTTGTCGCGGATGGCGCGCACGGTGCGACCCCAAGGGCTGTTCAGCGCCCGTTCGCAGCCCCAGACCAGGAGTACGAGGACCAGGCCGAACATTGCGGCATAGAGAAGCTTGACGAAGATGGTCGATGCCGTGACCGGGTCCGCACCAATGTTCTGCACGGTTTCCAGAAAGGCGGGATCGACCTGGAGGTCGACTTCGTAAGGGACCGGCCAGGGGCGGGGCAGGTCGATAAGGTTCTTCACCCCGCGCGCCAGCCAATCCTCGTTCCGCAGGACGGTGACGATGATCTCGGCGATGCCAAGCGTTGCGATGGCCAGGTAGTCCTCGCGCAGGCCCAGGGCGATCTTGCCGATGACCCAGGCGGCTGCGGCGGCCATCAGCGCACCGACCGGCCAGGCCCAAAGCGAATTCAGGCCGAGACCGCCGATATTGCCGTCCTGGGCGGGGTTGTTCGCCTCGACCGCGACGACGCCGGGATCAAGGATCATTCGGTAGATGAAGAAGGCCACGACCAGGTAAAGCGCCAGCGCCAGCGCGCGGCTCGTGCCAGGCTTGAGCTTCCGATAGAGCCAGGTCGCAAAACCGATCGCGATTACGGCGAAGAGGAGCGCCTCGACAATCTGTGGCCCGCCCGCCGCCCAGCCTGCGGGCACGGGCTTTGCCGAGATCAGCACGACGGCAAGCCCGCCAAGCGCGACCGAGCCGACGATGCCGGTCGAAAAGAGGCCGGCGTAGCCCCACTGGATGTTCACGCCGATGGCCATGATCGCCGACAGAAGGGCGAGGTTCAGGATGTTCAGCGACAGGTTCCAGCTTTGGAACAGGCCGGTCAGGATGAACAGAAGCGCGACACCGGCAAAGAGCAGAAGGTTGCGGTACTTGGCCATGTCACTTGCCTCCGAAGATGCCCTGCGGGCGGAAGAGCAGCACGAGGATCAGGATGGTGAAGCTGACCGCGACCTTGTAGTCCGTGGACAGCGCCTGGTAGAGGCCGTCGCCCAGCCATTCGGGCGGGACGAGATAGCTGAAGATCTTGCGCCAGGCGTTGGTGACGATCAGCTCCGAAAAAGCCACGATGAAGCTACCCACCACGGCGCCCACGGGCGAGCCGAGGCCACCCACCACGGCGGCGGCGAACATCGGCATCAGGAGGCTGAAGTAGACGATTCCGCGGTAGGACTTGTCGAGCCCGTAAAGCGTCCCGGCAATGCAGGCCAGAGCCCCGGCAAGGATCCAGGTGATCATTACAACGCGTTCGGGGTTGATGCCGGACAGAAGGGCCAGATCCTCGTTGTCGGAATAGGCGCGCATCGACTTGCCGGTCCGGGTCTTCTGCAGGAACCAGAAGAGGGCAATGCAGCAGATCACCGCCGCGATGACCGAGATCGCTGCCGTCGTCTTGATTGCCAGCGGCTCGGCCAGGCCGGTCCAGGCCTTGAAGTCCTGCGGGTTCAGCATCATCCGCGCGCCGTCGGTGAAGTTCTGTTCCGAGGTCCCGATGATCAGGCGGACCAGGCCGTTCATCACGAACATGACGCCGGTTGACACGATGACCACGATGATCGGTTTCGCGCGCTGCTTGCGATAGAAACGGTAGACGACGCGGTCGGTCGCCAAGACCATCGCGATGGTGACAAGGATGCCCAGGGGCAGGGCGAGAAGCGCGGTGGGCAGAGGGCCCGCCGTGATACCCATCGACTGGAACCACCAGGTGAAGAGGATCACGAAGGCCGTCCCGAAGGCCATCGTGTCGCCATGTGCGAAGTTCGAGAAGCGCAGCACGCTGAAGATCAGCGTGATGCCAAGCGCCCCAAGCGCCAGCTGGCTGCCATAGGCAAGACCAGGCACGACGATGAAGTTCAGGAAGGCGACAAGGGCGTTTAGGATGTCCATCAGGTCACGCTGGGTCCAGGTAAGGGGGAAACGGGCTCAGCCGCCGGTGGCGACGCATGCGCCCTCGCCGCTGATCGCCACCGGACCGGCGGCATGGGCGGTGAAGAGGAACTGGCCCTGCGGGAAGATGCTGATCATTCCCGACATGCCGGCTTGCGGAGGCATCACAAGAACCAGCTCGCCCGTGTCATCGATGTAGCCGACATCGAAAGCCTGCCACGACTGGCCGTCCGCCGAGACGGTCCAGCTTTCGCCGGTCTGCTCGATGGCGAAGGGGCTGCCGGGGTAGGGCTCGCAGGTGCCACCGCCGCACTGGCGATCCACGGTGCATTCGAAACCGGCAAGAGCCGGGGCAGGGAGGAGGGCCAGCACGGCCAGCGCGACGCGTTTCATCTCAGCCTCCAAGGAAGGACTTGCGGACGTCCGGATCGGCAAGAAGCGCCTGACCGGTGTCGGTATAGCGGTTGCGGCCCTGCACAAGGACAAAGCCCTTGTCTGCGATCTCCAGCGCCTGGCGGGCGTTCTGTTCGACCATGAGGATCGAAATCCCGGTGCGCGCGATCTCGATGATGCGGTCGAAAAGCTCGTCCATCACGATGGGGCTGACGCCCGCGGTCGGTTCGTCGAGCATCAGGACCTTCGGCTGGGTCATCAGTGCCCGCCCGACCGCGACCTGCTGGCGCTGGCCGCCCGACAGTTCTCCCGCCTTCTGGTAGCGCTTTTCCTTCAGGATCGGAAACAGCGCATAGATCTGCTCCATCGTGTCGCGGATCGTGTCGTCCTGACGGATGAAGGCACCCATTTCGAGGTTCTCTTCGACCGTCATGCCGGTGAAGATGTTGTGGGTCTGCGGGACGAACCCCATGCCCTTGCGGACCCGCGCCTGCGGAGAAAGCTGGGTGATGTCCTCGCCCATCAGCTTCACGCTGCCCTGGCGCAGCTTGAGCATCCCGAAGACCGCCTTCATCGCCGTGGACTTGCCGGCACCGTTCGGCCCGACGATCACCGCGATCTCGCCCGGCTCGACCGCCAGAGTACAGGAATGCAGGATGTCGACCGCGCCATAGCCGCCGGTCATGTTCTCGCCGATCAGGAAAGGTGCGCTCATTCAGTCAGATCCAGTTGCAGGGTCGGAAGAGCGGCGGAGCAGAACCTCACGCCACGCCCTCCTTGATCTTGTTCTTCAGGCCGCGACCCAGATAGGCCTCGATGACCCGCTCGTCGTTCTTCACTTCGTCCACGGTGCCTTCGGCCAGGACCTTGCCTTCGGCCATGCAGATGACCGGGTCGCAGAGGCGGCCGATGAAATCCATGTCATGCTCGATCACGCAGAAGGTGTAGCCACGTTCCTTGTTCAGCCGCACGATGGCATCGCCGATGGTGTTCAGAAGCGTCCGGTTCACCCCGGCGCCGACTTCGTCCAGGAAGACGATCTTGGCATCGACCATCATGGTCCGGCCAAGCTCGACCAGCTTCTTCTGCCCGCCCGAGATCATCCCGGCCTTCTCGTCCGCGATGTGGCTGATCGTGAGGAACTCCAGCACCTCGTCGGCCTTCTGGCGGATGCGTTCCTCTTCCTCGGCGACCTGCCCGCGCGAGAAGAGCGCGTTCCAGAGCTTCTCGCCCGACTGGCGCGGTGGCACCATCATCAGGTTCTCGCGTACGGTCATGCTCCCGAATTCATGGGCAATCTGGAAAGTTCGAAGCAGGCCCTTGTCGAACAGCTTGTGCGGCGGCAGGCCCGTGATGTCCTCGCCATCCATGAAGACCTCGCCCGAGGTCGGCGTGTAGCGTCCCGCAATCACGTTGAAGAGCGTGGTCTTGCCCGCGCCGTTCGGCCCGATCAGACCCGTGATGGTCCCGGTCTTGATCTCCAGCGATGCGCCGTCGACGGCGTGAAAGCCGCCGAAATGCTTGTGCAGCTTTTCGACCCTGATCATGTGCTTCCCCTGACGCGGCCCGTCTTCGCCTTTGGCGGGGGCCCTTCTCTTGGGCAACGGCCCGGGAATTTCCCGGGCCGTGCCTTGGTTTCATGTCCGGATCAGATCAACGGAACTGGACGGTTTCGTAGACGCCGCCCTTGACTTCGAACTGCTTGTAGCGGCCAGCGCTTTCGCCCGGTCCGATCAGCGTCACGCCCGAAGCGCCGTCGTAGTCGATCGCGGTGCCGGCAGCGATCAGCTCAAGCGCCTTGCCAAGCTCGCCCGGCAGGATCTTGGTGCCCGAACCATCGGCCGGACCGTTGGCGATCTCGAGGATCTTCTCCTTGTAGACGGCCGGATCGGTCGAGCCCGAAGCTTCCATCGCCAGCATGATCAGCGCGGCGGCGTCATAGCTTTCCGGCGTGTAGGGCGAGGTGGCGTCGAAGGCCGGATCGTTGGCCTTGCCCATCTCGACCAGAACGGCAGCGCCGGGGCTGTCGGACTGCGCGACCTGACCGTAGGACCCGTCCAGCGCCGGGCCGATGGCTGCAGGAAGGCTGTCGCCCACCATGCCGCCGGGCAGCCCGAAGGTCGAGAAGGCGCCGGTGTCGAGCGAGGCCTGGATGATGCCCTTGCCGCCCTGGTCCAGATAGCCCGCCACGACCAGAAGGTCGCCGCCCGCCGCAGCCAGCGCCGCAACTTCGGCCGAGTAGTCAGCCTTGCCATCGTCATGCGCGGCGTTGATCGTCACGGTGCCGCCCTTGGCAGTGAAGGCCGCCGCGATCGATTCCGCCAGGCCCTTGCCGTAGTCCGAGTTGGAGTAGGTCAGGGCGATCGACTTGATGCCCTTCTCGGTCAGGATGTCGGCCATGACTTCGCCTTCGCGCGCGTCAGACGGCGCGGTGCGGAAGAACAGGCCATTGTCCGGGTCGGCGGTCAGAGCCGGCGAGGTGGCCGAGGGCGAGACCATCACGATGCCGTTCGGCATGGCGACGTTGGTCAGGACGGCACGGGTCACGCCCGAGCAGTCGCCGCCGATGATGCCCTTGACGCCTTCGGCGGTGATCATGCGCTCGGCCGCAGCGGTGGCAGCCGCCGCGTCGGTGCAGGTCGAGTCACCGCGCACCGAAGTATAGGTGTTCTTGGCCTTGCCCGAGTTGTTGACTTCGGCCATCGCGGTTTCAGCCGCGTTCGCCATGTGCGAGGTCAGAGATTCGATGGGGCCGGTGAAGCCGATCAGGATGCCGATCTTGACGTCCTCGGCAGCGGCGGCACCAGCCATCAGCGCGCAGGCCGAAGCGGCCAGCAGAAGTTTCTTCATTGATTGTATCTCCCTAGTTGGATCGAAATCCTGCGCAGACGGTAGTGCGGGCCGCATGAAAAGAAAAGGCCCATTTTGTCGACACGCTGACGACACTGTTACAGCATGTGAGTCGACACAATCCTCGGGTGACTTAATCTTACAGCGTTTCACCCAGCGTTGCCAATGCCGCCCTGATGCAAAGACCAAGGATCCAGATCTTGAAGCCAGCACCCTGCCTCCTGTCCGCACTCGCCCTTCTTGCGCCCTCCCTGGCGGCTGCCGATCTTCCAACCTCGGCCGGAGTCATGACCGTCACGCCCATTGTCGAAGGTCTTGAAGAGCCCTGGGGTATCGACTTCCTGCCGGACGGCGGCTTCCTGGTGACCGAACGCGACGGACGGCTCCTTCTGGTCCGTGACGGCGTGGCACTGCCGGTGGACGGGGCGCCGGACGTGGTGGCGCAAGGGCAGGGCGGTCTTCTGGACATCATGGTTCCACGGGATTTCGCCTCAAGGCGCGAGGTCTGGCTCAGTTTTTCAGCAGCGGTCGATGGCGGAGCGACCACTGCCGCCGGGGTAGGAAGGCTAGCGGAAGACGGCACCAGGATTGAAGGCTTCCGCACGGTCTACGCGGGCGAGGGCTATCCCGGCGGGCGGCATTTCGGGTCGCGCCTTGTCGAGATGCCGGACGGCAGCGTCGCACTGACCACCGGAGACAGGGGAACCGGCCCCGGCGGAACCGAGGCGCAGGATCCGGCGCTTTCAGCGGGGAAAGTGATCGTTCTGAACCGCGACGGCAGTCCAGCGGTTTCGCTGGAAGGTTGGCGCCCGGGGACGCTTTCCATCGGACATCGGAACATCCAGGGTGCCGCGATCGACCTTGCCGGGCGGCTTCTCACCGTCGAGCATGGCGCGCAGGGAGGCGACGAGCTGAACGCCCCCGAGATGGGGCGCAACTATGGCTGGCCGGTCATATCCTACGGCCGAAACTATAACGGCGACCCGATCGGACGCGGGACCGAGCTTCAGGGAATGGAGCAGCCGCTGCACTACTGGGACCCCTCGATCGCGCCGTCGGGGCTGATGGTCTATTCGGGCAAGCTTGTCCCCGAGTGGACAGGAGACATCTTCTTCGGCTCGCTCAACAGCGACTTCATCGGGCGGCTTGACCCGGATCAGGCGGGAGAGACGGGCTTTGCCGAAGAGCGCCTCGCCGGGCCGGAAACCGGACGGGTCCGCGACGTGGTCGAGGCGCCGGATGGCTCGATCTGGTTCCTGTCCGTCGCAGATGGCGCGGTCTATCGCCTTGCGCCTGAACCGAAGAGCTAGATCGACAGCCGCACCGGAACCGCTCCCGGCATGCCTTGCGTCCCGCGCTCGCGGTAGGGGGTGGTGCTGTAATGGCTCCGGTAGCACTTCGAGAAGTGACTGGGCGAGGCGAAACCGCAGGCCAGCGCGACATTGATCACGCTCATGTCGGTCTGCATCAGGAGGTTCCGAGCCTTCTGCAGCCGAAGTTCCATGTAATACCGCTTGGGCGACCGATTGAGATACCGGCGGAACAACCGCTCCAGCTGGCGGGTGGACATGCCCACTTCCTCGGCCAGATCGGCGGGCGACATCGGGTCCTCGATGTTTCCCTCCATCATCTGGATGACCTGGGAAAGCTTCGGATGCCGGACCCCGATGCGTGTGGGGATCGACAGCCGCTGGGTGTCCTGGTCGGTGCGGATGGTCGAATAGATCAACTGGTCCGCAACCGTATTTGCAAGGTCCTCGCCGTGGTCGGCCGCAACGATCTTCAGCATGAGGTCCAGCGAAGATATGCCGCCCGCCGTGGTCCAGCGGTTGCCGTCCATCACGTAGACCGACTTCGTCAGCTTTACATCCTCGAATTCCTCGGCGAAGCCATCCTGGTTTTCCCAATGGATCGTGGCCTTCTTGCCGTCCAGAAGCCCGGCCTTCGCCAGCGCGTGCCCGCCGGTGCAGATGCCACCGATGGTGACCCCGCGCCGCGCCTCGCGCCGCAGCCAGTTGACCACGACCTTTGTTGTCGTGCGCTGGATGTCGAGACCGCCACAGACCAGAATCGTATCCTCGCGGTCCATTTCCTCCAACCCCATGTCCAGCCGGAATGTCGCGCCATTCGAGCAGGACTTCTCGGTACCTTCGCCGCAGAGAACCCAAGTGTAGAGGGGTTCCCCCGCCATCCTGTTTGCGATCCGCAAGGGTTCGATGGCGCCTGCGAAACTGATCATGGTGAACTTGTCCAGCAGTAGAAAGACAAAGCGCCGTGTCGCCGTTGTCTTCTGGGTCTGGGTGGCTTTTCGCGGCGCGAGCGTCATATCTGCGACCTGATCATGTCGTTTGCGGTACAAGGAAACGCAAATCTCGAGCAGCCGCAAGGGCTGAAAGCGTCGGTTTTCGCCCAATCGCCCTTTGCAAAGGCGGAAACGGGGGCGTATACCCCTCGCCGATTGCAAGGCTCCGGAGTGGAACGATGACAAAGGGATGGACGAAGACGGCATGGCGCGCGAAGCCGCGGATCCAGATGCCGGATTATCCCGATCAGGGCGCGCTGAATGGCGTCGAGGCGCAGCTGTCGAAGTATCCTCCGCTGGTCTTTGCCGGTGAGGCGCGGCGGCTGAAGAAGCAACTGGCGCTGGCGGGCGAGGGGAAGGCCTTCCTTTTGCAGGGCGGCGACTGCGCCGAAAGCTTTGCCGAGTTCTCGGCGGACAACATCCGCGACACCTTCCGCGTGATGCTGCAGATGGCCGTCGTGCTGACCTATGCCGCCAAGGTTCCGGTCATCAAGGTGGGGCGCATGGCTGGCCAGTTCGCCAAGCCGCGGTCCGCCCCGACCGAGATGATCAACGGGGTGGAACTCCCGTCCTACAAGGGCGACATCATCAACGGCTTCGACCCGACGCCCGAAGCGCGCATCCCGGACCCGAACCGGATGCTGCAGGCCTATACCCAGGCGGCAGCATCGCTGAACCTGCTCCGCGCCTTCTCCACCGGCGGTTTCGCCGATATCCACCGGGTGCACAGCTGGACCCTGGGCTTTGCCGAACATGACAAGGCCGAACGCTACCGCGAGATGGCGAACCGGATTTCCGACGCGCTCGACTTCATGAACGCGGCCGGCGTCAACAGCGATACCGCGAACGAGCTTTCCCGCGTCGACTTCTACACCAGCCACGAGGCGCTGCTTCTGGAGTATGAAGAGGCGCTCTGCCGCGTCGACAGCATCACCGGGCAGAACGTGGCCGGTTCCGGCCACATGATCTGGATCGGCGACCGCACCCGCCAGCCCGACGGCGCGCATGTCGAATTCTGCCGCGGCGTACTGAACCCCATCGGCCTGAAATGTGGGCCGTCGACCACGGCGGACGACCTGAAGGTGCTGATGGCCAAGCTGAACCCGGAGAACGAGCCGGGCCGTCTGACTCTGATCGCCCGCTTCGGTGCCGGGAAAGTCGGGGACAACCTGCCACGCCTGATCAAGACCGTGCAGCAGGAAGGTGCCAACGTCGTCTGGTCCTGCGACCCGATGCATGGCAACACGATCAAGGCGGCCTCGGGCTACAAGACCCGGCCCTTTGACAGCGTCCTGCGCGAGGTGCGCGAGTTCTTTGCCATCCACAAGGCCGAGGGCACCCAGCCCGGCGGCGTGCATTTCGAGATGACGGGACAGGACGTCACCGAATGCACCGGCGGCCTGCGTGCGGTCAGCGACGAGAACCTTGCCGACCGCTATCACACGGCCTGCGACCCCCGGCTCAACGCTTCGCAGTCGCTGGAACTGGCGTTCCTCGTGGCGGAAGAGCTGTCCTCGCAGCGTGAGGCCGCCCGTCGCGTCGCACTCTGAGTTTCGTTGAAATCGGATCGAAGGCGGTAGGGTAGCCTGCCGCCTTTGTCATTCGCTGACATGCACCAGCGACAGATGCCCGAACCGCCGGGCCGGCGGGGCTGCCGGCTCGTCCAGGGGCAGGGGGGCCCGCGGCAGGCACTCGTCGCGCCAGCTGCGGATCTGGAACTTGCATCGCGCCGTCGGCCCCGGGACAAAGCTGACTGCCCCCAGT
>Ga0208243_1000324_pt1 | contig 31472 bp, 31 predicted proteins | sample Subbio2Aug_QV12A_FD_184826 | JGI IMG/M metagenome (GOLD analysis project Ga0208243, IMG submission 184826) | Serpentinite rock and fluid subsurface biosphere microbial communities from McLaughlin Reserve, California, USA - CR12Aug_QV12A (SPAdes) | ecosystem: Environmental > Terrestrial > Deep... | reverse complement strand
CTGCCACAGCGGGGTTGCCTGGCAGTACTTCGGTCACTGGCTGACCGATTCCATCCCCTCTGCGCTGATCGAGCCAGAGACCGGATCGCTCTGGATGCCGCACAATCCCGCCTGGTCCCATTCCCCGGACTATGCGGCGACATTGTCCCTGCCCCTACTGCCGGACCGCCCGGTCCTTGCGGACGAGCTCATCACCTACCAGGACTATTCCCAGGGCAGCCACAAGATCCACCGCTACCAGCTTATCCGCGACGCACTTCAGGCCCGGTACGGCAGTCCGGGTGAAACGATGGTCTACATCCGTCGCGGCAGGTCCGGGGCGCCGCGCTGGATTGCGAACGAGGACTCGCTTGTCGAGCAACTCGTGGCGCGGAACTGGCGCATCCTCGACATCGTCGGCACTTCGGTCGAAGAGATCCAGCGCACCCTCTGTCCGGCGCGCGTCGTGGTCAGCATCGACGGCAGTCATGTCGACCATGCCCATCTTTCTCTGCGTCCCGGCAGTGCCATGGTGATGCTGGTGCCACGGGACCGCTTCACGATGCGCCAGGTGGGCCCGTCACGCGCGCACGGCGTCAAGCCGGGCTACGTGGTGCTGAATGGCTCGGTCGAGACCGGCTACGCCGCCGATCCGGACGAAGTCCTGCGCACCGTGGACTTGGCGATGGCGATGGCGTGACTGCCCGCCGTCACCCTCCGGCAAAGCCGCCGCTGGCGCTCCAGGTCCAATACTCGCCGTCTCCCATCGGATCCTCTTCCAGGACGATCTGCCCCGGCGTGGTCGAAACGGTCAGGTCCACGCAGGTCGTCAGCGGACCATCGGCGGCAGGCGCTTCGCCCAGCGTGACCACGTAATAGGCCCGCGGATCGCCCAGATTCTCGCAGCTGTGCGTTCCGGGCACCACCGCCACCAAAGCGCGCAGGCCCAGCATCTGCAGCGCCTCGTCGTCGGTCAACTCGGCCACGATCTCGATGTCGGGGCCGGACAGGACCTGCGTCCCCTCGGACGCGCCCGGGCCGACCCACATGACCTCCATCCCCTCCCCGGCTTCGATCCGGACCAGTTGGTCGCCCACGGTGAACTCCTCGTCCCTTGTTTCCGCGACCGCCACTCCCGCAAGCAGGCCCAGGCCGGCCAGAAGACTGGGCGTTCTCATTGTCCGGCCTCCGCCCGCAGGGCCGCCATCGCCTCGGCCGGCCAGAGATTGGTGTCCTCGGGCCAGATCCGCGGCTCAACCTCGCCCGTCACATGCCAGGCGGCAAACACCCCTTCGCTTGCGGGGTGCAGGTAAAGGAACGCCCAGTCCGCCTCGCAGGTGAACTTGAGACAGGCTCGGCCAAGGTAGCCCTCGGCGGTGAGGTCGCCCGAGCCGAGGTCGGAGATGCGCTCGGCAAAGACCGGATAGTCGGCACCGAGCCCCGCCTCCAGCGCGGCCAGCACCGGCGCGAGCCTCATCGCATCGACCGGATGCGCCCCGGCCAGCGTCGGTACCGCCTCCCAGCCTGAGCCCGTGTCGGCGCCGAACTCCTCGGGAAGGGCTTCCGTCAGGCCGGTGACCGGGTTCCAGACCCAGACCTCGCCGGGTTCGGACGGCAGCGGTTCGGTCGCGAAGACCAGCGCATCGGGCTGGACCTGGACCGAGAATTCCCGGCAGCTGTCCAGAGGACCGTGCAGGACCGGATCCGCGCCATCCGGGAAGGCCAGGACAAAGGGCGCTGCTCCGCAGGCATTTCCACCCGCGCCCGCGACCCCGGTCACGACCGTCTGCCCGGCCATTTGGATGGGTGCGTCCAGGTAGATGACGCCGTTCTCGTGCAGCACCTGACCGTCGACCACCAGCGCCGCACTGCCCATTCCGTCCCCGGTGACGCTGATGCTGTGTCCGGCGACCGCCAGTTCCTCGGCGAAGGCCCCTGCGCCGCACAGAAGCACCGCCAGGCCAAAACCCATTCCCAGTTTCCGCATTCCCGCCCCTCTATCCGGCTTTGCAGGCAAGATGCCCACCGCCGCCGCGCCACACCAGAGCGGAAAGCCTGACCTTCCCGCCCTTGGCCCAAGGGTTAAGACCGGGTTAACACGAAACGCCAAGTGACTGTTTTTCAATGTCGAACGCGACTTGTCCACCGTGGACAGGTTTCAGACTGCCGCCTCCACCGCGCCCACGATCTCGTCCACCACGGCCGCCAGCAGGACCTCGTCCTCGCATTCCGCCATGACCCGGATCAGCGGCTCCGTCCCCGATTTCCGGATCAGGATGCGGCCAAGCCCCTCGATCCGCGCCTCGGACGCCCGGATCACTTCCTGCACCGATTCCACCTCCAAAGGCCGTGCCCCGGCCGAGAAGCGGACGTTCTTCAGAAGCTGCGGGACCGTCTCGAAACTGCGGGTCAGCTCCGACGCGGGCTTGCCCGTCCGCACCATTTCGGCCAGGAACTGCAGCCCCGCGACAAGGCCATCCCCCGTGGTCGCATAGTCGGTCATCACGATGTGCCCCGACTGCTCGCCCCCAAGGTTGAACCCGCCCTCCCGCATCCGTTCCACCACGTAACGGTCCCCCACCGCGGTCCGTTCCAGCCGCAGGCCCCGGCCCGCCAGGAACCGCTCCAGCCCGAGGTTCGACATGACGGTGGCCACCAGGGCGCCCCCGGCAAGCCGTCCCTCTTCCGCCCACCGCGCCGCCAGCAGCGCCATGATCTGGTCCCCGTCCGCCACACGGCCCGTCTCGTCCAGGATCATGATCCGGTCGGCATCACCATCGAGGCTGATCCCCACATGTGCCCCGTGGGCCACCACCGCCTCGGCCGCCGTCTCGGTATGGGTGGACCCGCAGCGGTCGTTGATGTTGGTCCCGTTCGGCGCGACCCCCACCGAGATCACCTCGGCCCCAAGCTCCCACAGCACTTCCGGGGCCGCCCGGTAGGCCGCCCCGTTGGCGCAGTCGATCACTACCTTCAGCCCGTCCAGCCGCAGCCCGGTGGGAAAGCTCGTCTTGACGAACTCCTGATACCGCCCCCGTCCATCCTCGATCCGCTTCGCGCGACCGATGTTTTCCGGCTTCGCGGGCTGGATCTCCCCCTCCACCATCGCCTCGATCTCGGCCTCTGCGGCGTCCGACAGCTTGAACCCGTCCGGCCCGAAGAACTTGATACCGTTGTCCTGATGCGGGTTGTGGCTGGCCGAGATCATCACCCCCACGTCCGCCCGCATCGAGCGCGTGAGGTAGCCCACCGCCGGCGTCGGCACCGGACCCAGAAGCAGCACGTTCATCCCGGTGGAGCAGAACCCCGCCGTCAGCGCGTTCTCCAGCATGTAGCCGGACAGCCGGGTGTCCTTCCCAATCACCACCCGGTGCGCCGCCGAGCCATCCCGACGGAAATACCGCCCCGCCGCCGCACCAAGCTTCAGCGCCAGCTCCGCCGTCATCGGCCAGCTGTTCGCCCGCCCCCGGACGCCATCGGTGCCAAAAAGCTTCCTGGTCATGTCTCGGACTCCAAATGATCGGTGTTCAATGCCTGCCACAGCCGCAGCGCCTGCCGGGTCTCGGCCACGTCGTGCACGCGGACAATCTGCACGCCCTGCGCGATCCCTGCCAGCGCCGTAACGATGGAGCCCGGCGCCCGGTCCTGCGGTTCCGGTGCTTTGCCGATGCTGCCGATGAAGCGCTTCCGCGAGGTCCCCAGCAGGATCGTGCAGCCCAGCCCGTGAAACAGCGACAGCCCGCGCAGCAGAGCCAGGTTGTGTGCCTGGGTCTTGCCAAAGCCGATGCCGGGATCGAGCACGATGCGGGACCGGTCGATCCCAAGCGCCTCGGCCCGGGCAAGCCGCACGGCCAGCGCATCGTAGACGTCGAGCAGCACGTCGCCGTACAGAGGATTGTCCTGCATCGTGGCGGGCACGCCCTGCGCATGCATCAGCACCACCGGCGCGGCCGCCTTCGCCACCAGCGGCCCCAGCGTCGGGTCGAAATCGAAGGCCGAGACGTCGTTGACGATGGTGGCCCCTGCCCCCAAAGCCGCCTCGGCCACGGACGCTTTGCGCGTGTCGATGGAGATGGGCGCGGTCAGCCCGCCCTCGCGCAGCGCCCGGATCACCGGGACGGTGCGGGCGATCTCCTCCTCGACCGGCACTTCCACCGCGCCGGGCCGGGTGCTTTCCCCGCCGATGTCGATGATCTCGGCCCCTTCGGCCAGCGTGCGCGCCTGGGCCACCGCGGCCTCAGCCCCCAGGAAGCGGCCGCCGTCCGAGAAGCTGTCCGGCGTCACGTTCAGGATGCCCATCAGCCGCGGGCGGTCCATCGTCAGCCCGGCGAAGGGCGCACGGGGCCCGGTCAATCGATGCAGAACCGGCGCGGGGACATCCGCGGCCGGGACGATCCGGCTCGGCGCGGCACGGGACAGGACCTCCACCCGGTCGAACCAGCACCAGCTGCCGGCAAGAGGCAGAGCCCCCGCAGGACGGGCGGGATCGGTCATCGCGATGGGACGGTAATACTCCATGCCCCCGGAGTGGCCGATGGTCGCCCGGTTTTCAAGGGGGAAGGATCAGCCCCGCCGCACGGGAACGCGGCTTCCTGCCGGGACGGCAACCTCGCCGTGAACAACCAGCGCCGAGGCGGACATTGTTTCCGCAAGCCACAGGGCAAGGCTCACCGGCTCGGTTCCCTTCGGGCCGTCCACCGCGTCGAGCACCAGCTTCGACGGAGCCCAGACCACCGACTGCCCGCGCTTGATCGCCCAGTCGATCTCGGTCCGCGTCGCCACCACGACACAGCGCGGATCGCGCGCGGCCAGCGTCCAGGCGTTCTGCTCCATCGCCAGGAGGTCCACACGGCGCTGGGTGGGCTTGTGTCCCGTCACCGGGCGCGGCTGGTCCGGCAGGCCCACGGCCAGGATCAGCGGCAGCCCTTCGGCCAGAAGCGCATCCAGCCGCGCCGACAGGTCAGGGGCGTGGATCGTCGCGTTGTCCAGAAACACGACCAGCGGGTGCACCGCTTCCATCCCCTCGTCCCCGGCTTTCTGCACGGGACGTTCGGCACGCGACCGGACGATCTCTACCCCGAGGGCATAGGGGCCGATGTCCAGCTTCTCGATCCGCACGAAGACCCGCATCGCCGCCGGTTCCGCCAGGATCCGCTCGGCCACCCGCTCGGCCAGCGTCTCCAGCAGGTTCAGCCGCTCGGCCGAAAGCTCCGCGTCAATGGCCTCGGTGATCCGGTCGTAAGAGAGGATGCGGTCGACGTCATCCTCCAATGGCTCGGTCACCGGGCGGACCTCGACCACCACGTTGAAGCGCAGGCGCTGCTTGTGGCCGCGTTCCTTCTGGAAGGCCCCGATGTCGGCCTCGACCACGTGGTCGCGCAGGCTGATCCGGTCGCGCGGGGCGGCACCTGCCGACGCTTCCGCCCGATCCTCGGGATGAGCGAAGGCAAGCTCGATGTCGGACATGGTCATGGGCGCCTCCGCAGCTTCGGCCCCTCATACCATCTGGGGCGAGAGCGCCAAGAGAGAAGGCGTCACCAAACGCGCGATACCCGACATCAGCCCGGATGGCGGTAGAAGAGATGCGCGCCGATCGCCGCGGTTTTCGGAAAGCGTTTCGACCAGCTTGGGCGGACGGCCCGGGTATGGAAATGGGTGGCCCCGCCGGTCAGGATGCGGGGCGCCCCGTCCAGCATTGCGCGTGCGATCCGGCCCGCCAGGTCGGCGGCACCCTTCTCGCGCATCTTGGTGCGGCCATTGCAGACGTAGGAGAACTGGCACCCGCCCCCACCGCGCTGCTTGACCACGCCACAGACCGAACGAGGATAAAGCGGGTTGTCGACCCGGTTCAGGATCACCTCGGCCACTGCGATCTGGCCCTCCAGGCTTTCGCCGCGGGCCTCGAAATAGACGGCCTCGGTCAGGCATTCCCACTGCGCGTCGCCGGTGGGCTCGGGGCGGGACAGAAGCCATTCTTCCGTGATGCCGTCGGTCATGGCCGTTGCGGGAAGCGGCCCGCGCACATCCGGTGAGACGGCTGCCGACTGCAGGCCGAACATGCTGGCCGGCCAGCTGGCCTCGGCACTTACGGATGTGGCCGTCAGGGCCATCGCTAGCGCGAGGGTCGCAAGGTCGCGTATCATCTGCTCATATCCGTCTTTGGGTCAGGCGGCGTATCCCCGCCTTTGCAAGCAGCCGGCGACCTATGGACTATGTTCCAGTGGGTCCACCTCTGTTGCCCAAAGGACACGAAATTTGGTGCGGCATGAGCGAAATCCCGCCGAAAATCGGCGGAAAATCTTAAGAAACAGTTACAAGCATATGATTTTAAACGACGTTCTTCTTGTCGTTGAGCGCAAGGTGGGCCGCCGCCAGCCGTGCCATGGGCACCCGATAGGGCGAGCAGGATACGTAGTCGAACCCCGCCTGGCGGCAGAAGTCGATGGATTCCGGGTTCCCGCCATGCTCGCCGCAGATGGAAAGAGTCAGGTCTTTCCGCGTCTTGCGGCCCCTCTCCGCCCCGATGTGAAGAAGTTCCCCGACCCCGTCCACGTCGAGGATGTGGAACGGGTCTTCGGGGAAGACTCCCTGCCGGACATAAGTGTTCATGAACCTTCCGGCGTCATCGCGACTCAACCCGTAGGTCATCTGGGTCAGGTCGTTGGTCCCGAAGGACAGGAAGGACGCATGCTGCGCGATTTCGCCGGCCCGCAGCGCGGCGCGGGGAGTTTCCACCATGACGCCGAGCTTGTAGTCGAAGCCCGCGCCCGCCTTGGTACGGACCATCGCGGCCACCGCGTCGATCCGGGTCTTGACCAGTTCCACCTCGCGCCGGGCGCTGACGAGGGGGATCATGATCTCGGGCACCACCGGGGCGCCCCGGCGGGCAGACTCCAGCGTCGCCTCGAAGATGGCCTGCGCCTGCATGTCGTAGATTTCCGGCAGGACCACGCCCAGCCGCACCCCGCGCATGCCAAGCATCGGGTTCACCTCGGTCAGCGCCTCGGCGCGGCGCGTGACTTCCGAGAGGGGCCGATCCAGCGCCTCGGCCAGGCCCCGCAGACCCTCGCGGTCCTGGGGCAGGAATTCGTGAAGCGGCGGGTCGAACAGGCGGATGCAGACCGGCAGCCCCTGCATGATCTCGAAAAGCTGCACGAAGTCCGCCCGTTGCATGGGCAGCAGACGCGCCAGGGCCGCTGCGCGGTCGCCGGGCGTGTCGGCGAAGATCATCTCGCGCATGACGACAAGGCGGTCTTCCTCGAAGAACATGTGTTCGGTCCGGCAAAGGCCGATGCCCTGCGCCTCGAACTTGCGGGCGGTCTCGGCGTCCGCCGGCGTGTCCGCATTGGCCCGGACGCCGATATCGCGCACCTCGTCGGCCCAGGACAGCAGCCTGCGGAAGCTGTCGTCCAGCGCCGGGGGCAGCATTTCGGCCGCGCCGGCAAGCGCCTCGCCCTTCGACCCGTCGAGCGTCACCACGTCGCCTTCGCGGAACACCCGCCCGTCCGATGTGGTCAGCTTCTTGTCCCGCGTGTCGAGCCGAACTTCCGAGGCCCCCACCACGCACGGCAGGCCCAGCCCCCGCGCGATCACCGCGGCGTGGCTGGTCATGCCGCCCCGTTCCGTCAAGACCGCCGCCGCCGAATGCATCCCCCGGATATCCTCGGGCGAGGTTTCCCGCCGCACCAGGATGCAGGGCTCTCCCCGCGCCGCCGCCGCCTGCGCCGCGCTGGAGGAAAACACCAGTATCCCCGTCGCCGCCCCGGGCGAGGCCGCGATGCCCCGGGCGATCACGTCGCGTTCGCCCCGCGGATCGACCTGGTGGTGCAGAAGCTCGGACAGGGCGCGAGGCTCCACCCGCAAGACCGCCTCGTCGCGGGGGATGATCCCGTCCTCGGCCAAGGCCACGGCAATCCGAAGGCCCGCCCGCGCGGACCGCTGCACCTTGACCGCGTCCAGCACGGCCAGGCGGCCATCCTCGATGGTGAATTCGACCTGCATCTCCTCGCGGAGCCGGGTGCGGCAGACCGCGCCATATTCGACCAGCCGGGCGAAGATGTCTGGCGCGACATCCTCCAGCGACGGGCCGCGCGGGTCGCGCGTCAGGTACAGTGCTTCGGTCGTCTTCAGCGCGTCGCGGCCCTGGCTTTGGCCGAGGTACCGCCCGGTGATCTGCGGCTGACCGGTCACCGGATCGACGAACTGGATCACACCCGACCCGCTGATCCCCTGCCCGATCCCCTGCGCCATCTCCTGCACGACCAGCCCCAGCGCCGCCTCCTCGGGCGCGCCCTTGGCCTGGCGGAGGAGGCGGGCCGAAGTCCCCTCCCAGGCCCGCGCCATCGACCGCAGCACTTCGGACAATTGCCTGGCCGGGTCCTCGGGGAACGGCTCCTCGGTCTCGACCTCGTACTGCCGCAGCGCCTCACGCAAAGCCCCCGGCCCCGGCTTCAGCCCGTCGAAGACCTCGGGGTCCAGTCGCGCCACGTGGATCGCATAGGCCTGCACGAAGCGCAGATAGAGGGCATCCGCCGCCGCCTCGCCATGCGTCTCGGCCAGGCGCGCGTGGCGCTTGGCGTTGAGGCCGATGTTCAGGATCGTCGCCGGGCCGCCCCAGTCGGGGTTGGCGGGGCTGGGACGGACCGAAATCAGCGGGCCGTCCCCAAAATTGTCAAGGATTCCAGCGGCATCGACCCCGTGCCCAGCGGCGATGGACCGGACGGTTGTGGAGGGCAATGATACCGACTTCGGCACCGGCAGGTCCAGACGCACCAGCCGCTGCAAGCATTTCGCCCGCCAGCCGTGGCTTGCGGTCGCGATCTGCGCCGACGGCGTGATCTGCGCAAAGTCCGGAATCGGATCGTGTTTCTGCACCGCAGCACCTTTTGTTCAGCCGCAGAATACGCCGAAAGTCCTGTCAATCAAGCGTGACATGTCAGTTGTATGACGAATCTTCAGGCAGCCGGAAAACCCGCCTGAAGCTGATCACGTTGCCCCGGCTGAGGATACCCCGCAACCGGCGGGGCGGATCAGCCCTCGATCCGCGTCAGATCGGCAACGCCGGAACAGACCGCCCGTATCCGGTGCAAGAGATTCAGGCGATTGCGCCGCACGATCTGGTTGTCGCTGTTCACCTGGACGGCAGTGAAGAAGGCATCGATCGGCCCGCGCAGGGCGGCCATCGCGGCCATCGCGGTCCCGAAATCCTCCTTCGCCATCGCAGGGGTGATCGTCGCCTCGGCCTTGTCCAGCGCCGCAAAGAGCGCCCGCTCCTCCTCGGTCTCGGCAAACTTCAGCTCCGCCCCGAAGGAATACTCCACCCCATCCTTCGCCTCGGCCTGGGAAAGGATGTTGTTCGCCCGCTTGAACCCCTGGAGCAGGTTCGCCCCGTCCTCGGTCTTGAGCGTTTCCGACAGCGCCGTGGCCCGCTTGACGAGCAGCGTCAGGTCGTCATTCCCGGGCATCGCGAGGCAGGCGTCGATCACATCGGGCCGGATGCCCTGGTCCTTGAGCGTGACCTTGAGGCGGTCGTGGAAGAAGGAGAGGAGGTCGGAAACGCGATTTCCCTTCTCAAATCCCTTAAGCGTCTGCTTGCAGTAATGGTTGTAGGGGTCCATTCCTGCCGTTGAGATAACTTTCATGAAGTCTCGCTCAGTCCAGTAGTGTGAGCGGAGACGATTTGGTTGTTCCAAGTCGAGATGACTCAAAAAAGCGAACTCAAACAGTGAAAATTCACCGGGTTGGATAACTTCGGACTCGGGGAAAGGTTTGCCGGTCGCTAGTTGGAGCCGCAAATCGTTGGCAAGGATAAGTCGGATCGCGCCAAGCGCCGCTCGACGGAGCGCAAATGGGTCTTTTGAACCTGTAGGTTCGTCAGGAACTGCCCAGAACCCGGTCAGCGTGTCGATCTTGTCGGCCAGCGCCACGGCCACCGACACCGGCTCGGTCGGAACGGAGTCGTTCTCCCCCTTCGGCCGCCAGTGGTCCCGCGCGGCGTCGGCGACGGCAGGCTTCTCCCCAGCCTCCAGCGCATAGTAGCGGCCCATCACGCCTTGCAGCTCGGGGAACTCGCCCACCATCGACGACCGCAGGTCCAGCTTCGCCAGCCGCGCGGCCCGTTCCGCCTCGCCTGCATCCGCGCCCACCAGCGGCGCGATCTCGCGCGCCAATGCGGCGATCCGGTCGATCCGTTCGGCCTGCGAGCCGAGCTTGTTGTGGAAGGTGACCGCCTTCAGCCCTTCGACCCACTCGCCCATCCCGGCCTTCGCCACGCGCAAGTCATTCTCCCAGAAGAACTTCGCATCCGACAGGCGGGCCGCCAGCACCTTCTGGTTCCCCTTCAGGATCACCTCGCCGCCATCCGCGGCCTCGATGTTGGCGACCGTGACGAAGCCCTCGATCCGCCCCGTCTTCGGGTTCCGGACCGAGAAGAACTTCTGATGCTCCTTCATCGAGGTCTGCAGCACCTCCGGCGGCAGACCAAGGAAGGCATCCGCAATCCGCCCCATCAGCGGCACCGGCCATTCCACGAGCCCCGCGACCTCGGTCAGCAGGCCGGGGTCCGCGACCACTTCCATGCCCGAGGCAAAGGCCAGATTCTGCGCCCCCTGCCAGATCGCGGCCTCACGCTCGGCGGTATCGAGCACCACCTTCGCGCGCTTCAGCTTCACCACATAGTCGTCGAAGCCCGTCACCACGAAGCGCCCGTTGCCCATGAAACGGTGGCCCTCGGTCGTGTTCCCGGCCTTGATCCCGTCCACATCCAGGGGCACCACATGTGCGCCTGTTTCATCGGACAGCAGGCAGAGGATCGACTGCAACGGCCGCACCCAACGGAGCGACCCTGAGCCCCAGCGCATCGACTTTGGCCAGGGGAAAGTCCGGATCACCCCTTCCAGCACCTCGGCCACGATCTCGGCCGCCTGACGGCCCGGTTTTTCCACGACGGCATAGAAGGTCTCGCCCTTCTTGTCCGCCCGGCGCTCAAGCTGGTCCAGGGTCAGCCCGGTCGACCGCAGGAACCCCTCTACCGCCTGCGCGGGGGCCGACACCGAAGGCCCCTTCCGTTCCTCCCGCACCGGACGGCTTTCACTGGTCAGCCCCTCAACCGAAAGCGCCAGCCGCCGCGGCGTCGAGAACGCGCCCGCCGAGGCATAGGTAAGCCCGGCCTCGACCAGCCCGTCCGTCACCAGCTTCCGCAGGTCGTCGCGGGCCTTGCCCTGCATCCGCGCCGGGATTTCCTCGGAAAAGAGTTCGATCAGCAAATCGGGCATGTCGGGTTCCTAGATCCAGTCGAGGTTCACGCGGGCGGGCGGATAGGCGGCGGCGATGGCATCGCGCAGGGCTGCGAAGCGGGGACGAAGGTCCTTGAACTTGCGTTCATGCGTCTCGGCGACGGTCAGCCGGATGTCGTTGAAAAGCCGCTCGTCCAGCATGGCGGACAGAAGGTCCAGCTCGGCCCCCTCGATGTCCATCTTGACGAAGGCGACCCGGCCATGTGCGTTGATCAGCCCGCGCAAGAAGGCCGGGAAGTCGATCATCGCGACGTCGATCCCCTGCCCTTCGGCGATGTTGTGGCCACCCGCGACCACCGTGCTTTTCACCGAGGCCAGGTCCGGGTTGTCGTCCCAGTTCGCCGCGCGCATCAGGCGCACGGTCCCAGCCTCTACCCCGACGGCAGTGGCGTGCAGCGTCACGTTCGGTGTCCCGGCAAAACGGTCCTGCAGATGGGCAAGGTTGTAGGGGTCGGGCTCGAAGGCATGGACCTCGGCCCCGGACGAGGCCAGAACCTCGGTCACGTCGCCCCGGTTCGCACCGCAGTCCACCGCCACGTCCCCCGGCCGCAGCATCGAGACGACGCCGGCAAGCAGCCCTTCCGCCCGTGCATGGCGCAGGTCGCGCTTGTGACGGCGCTTGAGCTTCTTCAGGGCGTCCTCGGCCTCGGCCATCGTCACTCCGCCAGGTTGCCGTTCAGCTGGTGCCACGCGAAGGCGCGTCCGTCGGGGAAGACGGCCACGACCCGGTCGACGCCGGGGTGGATCTCGGGCTCGGAAAGGAACGCCAGCGCCTCACCGCTTTCCAGGGCGCGGCCGATGGTCTCGGCATCGAAGCAGTCGAAGCCGCGCGGCGCGATCAGCGGCTCGGCTTCCGGGTATTCCCGGTAGGTCTCGGTCAGCATCGCCAGCGACAGGGGCGTGCGGAAGCAGGCGCGGAACTTGATGGGAGAGCTGTCGGCGTCGATCCCCTCCACCGCCTCGACCACGATGGCCTCGGGCCGGTCCGAGGTGAGCGGCACCAGCCGGATTTCCTGGCCGGGCTGGAAGGCGACGGGCTCATAGAAGGCGCGCTCGGCGGTGTACCAGAGAAAGGCCCCGGCAGCGATGGCGACGATCAAGATGGCCCCCACGATGATCTTGCCCGCATTCACTGGTCCGCCCCCGCCTCGGTCAGCCGGAAGGCATCGGCGCATTTCTTGGCAAGCGCCCGGACGCGGCCGATATAGGCCTGGCGTTCCGTGACCGAGATCACGCCACGGGCGTCGAGAAGGTTGAAGAGGTGGCTCGCCTTGATCGTCTGGTCATAGGCGGGATGCGCCATGATGATCCGTTTACCGGACTTCGGGTCGTCCGGTTCGAAGGCGAGAAGCCGCTCGCATTCGGCCTCGGCATCCTTGAAGTGCTGGAACAGCATCTCGGTGGTCGCACCGTCGAAGTTGTGGCGGCTGTATTCCTCTTCCGTCTGCCGGAAGATGTCGCCGTATTTCAGCGGGATCGGGCTTTCGGGATCGTTGAACGGCATGTCCATCACATGGTCGATGCCCATCACGTACATGGCAAGACGTTCAAGCCCGTAGGTCAGCTCGCCCGAAACCGGCCTGCAGTCATGCCCGCCGACCTGCTGGAAATAGGTGAACTGGCTGACCTCCATCCCGTCGCACCAGACCTCCCAACCCAGGCCCCAGGCGCCGAGCGTGGGGCTCTCCCAGTCATCCTCCACAAAGCGGATGTCGTGAACGCCAAGGTCGATCCCGATGGCCGCCAGCGAGCCGAGGTACAACTCCTGCAGGTTCGCGGGCGAAGGTTTGATGATGACCTGGTACTGGTAATAATGCTGCAGCCGGTTCGGGTTCTCGCCATAGCGGCCGTCCGTGGGGCGGCGCGAGGGCTGCACGTATGCCGCGGCCCACGGCTTTGTCCCCAGCGACCGAAGGGTCGTGGCCGGGTGGAAGGTCCCTGCGCCCACTTCCATGTCATAGGGCTGCAAGACCGCGCAGCCCTGCGCCGCCCAGTAGCTCTGCAACCGCAGGATGATCTCCTGGAAGCTTCGGGGCGTGGTCTGGGCGTCGGTCATCGGGAAGCCTCTGGCAGGGGCGTCGGGGGGGAAGAAACTTGCCGCCTTCCCTATCCACTGGCCGCTACAGGGTCAATTCCGGAAAGGTCCGGCGCAAACGTGACCGGTTTCACCCTTGCCGCGGCGCGCGTGCTGACTAAAGGTGCAGAAAACGCTGCTGCCCGACAGGACGCCCGATGTTCAAACCCGTTGCTCTGCTTGCCCTTTTCGTTTCCGTGCTTCTCTTCGCGCAGCCTCCCGCCGCCCAGGCACAGGACGGCGAGGTCTACATCCAGGTCGAGGCGCTTCCCGACCAGCCCACCGCCGTCGTCCGCGCCCAGGCCTATTCCGCGCTGTTCCCGGAAACAAACGGCTTCGGCCTCCGCTCCGGCTGGTTCGGCATCCTCCTTGGCCCTTTCCCGCCCGATGAGGCGGCCGATCTTTTGTCCAGCCTCAAGGCCGAACGGCTGATCCCGTCGGACAGCTTCATCGCCTATCCCCGCGACATGGGTGACAGGTTCTGGCCCGCCGAGGGCGCGCCCGTGGCTGCCGACCCCGCGGCCGCAGCCACCGCAGCCGAGCCTGCGCCCGAACCCGCCCCCGAGCCTGAACCCGCTCCCGACGAGGACCGCCAGCAAGCCCGCGACAGCGAGGCGCTTCTCACGCCCGAGGAACGCAAGGACCTGCAGACCGCGCTCCAGTGGTTCGGTTACTATCCCGCCGCCATCGACGGCGCCTTCGGTCCCGGCACCCGCACCTCGATGTCCGCCTGGCAAGAGGCGCGCGGCTACGAGGGCACCGGTGTCCTCACCACCCGCCAGCGCCGCGAGCTGATGGACGCCTGGAAGGGCGAGCTGGCAGCCTTCGGCTTCCGGGAAGTCGTCGAAACGGAATCCGGCATCACCGTCACGCTGCCCCTCGCGCTGGTCGAATTCGACCATTACGAGCCGCCCTTCGTCCACTACCGACCCAAGGTCGAGGGCGCGCCGAAGATCGTGCTGATCTCGCAGCCCGGCGACCAGGCGGCGCTCTTCGGCCTTTACGATGTGCTGCAGACGCTGGAATCCGTGCCGCTTGACGGCGCGCGCGACCGCGACGACCGCAGCTTCCGCATCCGCGGCACTTCGGCCACGACCGACACGACCGTCTATGCCGAACGGAACGGCGACCGGATCAAGGGCTGGATGCTGATTTCCACTCCGGGGAACGAGGGCCGCGACGCCCGCATCCTGCGCGTGATGCAGGACAGCTTCTCGCCCGACGGGGACAGCGTTCTCGACCCCGGCATGGTGGCGATGGAGGCGGGAACGAAGGCCGGGCTCCTGGCCGGGCTGGAGGTCCGCAAACCGCGCTACAGCCGCACGGGCTTCTTCGTGTCGGCAGACGGTGCGGTGGCCACCACCGTGGAAGCCGTGGCCCAGTGCGGCCGCGTCACCATCGACCGGACGACGGATGCCGAAGTCACCCTTTCGGACACCGCGACTGGCCTCGCGATCCTGAAACCCAAGTCCCCGCTTGCCCCCCGCAGCGTGGCGACCTTCGTGAATGCCTCGGCCCGCCCGGGCAGCGAGGTCACCGTCCCCGGTTATTCCTACGAAGACCGCCTGCCCGCCCCGGTTCTGACCTTCGGCACCTTCGAGGATGCCCAGGGCCTGAACGGCGAGCCTGGCCTGTCGCGCCTAGCGCTGCAGACCCTGCCGGGCGATGCAGGAGGGGCCGTGCTGGACAGCACCGGATCGGTCGTGGGGATGCTCCTTCCCGCTGCGGCCGAGGGTGGCAAGCAGCTTCCCGCAGGCGTCGCCTTCGCGCTTTCGGCCGCCGAGATCGCCCGGCTACTCACCGCGAACGGCGTCACGCCGCAAAGCTCCGTCGCACCGGCCCCGCTGGCCCCCGGCGCGCTGGCCGAGGTCGGCACCGGAATGACCGCGCTCGTCTCCTGCTGGGACTAACGGCGCCAGAAGCTGGGAAGCACCATGACCAGGATCGCCAGAAGACCCAGGCGGCCCAGGATCATGCACAGCGTCATGATCGCGATGGCGCCGGGCGGGAAGTCGATGAAGGTCCCCGTCCGCTCGACCAGCGGCCCGAAGCCGTAGCCGACGTTGCCCAGAGTGGTCCAAGCGGCAAACAGCGCCGAGACGGTGTCCACTCCCAGAAGCGTCATCGCCACGCTGGCAATGCCCAGGATCAGGATGAAGCTTGAGACGAACAGGATCAGTGCGTTCAGCACGTCCTCCTCGACCGGGCGGCCATCATAGCGGATCGGATCGACCGCCGATGGATTGCCTATCCGCCGGATCTCGCGCTTCAGGACCGCCACGACCAGTTGCACCCGGAAGACCGACAGGCCCGCTGCCGATGAGCCGGAACAGGCACCCACGACACCGATGACGAAGGCCACGACCAGCATGTATCCGCCCCAGACCGGGAAGCTTCCGGAAAAGAAACCGGTCGAGGACATGATCGATGTCAGGTTGAACAGCGCCTCGCGGAACACGGGCTCGACCGGGTCACCCGTGGTCCAGATCCGCCAGACGGTGACGGACAGCACGGCAAAGGCCAGCCAGCGCAGATAGGCGCGGACCTGGGCATCCTGCCAGAGGGGTCCTGCCTGCCCGTTCACCAGCTGCACGTAGCGGATGTAGGGCAGGCTGCCGAGGATCATGAACAGTGCCCCGGCATATTCGCCCGCGCCCTGGTACTTGCTGAACGAGACATCTGCCGGAAAGAACCCGCCGGTCGCGATGGTGGCGAAGCCCCCCACCACCGCGTCCAGGGTCTCCATCCCGATGGCGGCATAGGTCGCCACGCAGGCCAGCGTCAGCGCCGAATAGACGAACAGAAGCTGCCGCGCGATGTCGGTCGCCCGCGGCAGTGCCTTTCCGAAGGTGTCGAATCCCTCGGTCCGGAAAAACTGCATTCCGCCCACGCGCATGAGCGGCAGGAAGATCATCGCGATGAAGGCGATCCCCAGCCCGCCCAGCCAGTTCAGCATCCCCCGCCACAGGTTCATTCCCGCCGGAAGCTCTTCCAGACCGTAGATGACCGTTGCCCCGGTGGTGGTGATCCCCGAAACCGCTTCGAAGTAGGCGTGGTTCAGCGACAGGCCCGGCGCGCCAATCCAGAAGGGCAGCGCACCGAAGAAAGGCACAAGAAACCAGATGCCTGCGGTCAGTAGATAGGCCTGCCGCGTGTCGAGCGCCTGTCCCAGCGCGTTCCCTGTCGACAGCGTCAGCGCTGCGCCGACGACACCGGTCAGTGCCGCGCAGGCCAGGAAATCGTAACCGTTCTCCAGCCCGGCGCGCCAGTCGATGATGGCAGGGGCCAGCATCAGGATCGCAAGCACGATCAGGATGCGGCCGATGACATAGGCGACGGGGCGGAAGTCAACCATGGTCGGGCATGGCTACGCGGCCCCGCGCCTTTGGTCAATCTAGCGCGTGTGGATCAGCGTGCGGAACAGATGCGGGTCAAGGCTCTCGGCCGCGAAGGTTTCGCCTTCGGTCAGAAGGCTGATCGCGTCGTGGCTGTGCAGGCTTTCCTGGTGGCTCGCCACCACCCGGAAGTCACCGATCCGCGCGTGCTTGCGCAGCGCCTCACAGAAAAGCCGCGCCGCGTCCTCGACGAAGATCGGGTTCGCCGCGTTCAGTTCGGCAAAGGCCTGCTCGTCCTCGCGCTTGACCATGACCTGCGTCTCGGTAACCACCGCGCCCCGCGCCACATCCACCAGGTCTTCCAGCGCCATCTCGCCCGTCAGCACCACCGACAGCCGCGCGACCGAGCGCTGCGAATGCGGTGTCGCAAGTTGCCCCCGCATCGCGCGGGCGTGTTCCGACAGCTCCAGGCTGCAGGGGCAGGTCGAGCTGTAGACATAGTCCAGATGCACGATCCGCTTGCGGACGCCGCCCTGCTCCACCAGCTCCAGCGCAATGTCGTAATACTGCCAGCCCGTCAGGTCCGACCGCAGCGACCGCAGCTGCATCGGGAACGACAGTCGCATCTGGATGCGCGCATCGAAAGACCCGAGGTCGGCCTTGTAGTCGTCCAGCGCCGCCTCGATCACGCCAAACGAGAATTCCTTCTCGGCATGGGCATAGAACGACCGCATGATGCGGCTCATGTTGATGCCCTTCTTCTCGGCTTCCAGGCTGACCGTACCGGTCACGCTCGTCTCCAGGACAAGAGGCGCGCCGTCGCGGGTGGCAAAGCGCACCGGCAGGCGGAAGTTCGAGATGCCGACGTGCTGGATCCGCGACTTGGCGCCCCGGATCAGGCTTTCCGGCCCGTTCTGCAGGTCGGGCATCGAGGCCTTGTAGCCCGCGTCGGGGCGGAAAGCCTCGGGGTAGACCCGGCTCAGCGCCGGATAGCCCTGACCGGGCAGCAGCCAGCCGACAGCGGAATCAAGCTTCGCGATATCCTCGTCCGACGACTTGCCCGCCCACTGGCGCAGCACTGCAAGCGCCGCCTCGGCCTCTTCACGCGTGGGAAGACGGTCGATCTTTGGGGTATGGATGTTCATTTGGGCAGGTCCTTTCGGTTCGGGCGCGCCACTAGGCAGGCGCCGTCAATTTCCGGAGAGTCTTACGTGGCAGTCCCACCGCCGGATCACCCTGGTCCGGGGCAGATGCCCATCACATAGGGATTCCGCGCGGCGACGCAAGACAAATCCGGACGCATTCAGTCCGTTTCCGACCAACCCGGCGCGATCCTCTGCTGCAGGGCCCAATCGTGCAGCGTCCCGCCGAAAGGGTCAGGCTCGTCCCCGCTTGTCCGCAACGCCGTTGCTCCCCCGCACGCCGAGGTCGGATCACCGCCGGAAAAGCCCTCTGGCATGCCGATCCCGTACGGAAATCCAAGGGTCAGAAGCGTCCTTTCAAGGGTCGGCGGAGTCTCGGACAAGGTGAGCGTCACGTCCCGCGCCCCGCTGATCCGCGCCGAGGCAATCCGGGTTGCCACTCCCCGCGGCGGGTTCCAATCGAAGCCAAGATGTTCCAGCGCCCGGACGCCGATCTCCGCCTGACCCTCAGCCGGTCCCGCACACTCAAGATCGCCCATGCCGCCCGCGAACCGCACCCGGACCTCTGCCCCCCGGACCTCCGCTCCGACCATCCGCAGGGGTTCCCACGCCTCTCCGGACAGCACCCGCCGGATCGCCCGTCCGTGCATGACCCCAAGCCGGACCGCGCCACGCGGCTTCAGATGCACCCCGTCCGAGCGTTCCAGCATGTATTCCGGCCCGGCAATCACCACCTGCCCCGGCCGCGCCAGCGCGACCTCGGCCTGGGCCAACGCTGCACCGCGCCGTCCGGCCTTGTAGAAGGCCGTGGTCTGGCTCAGGCAGAAGACAAGCTGCCCCTGCCCGCCCGTGGCCGCTCCAAGCGCCCCCTGCAAGCCGTCGATCAGCGCGCCAAGCCGGTCGGCATAAAGCGAATGCGGCGTCCGCGCATCCGCCTGACCCTGGACCCAGGTGACGACCAGCCGCTGGAACCGCAGCCCCCTCGCCGCGGCCAGCACCTGACAATGCGCAATGCAGCGCTCGACATTGCGGAAGGCCGCACCAGCCGGCAGAAAACTCCCGATCTCGGTGTTGCGCCGCGCGAGGCTCACCGTCAACAGCCGGTCCTCCGCGCCCAGTGCCCCCAGCATTTCTGCAGACGCTGCCGTCAAAGGCCCCGACCGACCGTTACGCAGATGCGTGACCGGCTCCCCCAGTGCATCCTCGGGCAAGTCCTCCGTCGGATCATCCGCCACTCGCGGCGTGCCAGAGGCGGACAGGACCCAGGCCCGGACCGCATCGACCGGCCCCGGTCGCTGACCCAGGGGCCGCAACCGGGGGGTCAGGGCCAGAAGCGACTGGCCCAGTCCCAGGTAAAGCACCAGCTCTCCGGCGGGCGCGGCCAAGTCAGGCGACGGCCAGGGCCTGGTGCAGGTCCGCGATCACATCGCCCGCATCCTCAAGGCCCAGGGACAACCGGATCAGTCCGGGCGTGATGCCCAGGCTGTCCTTCTGGTCCTGCGGCAGCCGCTGGTGAGTGGTCGTCGCAGGATGCGTGGCGATGGTCTTCGCGTCGCCCAGGTTGTTGGAAATCTTGGCGATTTCCAGCGCGTTCATGAAGCGGAAGGCCGCTTCCTTCCCGCCCGCGATCTCGAACGTCACAAGCGTCCCGCCCGAACCCATCTGCTCCATCGCCAGCCTGTACTGCGGATGGCTCTCCAGCCCGGGATAGATCACCTTCGTGACCTTCCCATGTGCCGCAAGCGCCTTGGCCACGGTCAGCGCCGTGTCCGCCATCGCCCGGCAGCGCAGATCCAGGGTCGCCATGCCGTTCAGGTGCATCCAGGCCGTGAACGGGCTCATCGAGCCGCCGGTGTGCTTCATGTAGGGCTCAAGCGTCTTGCGGATGAACTCCTTCGTGCCGCAGACCACGCCCCCCAGCGCCCGGCCCTGCCCGTCGATGTGCTTCGTGGTGGAATAGACCACCACATCCGCCCCCTGCTCGACCGCGCGCGAAAAGATCGGCGTCGCAAAGACGTTGTCGCAGATCACCAGCGCGCCCTGCGCATGGGCAATCTCGCTGACGCCGCGGATATCCACCAGCTCCAGCGTCGGGTTCGACATCGACTCGAAGAACACAGCCTTCGTCCCCGGCGTCACGGCCTTGCGCCATTGCTCCAGGTCCGCGCCGTCGACGAAGGTCACCTTCACGCCAAAACGCTGCAGCACTTCCTCCAGAACATAAAGACAGGAGCCGAAAAGCGCCCGGGCGCTGACCACGTGATCCCCCGCGCGCAGCATCGACATCAGCGCGCCCGAAACCGCCGCCATGCCGCTGGCCGTGGCGAACGCATCCTCCGTCCCCTCCAGGGCCGCGATCCGCTCCTCGAACATCCGGGTCGTCGGGTTGCCGTAGCGGGCGTAGATGAACTCGTCCTCGCCCGCCTTCACGAAACGCGCCTCGGCCGCTTCCGCGGTCGGGTAGACGAAGCCTTGCGTCAGGAAGATCGCCTCGGCCATCTCGCCGTACTGGCTCCGGCGGCTGCCTTCATGCACCAGGCTTGTGCGGGTCTTCCAGTCCTTCGTCATCGCGCGCGGGCCTCCCGGCCAATAAAAAGCCCCGGACAACCGAAAGGTGCCGGGGCAACGCCCTTCACCTCTTTAGCGGCTTGTTTAACGTGGCCCGCAATCCGGAGGACAAATCGCCACGGCCGCCTCAATACGCCTGCGCCCCGCGCCGGTCAACCCGCCCGCCGCACTTGATTTCCGTGGCCCCGTGGGGGACGCTTCGCCAACCTTCCCTTGCCCCAAGGCCCCCATGCGCCGCCTTCTCTTCGTGCTTGCGACCCTCGCTCCCGCCGCGCCCGCCTGGGCCCAGGCCTGCTTTGACCGGAACTCCGACCCAGAGACCCAGGTCACCCTCTGCGACCAGGCCTTCCAGGCCGCTGCCACGCCCGAGGACGCCTCCCTCGCGCTTGCCTACAAGGGCGAAGCGCAGCGGATGCTTGGCCAGTATATCGACGCGGCCGCAACCTTGCAGCAGGCGCTCGGCTATACCCCTGCCAGTGCCTGGGTCTGGGTCGAGCTTGGCAACGTCCGCTACGACCAGGGCGACACGGCGGGCGCACTCGCGCACTACTCCGCCGCGCTTGCGACCGAGGACTACATCTCGGCCTGGGCCAACCGGGCCGAGACCTGGTGGCAGTTCCGCGAAGGCCAGCGCTGCTCGGACGACGCGGACAATGCCCTTCGCCTTGATCCGCAATACGCCTACGCGCACGAGATCAAGGGACGCTGCCTCATCGACCTTGGCCAGGCCGAAGAGGCGCTTGGCTATTTCGACACCGCCATCTCGCTGGCGCCGGGCTATCAGAATGCCTACCGCAACAAGCTTGCCGCGCTTTCCGCGCTTGGCCGGCACGAAGAGGTGGTGGCCGTGGCGGACGAGGCGCTAAGCCCGGGCACCGTCACCGATCCGAACCCCGCGATCGAAGAGGACATCCTTGCTCGCCGCCTCCTGGCCCTGGGCGAATATGCCCCGCCCGCCACCGTCGCGACCGAGGCCGCCGCGCTTCTGCAGCGCTACCCGCAGAACCTCGCCGCGGTGAACGTGCAAGGCGCCGCACTTCTGGCCGATGGCAAGTCCGAGGAGGCGGACAAGGTCACCCAGGTCCTGCGCCTGAACCCGGACGGCGCGCGGATGGAGGGCGTCTATCACGACACGCTCGCGCGGATCGACGCCACGCTCGGCCGGATGGAGGAGGCCTACGCCAACTACAAGGCCGCAATGGACATCGACCCGGCTTTGTCCCGGACCTATGCGCGCAAACTGTCGGAACTGGGGTTCCTGCCCCTGTCGAACGCACCGGCCGGCGTCCTCACCGCGCTTCGACGCTGTATCGACGTCAAGAAGACCGCCTGCGTGATGGCCAGATGAAAAGGGCGCCACCGGGGCGCCCCTTCAACAACAGGCGAACCGGGCTCAGGCCTTGTGGCCTGCGTCCAGGTTGATGACCGTCAGGACCATCGCCCGCAGGACCGTGTGGCCGATGATCGGCAGCACCGCCCAGAACAGCAGCCAGTGGGACGGATCGACGGCGCGGATCATCGTTTCGTTCAGCAGGAGGAAGCCGAAGTTGTAGACCACCATCATCTTGGTCAGGTTCGGGAGATGCTCGCGCATTTCCTCATCCGGCCAGAAGCTGGCGGCGGTCGCGGTGCGGCCGTTGATCACGTCCTGCAGGAAGATGCCGGCGATGACGACGTAGAACAGGCTCTGCATCCGCTGGCACCACAGCGGATCGTCCGCCAGCGCCAGCACGGTCAGCGGCACCGCCGCGAAGAGCAGCGCGAAGACCACCGCCTGGCGGGGGGAATAGCGGGTCAGCAACCGCCGCACCATGCCTTCGAAGCCCATGGCGATCCGCACGGCCAGCGCGGCCAGGAAGGCGGTGGCGAAGGCCTGCCCCTGATGGTCCGGTCCCAGAAGCACCGACAGGATCGGATAGCCCACCAGCAGCACCGCGCCCGGCAGGTAAAGCGACCGCGACAGCGGCGGCAGATCCTGGAACAGGCTCAGGAAGATACGGACGAGATCGAGCGGCGAGCGGTACATGGCAGAACCCTTCTTGCTTGCCGTAAGGTCTAGCCACGCATCAAGGCAGACCTGCGGCAGAAGGCGGTCCGCGACGGGGCATTTGCCCCTGCCTTGTCACTTCTTCTCGGCGTCGGGGTCGATCATGTAGCGCTGCAGCGCCATGAAGTTTACCATCAGAAACAGAAACAATGCCGCCGGCATGGCGAAGGTCTCAAGCTTCACCCAAAGCTCGGTCGACTGCGTGCGCCAGATGATCTCGTTGGCGATGGCAAGCGCGGTGAACATGGCCGCGAGACGGCGGGTAAGGATCATCCAACCCTCTGGTTTCATGGGCAAAGCTTCTGCCATCACCCATTGCAGCAGGCTTTTCCCCCGCAAAAGTCCGACGCCCAGGATCACCGCGAAAGTGCCGTAGACGATGGTCGTCTTCATCTTGAAGAAGCGTTCGTCGTTGAACCAGGCGGTCAGGCCGCCGAAGAAGATCACCATCACGGCCACGAATATCTGCATCCGGCTGATCGTTCCCGTCAACAACCAGAGCACCAGCGTCGAGGCGAGAAGCAGCGGCACCAGGATCAGCGCTGCCACAATGAAGCCAGAATAGTCGGTCCCGGCCAGAGTGTAGCTGTCATCCTTGATCCGCATGTAGATCAGGAAGAACAGAATCGTCGGGCCCAGCTCCAGCGCCTGCCTCAGTACCGGGTTGATCTTCCGCTCGGCCATTATCCCGCCCATTCCATGATCACCGCGCCCGCCGCGATCAGGGCCATAAGCCCCGCCCGCACGGGCCCCACCTTCTCGCCCAGAACCAGCCAGCCGATCAAGGCGGCAAATACCGTCGAGGTCTCGCGCAGCACCGCCGCCTCGCCCACCTTGTCCAGTCGCGTGGCCAGCATGATCGAGCCGAAACTGAAATAGGCGACGAAAGCGCCCAGGACACCCCGCTTGAGCAGCGGCACGATCTCGCCGGCAGGAAGCTGCCGCCAGCGGCGATGAGTCACCAGCGGGATGAAGATGCCGTCCAGCATGAAGAACCACGCAAGGAAGGTGAACGGGTCCGCCGTCGCCCGGATGCCATAGGCGTCATAGGTGGTGTATGTGGCCACCATCGCCCCCGTCGCCACGGCAAGCCAGAGCGCCGGCACCATGGTCCCCCGATCGACCGTCACCGTCCGCAGGTTCCAGGCCGCCAGTCCCAGGATGCCGCCCACCAGCAGCGCCAGCCCCGCCCACTGGCCCGGCGCGAAGGTCTCGCCGAAGACGATTCCCGCGCCGATCACCGTGAAGAAGGGCCCCGTGCCCCGCACCACCGGATAGACCACGGTGAAGGCCCCGCGCGTGTAGGTCATCGCCTGCAGCACCTTGTAGACCGCGTGGATCACGAAGGCCCCGGCGAAGATCGGCCACATGTGGGGTTCCGGCCAGGGCACGACGAACAGCGCGAAAGGCACCGCGATCACGCCATAACTCGTGTCGATCGCTGCCCGCGACAGCCAGGGATCATGCCGCCCCTTCTGCAAGGCACCGAAAAGCGCATGCAGCACCGCCGCAAGCAGGGCCAGCGCCAGCGCCATGTCATGCCCGGCCGGGGTGCCCTCGATCGACCGCAGGAAGTCGCTCAAGGGGCCAGCCCCGGCTGCCAGTCAAGGCCCAGATGCGCGCCACCGAACAACCGCGCCAGTGCCTCGGGGCCAAGCGGGTCGCCCGAGAGCGCCGCGATCCCCAGCTGTGCCGCGCCGATCCCTTCGGTCGAGCGGAACTCCAGCCACAGCCGCCCGCGCCCCTGCGGCAAGGCGTCGAGCACCTTTTCCAGCCGATCCTTCCCGTCTTCCTGAACCAGGGAGTCCGGCAGGTTCATGACCACATGCCGCAACGCCAGACGCGCCGCATCGACCCCGCTTTCTCCCGGGCCGCCTTCGACCAGGCTTTCGCCCCAGCTCTGCATCGCCGGCCGCAAGAGCTTGCCATCGTTGCGCCAATCCACCGTCGCACGCGTCAAGCGCCCGACCAGAAGTGCGCCCGCCGAAAGCCCGGCCTCCGCGATGTCCGCCTCCATCAGAAGCTCGGTCCCACCTGACAGCCGCAGCCGCCCGTCGCGCAGCACCAGCCCCTCCGACCCCGCCGTCATGACGAAAGCCGCGTCCGCCGCCTGCAACCGGAAGGTCTCGCGTAGGACCGGGTCCGTGTCCCTCTGCCCAAGACCCGGCGCCAGCCGCAGGCCTCCCGCGTCCAATGCAAACTCGATCAGGGTACCCTTGACCTCTTCCCCCCGCAGTCGCAGCCTCTGGGCCGCAAGGTCCGGCGCGCCTCCAGCTTTCAGCACGGCACCATCGAAGACGCACCAGCCCCCGTCCGGTCCGCTCGGTGGGGCCATCACGCGGTAGCCGGTCAGACCTTCCAGTGCTGCGGCAAGCTCCGGGCAGGACGCCGGCCCCGCCGAAACCGGACCCGCCATCGCCAGAAGAACCGCAAGGTTACGGAGCATCCACACGAGTCCAACCCGCCTCGAGCGTCACCCCCTCCAACAGCCCCGAAGCCGCTGCCATCGCCCCGGGGACACCCGCAACGGCCCAGGGTGCCAACCGCGCGGGGCCGATCCCGGCCTCCGAGCGCAGGGAAAGCGTCAGATTGCCCGAAGGGTTGGGCAGCTCTTCGATCAGGGCCGCCAGCGCTTTCTTGCTGTCGTCCGACACGCTGGCATCCGGCAGGTCCGCCACCGCCGCAAGCATCGTCAGCCGCAAGGCGTCGGCGGCGGCCCCGATGTCCCCTTCCCGTGGCAGCACGGTCGGCCCGAACGGCATCAGCACATACCACTCAAAGAGCCCATGCGTCGTGACCCGCAGGTCCGCCTCAGTCAGCGCAAAGCTCCCCGCCGACATCTGCAGCGCCCCGGTCGAGGACAGATCGACCCCGGTCAGCACCGCCGAAAGCTCCACAAGGTTCTCACCGGGAAAGTCGATGCTCAGCCCTTCCAGGTGCAGGACTCTGGCCTCCGCGTCCCAGGCCAGCGCTGCCTCGGCGCGGATCGCGTTCGGCCGGGACTGCGCCGCGAAAAGCCAGTCCATCTGCGGGTCGCCCGTCTGCGGAACCAGCCGCAACCCCTCGACCGCGACTTCCAGCCCGTCCGGCGCCCCCGTTCCATCGACCAGCCACGCAAGGGCCGATCCGCGGAACCGCAGCCGGTCCATGTGCCAGTCCGGCAGGTATTGCCCTTCCAGGTCCAGGACCAGCCCCTCGACCAGGCACCAGTCGCCGTCCTGCACCGCGTCTCCGATGACGGACCCGGCCGCGGGAAGACCGACCCTGACCTTTTCCCATGCCGCCGGGCACAACGCCTCGGCCCCTGCCGGACCCGCCAGGATCAGCGCTAGACAGCCCGCCCGGATCACCCCTCGTCCCCGACCAGAGCCTTGGCGAATTCCTCTGGGTCGAAGGGCGCAAGGTCATCGATCTGCTCACCCACGCCGATGGCGTGGATCGGCAACCCGAACTTGTCGGCCAGCGCCACCAGCACGCCCCCTTTGGCGGTCCCGTCCAGCTTGGTCATGACGAGGCCCGAGACATCGGCGATCTTGCGGAAGATATCGACCTGCGTGACCGCGTTCTGGCCCGTCGTGGCATCCAGCACCAGGAGGGTGTTGTGCGGCGCGGTGGCATCGACCTTGCGGATCACCCGAACGATCTTGGCCAGTTCCTCCATCAGGTCCTGCCGGTTCTGCAAGCGCCCCGCCGTGTCGATCATCAACAGGTCCGCGCCATCCGCCCGTGCCTTGGTCAGCGCGTCAAACGCGAGGCTGGCCGGGTCCGACCCCTCCGGCGCGGTCAGCACCGGCACCCCGGCCCGCTTGCCCCAGATCTGCAACTGCTCCACCGCCGCCGCGCGGAAGGTGTCGCCCGCCGCGATGACGACCTTCTTCCCGGCCGCCTTGAACTGGCTCGCGAGCTTGCCGATCGTCGTCGTCTTGCCCGACCCGTTGACGCCCACGACCAGCACGACCTGAGGCTTCTGCGGGTAGATCGGCATCGGCCGCGCCACGGGCTCCATGATCCGCGTCACTTCCGCCGCCAGCGCCGAGCGCAGCTCGCGCGTCGAGACTTTCCGTCCGAACCGTCCCTCCGCGATGTTCGCCGTCACCCGAACCGCCGTATCGACCCCCATGTCCGCCTGGATGAGCAACTCCTCCAGGCTTTCCAGCATCGCGTCGTCCAGGACGCGGCGGGGTTCCTCGACCGCCGTCCGCCCGAAAAGCCGTCCCAGAAGGCCGGGCTTCGCGGGTTCGGGATCGGCCACCGCGCCAAGGTCGGCCGGCGCGGAGTCCTCCGGCATCGGCGCTGCTGGCTCAGGATCAGCCTCCGGCGGCAGTTCGGGCAGGTCCGGCTCGGGCAGTTCCGGCGCCAGCGGCTCGGGCAGTTCGGGTGTCCTGTCCGGCACCTCACGGGGCGGGGTCTTCGGGTCCTCGGCTCCTTCGGCCACCAGCGCGTCCAGACCCTCGCCGATCTTGTCCGAGGACCGGAACATCCGCTCCTTGAGCTTCTTGAAGAACGACATGGGCAGGCTCTCCGGGCTGTTTCTTCTCACCTAGTCCCTTTGGCAGGCCTTTGGAAGGCCGTCAGCCCACACCGGGGGCTCCTCGTTGGACTTCGCCGCCTCGTCGCAGGATTGCCCGCGCGCGGTAAGGGACGAAGGTCCCGTCAAGCCACATCCCGGCGCCCCGTAGGCCACCTCGCCCCAGTCGCGCAGCACCCGCCCGGCCCAACACGCGAGACCCCGTCGCAACCCGCCTTCCTCACCGCGAATTGCTGCAGCGCCAGCATCTGGTGCATGGCGATGAAGAGCCCCGAGCCGCAGCCGTCACCCGCCATCAGGGCGATCAGCGGCGCTACTAGCGCCGTCGGGGCCGTCTTGACCGCCACCCCGCTGCGCCTTTGACCTCGCAGTTGGCACAGCCCCGCCAGTGGACAACCGCCGCGATCAGCGACAGGGTTGCGGCCAGAAGCGTCATGAAATCGCCTAAGCCCACCGGTATCGCCATCTTCGGACCTGACCCGCCCCAGACGCCCCCGGACCACGCCCCCGATGCAAGCCCGCCCCCTTCCGATCGCCGTCTTTGCCCTTGCGGCGCTTCTGCCCCTCCCGCTGATCACGCTTGGGCTTGCCGAGGGGCGCGTCTGGCTCTGGGCGGCCTTCCTTTACATGGGTGTCCTCACCCTTGTTCTCGACCAGCTTGTCTCCCTCACCTCGGGCAACGATGTGGGCGAGGACTTCCCGGCCGCCGACGCGCTCCTTGTCGCCATCGGCCTTTCCGCACTTCTCCTCCTGCCGCTCGCCACCTGGGGCATCGCGGGCGACAGGCTCGACATTGGCGAAAAGCTGCTCCTCTTCTTCGCCACCGGCTTCTGGCTTGGCCAGGTCGCCCACCCCGCCGCGCATGAGCTGATCCACCGTCCCACGCGCCCGCTTTTCCGCCTTGGCGCAGCCATCTACGTGGCGCTTCTCTTCGGCCAGCACGCCAGCGCCCACCGCCTCGTCCACCACCGCGCCGTCGCCACCCGCGAGGACCCGAACACTGCGCGCGAGGGCGAGGGCTTCTACCGCTTCGCCCGCCGCGCCTGGGCAGGCAGCTTCCGCGAAGGCGCCCGGGCCGAGACGCGGCTGCGCGGCGACCGGCCCGGACTTCACCCCTATGCCCTCTACCTTGCGGGCAGCGCCGCCGCCCTGGTCCTGGCCACCCTGATCGCGGGCCTCCCCGGCCTCCTTGCCTGGACCGGCCTCGCGCTTCACGCGCAAAGCCAGATCCTCCTGTCGGACTACGTCCAGCACTACGGACTGACCCGGGCGCGCCTTCCCGGCGGCAAGACCGAACCCGTCGGCCCCGCGCACAGCTGGAACACCGCGCACTGGTTCACCTCCGCGCTCATGCTGAACGCGCCCCGCCATTCCGACCACCACGTCCACCCCGGCCGCCCCTTCCCCGCACTGCGCCTGTCCGAGGACGCGCCCCGCCTGCCCTGGCCGCTTCCGCTGGCCTGCATGATCGCGCTCTTCCCCGGACTCTGGCGCCGCGTCATGGCCCCGCATCTGGCCCGGATCCGGAAATCCTCACCCCCGGACACGGCGGCTTGACTGGCCATCGTGCCGCCAGTCTGGCACTCTCCCGTCGATTTTGAACGGAGCCCCGGATGCGTTTTCTGATCCTGTCGCTGATCCTGTCCTCGACCCCCGCCCTTGCCGAGACCCCCCTCGATGCCGCCGGCTTCGACGCCGCCACCCGGGGCGACACGATCACCTACGATTACGGCAGCGGGCTCTTCGGCACCGAGGAATACCTCGACGACCGCCGTGTCCGCTGGGCGTTCGAGGGCGATCTCTGCATCTACGGTGTCTGGTACCAGAAGAACGACCAAATCTGCTTCGAATACGAGAATGACCCGACCCCGGCCTGCTGGCTCTACTTCCTCGAAGACGGGAAGATCCGTGGCCGCTACATGGGCGAAGGTGGCGGGTGGGAGATTCTGGAATCCTCCCGCGATGGCGGTCCCCTGCCCTGCGCCGGCCCGGATGTGGGCGTCTGACCCGATGCGGTCCGCGCTCCCGGTGGTGTTCCTCGCGGCACCCGCCCTTGCCGAGACACCGCTCTCCGCCGAAGCCTTCGCCGCCCATGTCGGGATCGACACGGTCACCTATGCCTACAGCAGCGGCATCAGGGGCACGGCGGACTACGAAGCGGACGGAACCCTCCGCTGGGCCTTCGAGGGCGAGCCCTGCTTCGAAGGTCGCTGGTTCGCCCGCGCGGACGAGATCTGCTTTGCCTATGCCGACGGCCGTCTGTCGGCCTGCTGGCATTTCTTTCTGGACGCCACCGGCCTTCGCGCCACTGCAACCACGCTTTCCTCGGGATCAACCGAGCAGATCGAGATCCGCGAAGTCGCCCGCAGCGCCACACCTTTGGACTGCCCGGCTCCCGGGGTGGGGGTCTGAGCCGGTGCGTAGCGTGACCCTAGCCCTTTTACTTCTTTCCGCCCCGGCCCTTGCCGAGACCCCGATGAGCGCCGAGGCGTTCGAAGCGCATGTCACAGGCAAGACCATCACCTACCAGCAGTTCGGAACCGCCTTCGGGACCGAGGAATACCTCGGGGACCGCAAGGTCCGCTGGTCGGTCTCTCCCGACCTCTGCCAGTACGGCAGCTGGTATCCGCAAGGTGACGACATCTGCTTCGTCTACGAATACGACCCCGTCCCCCATTGCTGGACCTTCTGGCTCCGCGATGGCGCGCTCGTCGCACTCTCGACCGAGGCCCTTGCCGGGCAAGAGCTTTACGAGGTCCAGTCCAGCGACCAGCCGCTGCCCTGCCCCGGGCCCGAGGTTGGCGTCTGATGCGTCCCCTTCTCGCCCTTCTCCTGACCGCCAGCGCCGCCGCCGCCCAGCCGATGACGCCCGAGGAGTTCGAGGCTTTCGCCTCGGGCCGTACCCTGGACTATGCGCTTGACGGCCGGCTCCTCGGATCCGAAGCCTATTTCCCGGACCGCGGCGTCCGTGACGCCGATACCGGCGGTCCTTGCCGCGCCGGGTTCTGGTATCCCGACGGCCCCGCCATCTGCTTCGTCTATGACGGTCGCGACGGACGGCACTGCTGGCTTTACTGGCGCGAGGGCGACCGCGTCTTCGCGAAGCCCGTGAACGCTGCCCCGGATGACCCCGCCCAGACCGTCACTCCTGCCGCCAATCCACTTGCCTGCGCGCCCGAGGTCGGCGTCTGACATGCGTAGTGCAGTCCTCCTTGGCCTTCTCCTCTCCACGCCCGCGCTGGCTGAGGAACCCCTGACCGCCGAGGCCTTCGACGCGCTCACTCTCGGCCGCACCATGACCTGGGCCGAGTTCGGTCAGGTCTACGGAGTCGAACAGTACCTCCCCGGGCGGCGCGTCCGTTGGACCGTGGTGGGCGACGACTGCAAGCTTGGTCACTGGTATCCCGAGGGCGAGATGATCTGCTTCCAGTACGAGGACGACCCCGAGCCCGATTGCTGGACCATCACCCAAGGCAGCACCGGGCTTGACGCCCGCTACGCCGGGACCGCAGCGGACTCTGCCCCCGTGCTGGTGCAGGAGACGACCGAGCCGATGGCCTGTTTCGGCCCGAAGGTCGGCGCATGATCCGACTTGTCCTTGCCCTGGCCCTGCTTCCGACCGCCGTGCTGGCCGAGGCGGATCCGCCGATGTCGGCCGAGGATTTCGAGGCCTTCGTCCAGGGTCGCACCTTCGACACCCACGACCAGACCGGGCGCTACGGGGTCGAGACCTTCCTGCCAGGCCGCAAGGCGATCTGGCGCGACGCCGGTCAATGCCTTGAGGGCACGTGGCGCCCTCAGGGCGAGATGATCTGCTTCGACTACCTGGGCGACCCCACCCCCTACTGCTGGACCTACCACGACCGCGACGGCTGGCTGATGGCCTGGCTCGACGGCGACCGGAGCACCTCACCGATCATGCTCTACCCGGCCGAAGAGGTTGTCACCTGTGAAGGCTACTTCGGCGTCTGACCTGGCGCGCCGGTTCAGCTGTCCCAAGTTCCTTAAGGAAGAAATTTGCCAGAATCCTTCCTTAAGGATTTTGTTGGCGTCGCCCAAAAAAGGTAAACGCTTCGGAAAGCTCCACGAGCAAGCCGTTGCCTTCAAACGGTCTGCCAAAGCCGCCCAGTGTGGACAGGAACATCAGAACAGGCTCCCCTGCTCTCCATCCGCCTCTCCCTTCGCCCGCTTCCCGGCCCGGCCCCCGACCAGAAGCCGCCCGTCCCGGAACTCGATCTCCAAGCTCCCCGCCTTCTCCGCCCCCGCCTTCGAGGTCACGACCGCCCCATCCCCGCGCACGACCGCATAGCCCCGCTTCAAGGTCTCGGCATAGCCGAGCGTCACCCGCGTCCGGTCCAGCGCCTCCAGCCGGTCCTTCAACCGCGCGAAGCGCGCTGCCGGGGCCGCCTCCATCCGCTCCGCCAGCCGCGCCAGGTCCCGCCGCCCGTCCGACACCTTCCGACCCGCCTCGCCCAGCATCCGCGCCAGCGCCGGGGCGAGCCGCG
>Ga0208243_1000323_pt1 | contig 31496 bp, 32 predicted proteins | sample Subbio2Aug_QV12A_FD_184826 | JGI IMG/M metagenome (GOLD analysis project Ga0208243, IMG submission 184826) | Serpentinite rock and fluid subsurface biosphere microbial communities from McLaughlin Reserve, California, USA - CR12Aug_QV12A (SPAdes) | ecosystem: Environmental > Terrestrial > Deep... | reverse complement strand
CTATCGGCAAGGGGGAGGAACAAGGGCGTAGCCCGCTGGGCCTGCCCCCGCAGCCAGTCGGGCAAGAACCGACGCGGGAAGCCCTGAAACCGAAGCGGTTTCAGGTCAAGCCCGAAGGGCGCGAAGGCGGGCGGCGGCAAGCCGACGAGGCATGTTGTCAGGCGACACCGTAAATTGCCCCCCTGGCGACACGAGGAATGAACCCCCTCGTTCGCAAGGAGGCCATCGTTGGAAACGAAGCACATCGAGGTAGATCCTGTACGCCGTGTAGGTTGCGGAGGGCAGGAGATGTTGGAGCCGGAAGCGGTCACGACGATCGTTCGGTTGGGGCAGTCAGGTTGGGGAGCGAAGCGAATCTCCAGGGCGCTGGGCATCGCGCGCAACACGGTGCGGCGGTACCTGAGCGCGGGCGGGCCGGTGCCGTATAGGCAGCCACAGCGTGCCAGCGTGCTGGGCGGTCATGAGGCGTGGCTGCGGGAGCGTTTCCTTCAGCACCGGGGCAACTGCGACGTGGTGCGCCAGCAGCTGAGCAAGGAGCTCGGGATCGACACGAGCCTGCGCACGGTCGAGCGCGCGTGCCAAGGGTTCCGCCAGGAGCTCGAAGCCAGCCGGCGTGCGACGATCCGTTTCGAGACCGCGCCGGGCGAGCAGATGCAGATCGACTTCGGCCAGACCCGCGTGCTGATCGGAGGTGAATCGGTGCGGGTGTTCCTGTTCGTGGCGACGCTGGGCTATTCACGGCGGGGGTTTGCTTGTGCGTTCCGGCACGAGCGCCAGAGCGCGTGGTTCGCCGGGATCGAGGCGGCGTTTGCCCATTTCGGCGGACGGCCGCAGACCCTGCTCATCGACAACGCCAAAGCGCTGGTCGACAAGCACGACAGCCAGACGCGCCAGGTTCGGCTCAACAGCCGCTTCGAGGCGTTCTGCCGGCACTGGGACATCGCGGCCCGGGCGTGGGCCCCGTTTCGGGCCCGCACCAAGGGCAAGACCGAGAACGGCGTAGGCTACGTGAAGAAGAACGCCATCGCTGGTCACCCCTTCGAGAGTTGGGCGGCGATGGAGGCGCATCTGGCGCGCTGGCAGCGCGAGGTGGCCGATGTGCGCGTCCACGGCACGACGGGCGTCTCGCCCGTTGAGCGCTTCGAGCTAGAGCGCGGGCATCTGCACCCGATCGCCGGGGTCGCCCCCTTCCTGCAGATGCGCGAACTTGTGCGTCGGGTCAATGCCGAGGGCTGCATCGAGCTGGACACCAACGCCTACAGCGTGCCGTGGCGGCTGATCGGTGAGACGGTTACGGTCATCGTCAGCGCCGACACGGTGGTGGTGGAGTATGCCGGCGAGGAAGTGGCCCGCCATGCGCAGCTCTCTGGCAGTCGCGGGCGCAGTATCGAGCGCAGCCACCTGCTGGGCGGGTCGCCACCTCCGGCCGAGATCGAAGCGCCGCCGCCCACCGATGCGCTGTTGCGTCCGCTGGCCGAGTACGAAGCCATTGCGGGAGGGGCTTGGTAATGCTCGACACCGACCGACTCGACGAACTGCTCACCCGGCTGCGGCTCACGGCGATCCGCGACCAGCTCGACAGCCTGCTCGACGAAGCCAGCCGGGCGCAAATGACGCTGCGTGAAGCCTTGCTGTTTCTGGCCGAACGTGAGGTCGCCCGGCGCGACACCCGGCGCATCCAGATGGGCGTGAAGCTCGCCCGCTTCCCGTGCGTGCGTACGCTCGAAGGCTTCGACTTCGACGCGCAACCCTCGATCGATCCGGGGCAGATCCGGGATCTGGCCACCGGCCGCTGGATCGGCCACGGCCAGGCGCTGCTGCTGCTCGGCCCGCCGGGCGTGGGCAAGACGCATCTGGCGGTCGCCCTCGGACGCGAAGCGGTCGATCGTGGCTACACGGTGCTCTTCACCTCGGCGGCGGCGCTCATGGCCGGACTCACGAAGGCGCACGCCGACGGAAGGCTTGAGGAGAAACTGCTGCAGATCTCAAAGCCGAAACTGCTGATCATCGATGAACTGGGCTACCTGCCGCTCGAGCCAGCTGCCGCACACCTGTTCTTCCAACTCGTGTCGCGGCGCTATGAGCGGGCCAGCATGCTGATCACCAGCAACCGGCCGGTCGGCGAGTGGGGGCAGGTGTTTGGCGATGCGGTGGCTGCCACCGCCATCCTCGACCGGCTGTTGCATCACAGCCAGGTGGTCACGATTCGGGGCGACAGCTACCGGCTGCGCGACAAGCGCCGCAGCGGCCTTCTGCAGAAGGCCGCTGCCCCCACCCCGATCACATCAGAGAGTTGATTAACCCAGGGGGCCAATTCCAGATGTCGTCAGGGGGTTAAATCTGCGTGTCGCTTGACACATGTTCAGCGCACGGGCGGCGGTCCCCTGCTTTTTCTGTCAAACCTTGCGGCGGTTGTGCACCGATAGGGCCAGTTCTTGGCCTGGGCGGTGGAGCTGTGACCGGGGGACCATCTGGCCCCCTCTGGGGGCCTCGATAAGGGGGAGGGGGGGCCGGCGAAGCCGGGGGAACCCCGGAGGGGTGCCCCTTGCCCGGTTCCGTCGCGCGAACTTTTCCACAGCGCGTGGGGGCCAATTACCGGTTAAGAATTACAGGAAAGACTTAACGGCAAACCTTACAGGTTTAGGGGGGGTCCGATTCAGCGTGCTAGGGGGGGTCCGATTCAGCGTGAAAATCCGCCCTTGGGGGGGTCCGATTCAGCGTAGCGGGGGGGTCCGATTCAGCGTGGACAACTCGCACCGTCCACAGACTTGCAAACATGCGCCAAGTCCTTATCAGGGCTTGAGTTTTTCGCGTAGGGGGGTCGGATTCAGCGTGCCGCCGTACCTCAAAACACAATAGTCCGGCAGGGCTGGCCAGGGTCGGCGAGGCGGGCAGGGTAGAGCGTGCCCGGCGCGGTAGCGGCGGGCCTGGATAGCGCCAGGATGGCGCAAGGCTAGGGCGGTCTGGAAGGTGGCCGCTTGCGGCCAGTCCCGAAGGGACCAAGCGCGAAGGCGCGCGCCTGGAAGGGCGTCCCGGTTTTCGCGTCAGCGAAAAAGCCCCGGAAGTTACGCGCCCTTGAACGGGATCGGCGGCGGCGAAGGCAGCAACATCACACCGCCCGTAACCTGCTTGACCTTGGCTTTCGGATAGACCGCCTGGGCGGCTTGCAGCGCCGGAAGAAATTTCTTCTTGAAGTCCTTATCCGCGTCCTTGCCCTGGTACTCCTGGGCGAACTGCTCGCGCAACGACTTCCAATGCAGGATCACGGGGCGGCCCTCGATGCGGTACAGCCGATGGGCCAGCCAGGCGTAAACGTCCAGCGCCAGGGCGGACCCCTTGAGCGCGTGCAAGGCCCGGTTATCCAGCGGCACGCCGTTGGCGATCAGCTCGGAAAAGTAGCCCTCGGACAACAGCATCACGCCAGGCCAAAGCGCCTTTTGCTGCGTGTCCTTGTTGGCCTGCCAGGCGTCGAACCGCTCCACCGGCAAACCGTTGTACGTGCGCCCCTTGTAACCCAACTGCAAGCGGCAAGCGGCCAGGGCGTGCATCTGCGTGCGCAGCGTGCGGTAAGAGCCGCGTTCGCCCCCGGTGGTCGGCTGTCCAAGCAGGCGCAGGAACTCGCTCGCGCTGTCGCCTATCGGAATCTCGCGGGTGTTGTTGCGCTTGGCATAGGTCGAAACCCAAGCCAGCGCCAGGCGCGGCATAGCGCCATAGGGAATAGGCTGCAAAACAGGGCCGTTGCCCTCGTCCAGATAGCCCGCCTGGACATTGACCCACGCGGACCCGGATTGCCGCATGAACTTCTCGCCCTCCACCTTGGAGCGCGGCAAACCGACTTGGCACAGCACGGCATGGGTAAAGGCCATGTCCTCGCCGCTCGGCGGCTCGGTGGCAATCAAGGTGCTGGCCTCGATCAGCTTGGAATCCCGGCGCGTAAGCGGCCCGCTCTTGGGCTTGGCCGGGATCGTGGCCGGGGTCGGCTTCTCGGCCTTGGCCGGGCGAGCGGTCTTCTTCGCCGGTCGGGCCTCGGTTGGCGGCGGCACAAGCTCAAAGGGTTGCGCGTCGCCGGTCGGGTACAGGTCAGCCCGGTAAGCCACTCGGGCGGCCATGTCTGCCGCGTTCTCGGGCGGGATGCCGTGCGCCTCTAGGTGGTGCCTGTAGCCTTCGCGCCACTGGCGAAGCTCGGCAGGGGTCGGGAGGGCTTGCAGGTCGCGCAACTGCTTCATGCTCGGCCCTCCAGCGAACGGCGGCGGGCCAGCTCGGTGCGCATCCAGTCGGCGGCCTCGGCCATGTCCTGGCGAAGCCCGGCGAGCTCGTCGGCGGTGAGGGGTCGAACAGTCGGCCCGGCGCTGACTTCAACGGCCTGGCCGCGCAGCAGCTCGGCCAGGCAGGCGCAGCGGTCGGCGGTCATGGGGATGGCCCCGGCTGCGGTCAGCAAAACCGGCGTGGTGAAGGCTTGCGCCTCGGCCTGCTTGACAAGCTTTTTCCCTTGACATGCGCTATCATCAGCGCAAGCCAAAACGCCCGAAAGGGACACGGTTGCTACCCGTACAGTTTGGCTAAGGTGTGCCGAATGCCCGTTCGGCGCACCTTTTTCTTTTGTGGCGGCGCTGTTCATGTCAGTGCGGCCAGTAGGCGGAAAGATCGACCTCGAGACGGGACAAATCGACATTGGAAGTCCCGTCCAGCTCGTACAAAATCGCGTCGATAGATGAGAAGTTGCAGGGCTGGCCGTTGTCGGTCAGCGTCACGCGCTGGCCGTCGCAGTCCAGCGCCAGGGCCATGCCACGGCCAAGGCTGGCAATCACCACGGGGCGGGCAATGATCGGCGCGGGCAGATTCTCGCAGTAGGCGTAGAGTTCGCGGCGCTCAAGGGCGATAATTTGGGAAGCCATGAAAAGTCCTTTCAGGTGGTTTCGTGGTTAGAGCGGCAAGGGTCGCACCCCTTGCCGTTCGCTTTGCTGCTCATCGGTACACCTCGCGGCGGTTGCCGATCCGCACAACGAGGATGCGCAAAGCGCCGTCCTCGATGTTGGCAATCACGCGGTAATCCCCCACGCGATATTTCCAGTAGATGCCAAGGCGCGAACCCTTGAGGGCTTCGCCAATGCTGCGCGGGTCATCCAGCGGGGCGACACGCTCATGCAGGAAGGCCAGGATTCGGCGGGCATGTTGAGGGTCGATCTTGCCTAGCTCGCGCTCGGCGGCTGGGTCAAGTTCAACCTTCCATGCCATAACGCTTCATCACCTCTTCAAGCGGCACGGTCTTGGTGCGCCCGGCGCGAATGTCGATCATGCGGGCTTCGGCCAGGTACAAATCTTCAAGGTCTTCGATGTGTTCGCAAATCGCCTCGGTGATGTAAAAGCTCTTGGTGCGCCCGGTCTTCGCGGCCAGGGTCTTCAACCTGTCTTCCACGTCGCCAGGCAGTCGGATCGAGAGGGCCATAGCTCTATGCTCCTTGGTTGGTGTGATACGAGTATCACGCAAACCCGGAGAGAGCGCAAGCCCCTTTGTCTAAAAAACGAGCGTTAAGTTGAGAGCATTGCATGTGGGGGGACTACCGGCGTCTGACGCCCGAGCAACTCAAGCAGCGCCAATTCATGATGGAGCAATACATGCCGATGCAGCAGATGATGATGGATCAAATGATGCAGCATCAGCAGTGGATGTCGCAGCAGCCGCAGCCGAAGTGAGCCGTCCCGGGGTGGTCACTTCGGTGTCATGCCCCGCGAGCGACCGTTGCATTCCTCGTGCAGGACCACCATGAAGCAATCCGTTTTCGTCATCACCCACATGGACTGCCCGACCGAGGAGGCGCTGATTAGGGTAAGTGGTTGACTCTGTGGTCACTACAGGGTTTTCAATGGCGTCAAGGAGCGTGATCATGAACAAAGTGACTGAAGATACCCAGCTCTGCAATGTCGGGGGTGCATGCGCGCAGGACGCGACGCCGTCGCAGGAGCTTTTGCCCGGCGCGGCGGCCGAGAATACGGTTTATCGCATTCCGGCAATGGATTGCGCTACCGAAGAGATGGAGATCAGGCAGGCGCTGTCGTCGGTCGTCGGGGTTCGCCGGCTTGGCTTCGCGCTGGGTACGCGCACGCTTATGATCACGGCCGGCGCGGCCGGGCAGCAACAGGCACAAGATGCAATACGTGCGGCGGGCTTCGAGATCCATCTCGTCGATGCGGGGCAGTCTGGCCAGACGTTGCAAGCCGAGTCCGCTGACGACGATCGGCGAATCGGAGCTGGGCTCGCGCGGCTGATGGGTGCCCTGATCTTGGCGGTGGGCGCTGAAGCATTGGCCTACCTTGCACCGGCAACCCTCCTGGTCAAGGTCGTGGGTATGGCCCTTGCTGCTGCGGCAATCGGCTTGTCGGGTTTGAGCGTTTATAAGAAGGGGCTCGTCGCGCTCAGTCGTGCTCGCCTGAACATCAATGCCCTGATGTCCGTCGCCGTCACGGGCGCATTCGTGATTGGCCAGTGGCCCGAGGCGGCCATGGTCATGGCGCTCTATGCCATCGCCGAGTTGATCGAGGCGCGCGCGGTCGACCAGGCACGCAATGCGATCACGAGCCTGATGGCCCTGGCCCCTGACGAAGCCGAGGTGAGGCAGGCGGACGGAAGTTGGGTGCGCGTCGCGGCGGCCTCGGTGCACCTGGAGGCCATCATTCGCGTGAAACCCGGCGAGCGTGTGCCACTTGATGGTGTCGTGACCGTCGGAAACAGTGCGATCAACCAGGCGCCGGTCACGGGCGAAAGTATTCCCGTCGACAAGCAACCCGGCGATCTCGTCTTTGCCGGGACGATCAATGAAACCGGGTTGCTCGAATGTCGCGTGACGGCCGTGGCGAGCAATACGACGCTGGCACGCATCATTCATGCTGTGGAAGAAGCACAGAGCACGCGGGCGCCCACGCAGCGATTCGTCGACCGTTTCGCGGCGATCTACACGCCCGCCATCTTCGTGATCGCGCTGGCGGTGGCGATCGTCGGACCATTGGGATTCGGCTGGCCATGGCTTGATGCGCTCTACAAGGCGCTGGTCCTGCTCGTCATCGCCTGTCCCTGCGCGCTGGTCATCTCCACACCGGTGACCGTCGTGAGCGGGCTCACCGCGGCTGCACGACGGGGCATTCTGATCAAGGGTGGAACGTACCTCGAGGATGCGCGCAAGATCAAGGCGATCGCGCTTGACAAGACCGGCACCGTGACCGAAGGCAAGCCACGCCTCGTGGCCTTCGACGCCATCGCCGCCGACCATACCGAGCAGCGAACCGGGAGCCTTGCCGCAAGCCTTGCCGCCCACTCGGACCATCCGGTCTCGAAAGCCATTGCGGCCGGGCTCGATCACCCGCTGGAGGCCGTCGACGAATTCAATGCCCTTGCGGGGCGCGGTGTTCAGGGGCGCGTCGGCGACGACGTCCATGCTCTGGGTAACCACCGTTTGATCGAAGATCGCGGCCAGTGCAGTGCTGAACTCGAGGCACGGCTGGCGGAGCACGAATCGCAAGGACGCACTGTCACGCTGCTGGCCTCGTCGACGAAGGTGCTGGGCCTGTTCGCGGTCGCGGACACGATCAAGGCATCGTCCCGGACTGCCATTGCCGAATTGCGTGCGCTGGGGGTCACCCCGGTGATGCTGACCGGCGACAATGAAGCGACCGCACGGTCGATTGCCGCGCAGGCCGGTATCGAGGATGCCCGCGGCAATCTACTGCCTGAAGACAAACTCGCTGCGATTCGCGACCTGCAGCGCCAATATGGTCCTACGGCAATGACAGGGGACGGCATTAACGATGCGCCGGCACTTGCTCAGGCCGACATGGGGATCGCCATGGGCGCGGCGGGCACCGATACGGCGATGGAGGCGGCTGACATCGTGATCATGAACGACGATCTGCGCCGTATCCCCGAGACGATCCGTTTGTCGCGGCGCACGCATTCGGTACTGTGGCAGAACATTACCCTGGCGCTCGGCATCAAGAGCGTTTTTCTGGTGCTCGCTCTTCTGGGGTCGGCCACGATGTGGATGGCCGTGTTTGCCGATATGGGCGCGAGCCTGCTCGTCGTGTTCAACGGCCTGCGCCTCTTGCGCCCGACCGAACGCACGGACTGAGGGACGGAACATCGGTGGAGGAGAAGTATCGTGCATGCGAGCAGCCGCTGCGAAACGGGCGCTGACCAACGCTACCGGTCGCTGTACGGAACCGAGAATCCGATCGTCGTCATTCCCTGAGAGGAACGAGCAAACGTCCGCCCCCCATGCATGCGCGCGATCGCGGCAACAATCGCAAGGCCCAAGCCATAGTTGTTATCCTCGCCATGCTTGCGCGCAGCATCGACCCGGTAGAAACGGTCAAAGAGGCGAGAAAGGTGCTCTTCGGCAATCTCGGGACCCGTATTGGTAACGGATAACGCGACTTCTCCCGGCGCCGCTTCGTGGATATCGACCTCGATCGTCGTGCCAGGTTGCGCGTATCGGGTGGCATTCGACAAAAGATTCGACAGCGCCTGCCGAACGAGACGACCATCGACGCACGCTACGGCATCGCCAATGATCCCGATCGTGAGCCGCGCCTCGAGCAGCGGGGCCTCATGGTACTCGGCGACTTCACGCGCAAGCGCGGCAAGACTGCTGATCGTGCGGGTGCGTGCCTTGACGCCCCGGTCCGCATTGGACAGGAACAGCATGTCGTGCACGAGACTCGAAAGACGGTGTAGCTCTTCGAGGTTTGAACCCATGATGTCGCGAAGCTCAGCCGCGTCACCTTTGCCCTTCAGCGCCAGTTCCGTCTGCCCTATCAGCGTCGTCAAGGGGGTTCGCAGTTCGTGTGCGACGTCTGCGTTGAAACCTTCCAATTGGATGTACGCTCCCTGCAAGCGTTCGAGCACGGCGTTGAACTGCTGAACCAGCGGCTGCACTTCCTCTGCCTGCGCGGCGCCGTCGAGCCGTTCTGCGAGCCGTTCGGGCACGAGACGCATCGCCTGTTGCGCCAGTTCGTTGACCGGCTCGAGCGCTCGACGCACCAGCCACGCTCCTCCCAATGAAATCGCGATCGTGCCTGTCAAGGCGCAGGCGGCCAGTGTCCATGCAAGTCCGCGCAGCAACTGATCGTCGGATGAAACGTCCAACGTCAGTTCTGCCTGCATCAGGGCGAAGGGATGTGTTGGAGAAGCGATCTCGAAGACCACCCGCTTCTCGTTTGCGAGCATGAGGAGGCCTCGATCATCGGCGCCGTAGACCCACTGGCCCGATGCGGAGCGCAGGCGCAAGCGCAGATCGGATCGACCGGCAAAAAAGTCGTCGAGCTTGTGACGCAAGATGGCCAGGTCGCCCGGGGTCGTAAGCTCTTCAACGAGATGTTCAATCACCTGACGATGTTGCTCGAGCGAAACCGCCTGCCGGGACGCCAGACTCAAGTGTGTGGCCACATACACGGCTGCGCAGACCAGACCCAAGCCGACGAGGGTCAGGAGGGCAAGCCCTCGCGAGAGCCACCGGCGCAGCGAACGAGGGGCCGCCGGTTTCATTCTTCCCGGCTTTCGAGCACGTAGCCCATCCCCCGGACCGTGTGCAGAAGCTTCCGGTCGAAGGGATCGTCCAGTTTCCCGCGCAGGCGGCGAACGGCGACTTCGACGACATTGGTATTGCTGTCGAAATTCATGTCCCAGACCTGCTCGGCCAGGACGGTGCGGGAGAGGACCTCCCCCTGCCGGCGCAGCAGCAACGTCAGTAGCGTGAACTCCTTGGCGGTCAGCTCCAGCCGCAGCCCGCCGCGGGTCGCCCTGCGGCGCATCAGGTCGAGTTCGAGGTCTTCGAGGCGAAGCATGTTGAGTTCCGCCGCGGGTGACGCGGAAAGGGCACCCCGGCGCATCAAGGCCTGCACCCGCGCGAGCAGTTCGGACAGCGCAAACGGTTTGCCGAGGTAATCGTCGGCGCCGTCCTGTAGCCCCCGTACCCGGTCTTCGATCCTGTCGCGCGCCGTCAGCATGAGGACCGGAACCTGATTACTCTTGCGCAGTTCGTTCAGGACGCCGAAGCCGTCGACGACCGGCAGCATGACATCCAGCAGGATCAGATCGTATTGCCCTTCGCGGGCGAAGTGCAGTCCGGTGGCCCCGTCATTGGCGACATCGACAACGTAGCTGCTCTCCGACAAGGCCTTGCGAAGATAGTCGGCAAGCTTGGGCTCGTCTTCAATCACCAGGACTTTCATGATCGAATTATGTCAAGAACCGGCTGAGCCGGACATTACAAAAACGTAATGCGGCAGTTCGCAAATTGACGAAGCGGCCTTCGTATAGTCGATTCATGCCTTCACCCTCAAGGCATCGGCAGGCCCAAACCGGTCTGGCGTCACGGATGATTCGACAGGAGTTCCATCATGGTCGCTCGCATACTCACTTCCACTGCGCTCATCGCCAGCCTTCTGGTCGCCCCCACCGTCTCGTACGCGGACGTCTGGCATCGCACGACGACCGAGGTGGGCTGGACGTTTCATCCCGACCATGGTGAAAGCACCAAGACCCGCGCTGACGTGATGCGCGAGCTTGCGCAGGCCAAGGCAGACGGAAGTTACGAATCTTTCCTGCGTGATCTGCCGATGCCGGATACGAACGCGGGCCCCGGCAAAACGCGAGAGCAGGTCCTGCAGGAACTCAAGAACGTGACGCCTGCCGAGCGCGCTTACATGGAGGAACTCTATGGCGCGAACTGAGCCTCCAGTTCGCGCCACGGATTGATGCCACCCCATTTCCAACCCTGAGACCTCCTGTAGAATCGGTGCGTGCGCAAGCTTCTGATCGTCCTCCTCGTGTTTTTTCTGCCGCTGCAGTGGAGCACCGCGGCCGTGGCGGCATTTTGCTCGCACGAAGGCGGTTCCCTGAAGCGCGCTCATCTGGGTCATCACACGCACGATCATGCGGACCGTGACGGCACCGAGCGCTCGGATCACGGGACGAGCAAGGCGTGTGACGCCAGTTGCAGCGCCGATCACGACCACAGCCATAGCCCGCACGCCCTGTTTGCCGCCACGCACAGTCTCGAGGTCTTCCCGGACCGCTCGGGCGACAGTCCCTATCGCTCCCCGCTGTCCGAGCCGCCGCCGGACAACCTCCTTCGCCCGCCCGCATCCCTCCTCGTCTGATTCCGCCGACGAGTTCGGGTTTCATGGATCCACGCATCGGTTGAGCACCGGTCGCGTGGCCGCCCTCGTCGGTTTCCTTTTGATCCGTCTCGCCGGGCGCATTGCCCGAGCGAGCCTGACGCCGTCCAGACGAGGACTCAATGACGAAGATCGACCCTTCGCGCGGCATCGGCCTGTGCGTCGCACTGTGCTTTCCCCTCATGACGTGGGCGCAGAACCCGCCCACTTCCGCGCCGGCCGCGCCAGCGCCAGCATGGCGTTCGCAGCCGGCAGCCGGCGACGCGGCAGTGAGTGGCACCCTGTCGCTAGGCCAAGCGCTCGCGCTGGCCCACGCGCAGAACCCGGAACTGGCCGCATCGCGGCTCGAGGTGGAGGCGATGGCCGGCGCGAGCCAGCAAGCGCACAGCCGCCCCAACCCCGAAATCGCCTACCTGCTTGAGGACACCCAGCGTCAGACGCGGACGACGACGCTCCAGCTCAACCAGACGATCGAGCTGGGCGGCAAACGCGCGGCGCGCATGCTGGCGGCCGAGCGCGGCCACGACATCGCCGCCGAGGAACTCACGGCAAGGCGACTCGCGATCCGCGCGTCCGTCACCTCCGCGTATTACGACGCGCTGACCGCACAGGAGCGCGTGCGCCTGGCCGAGCAGGCCATGGAGCTTGCCCAGCGGGCAAGCCGGGCCGCCGGCCAGCGCGTCAAGGCCGGCAAGGTGGCGCCCATCGAGGAGACCAAGGCCCACGTTGCGCAAGCGGGCGTACAGGTCGAACTGAGTCAGGCGCGCAGTGAGTGGGTCGGTGCGCAGGCGCGGCTGGCGGCCTTGCTCGGCGAGCCCGGCGGCCTGTCGTGGAGGCTGGACGCCCAGCTCGATGCGTTGCCCGCGGTCCCGTCGATGGCCGATCTCGAGCGCTCGCTCGACAACGCGCCGGCCCTGCGCCGCGCCCGACTGGAGATCGACCGACGGCAGGCGCTGACGGAACTCGAGAAGGCGCGCCGAATCCCGGACATCACCGTCAGCCTGGGGGCGAAGCGGTCTGAAGAGTTGGGGCGCAACCAGGCCATCGTCGGCCTGTCCGTCCCGCTGCCGATCTTCGATACGAATCGGGGCAACCTGCTCGAGGCGCTCAAGCGCGAGGAGAAGGCTCGGGAAGGACTCTCCGCCAGCCAGTTGCAGGTGTCGGCCGAAGCGCGGGAGACCCGTGCGCGCCTGGCGTCGCTACGCCAGGAAGCCCAGCTCTTCGCCGAGCAGGTGCTGCCCGGCGCCCAAAGTGCCTACGACGCGGCGGCGAAGGGCTTCGAGCTGGGGAAATTCAGCTTCCTCGAAGCGCTCGATGCGCAGCGCACGCTGCTGCAGGCCCGCAGCCAGTACCTGCGCACACTGGCCGATACCCACCGCGCCCGCGCGGACCTCGACCGGCTGCTCGGCCTTGACGAATCAACCGAAACCCCGCTCGCGTCGGCAACGGTCCGGCGCACTGGAGAGTGAAATGGCAGAAACCAAACCGAAGAACACACCCTGGGCGATCGTCGCGGTGCTTGTCGTCGGGCTCGCGTTGGGTGCAGCGATTCTTGCGACCGATGGCAACAAGTCCGTCACTGACGAACATGGGCATGCCGCCCATCCGGAGGCGCCCGGGCACGCCGAGGAGGAGCATCACGGTCAGGCCAAGTCGACCGACCACGCCGACGATGCCTCGCATGCCGATGAAGAGCACCACGAGGCCGCCGCCGAACCGGCCAAAGGTCCACACGGCGGCAAGCTGCTCACCGATGGCCGCTACGGCATCGAGGTGACGATCTTCGAAACCGGGGCGGAACCTCAATTCCGGCTCTACACGTACTGGGATGGCAAGCCGCTCGATGTCGCGCAGAGCCAGATCCAGCTTGTCCTCGAGCGGTTGGGGCAGTCGCCGCAACGTTTCAGCTTCATCAAGGAAGGTGACTACCTCAAGGGCGATGCGGTCGTGGCCGAGCCGCACTCCTTTGCGGTCAAGGTACAGGCGGACTACGAAGGAAAACGCTACCAGCTCGGCTACGAACAGGTCGAGGCCCGCGTCACCATGACCGATGCACAGCTCCAGGGCGCCGGAATCGAGCTCGCCGAAGCGGGGCCGGCCACGATCGGAACAGCGCTCGAGTTACTGGGAGAGGTGCGCTACAACAGTGATCGTACCGTGCAGGTCGTCCCGCGGCTGGCCGGCCTGGTGGAGTCGGTGGCGGTCAGCGCAGGCGAACGTGTGCGCAAGGGACAGGTGCTCGCCGTGCTGAGCAGTCAATTGCTCGCCGACCAGCGTACCGAATTGTTGGCCGCGCAGCGTCGTCTCGCACTCGCGCGGACCACCTACGAGCGTGAAAGGACGTTGTGGCAGGAGAAGATCTCGCCCGAGCAGGACATGCTGCAGGCGCGCACCGTCATGCAGGAAGGCGAGATTGCCGTACAGAGCGCACAACAGAAGCTCGCCACACTGGGCAGCGTTGCTTCGGGCGGCGGCGCACTCACGCGCTATGAGCTTCGCTCCCCGATCGACGGGGTCGTGACCGACAAACGCCTGTCGGTCGGCGAAGCGGTCAAGGAGGACGCCGCGGTCTTCACCGTCTCGGACCTGTCGTCGGTATGGGTGGAGGCGCCGGTGTCCGCGCAGGATCTGGGTGCGCTCGCCGCAGGCCAGACGGTAACGATCCGCGCCAGCGCCTTCGACGCGTCGGCGCCGGGCAGGGTCACCTTCATCAGCCCGCTGATCGGCGAGCAGTCCCGTACCGGCATCGCCCGCATCGTGGTGCAGAACCCCTCCGGTGTCTGGCGACCGGGATTGCCGGTGTCCGTCACCGTCGTCGCCGCGGAAACGAAGGTGCCGGTCGCGGTCGCGGTGGACGCCGTCCAGGATCTGCGCGACTGGAAGGTGGTGTTCGGCCGCTACGGCGACGCCTTCGAAGCGCGCCCGCTCGAACTGGGTCGCAGCGACGGCCGACACGTGGAGGTGCTGGCAGGCCTGCAGGCGGGCGAGCGCTACGCGGCGAAGAACAGCTATGTCATCAAGGCGGAGCTCGGCAAGGCCGGCGCCAGCCACGACCACTGACCGGGAGCCCCCGACATGAAACAGATCACTGCCATGATTCGCCCCCACCGCCTCGACGCCGTCGAGACGGCGCTCGAAACGCTCCCGCATTGCCCCGGCTTCACCGTATTCGGCGCGAAAGGCCATCCCCGCGGGCATGGGCCGGACCACCGGTTCGTCGCCGACGAATGGAATCCCCACGCCCACGATGTGCTCGTGCTGCTGATCCTGTGCCAGGACGATGACGCGTCCGCCATCGTCGACGCGGTCGCGGCGGCGGCACGCACGGGGCAACCGGGCGACGGGATGGTCGGTGTCGTCGAACTCGTCACCGCGGTCCGTATTCGCACCGGCGAACGCGACGCCGCGGCGCTTTGAGGAGAGGCTCGTGTTCGAACGCATCATCCGCTTCGCCATCGATCAACGATGGCTCGTGCTGCTCGCCGTGCTCGGCATGGTCGGCGTCGGAATCTACAACTATCAGCGTCTGCCCATCGACGCGGTGCCCGACATCACCAACGTCCAGGTCCAGATCAACACCGAAGCACCCGGCTACTCCCCGCTGGAGTCCGAACAGCGCGTGACCTTTCCGATCGAAACCACGATGGCCGGTTTGCCCAATCTCGAGCAGACCCGTTCCCTGTCGCGCTATGGCCTGTCCCAGGTCACCGTCGTGTTCAAGGACGGCACGGACATCTACTTTGCCCGGCAACTGGTGAACGAGCGCATCCAGGAGGCCCGCAGCAAACTGCCGGCCGGCCTCGCCCCGGCGCTCGGCCCCATCGCCACCGGGCTGGGCGAAATCTACATGTGGACGGTCGAGGCGACCGAGGGCGCGAAAAAACCCAACGGAAGCGCGTACACACCGATGGATCTGCGCGAGATTCAAGACTGGATCATCAAGCCGCAATTGCGCACCGTCCCAGGGGTCACCGAGATCAACACGATCGGCGGCTATGCAAAGGAGTTTCAGGTGGCACCCCTGCCCGAGCGCATGGTGTCCTACGGGCTGGCCATCAGCGATCTGGTCACGGCGCTCGAGCGCAACAACGCCAACGTGGGGGCAGGTTATATCGAGCGTCGGGGCGAGCAGTATCTGATCCGCGCACCGGGACAGGTCGCCGGCATCGACGATATCGCCAATATCGTCGTCGGCCACGCCCAAGGGGTCCCGATACGCATCCGCGATGTGGCTGAAGTGGGCCTGGGCAAGGAGCTGCGCACCGGTGCCGCGACCGAGAATGGCCGCGAAGTGGTGCTGGGCACGGTGTTCATGCTCATCGGTGAGAACAGCCGCGACGTGTCGAAGGCGGTCGACGCACGCCTGCAGGCAATCAACAAGACCTTGCCCGAGGGCATCGTCGCCAAGACGGTCTATGACCGCACCATCCTGGTCGAAAAGGCCATCGACACGGTCAAGAAGAACCTGACCGAGGGCGCTCTGCTGGTCATTGCCATCCTGTTCCTGTTTCTCGGCAACATCCGTGCGGCGCTCATCACCGCGATGGTGATCCCGCTGGCGATGCTATTCACCTTCACCGGCATGGTGACGAACCGGGTCAGCGCCAACCTGATGAGCCTGGGCGCCCTGGACTTCGGCATCATCATCGATGGGGCCGTGGTGATCGTCGAGAACTGTGTGCGCCGCCTCGCCCACGCGCAGGCTGCGCTCGACCGGCCGATGACGCGCAACGAGCGGTTTCACGAAGTCTTCGTGGCGTCGAAGGAATCGCGGCGGGCGCTGCTCTTCGGCCAGCTCATCATCATGGTGGTGTACCTGCCGATCTTTGCCCTGACCGGGGTCGAAGGCAAGATGTTCCACCCGATGGCCTTTACCGTCGTGACCGCATTGCTGGGCGCGATGATTCTGTCGGTCACCTTCGTACCCGCAGCGGTTGCGCTCTTTCTGTCCGGCAAGGTCAGCGAGACCGAAAATCGGCTCATGGCGATCGCCAAGCGCGGCTACGCCCCGGCGTTCGACTGGGTCATGGCGCGCAAGCCGTTGGTTCTGACGATCGCCTGCGTCAGCATCGTGCTGTCAGGGCTACTGGCGACCCGCATGGGCAGCGAATTCATCCCGAGCCTCGATGAGGGCGACGTCGCGCTTCATGCGTTGCGCATTCCGGGCACGAGCCTGAGCCAATCGATCGACATGCAGGTGCAACTGGAGCGCACGGTCAAGGCCTTCCCCGAAGTCGACAACGTGTTCGCCAAGATTGGTACGGCCGAGATCGCAACCGACCCGATGCCACCCAATGTCGCCGACAACTTCGTGATGCTCAAGCCGCGGGACCAGTGGCCGGACCCGCAGAAGTCCAAGAGTGAGCTGGTCGCGGCGATGCAGCGTGCGGTCGGTCAGATACCGGGCAACAACTACGAGTTTACGCAACCGATTCAGATGCGATTCAACGAGTTGATCTCGGGCGTTCGCAGCGACGTGGCGGTGAAGGTCTTCGGTGACGACATGGACACCATGAACGAGACGGCAGAACGCATTGCCGCCGTGCTCGAGGGGGTTCCGGGTGCTGCCGACGTGAAGGTGGAGCAGACCACTGGCCTGCCCATGCTGACGGTCCGGATCGACCGGAATCAGATTGCCCGGCTCGGCCTGAACGTCGCCGACGTCCAGGACAGCGTCTCGGCTGCGCTCGGCGGGCAGGAGGCCGGGGCGGTGTTCGAGGGCGACCGGCGCTTCGACATCCTGGTCCGGTTGCCCGATGCGATTCGCGGTGACCTCGAGGCGATCCGCCGTCTGCCAATCCGCGTGCCCGCCGGCGAGAACGGCGCGCGTGGCTTCGTCCGGCTGGGCGATGTCGCACGCATCGAGTCTGCGCCCGGCCCCAACCAGATCAGCCGCGAAAACGGCAAACGTCGGGTTGTGGTGACCGCCAACGTGCGCGGGCGCGACATTGGTTCCTTCGTCGCCGAGGCGGAAACGAAGATCGCCACGGCGGTGCAGGTGCCCACAGGGTACTGGACGACCTGGGGCGGCACCTTCGAGCAGTTGCAGTCGGCCGCCAAACGGCTTCAGATCGTCGTGCCGGTCGCGTTGCTGCTTGTCCTAACGTTGCTCTTCATGATGTTTGGCAATGTCAAGGACGGGCTGCTGGTCTTTACCGGCGTCCCCTTCGCGCTGACCGGCGGCATCCTGGCGCTGTGGTTGCGCGATATCCCGCTGTCGATCTCCGCCGGTGTCGGCTTCATCGCGCTGTCGGGCGTGGCCGTGCTCAACGGCCTGGTGATGATCTCGTACATCCGGAGTCTGCGCGATGACGGCTTCGATCTCGATGACGCGATCCGGGAGGGCGCGCTGACGCGATTGCGTCCTGTGCTGATGACGGCGCTGGTCGCATCGCTCGGGTTCGTTCCCATGGCGATCGCGGTCGGTACCGGTGCCGAAGTGCAGCGGCCGCTGGCCACTGTGGTCATCGGCGGCATCCTGTCGTCTACCGCACTGACGCTGCTCGTGCTGCCGGCGCTGTATCGCATCGCCCATGGACGCGAGAGGCGAATGGCGCCACCCGCGGAGACATTCGCTCCCGCCCATTGATCCTGTGTGGGGCGGAAGGGTACGAACCGCTGCGCTTTCGCCCGATAGACCCGATCCACCCGCGGTTCTCTACTTCGTCATGGAGGTCGCATGAAACACGCTTCTGTCATTGCAACGGTGATCGTCCTGGTGTCCTTCAGCGTCTTCGCCGCAGGCGGGCATGACCATGACAAGGGCCATGTGCCCCGACATGGCGGCATGGTGGCCGAAGTCAATGAAGTGGACTATGAACTCGTGGCTACGTGAACCCTGCTGCAACTCTACCTTCGCGATCATGGGAAGAGCGTTGCCGTCACCGGAGGCGCCGCAAGAGTCACTTTGCTGTCGGGTAAGGAAAGGATCGAAACCGCGCTATTGCCCGCCGTGGAGAAATTCGAGGTGCAAGGCCACTTCAAGATCATCCCCGGCATGAAGTTTGTGGCCGTGGTTGCCCTCCCCGGGCGGGGTGAGGCAACCGTGTGGTTCCGATTGCGATGACTTGACGCACCCATTGCGTCCGATGTGGGGTCAGCTCACGAAACGGAAAAATCGTACGCTAAGCCGGTCGTAGCGGCCCTAGATTTGCCACGCTCGGCTACGAGGAGGTTTGCGAAGCAACAGGATCAATACCGCCGAGTCTCGCGAGGAAGCGGACATAGACCAACTCGCTGAGCAACTCGACAAGAGTTTGCGTAACGACGATGGCAGGCAATACGGGTATGGCCCCAGGTACAGCGAGAGCAAGCGGCAACACGACAAGGGAATTTCGAGTGCCTGCGCTGAAAGCGATGGCTCGGCCGGCGGGGGCATCAAGGCGGAACAGCCGGCTGATGCTCCATCCGATCAGGGGGGCGATCACAGCAAAGGCGATATAGAAGGGAATCACACCCAAGGCCGCATCGGTCGCGGAGCCGAGCCGCGGCACCACGGCCGCGACGACGACGAATAGGACAAGGGCGGTCGCTGGTACCGGCAATAGACCAAGTGCCGCTGAGGTCTTTTCACCGGCCAGGCTTCGAGCCGCCCATAGTTGCACAAGCCCAGCAAGGGCGAGTGGAACCGCGATCAACCAGACGAAGGCATGAACGAACGGGCCGGGCTGCACGAGGGTTGCGGCATCGTTCCCGAGAAGCAGGCCGAGATAGACCGGCAGCAGCAGCATTTGCACAACCAGGAGCGCAGGGGTTGCCGCCAGTAGCAGCCGCGCATCGGCACGACCGAGGTGCGAGAACGTAACCACGTAGTCAATGCAAGGCGTCAGCAACACCAGCAGCACGCCAAGCCTCACCATAGGGTCCGATGGCAGGAATTGCACCAATACGGCCACCAAGAGCGGCGTTACGATGAAATTGGTAATGAGCAGTGCGGCAAGGAACCGGCCGCGACTGAAGGCCCGGCCAAGGTCGGCCAGGGGCACTTGCAGGAATGTCACGAACAGCATGAGTGCAACCGCCGGGTTGACGCCACCCTCAAGCGCTGCCGTGCCGGGTACGAGCAAAGCGACAAGCGCAGCCAACACAACGGCCGCGAAGTAAATGCCGACTTGGTGCCTCTCGAATATTTCCCGGATGTCTTGCATGTCTGTATTTCGCTCCTTTGTGTCAATTTGAAGCATACCCTAACCTGGCGTCAGACCAGCCGACGCGAAAGCGTCAGGATAGACTTGCTTTCCGAATTGATTGACACACGCCACCAAGGGTCATAAATTTCTTCCTGACACATTGTCCTCAGGAGTACACCTTGAACGGTCAGCGCATCGGCTACGTCCGCGTCAGCAGCTTCGACCAGAACCCGGAACGCCAGCTCGAGCAGGTTTCGGTGGACCGGCTGTTCACTGATAAGGCGTCGGGCAAGGACACCCAGCGTCCTGAGCTGGAACGGCTGCTCGCCTTCGTGCGCGAGGGCGACACCGTGGTGGTGCACAGCATGGACCGCCTGGCGCGCAACCTCGATGATCTGCGCCGCCTGGTGCAAAAGCTCACCCAGCGCGGCGTGCGCATCGAATTCGTCAAGGAGAGTCTGACCTTCACCGGTGAGGACTCGCCGATGGCGAACCTCATGCTGTCGGTGATGGGCGCGTTCGCCGAGTTCGAGCGGGCGCTCATCCGCGAGCGGCAGCGCGAAGGGATCGCGCTCGCCAAGCAGCGCGGAGCCTATCGGGGGCGCAAGAAGTCTCTGAACAGCGAAAAGATCGAGGAACTGAAACGGCGCATCGCGGCGGGCGAGCAGAAAGCCAAGCTCGCCCGCGAGTTCGGCATCAGCCGCGAAACGCTTTACCAGTACATGCGAGAAACCTGACCATGCCTCGCCGTTCGATCCTGTCCGCTGCCGAGCGCGAAAGCTTGCTGGCGTTGCCCGATACACAAGACGAACTCATCCGACACTACACCTTCAGCGAATCCGACCTGTCACTGATCCGCCAGCGGCGCGGTGAGGCCAACCGCCTGGGTGTCGCGGTGCAGTTGTGTTTGCTGCGCTTCCCCGGTCAGGGCCTGTTACCGGACGCTGAGGTGCCGAGGCCCCTGCTGCAATGGATCGAACGGCACCTGCGACTCGATCCGGCATGTTGGCCGCAATATTCCGAACGGGAGGAGACCCGGCGCGAACACCTGCTCGAACTGCGGGCGTACCTGGACATGGAGCCGTTCGGCTTGGGGCACTATCGCCAGGCTGTTCATGCCACGACCGCACTGGCCTTGCAGACCGACAAGGGCATCGTGCTGGCCGGCAGTGTCCTCGACTCCCTGCGGCACCAACACATCATCTTGCCGACACTCGATGTGATCGAGCGCGTCTGCGCCGAGGCGATCACCCGCGCCAACCGGCGCATCTACGACGCCTTGGCCGAACCGCTGTCGGACGCGCATCGCCGCCGCCTCGACGATCTGCTCAAGCGCCGCGAGAACGGCAAGGCGACCTGGCTGGCCTGGCTGCGCCAGTCACCGGCCAAGCCGAACTCGCGGCACATGCTTGAACACATCGGACGCCTCAAGGCATGGCAGGCGCTCGATCTGCCTTCCGGTATTGAGCGCCTGGTACACCAGAACCGCTTGCTGAAGATCGCTCGCGAGGGCGCCCAGATGACGCCCGCCGACCTCGCCAAGTTCGAGCCGCAGCGCCGCTACGCCACCTTGGTAGCGCTCGCCATCGAGGGCATGGCCACCGTCACCGACGAAATCATCGACCTGCACGATCGCATCCTGGGCAAGCTTTTCAACGCCGCCAAGAACAAGCATCAACAGCAGTTTCAGGCATCCGGCAAGGCGATCAACGCCAAGGTGCGCCTGTTCGGCCGCATCGGCCGGGCGCTGATCGAGGCCAAACAGGCGGGCAGCGATCCGTTCGCCGCCATCGAGGCGGTCATGTCGTGGGACGCCTTCACGGAGAGCGTCACCGAGGCGCAGCGGCTCGCGCAGCCCGAGGACTTCGATTTCCTGCACCGCATCGGCGAGCACCACGCCACGCTGCGCCGCTACGCGCCGGAATTCCTCGACGTGCTCAAGCTGCGAGCCGCGCCTGCCGCCAAGGATATGCTCGACGCCATCGAGGTGCTGCGCGGCATGAACCGCGACAACGCCCGCAAGGTGCCCGCCGATGCGCCGACCGACTTCATCAAGCCGCGCTGGCAGAAGCTGGTGATGACCGACACCGGCATCGACCGGCGCTACTACGAGTTGTGCGCGCTGTCGGAGCTGAAGAACGCGCTGCGCTCCGGCGACATCTGGGTACAAGGCTCGCGCCAGTTCAAGGACTTCGAGGACTACCTGGTGCCGCCCGCGAAATTCGTCAGCCTCAAGCAGGCCAGCGAATTGCCGCTGGCCGTGGCCACCGACTGCGATCAGTACCTGCGTGACAGGCTGACACTGTTGGAAACGCAGCTCGCCACGGTCAACCGCATCGCGCTGGCCAACGAACTGCCGGACGCCATCATCACGGAGTCGGGTCTAAAGATCACGCCGCTCGATGCGGCCGTGCCCGACACCGCGCAGGCGCTGATCGACCAGACGGCGATGATCCTGCCGCACGTCAAGATCACCGAACTGCTCTTGGAGGTGGACCAATGGACGGGCTTTACCCGTCACTTCACCCACCTCAAGTCGGGCGATCTGGCCAAGGACAAGAACCTGCTGCTGAGCACGATCCTGGCCGACGCAATCAACCTCGGCCTGACCAAGATGGCGGAATCCTGCCCCGGAACGACCTACGCCAAGCTGGCCTGGTTGCAAGCCTGGCACATCCGCGACGAAACCTACGGGGCGGCGCTGGCCGAGCTGGTCAACGCGCAGTTCCGTCACCCCTTCGCCGAGCATTGGGGCGACGGCACCACCTCGTCGTCAGACGGCCAGAACTTCCGCACCGGCAGCAAGGCCGAGAGTACCGGCCACATCAACCCGAAATACGGCAGCAGTCCAGGGCGGACGTTCTACACCCACATCTCCGACCAGTACGCACCGTTCCACACCAAGGTCGTCAACGTCGGTGTGCGCGACTCGACCTACGTGCTCGACGGCCTGCTGTACCACGAATCCGACCTGCGCATCGAGGAGCACTACACTGATACGGCGGGCTTCACCGATCACGTCTTCGCGCTGATGCACCTGCTGGGCTTTCGCTTCGCGCCGCGCATCCGCGACCTGGGCGACACCAAGCTCTACATCCCGAAGGGCGATGCTGCCTTTGAGGCACTGAAGCCCATGATCGGCGGCACGCTCAACATCAAGAACGTCCGTGCCCATTGGGACGAAATCCTGCGGCTGGCCACTTCGATAAAGCAGGGTACTGTGACGGCTTCGCTGATGCTCAGGAAGCTCGGCAGCTACCCGCGCCAGAACGGCCTGGCCGTGGCCCTGCGCGAGCTGGGGCGCATCGAGCGCACGCTGTTCATTCTGGACTGGCTGCAAAGCGTCGAGCTGCGCCGCCGCGTGCATGCCGGGCTGAACAAGGGCGAAGCCCGCAACGCGCTGGCCCGCGCCGTGTTCTTCAACCGGCTGGGCGAAATCCGCGATCGCAGTTTCGAGCAGCAACGCTACCGGGCCAGCGGCCTCAACCTGGTGACGGCGGCCATCGTGTAAAGCCAAATGCCTTGCGCGAACAGGCCATAGACCAGCAGCGCGAGGACGCCTAGCAATTTGTGGTCGGTGTTGAACCAGTAGATAGCCAGGCCAGCGGGCAAGATGCCCACAAGGTGGCGCAGCGTCCAGCCGAGGTTCTCGCCTGCGAAGCAATCGCGCCCGGCCTTGCGCAGCTCGTTGAGACTCCACACGACCGGCCCGGCAATCATGATGATGACAACAATATCGGCCAGCGTGCGCGACACTTCGGACAACAGCAGGTGAGTCAGCCAGACCACAAGGAACGGCGCCAGGATCATCAATCCATCCATTTTTCTTTCTCCTTCTTTCGGTTAATCCTCGGCGCTGCGCTTGGCCTGGGCCATGCGCTCGCGGATGCGTTGGCCGTAGTCGCGGCGGATGCGGGCAATCTCGGCATGGTCATGGACATGCAGGCCGCGCAGCTCGGCGGCCAGGCGGCTTTGCTCGGCCTTGATCTCGGCCCGGCGCTCGGGCGTTGGGTTGTCGTGGTACAGCTCGCCGGTATAGATCGCCTTCAAGTGGGTGATGCACTCGCGGGCGCACTCGTAGGCTATGGCTTCCTCCTGCGTCCATTTCGGGTGCAGTCCGCCGGCGGCCAGAATGTCAGCGTTGATCCGCTCCACGGCTTGCGAAAACGCGCGCTTGGCCTCGTCGCCCGGCGCGGCCTGGTGGTCGGTGTCGTCTTGCATGGTTGCTACCTCCTATCGTTCGTAGCCGCGCGGCTTGCGCGCGGGTTCGGGTTGCGGTGCGCGCTCCGGCTCGCGGGTCTTCTCCGGTGCCGGTGTCGCGGGTTCCTTGGGTGCCTTCGCCTGCTCGGCCTTCTCGCGCTCGCTGGCAATGAAGGCTTTGCCGCGGGCTTGCAGCTCGTCGCGTTCGGCGCGGCGGCGTTGCAATTCGTCGTTCATGGCCTTGCTGTCGAACTCGACACGCAAGCCGGTTTTTAGCGCGGCGTCGATGACTTGCCGCTTGAATTCCTCGCTGCCCTCGATCTTCAAGCCCGGTCCGAATTTCTGGACGGCCAGGCGCAAGCCCGCCTCCACGGCCTGGCTGTCTTTGACGGCGGCCACGGTCACACGCTGGCCCGAGTCGATCACCAGCGCCCGGCGCTTGGCCTGGTCGGCGTAGTAGGTGACATTCCCGGCCCGGTCGACGGAATAGGCCAGGTTGCGAGCCAGTTGTGCGGCCTGGTCGCTGTCGCGCTTGCGCTTGCTGCTGCCCTCGATGGTGTTGGCCTCGGCGGTCGGTGCCGGGCTGGCGTCGCGTTGGCGGCGCAGCTCGGCCAAGGCCGTTTCATCGCCCTTGTTCGCACGTTCGGCCAGGAAGGCGCGGTAACGCTCTTGGTAGGGCTGGCCGTGCTTCTCTTTGAGTTGCTGCCGTTCCTCGCGGATGGCCTCACGCAAGGCCATGTCCTTGGTGACGCGCTCCATGCGGGCGATGGACAAGGCGGCTTTGCGCTCGGCGGCGGGCTTGCTGCGGTCGGCCTGCAAGGCGCGGCGCTCGCCCTGGTAGTCGTCGCGGATCGCGGCGCGGCGCTCGCGCTCGCTCTGGCGTTGCGCCTCCCATTCGGCGGCCTTCTGCTTGGCCTGCTCGGGCTGCGCCTGGCGGAAGGCTTGCCACAACTCCCGGCGCGGCGATGGCCGGGCCTCGGCCAGCTCGCGGCCCTGCTGCGCGGCATAGACCTGGCGCAAGATCGGCGCGGCCTCGCTGAACGAAAGGCGCATTTCTTGGGTGAGGAAGTCGGACACGTTGAGATTGCGGGAACCGGCCTTGATGCGGTCGCCGCCGTCCTTGCCCTGGGTGACTTCGTACTTTTCAGGGATGACGCCGTGCGTCTTGGACAGGTGCGCCAGTAGGCGGCGGGCGTCAAGCTCGCGCTTGATCTGCGCGAACTCGGCCAGGTGGGCGGCCTTCCCTTCGGTCTTGCGCTCGCGCGCCTCGGCCAGTAGCTGGCCGGTCACGCTGTCGGCTGCTCGCCGGTCGCGCGGCTGCGGCGCTGCCCGGCTTACTTGTCGATCTTCGCTTTGATCGCGGCCAAGTCGTCGGCCAAGGGCTGCAACAGCGCGGCTAGCTCGTCGATCAGCGAGGTTTCGGCGGGCTTGTTCAGCGTCTCCAACAGCTCGGCCAGTTGATTCGATATTGCGGCCTGCTGCTCGGAGATTGTCAGCAATATGGGCAACAGTTCGGCGGCTGTCGGTTCCTCGGTCGGCTGCATTTTCGCGCCCGCGAAAATCTCGGCGCTGCTCGTCGGTTCGGTCATGGTCGGTTTCCTTGCGGTGCTTGGTGTAGAAGGTCGCGGCCCGCTCGTCCAGCATCGCGCGCTTGCCCTCGCGGTCGGCGCTGCGATAGGCGGCGTACAACTTGCGGTTGCCGCTGTTGATGTATTTCAGTTCCTTGGCGCGTACCTCGTGCCACTCCTTCAAGGTGGCGGCCAGCTCGGGAGCGGTCTTGCGCGCGGGTTGCTGGCTCTCGTACTGCCTGCGGCCTTCGTCGGCCAGGTGGCGGCGCTTCTCGGCCTCGGGCTTCTCGATGAATTCCCGGCTGAAAACGTAGTCCTTTAGGTTTATCCCCTTGGCCTGGTCGGCGGGCTTCACGTTCTGGTATTCGGTGGCCTTGCCAGCGTTGCGGCTGCGGGCGGCCCCGTACTCGGTCAGCAGGGCTTTGAAGCCGTCGTAATCCGATATTTTCCGGTCGAGAACATCCGACAAGATGCGCTCTTTCAATTCCTTGGCGCTGCCCTGGAATAGATCACCCTTGTAGCGGCTGATAATCTCGCTTTCGCTGGTGAATTCCGTTCGCCGGTTATCCTTCGGACTGGCAAGCCCATATTTGGCGTTCGCGTGTTCCTGGAAGGCTTCAAGGAATTTCGTTTGCTGCTCTACCCGACCAAACGGGTTGAGGTTCTGCCCGCTTAATAGATTTTGCTCCGGGATGACAATGTGAATGTGCGGCTTGCGCTCCACCAATTCCCCGGTTTGCCGGTTGGTGTAGCTCTTGAGTTTCGGTAAATGCGCCTCGGCGTAAAAGTTGAATTCGTCGGCATCGTAGGCGCTCATTGCAAATTGCTTGAAGTCGCTCACAAGCCCGCGCATTACTTCGGGGTCTAAGGCATCCTCCTTGAAGGCAAGCGTTATATGCAAATACCGCTCGCCCTCCTTTTCCATGCCTTTGATAATCGTATCGGTCAGCTCTAAATCCCCGTCCAGAATTACCCGCTCGTCTAATTCGTCACGGGTAAATTCACGGTCGGCCTTTTGACCGTTCGCCAGGTATTCGGCTATGCCCTCGCTGCCGCCAGTGATCCTAACCAGCATCTTTGATGGCCGCTTTCATGTAATGCGCCAGGCCGTGAAGATCGGCCAGGATGCGGGTATAGGTGTCCTCCGAGATAACCCCGGCCAGGTGGTCGGCGTTGGCCCGGTGGGCAAGCTGGTTGATGTTGTTGCTGGCCTTGTTGAACAGGTACAGCAGGCGGCCACGCTCCGGGCTGGCCTTCGGTCGGGCGACGATCTGCGTCCGGTTCTGCAAGACGCACTCGCGGAAGAACTCGGACGGCTTGAGGCCCGACGCCTCGACCTTCGCCAGATAGGCGGCATGGTCGGCGGCGGTCAGCCGGAAGCTAACCGGCCTGGTTAGCTTCTCGCCTTCGCCCTTGCTCTTGTTGGTCATGCTCTGGCCTCCGTAGGTGGCGCGGCTCTCGGTGGGGCCGCACGCTGGCGCGTCAGCGCCGGGTTTCCAAAGGGGGACCCTTTGGGCACGGGATATGGTTGCATGCCGCGTAGCGGGATGTAAACATATCCGACGTGCCTAGATTGTGCCACATCGTAGCCGCTGCGGTGGGTTTTGGTTGTGCGTTGGTTGCACGGCGGTTGCCTTATGGTTGTCTGCACGTTGTTTTCGCGTTGCTAACGGTTGCTCACGGTTGTTTTTGCATGTATGATGCTTGGCATACGGTTGTTTTTGGTTGTGATGACGGTTGAAAGCGGCTAAGATGCCTGCGGTTCAACACAAGGGCCATGAAATGGACATAGAAGAGTTTGAGAAGCGGCAACAGCCACGGGCGAAACGCTCGCGGCTCGAACCCTTCCAGGCGCAAATCTTCGAGCTGAAGGCCAAGGGCTACGCCAACTGGCAGGTGTGCCAGTGGCTTGAAGCAAACGGCTTGAAGGTTTCGCAGGAAGCGGTCAGGAAGTTCATCAAGAGCCGGGACGGTTCCACCCCCGCCCCTGCCCCGGCCTCGATGCCAGGCGCGAACACGGCCCCGGCCAGTGCAGCGCCGGAAGTGTCACCCGCCCCGCCGGCAGCGCCGGAAGCTGGCGAGTCCAGCCCCGCCGAGGACCTGGCAGGACTGGACAAGAAGCAGAAACGGGAAAAGCTCGCAGACAGGTTTCTCGGTGATGAAGCAAAACCGAAAAACTCTTTGGCAAGTCGCCTTATTAAACAGGAGAAAAGCAAATGAAAGTCGCCGTTATCAATTTCTCGGGCAATGTTGGTAAATCCACGGTCGCCCGTCATCTGTTGGCCCCGCGCATGAATAGCGCAACGGTGGTGCCGGTCGAGTCGATCAATTCGGACGGCACCCAAGACGAGGCCATCAAGGGCAAGCAATTTGGCGAGCTGCAAGAAGCCCTCATGCTTCTTGATGATGCCGTGGTGGATGTGGGCGCGTCGAACGTCGAAGACTTCGTGAATCTCATGAAGCAATACAAGGGCAGTCATGAGGACTTCGATTATTTCGTGATTCCGACCGTGCCGAAAAACAAGCAAATGCGCGACACGATCAGCACGATTGATGCCCTGGCCGATATCGGCGTGCCGGCGAAGAAAATCCGCCTGGTCTTCAACATGCTGGAAATCGACGATGTGCCGGAACGGGTGTTTGCGGGCCTGTTCGAGTATCACACCGCATCCAAGAGTTTCACCCTTCGCCCGGAAGCCGTTATTCACGTCAACGACATTTACGGCAAGCTCAAGGGCGCGGAACAGGGCATCAAAGACATTCTCAACGATCCGACCGATTACAAAGAAAAGATCAAGACCGCCAAGGATGCCGACGAGAAATTGCACTTCGCGCAAATGGTGGGCATCAAGCGCCTGGCCGCTGGCGTAACCGAAGAACTGGACGCGGTTTTCAAAACGCTTTTCAAGTAAGCCGAAAGGGGTAACGAGGCATGGCGGCAGAACCTACAACCCGTGATGCGCTTATCGCGGAAATGCTCGGCGACATAGGCCGGTTGCATGATTCCGTCGAGTCGCTAAAGAACGTCCTTCCCGGCCAGACTGAGGAAGTCGAAGCCAAGATTACCGGTCTTATCGGCTTGCTCTCGAAAGCCGGGGATGCCTACCGGGGCCAGCTCGAAACCTACACCAACGGCCAGGCCGACAAGGTACGGGCGCAAATGGAAAAGGACGCGCAAGCGGCCAAGGCCCGGTTTGATCGGGATTCAAGCGATGCCATCCGGGCGGCACTGACTGAGGTCGAGCGCACCGTAAGAAACACGGTGCAAAACGAGATCGCAGCGCCAGTGCAAAAGGCTCTCCGCGCGCAACAGCAAAGCATCTGGCAAACGCTCGGCCTGTGCGTGATGTGCGGGCTTATCGGCGGCCTGGTGGTGGCGACTGCCAACCTGTGGTTTTACGACAAGGACGAAGCGGCCTTTGCGGCATTGGGCAAATCCGTAGCGGCTTCTTGGGACAAATTGGACGGCAAAGCCAAGGCAGTCATTAACAGTGAAAGGAGGCCGTAAAACGCATGACAGGTGAAAAGGCTTGACAAATCGGCAGAGCTAGGGAACGCGCTTGCCGATATGGTCAAATTGCTGTAGTAGGAATCCAAAACGGGTAGCAACTGTGAAAGGAAAAAAGATGAAAAAACCGACTTTGAAGCAAGCCGCGCAAGCGGTCACGGGCATTGCTCTGGTCGCCCTTCTGGCGGGACAGTGGGCACTGGTTACCGGCCCCATGGAAAGCCTCGCGGACTATGGCCGCACTGCTGCGGATAGCGGCAACCTGGCCGAATTCGCGGGCGTCTTCGGCCTCAATGTCCTCATGATGGCCGGGCTGCCGCTGGTTTTCGGCGGCATCGGTATTTGCGTCCTCGCTGCTTATCTGGCCTTCGAGCGGATGCAGCAACGCCACGCGGAAGGGCAAGCCGTGGTCATCGTTGAAAAAGGGGAGTAACAACCATGAAGAAAACCATTCTGATGGCCTGCATGGGCGCTATTGCTGTGCTCTCCCTCACCGGCTGCAACGACAAAGAAAGCGAACTGGAAAAAGCCATCAAGGAAGGCACGGAAACAAGCAAGCAAATGGCAGGGACAAACCGGCCTATTCCCGTTCCTAACCTTGAGCCGGACAGTCCGCAACCGAAGAAGAACGGGGGCAAATAATGGCCGCCTCCCAAGTGTTTCAAAAGCTGTTTGATTACTCGGACGGCGTGGTAACCAAATACGTTACTGACGTGGCCGCCTCAACGGCGGGCACGATTCAAGGCGTAGCCCATACCTTGCTCGTCATTTATGTGGCGTTGTGGGGTTGGTCGATGATGCGCGGCATGATTCAAGAACCCGTGATGGATGGGGTTTGGCGAATATTGAAAGTCACCGGCATTTTCTACTTGGCGACAAGCTCCGCGCTGTATTCGCAATACGTGTCGGACTTGCTCTACAACTGGCCTACGGAGTTCGCCAGTCAGTTGCAGGGAACCCCTGCAACCACGTCCGCGCAAATGCTGGATCAAATGCTAGACAAGGGCACTACGCTGGCAGGCCAAGCATGGGAAAAGGCGAGTCTTGCCAATATTGGCGCATACATCCTTGCGGGCGTCGTGTACGTGATGTCCTGGACAACTACGGGCCTGACGGGAATCATCATCATCATGGCAAAGCTTGCGCTTGCGATCACGCTAGCCATTGGCCCGTTGTTCATCCTGGGTTTGTTGTTCGAGCCGACCAAGCGTTGGTTTGATTCATGGCTCGGCGCGGCCTTCACAGAGGGAATTGCAATTCTCATGACCGTCATGGCCGCAACGATCAGTTTTAAGCTGATGAATGCGGCTTATGACGTAACCCTCGCCGACGCAGCGGCGAACGATGGCATTGCAACCATGTCGGCAATTAGCGGCCTGGTGATTTATGGCATTGCGTCTGTTTTCGTCATTAAAAGAATGCCCACCTTGGCCGGGAGCATCGGCGGCTCGCTCTCCAGCGGCTCGGCAAGTCCTCTGGGGTGGGCTTACGACAAGATCAGGGGCGCAACCCCGGCAGCTCTCCGCATGGGCAAGCGGGCAGGGCAGGCGGGTTATCGTGGCCTGCGCGGCGCGGCGGGCCGGTTCGGTCGCGGCTCAGAAGGGGGCAGCGTCAGCGGTGGCAGGACCAACACGCCGGGCGCGGTCTATCGAAAGATCACGTCTGCATCAAGTCGCCGGGCAAGAGCGGCCTAACTTCAACTCCATTTTTCAAAGGGTAGCAACCATGAAAAAACTTCTTCGTATCCTTGCCCTGGCAACAGGGCTTTTCAGTGGCGGCCAAGCGTTCGCCGGAATCCCGGTCATTGATGGGGCCAATCTGGCGCAAGCCATTCAGCAGGTCATGGCCTGGGCGCAGCAATACCAGCAGATGACGCAACAGATTCAGCAGCTACAGCAGCAAATCGAAAGCGTCACCGGCTCGCGCGGCTTCTCGTCGGCGCTCAACAGCACGGCATTCCAGCAGGCCCGGCGCATGCTGCCGGAAGATGCCCAAACGCTGCTCAACCTGGCTAACGGCGGCTCCTATGGCAACCTCGCCAGCTCGATCAACAGCATCAAGCAGGCGACCACGGCGCTGACTGCGGCCAACTTTAGCGACCAACTGGGCGCGGATCAGTGGTTGGCCGATTTGAACCGCGCGGCGAGCAACAAGGCATTGAGCCAAGAAGCGTACAACTCAGCCCAACAGCGGCTTTCCAACCTTGAGGATCTGATGGCGCAAATCAGCGCCACTCAAGACCCCAAGGCAATTGCCGAACTGCAAGCCCGTATCAACGTCGAGCAAGGCTTGATCCAGAACGAACAGGCGAAAATCAGCGCAATGGCAATGCTGGTGAACGCGGAAAGGCAAATCAGCGAAATGCAGGCCCGTGATGTGTCCGTCCGCATGGCCGGAACGAATCGGCCCATTCCCGTGGTGAACGTCACGCCCTGAGCCATTCAACCCGTTACCGTCTGACAGCGGCCTTTTCAAACCGGGATGCGTCCCGGTTTTTTTTCGCGCCCGCGAAAATCTCAAAGCCCGATGACAACACCTTCGGGGGCTAGGGCCAGCAAGAGCGAGTCATAGAGCCAGCCAAGGGCAAAAGCGATCAAGCTCACGCCTCCGACAAACCACACAAGGCCGCGTATCGGCGCATCCGACGGAATCAGGAAGAAGCCCGCCAGAAAGGCCAGCAGGGCAGGGACGGAAACGAGGTTGCACACGGCCATGATGGGCAGGCGCAGCCAGTACAGCACGAGGAACAGCGGCAGGCGCAGCAAGCGCCACAGCCAGGCCAGCACGCCGGGCAGGGTAGGGCGCGGCGGGCGAATGGCGGCCTTGAGGCTGTCGGCGTCCAGCTCGACCGAGGCGAGGCGGTGGTCCGTCACGGGGTCGCTCCCCGATTCTCCGGCTCCGCCTCGACTTCCGGATGGGTCG